>Ga0316231_1002548_pt1 | contig 17201 bp, 10 predicted proteins | sample TBH18027metaG_FD_206002 | JGI IMG/M metagenome (GOLD analysis project Ga0316231, IMG submission 206002) | Freshwater microbial communities from Trout Bog Lake, Wisconsin, USA - TBH18027 | ecosystem: Environmental > Aquatic > Freshwater > Lake > Hypolimnion/Profundal zone | place: USA: Wisconsin...
TGGCGCGGGGAACGACCACGAGGGGAAAAGGCAGTCGCCGGGCCTGTTCCACGGGAACCCACGGATCCGCCGCGCCGACAAAATGCGCCGCCTCGGCCGCGATTTGCGGGGCGTTGGCGCAGGCCCGCCGCAGGAATCGTCCGACCCGGGCGGTCGCCGTGAGGGACAAGCCGGTATCTGGCGGCGGCGGCGGGCTGAAATCGGGGTGAAATGGCGGGCACGCCAGCAAGATCAGACAGCCCACAGGTTTGCAGCGCGCCACTTCCATGCAAACGGCCGCCCCCAGCGAGTGACCCATCAACACCACGGGCTCATCACCGAGTTGGGACAGCACTGTATCGCACCAGGCCTCGGGTCCGCTGCGTTCGAGCGAAGGCATGGCCAGCGGACGCGCGGCTATGCCGGCGCGCTCCAAAACCGGCACGATCGGCGCCCACCATTCCGGACGGGCACCCATGCCGTGAACCAGCACGGCTGTGAGGCGCGCTTGGGGCAAACGTCCTCCGCCTCCGCCTGCGGATGCCATATTGTCATTCATAGCCGGTTGCTGACGAAGCGGCTGATGGATTCCAAGGCATCGCCCGCCACGAGTTGGCGCCGCAGGCGCTCCAGCGGGGCGGCATAGCTCGCACGCTGCTCCAGCAAATCGCGCAATGCGGCGGCAAATTGCGGGTAGTTGATGGCGTCGGCGTATTGTCTGGTCTGGCCGACAAACACGACTTCCGGCGCCAGGGTTCGCGCGCAGCCTTGTTGTTGAAAATGGAGGCCATTGGTGGCCTGTTCCGGCTGCAATGGCACCACCAACGAGGGCACACCACTGGCCAGATTTTGATAACAAGCGCCGATGCCGCCGGTGCAAACCGCCACGTCTGCCTTCTCCGCAGCCTTGGTCGGCGAGAGGAACGGACGACAAAAGCGCCGCGCGCTGGTCTCGCTGAAACCCGCGGCTCCGGTGCTGACATGCGCGCGCATCCCCAACCGTTCCACGGCACCCAGCAGCCGTTGCATCACCTCCGCGTGGATGGCGAGAGAGCCCGCGCAGAGATGGATGGTTGGCTGATCCGCCGACTTTTCCCAAGGGGGTGATTCCCCGAGTTGATCCCAGCCCCGCCAGAAGATGGGGCCAATCGCCTGGCAATCCTCCGGCAGATTGGGCACGCCGCAAAGCTCGCGAATTTCATAGACGAAATTATGGTTGCCCAGCAACAGTTCATTGGCGCGTGCCGGCGCGGGCAGATGCCGCCGCTGCAACGACGGGGCCACCGCCCGGGCGGCGTACTCCCAGAACCGGACCAGGGTTTGTTGCTGCTGTCGGCGGAGCGGGGTGTCGGTGTCGGGAAATCCCAGGACGCCCTTGAACCACGGCAACATGCAGGCGCCATTGATGGCGAGCGTTGGTATTCCCCGCGCGCTGGACCGGCATAGAAAATCGAAGATGCCAATGACCAGGCTGGGGTTGAGTCGCCGGATCAATTCTTCCTGGGCGGTCAGGCAGCGTTCGATATGGCCGCGATTGGAAAACCAGCGCAGGCAGGGAAAGGGCTGGCCGGAAGGCTCCCATAGTTCGGGAATCGCGTGGCAGCGGGGATGAAAGGGCGCCGCCCAAGCGACCCGGGCTGCCGCCATGGCCAGATGGCACTCCTCGCCCAAGAGCTCCAGCTTGGCGGCGATGGCCAGCGCCTGCGCCACGTGCGAAAGCGTATTACCCGCGGGAAATATGAGGATGCGTCGTGCTGATAACATGCGTTTCCACAAGCCCGCCACCTGGTCTGTCTGGCATGGAGCCCAGATTAGACAAGTTGAATCGCCGCATCAAACAAAACCGGTGATGAATCCAGTGGCTGGATTATTGGATTGATGGGAATCATGGGAAGTTCCGTGTTCCTTTGGACCTGCTCACCGGCCTTGAACCGCGCGAACGGAGCGCCGAGCACCGCCTCGGCTCGTTGGATGTTGGGCGTTGAATGTTGGATGTTTCCCCAAGGGTTCATGGGAAGGATGGATGCGTGGGACGAGCAAGTCCGCCTCCTTACGTCGTCGGCTGCAGAACGAATAGCGATGCAGCTTGAAGGTTCGGCCAGCAATCCAATAATCCACCAATCCGCCCATGCACCTGGGTTTCATGGATTTTGTTGGCGCGAAGTGCCGACAAATTGTATTTATTTGCGCAATCGTTTCCGCCCCATGAATGCATTTGGCCATCCGCCCCGCCGCCCTGCGCGCCGCGACTTCAATCGCCCGTTCAACTTGCGATGGAGCCGGTTGTGACCAAAATCGCCGTGGCCATCGCCGGTTGCGGTGCCGTTGCCGCGACGGGCTTGGGCCTCAAGCCCCTGCAACACGCCGTGGCCGCCAATGTCAGCGCCCTGCGGCCGCGCGAAGGTGTTCCCGGCAAAATGCCCCAGCCCATCGTCGCCGGTTTTGTGGCGGCGGAAATCGTGGAATCGCTGCGGGCCGGCGATGCCCTTCATGCCGGCTCGCGCGCGTATCTCTTCGCCGCCGCTGCCGCGCGCGAAGCCGTGGACAACGCCAGTGCGGTTTTCGCCTCCGTCCCGCCACCGCGGCGCGGCTTTGTCCTCTCCACCACCAAGGCCAACATCGAGGCGCTGGATCAACTTGTCCGCCAACAACCTGTCTCCGACGTGGCCCAACGCCATCTTCAGCCGGCCTTGCTCGCCGCCGATCTCGCGGCGGCCTTCGGCTGTCAGGGCCCCGTGCAATGCGTTTCCGCCGCGTGCATTTCCGGCCTGCTCGCGCTTCAGCAAGGCGCCGCCTTCCTCCGGCGCGGTCTGGCAGACATGGTCTTGGTCGCGGGCGTGGATTTGCTTTCCCAATTCGTCTTGTCCGGCTTCAACACCCTCAAATCCCTCGACCCCGACGGTTGCCATCCGTTCGACCAAGCCCGTGCCGGATTGAGCCTGGGTGAAGGCGCGGGCGCAATTCTGCTGACCAGAAGCGAACTGGTTGCCCCGCCGCGTCTCCATCTCGCCGGCACCGGCACGAGCAACGACGCGAATCATCTCACCGGCCCGTCCCGCGATGGTTCCGGCCTGGCGCTGGCCATGCGTCGCGCGCTGGCCCAAGCCAGCCTGGCGCCCGGGCAGATTGATTTCCTCAATGCCCACGGCACTGGCACACTGTTCAATGACAACATGGAGGCGCTCGCGCTGCGTTCCGTATTTGGCGAACAGGTGCCGCCGTTCAATGGGAGCAAGGGCATCTTTGGCCACACCCTTGGCGCGGCGGGAGTCTTGGAAACCATTCTCTGCGTGAACGCGCTCCAGACGCGGATGCTGCCGGGCACGCCGCGCTTGCGCACCCGCGATCCGGTCGCGCCAGATTCATTGCTCTTCGAACCACGCCCGGCGGCCAAGCTGGAGCGCGTGCTCAAGGTGAACTGCGGTTTCGGCGGCACCAACGCCGCGCTGATTTTGGAAAGGGAATAGCCATGAACAAGCTCGCCGTTCACGCCGCCGCTTATTTAGGCCCAGAGGGCTTCGGCAACGACCTGACCGGCCTCCGCCCCTGGCCCGGCCCGCTCACCGGTCCATTCCAGCGCGGCGAACTGGAGGGCCTGCACTGGTCGCTGTTCTCCGCGTCCGATCCGTCGCGGTTTCTGCGGATGGATTTGATGTGCCGTCTCGGTTACCTCGCGGCGGAACTGCTCGACGTGAATTTCGATGCGCTGTCCGACGCCAGCCGCGACCAGATGGGTGTGTGTGTTGAGAGTTTCACCGGTTCCCTCGACACCGATATTCGCTTTGCGCAAACGCCGCGGCCGAGCATTTTTGCCTACACGCTGCCCAGCACCGTGATTGGCGAAATCTGCATCCGCTTCCGCCTGAAAGGGCCGGTGTTGTCGCTGATTGCGCCGGACACCCGCGGCACCAGCTCCCTCGCCGAAGCCGCCGAATGGCTGCGCGAAGGTGAAGCCGAACGCGTCTTGTGCCTCGGCTTGGAGGGCCTGAACCGCGCGACCGCCGAGGCCGTCAAGCTGCCGGCATATTTGCGTCCATCCCGCTGGCACGCCGCCGCATTGCTGCTGGGGCACGCTGAAAATTCCCCGCGCGCCCGGCCATTATCCGCCGGCCCGCTCGTGGCAGTGTGCCGCCAGGCACTAAAAATGTAGGAGCCGTTCCTTTTTCCATTGTCAGATGGCCCCAACAAAATAGACTATCCGCTCGAATTCATGAATACATACAATATCGCAGCGCTGGCGGGCGACGGCATTGGCCCGGAAGTGATGCGCGAGGCCATCAAGGTGCTCCGCGCCACGGAAAAACGGTTCGGTTTCAAACTCGTCATCACCGACGCGCCCGTGGGCTGGGCGGGCATTGATTTCGCCAAAAAGGCGCTGCCGGACGTAACCCTGGAGATTTGCCGGCGGGCGGACGCGATTTTGTTTGGCTCGGTGGGCCTGCCAGACCGCGACCCGACGATTCCCAAGGAAGAACGCCCCGAGCGCGCGGCCCTGCTGCGATTGCGCAAGGAATTCAGTCTGTTCGCCAATCTGCGGCCCGTGAAATTGCCGAAGATGCTCGCGCACGCCTGTCCGCTCACCAAGGAGCGCCAAGGCGACGGGATTGACATTCTGGTGGTGCGGGAATTGACGGGCGGCATGTACTTCGGCCAGCCCAAGAAGACCGAGGATCTCGGCGGCGGCAACCAGCGCGCGATTGACACGATGGTTTATACCACGCCGGAAATCGAGCGGATTGCCCACGTGGCCTTCCAGGCCGCGCGGCTGCGCTGCAAGAAGCTGACGAGCATTGACAAGGCGAATGTTTTGGAAAATGGCATCCTTTGGCGCGAGGTGGTGACGCGTGTGGGCAAACAGTATGCCGACGTGGCCCTGGACCACATGTTTGTGGATAACGCCGCCATGCAACTCATGCTCAAGCCCACCCAGTTCGACGTGCTGCTGTGCGAGAACATGTTTGGTGATATTTTGAGCGACGAGGCAGCCGCGCTGGGCGGTTCGCTGGGCATGCTGCCGAGCGCCTCGCTGGGCTTGCCGCGCTCCGGCGCCGCAACCGCCGCCAACGGCAGCCTGACCTTCGGCTTCTATGAACCCGCCGGCGGCACCGCGCCGGACATCGCCGGCAAGGACCTCGCCAACCCCATCGCGCAAATCTTGTCGGCGGCGCTCATGCTGCGGCACAGCTTCGGCTTGAACGACGCGGCGGCGGCGATCGAAAGCGCCGTGCAACACGCGATTGAATCGGGCCACCGCACCGGCGACATTTTCAACCCGATCGAGCCGAACGTGCGTCGGGTGGGCACGCGCGTCATGGGCGATGCGATTGCGGCGGTGGTGTGAAAGCCAGGGCCACGCCGTGGCGGCAGACATCCCTGTCTGCCGTGGAGCCGGGCGTCTCAGCCCGGCGGAGAAAAAGCATCTGCCAACCGCAGTGGCTTGGAATTTTGCCACGGCCCACGAACCCAAATCAACCCACGCCGGTTCCGGGCGGCAGAGATGCTGCCCTCCACGTCAGGCACGGATGATTGACGCCACAATTACAGCAGCGGGGCTTGAGATTTTTGGCCGGTCGCGCTATTTTATCCGCGAGGTGAGCGAATCCCCGTTTCCACCACCAAAATATTTATATTTATGCAACGAAAAGCATCCGCCGTCTGGCAGGGCGATCTGAAAACCGGCAAAGGCATTGTTTCCACCGCGAGCGGTGTGCTCAAGGAAACGCAATACTCCTTTGCCACCCGCTTCGAGAATGGCATTGGCACCAATCCCGAGGAACTCATCGCCGCCGCGCATGCCGGCTGTTTTGCCATGGCGTTTTCCGCGGAGCTGGGCAAGGCCGGGTTCACACCCGCAGCCATCCACGCCGCGGCGACCGTCATCATGGAAAAAACCGAGGCCGGCTGGACCGTGACGGAGTCAGATTTGGAAATGTCGGCGAGAATCCCCGGCATTGACCAGGCCAAATTCGCGGCCATTGCCGGCGCCGCGAAAGCCGGCTGCCCCATCTCGCGTCTGCTCAACGCCAAAGTCACGCTGGACGCCAAATTGGAAGCTTAACCGGGAAGGATTTGGACATTCAGCCATGACGCATAAACTGCATTCTCACGCTCACGCTCACGCTCACGCTCACGCTCACCCGCACCCTCATCCCGCGGCGAAACGCCCGCAGTTTTTCAGCAAGATTTTCCGCTGGCAGCCGGAGACTCCCGGCGGGCCGCTGCCGGTGAAGGTGGAAATCGTCGGCTCCTTTACGGGCTGGCAAACAACGCCGATGAAATATGACCGGACCAACGGGATCTGGCAGCTTACCTTGGAAAACATTCCCGGGAACTGCACGCATAATTACATGTTGCTGGTGAACGGCCGCCCCACCAAGGACAAGCATTCCGACGGTCTGGCCGTGCCGCACACGGATCAGGAGAAAAAATATCAATTGGAGACGCCGCGCGGCCCGCGCGTGTTCATGCTGTTCAGCCAGACGAAGTAGCCGGAGTTGGGATTATGCCCGCGTCGCTTCAGCGCACAGCGCCCGATAGCCAGCGCGGAAGTCCGGATACAGGAAGGGATATCCGCACTCTTGCCGCAGCTTCGCGTTGCTCACGCGCTTGTTCGTGACGCTGCGCTTGCGCCAAACTTCCGCGGAAGCAACGACCGTGGGCGGCAAGGGCCGCTTTAGTTTCGCCGCCAACCAGCCAAAAAATGCGGATTGCGGCACCGGCTCGTTGTCCACGACGTTGTATATTCCGCCTGGTTGGCCGCGTTCCAGCGCTGTGATGATAACGCCGGTCAGATCATCGCGGTGAATCATGTTCAAATATCGGGAGCCGTCGCCTTCGAGGCGGGCCTCGCCGCGCAAAAACTGCTGGAAAGCGTGGCCGCGGCCCGGCCCGTAGATTCCCGCCACGCGCAAAATCACGCACGGAAACCGGTTCCGCGCGGCGGCCAGCAGCAATTCCTCCGCCGCCACTAAAACTCTGGCGGTCGGAGATTCCGGTTGCGCCGGGCTCTGTTCCGTCACCACGGAACCGTCGTTCTGGGCATAGACACTGGTGCTGCTGGTATAAACGAATTTCCGGGGCGGACGGTCCGCGAGCCACGACAGGAGATTCCGGTTGCCGTCCAAATAAAGTTGCCGGTAATCGTTCGCGCTGCCGCCTCCGGACGCGGCGCAATTCACCACCCAATCAAATTCCTTCGGCAAATCGGTCAGGGTTTCCGGCCGGGTAAGGTCCGCTCGCAGCGGTTTGAGACCCGCAGCCCGCAGCGCTTCCGCACCGCCCCGGCGGAGGCCGAACACTTCGTGGCCCTGGCGGACGAGTTCCGCGCCCAAGGGCAACCCCGCATAGCCGCAGCCTACAATTAAAACGCGCATACGCGTTTACAGTAGGCGATTTCCGGTTGCCGCGCCGCTGAAATGTTAGCACGGACGGGATGAGAGGTTTGTGGCAGATCGTCGCCCGCTCTGCAACCCCCCGCTTGCCAACGCGTGGAGGTGACGTTAGTTTCTTCACATGAATGCAGAGCCCAGCCCTTTGAAGAGTTCCCTAATATATGCCGGGATCTTATGGCTGTTGCTGGGCTGTGCGAATTTGTTTTCCCAAATCATTGCCCAGGCCGCCCCCGGCATCGGCGAGGTTCCGCCCCCGCTCCAACTCAGCCGGATGGCGCAAGGGCCGGATCTGAAGCAAGTGACTTGGGACCAATTGAAAGGCAAGGTCGTGGTACTGGAATTCTGGAACACCGCGTGCGGACCGTGCATTCGAGCTATCCCCCATCTCAATGACTTGGTCGAGCAATTCCAAGGAAAACCGGTCGTCTTCCTTTCCATTTCCGACGACAACCCGGACCGCTTGCAACAGTTTTTGCGGAAACGGCCGATCAAGTCCTGGCTGGCCTTGGATGCCCCGTTCGGTCCCACCAGGGACGCTTTTGGCGTGACGGGCATACCTACCACGTTTCTCATTGACCCCACGGGAAGGATTGCCGCTATCACTCATCCAACAAAACTGGAAGCCGGCCATCTGGAAGAAATCCTGGTCGGAAAGCCTTGCAGTCTGCCCCAAGCGAAAGCAGATGATGCGGCGAAAGATCGTCAACCCGCCCAACCCGACGCCGGCGCCAACGACCAGCCCGCGCAAGTTGCGGTTTCGATCCAAGGGCCGTTTCCCCAACCACACGGGGCTTTTAATTCCCGAGGGTGGAGCCACGAGCACACGGTGTTTGAGGCGAAGAAGGCCTTTATCAAAGACGCTTTGGCGGCTTTTTTCGGGGTGAACGACAAATTGGTGATCCCGACCATAAATTTGCCCGACCGTTTGTATGACCTTTCCGCCGCGGGTCCAACGAATCAACTGCATGAATTGCAAAGCCGCTTCATCGAAATGCTCAGAACCAATTTGGGTATCGCCGTCCAACTGACCAATCGCCCGATGAATGTCTATGTGATGAGGCTGGTGTCAACCAATGTCCCGGGGTTGAGGTTAGCGACCAAACCAGGTGGTGGCGGGCAGGTGGCCGGCGGTTTTCAGTTGCGGTGCTCAGACATGGATTCCATCGCTTCCTTTTTTGAGATATATTCCGACAAACCGCTGGTGAACGAGACGAAAGCACTTGGTGATTGGGGTGTGGACATAAAATGGAAAATGTCTGCCGCAGAATTGCGGTCGGGGCAACCGGACTTCAGCCGGGTGATCAAAGCGGCCCGCGATCAAGTGGGTTTGGAAATCAAACCCGCCAAACGAACTGTGCAAGTGCTGGTAGTTCGTGCGGCAAAATGAAGAATTCAAGAGAGCCGTCGGCCAACAAACCGAAGCTCACGTCTCGCGGTTCTGCCCTGACGGCTGCCTTACGCCGGATATTTCAATCCTGGTTGCGCTGGATAAGCGACAACGTCGCGGCGTTGCACCGGCGAAGCCACGGTCGGTTTTATTTGTTTGGATCCTTCTTGCTGTTGTTGTTTTGGCCGTTATTGGCAGCGTTATTAGCGCTCCCCGCGTTATGGGCTTGGCCTTGAAGCTGCGCGTTCCCTGATCCTGTCGACGGAGCAATCGTGTGTCCCTGACTTGCGTTACCGTTAGGCGTGAAGCCGCCCGGATGGCCGCCTGCGGATTCGTTGTTTCCGGCAGTGCCACCACCCGTAAAGCCGCCTGGACGACCGCCTGGGATACTGTTGTTTCCAGCAGTGCCACCACCCGTAAAGCCGCCTGGACGACCGCCTGGGATACTGTTGTTTCCAGCAGTGCCGCCACCCGTAAAGCCACCTGGGCGACCGCCTGGGATACCGGAGTTTCCAGCAGTGCCGCCACCCGTGAAACCGCCCGGACGACCGCTTGGATCACTTCCCTGACTACCCGTGAAGCCGCCCGGATGACCGCTTAGACCACTTCCTTGACTACCCGTGAAGCCACCCGGATGGCCCTCTGCACCTATGCCGCCGGCCGTGCCGCCCGGATGGCCACCTGCGCCCATGCCACCGGCCGTGCCGCCCGGATGGCCCTCTGCACCCATGCCGCCGGCCGTGCCGCCCGGATGGCCCTCTGCACCCATGCCGCCGGCCATGCCACCCGGATGGCCACCTGCACCCATGCCGCCGGCCATGCCACCCGGATGGCCGCCTGTGCCCATGCCACCGGCCGTGCCGCCCGGATGGCCACCTTGGCCCTCGCTTTGTCCGGTATGGCTATAGCCGGGGTCCACGCCGCCCGTGTGCCCCGCAGATCCTCCGTTGTGTCCAGCGTTGTTACCGAATCCAGCCGACCCCTGCGTATGTCCGTAACCCGCTCCACGCCAGCCTTGGCTGCCGGCATTGGCCAGCGAACCCACGTGCACGACTTCGATCGGATGATGGGTCGCGGCAGCGATGCGATCCGGGCCAAAACCGTGGTTAACGATGGTGTTGTTAACGACGCTGTAATGATTGATGATGGTGGTCTGGTGGTACACGTTGATGACGCGTTCGTGCGGCACGAAGAACGAACGCGGATGCCGGTCGCAGAAATGCTCGGGCGACATGAATACAAAACAGTCGGCACCCAAGCCAAAGTCAAAATCCACGGCCACGCTTGCACCGCGGTAGAAAAAGCCACCGGCGCGAAATTCCGCAAACGGTGGCAAAGGTGCCCAGCCACAATACTCACCGCCCGAGCGCCATGCCACCCACGATGGTGCCCATACGGTGTCAGGATACCAGCACCAGCCAAATCGCGGGTTGCGAAACCAGCGGCCGTAATGGAAGGTCACGCCCCAGGAATAATCCGAGTCCCAATACCAGCCGTACTCTGTGTAAACCCAGTGGCCGTTGTCGCAGTACGGGCTCCAGGCCGTGTTATAGTTGACTGCCGTTGGCCGCCAGCAACGGCCATAACCTTCGACCTCCACCCACGAACCATACGGGCTCAGCGCGCCATTAAAATAATCCGCCGTGATCTCCGCCGCTGGCGGCGCCATGGCTGCATCCGGAGGTGCCGGTGCCACAGCCACGTCCGGCGCGGGAACTGCAACGGTTGCCTGGGCTGTGGGCGGCGTCACGCTGGCGGCGTACAGCACCTTGTCGCGATCCATCAACGCGTTGATGAGGTCGCTCGTTACGCCCATGTCCCTCAGGAAAGCGATCTTGTCCGCGTCCAAATTGAACGAATTTTGACAATTGAAGATGTAGCTTTTGATGGTGTTGGCATCCACGCCCGCTCGGAGCATCTTGATCACCTCGGCCAGCGGACTGCCCGGCACAATATCGGACGGCATCACGGCCTCCGCCTGGGGCGAAGGGACCGGCTGTCCTTGCGCCTGGTTGACCGCAGTGCTGGCGGCCGCAACTGCCGCGGCCAAGGCAATGAGAGTTTTCGTACGGAAGATAGATTTCATAAAAGTTGTTGCGATTTAGTTTACGGAATAACCACTGATCTAACAATAGAAAGACCGCCAAGTTGCCTGCGGCGTTTACCAGTCTATCGTCTGCCCCCGATTATAAGGTCTTTCCTATTTTGCGGCCAGCAAATTCAGGTATTCGATGTCCTTGCGCCACAAACAATTGCAACTTCGGCTGGTGCTTTCAGGAGGGCGTATGTCTGCACCGACTTTTCGGGGTTGTTCAGAATTTTTTCGCCGCCCGGGGACAGGATGCGCCACCAAGCGGTGAGCACGCCCCGGCCCGTGGCGTCAATATCGAATGGCAGGACTATGACATAAACCTAGAACGTGACATCCTCGTTGCGCCAGGCCGAGAGGCGAAGTTGGTCGGTGTGTAGCCATCGCCGCAGGATCATCCCTGCGGATCCAATTAACCCCTTGATTCTAGTTGCCAGCGGCTGCGGTTGGGAGTAAGTAAGGGTAGTCAGTCTGATAAACGCAAATTATGAAACCATTCGTGAGCGGCGGTCGGTCGGTCTTCGTGCTGGGATTGGGGCTGCTCCTCTTCGCGGCCGGCTTTGGGCTGGCGCAGACATTCACCGGGTTGCAGAATCTCAACGGCACCAATGGGGCCGGGGCGGAGACTGGGCTCGCCAGGGCCGGCCAATGGCTCTATGGCACCACCCCGGCGGGCGGGGTTTCGAACAACGGTACGGTCTTCCGTCTGCAAACGAATGGCATGGCCTTCACCAATCTGCACTTGTTTACCGGCGGCTTGGATGGGGCGGTCCCTCAATCCGGCTTGGTGCTGTCCGGACCTTGGCTTTACGGAACGGCGGCAGCCGGCGGCAGCCAGGGTTATGGCACGGTGTTTGCCCTACAGACCAATGGCGGGAACTTCACCCTTTTATACAGCTTCACCAACGGTTCCGACGGAGCCCACCCACAAGGTGGGCTGGTCTGGTCGAGTAACGTGATTTATGGCACCACGGTGGGTGTCGGGGAGGGGTATGGTACCGTGTTTGCCCTTAATGCCAGTGGCGGGGCGCTCACCAATCTCCACACGTTCAGCGGCGGGTCCGATGGTGGCTATCCGCAAGGCCCCCTGGTTCTGTCGGGCGCCCGGCTTTACGGCACCACCAGCGCTGGCGGCGCCGGGCATGGCACAGTGTTCGCCCTGGGAACGGACGGCGGTAACTTTACGACCTTGCATTACTTCTCCGGCGGGGTTGATGGCGGCGAACCCATTGCCGGCGTGGTCTTGTCCGGGAACACTCTCTACGGCGCCGCCAGTGCCGGCGGTTTGGGGGCGGGCACCGTTTTTGCCGTTAACACCAACGGCACCGGCTTTACCAACCTCTATAACTTTCCGGCCATTGGCCTCGATTACTACACCTTTAATGGGTCTCTCTCGCCGCTGGTTTTGTTCGGCAACACTTTGTTTGGGACGGTCTCGGCTTATGGTTATCAAACTCTCAACCCCTTGTTGTCATCCCGCGGGTACCGTTTATTGGGCTTTGGAACGGTGTATGCGGTGAATACCGACGGCCAAAACTTCACCAATCTGTACGGTTTCCAGAGCAGTCTCGCTCCTTATAATCCCATGGGCGGGCTGGCCTTGGCCGGCGACACCTTGTTCGGCACAGCTTCGGCCGGCGGGGTATATGGGGCCGGGGGCGTGTTCGGCCTTACCTTCTCCCCGGCGCGAGATCTGCTGGTGTTGACCGTCCAGCCGAGCGGCGCCGGAACCGCGACCGGCGGCGGCAGTTTCGCCTTTGGCTCGTCGCACCCACTCCAAGCCAAGGCCGCCACCGGCTGTTACTTCACCAACTGGACGCAGGATGGCGTCGTGGTGAGCACAGCCGCCAGCTATACCCTGAATCTCACCGGCGACATGGTGTTGCAGGCTAATTTTGTTGACCTGCAAAGGCCAACTTGTGTCATCTCCGCGCCCGCGCCCGGCCAGCAATGGAGCAATTCGGTGTTGGTCGTTTCGGGCCAAGCTGCCGATAACGTGGCGGTGCACGCGGTGTACGGGGCGGTCAATCGCGGACCCTGGCAGCTCGCGACGACGACTAATGGCTGGAAAAACTGGTCCTGGGTGGTGCCCTTGGCTCCGGGAACCAATAGTCTGGCCACCTTGGCCGTGGATACCAGCGGCAATGTTTCAACCACCAATACCGTCAATTGCGTCTACATTGTCAGTGGCCTGCTTACCGTGAATGCGGCGGGCGGTACCGTGTCACCCAATTACAACGGTGCCTGGCTGCAAATCGGCCAGACCTATGCCATGACTGCCAAGGCGGGTGTCGGCGCGGTTTTCACCGGTTGGACCGGCAGCCTGGCCACCAACGGTTCCACTTTGACCTTCCGCATGGCTTCGAACTTGGTTTTGAATGCCAATTTTGCCGCCACCGCGAGTCCGACCAGCCTGATCAAATCGCCGGTGGCCGGCCAGCTCTGGAGCAATTCCGTCTTTGCGGCCGCAGGCACCGCCCAGGACGCCGTGGCGGTGGCCGCCGTGTACTATTCATTAAATCAAGGCCCCTGGATGGAGGCGGCCACTACGAACAACTGGACCAATTGGAGTGCCAGCCTCAGCCTGCAGCCTGGGACCAATTCGCTCGCAGCCTATGGCGTGGATACCACCGGCCGCTATTCCGCCACCAACCAGGTGAAATGGACCTATCTTCTCAGCGCGCCCCTGCAAATTCAGCTCGTCGGCCAGGGTGCCTTGTCGCCGAACTACAACGGGGTGTTGCTGCCGATTGGCCGGCCCTACGTCATTCAGGCCGCAGGGAGCAATGGTTTTTCCTTCGACCATTGGGTGCTGTCCACCAACTGGCAAGGGGGCGCAACCAACCGTCAGGCCAGCCTCAGTTTTACGATGGTTTCCAATGTCACCGTCCTGGCCAACTTTGTGGATACCACCAAGCCGGGCGCGACCATCATCTATCCGGCCGCCCATCAATCCATTACCAACCCCGTTCTCAATGTGGCCGGAACCGCCAAAGATAATGATGCGGTGGCCGCCGTCTGGCTGCGGGTGAACGGCGGGGCTTGGAACCTGGCGGCCTCCACCAATAATTGGCTGAATTGGACTTCGACCGTGGCGTTGATTCCCGGCACCAACAGCATTTCCGTCTGTTCGGTGGACCATACGGGCAATGTCTCTCCGACCAATTCGGTGACCGTCACCCTGATGTCAACCCGAATCATTGAATCAGTTTCGGCGACCATTACTGCGGCGGGCGGCGGCGCCCTGATCCTGCCCAGTGGCAGCCAATTCTCCATTCCGGCAGGGGTGCTGACCAATGACATGGTGGTGACGCTTTCGCTGGTTTCCACCCTGACCCAGCAGCCGCCCAGCGGCCTGATGGTGGGCGTCGGCCCCACGATGGTGCTGGCGTTTGCGCCCGCCACCAATGGCGCCCATTCCCGGGCCGTGCCTTGGCATCCGCTCCCGGTTTTGCAAGGCACGATGCTGTTGGGCGATAGCCAAATTGTCGGGGTGGACGGCGCCGTGCCGATGATGGATGCCGTGGATTTGTCCAGCCGGCATCAGTTTATTGGCATTCAGGGCACTGCTGTGAATAATGCGGCCACCTTTTCTCCCCCGGCGGGCTTGTTTCAGCATCCGCACACGATGCAATTTAGTCTGGCTAACACCAAGCCCGCGGTGGAGCAGGCGCCGCTCCCCAACCCGGGCGCCAAGATTTGGAATGGAGCGAATTGGGTGGATGGAACCGCCGGTTTTGATCCGTCCAAGAAAACCCTGGTGCTGGTGCATGGCATGATGAGCACGGTCGAGCAGGCCTTTGGCGATGCCGCCGCCGTAAACGCCATGATGGCAGCCGGGGGATACCAGCAAGTGGTGGGCTTTGATTATGACTGGACGCAAGGCATCGATACCAGCGGAGAACAACTCGCCGCGTTTATGCAATCCCTGCATTCCGCCGGGCTGGCCAGCGCGGATCTCGAAGCCCACAGTGAAGGCGTGGCCGTGGCCCTATCGGCCGCCTGTGTTGATTCGGCGCTACCCATTGGCAACCTCGTCATGCTGGGCGGTCCCATCATGGGCACACCCGCCGCCTTGGTCGGCGCCGCTGTCCAAGACGTTGTGCAGGGCGAGACCTTCGATCCTTTATCCACCCTGCTGCTAAACCTGGCTGTCAATCACTACCAGTCCACTGGCGTGCTGCCGCCGGGAAAAACCGCCCAGGCTATTTTGTCCAGCCAGTTTGCCACTGATCTGGCGCCGGGCAGCCCGGTGCTGGCCGCCGACCGCCAATGTGTGTCCAACCAAATGGCCGATGCGCAATCCCCGCTGGGCGCCACCAAATTGATTACCGCCTGCGGCTACCAACCTTTTGACTTCCTGGCGCCGGACACTTTTCTGGGCCTGATTTTTGGGGCCTTGTTCCCGGATGGCTATGACGGGATTATTCCGACGACCAGTGCCGGGGCGGCGGGCTCGGGCTTCGAGTCCTTTGCGAACGCCACCCCCGGCCTGAACCGGTTTGTCTCACTGGCCTGTTCGCCGTTGAACCACACGGAGCTGGAGACGAACCGCGAGGTCATTAGTCAGGTCGCTTCCCAATTGAAAGGTGCGCCGCCGCCCTACACGCTCACTTTGAACGTGGATCCCCCCGGTGCCGGCAGCATCATCGCGGACCCCGGCCCCCCTTATGTCCGGGGCCTGAACTCGGTGGTCATGGTGACAGCGTTTGCCAATTCCGGCTTCATTTTCAACGGCTGGACGGGCGATATCCTCTCGCAGGGCGGCTCCAGCGCTTCCGTGAGCATGACTACGAATCGCAGTGTCACCGCCCATTTCCTGCCGACCTACACGCTCACTATTAACACGACCGGCGGCTCTGGAAGCGGCACCGTCACGGCTAGTCCGGCGGGCTACCCGCCCGGTCTGATTTATACCAACGGAACCAAAGTCACGTTGACCGCACACCCGGGCGTGGATTCCAGTTTTGGGGCCTGGGGTGGCGCGGCTGCCGGAACGGAAACCACCTATAAGTTGACGATCAACGGAAACGAAACCGTGACCGCCGCGTTTAACTTGAAGCCCCTGTCGCTGGCCGGCAGCGGCGGTTTGGTGGGCGACTTCCTTGGCACCGCCTCCGGCTGCGGTTTCTCGGCTTCCCTTTATCTCGACAGCGTCGTCTCCATCACCTTGATCAATGCCGGCTCGGGCAATCCCACGGTCGCCAATGTCTCTGCGGATTGCGACTCCAGCCAAGGCGATGTGTTTTCCTATTCCTGGCAGGGCGATATGGCGTGGAACGGTTCGCAGTTTACCGGCACTTTGACCCGCACCGAAAATCCGAGCCGCCCAGCCCTCCAGCTCACCGTCACCTTGCAGTCCAACGGCCACTACACCGCCGCCCTGTCGGTTCCCTTCACCTTCTATGTCTTTAACACCGACGGATCGTGTACCGGGCCACTGAATGTATTCCACTACCCGCTCAACAACATCCTGCTCGTCCCTCAGTGAAGCGGCAAGTCCACGGGGCGCCGAGACTTTACCATCCGCGACCTCGGAAAGCATTTTTTGCCATACTGGAGCCTGCTGGAATATTCGGATTTTCTTGCGGCACTCGCCGGCAACCATTATTCCATGACCCATGGATTCTCGCGAAGCTTTTATCGCGCTCAACCTGATCGAGGGCATCGGGCCCGTGCGCGCCCGGTCGCTGCTGGAGCATTTCGGCGAGGCTCCGAAAGTCCTCGCCGCCTCCAAGTCCGCGCTGCTCCGCGTCCGCAACATCGGCGACGAGCTGGCGGAAAAAATCTCCTCCTGGGAAAAAAACGTGGATCTCGCCGGCGAATTGAAGCGCATTTCGGATTTCGGCTGCCATGTTTTGATTTCGTCCGATGAGAATTATCCGCCGCTGTTGCGCGAGATATATGACCCTCCTCTGGTGCTTTACGTCAAGGGCGCGCTGACGGCCAAGGACAAGAACGGTGTGGCCCTGGTTGGCTCCCGGATGACCACCCATTACGGCATCGAGACGGCGCGCAAACTGGCGTATCAGCTCGCCTACATGGGTGTGACGGTGGTGAGCGGCGGGGCGCGCGGCATTGACACCGCGGCGCATCAGGGTGTCTTGAGCGGCAAGGGCCGGACGATTGCCGTCCTGGGCACGGGCATCAACCTGGTGGCACCGCCCGAAAACGCCGAGTTGTTTGAGCGGATCGCGGACAACGGCGCGGTCGTTACGCAATTCCCCTTCAACCGCCCGGCCGACAAGCAAAGTTTTCCCATCCGCAACCGTATCGTGGCCGGCATGACGCTGGGCACGGTGGTGGTGGAGGCGAATCTGACCAGCGGCGCGCTCATCACCGCGAATTTTGCCAA
>Ga0316231_1002551_pt1 | contig 17180 bp, 14 predicted proteins | sample TBH18027metaG_FD_206002 | JGI IMG/M metagenome (GOLD analysis project Ga0316231, IMG submission 206002) | Freshwater microbial communities from Trout Bog Lake, Wisconsin, USA - TBH18027 | ecosystem: Environmental > Aquatic > Freshwater > Lake > Hypolimnion/Profundal zone | place: USA: Wisconsin...
CCCACCACGCCTCCGCCAGAGAAGAAGATCAAGATTACTCCGCCTCCGGAGATGCCCCCTCCACCCAAGCCTCCAGATGTTCATTTTGAGGCGCCCAAAATTAGCATGCCCAAACCGGAGCCAAAGCCTGATCTCAAGCCCATTCAAATGGAAGCCAAGATCAATATCCCGGTGGTCAAGGCTGCCAAGCCGGCTATCATCCTTGCCCCCCAGCCCAAGGCGGCTTTGACGGCCGCCATGCCTGCGCAAAACACGCAGGTCAAGCCATCCACGGCGCCGGTGCACTTCGGCCAGACCTTTGGCGCCGTCCCGAACCCCAACGCCACGCGTCCTGCTACCATCGCGGCCATTGGCAACCCCTATGGCGGCAACCAGGGGCCTGCAATCGCTCCCCATGGTGTGGTCGGCTCGGCTGGCATCGGCAATGGGCTCAAGTCCGGCTCAAATGCCGGCGTTGTCGGCAAAGTCGCATCCGCGGGCATCCCGGGCTCCACAGGCAACTCGACCACCGGCAGTTATGGCCGGGTCGCTTCTGCCGGCATTCCCGCCATGACCGCCGTTGCGGTAGCTCCCAGAGTCGTCGCGCAGCCGGTCTCTACCAACCTCGAAGTCATCTCCAAACCGCCCGTGCAATACCCCAGCGAAGCCAAGCAGTTGAGAGTTCAGGGCGATGTGGTGTTGAGGGTTACTTTCCTGGCCTCCGGGCAAGTCATTGTGCAGGGCGTGGTCCATGGCCTCGGCCACGGCCTGGATGAAGAAGCACGCCGCGTAGCGCAGCAAATTCGATTCCGTCCGGCCACACGCAACGGTCAGCCCGTGGACTCAACCACCACCATCACCATTTCGTTCCAATTGGCGTAGCATGTAGTTAATCAGATGAATAAGTGCTGTACTCAACCGCAAACCGCCGGCTAGGTGTAAGCGGCCTGAGCAAGACCCGGAAGTAACCACCTAGGAGCGTGAAATGATGTTTCGGAAGATCCCCCTAACCTTCCTGATCCTTACCTTGTGTGTGGCCAGCGCGCACGCAAGGAAGCAGCCCAAGTACGAGCAGGCGCACCAACTCACCGCCGAACAGGCTGCCCTGGTAAACCGGGCTGTCCTTCAGGAAAAAGTTCTGATCAAGAACATCCAGCTGCGCACCCCGCTGGTGGAAACCTACATTCAGAACACGCGGCCTGACCTCAAGCTCTACGCGGTGCCGGTTGAAGACCAATACACGCTCAGCCGCGTCGATTTTGGCAAGGCGTTCTTTGACAAGACCTACCAGCCCCGCAGTGCCGCCAAGCATGGTTTCTTCAAGGGCTCCCTGGGAGCGGTCACAGGCCTCACCAAGATGCTCGGCCTGGAGCGGTTTACCTACTCCACCACCGGTTTCATGCAGATGATGTTCCTTGACCCCACGGGCTTTGACCAGCAGCACTACGTGTTCAGCTTCGTCCGCCGTGAGTTTCTCGGCTCCGTTCGCACCTGGGTCTTCGACGTTCATCCCAAGGTGTCCGGAATGGGCCGCTTCTACGGCCGCATCTGGGTCGAGGATCAGGACGGCAACGTCGTCCGCTTCAATGGCACCTACACTGGGCCCACCTCTGAGGATTCGTCCAAATACTACTTCCACTTCGACAGTTGGCGGATGAATGTGCAGCCCGGCATCTGGCTCCCGGTCGCCGTATATGTTGAAGAGACTCAGCGCATTGAAGGCTCAAAGTCCGTCGGCCTCAAGGCGCAGACTCACTTCTGGGGCTACTCCCTCAAGCTCCCCACCCGCGACAGTGAAAATGTCAGCGTAAAGGTGGACGACGCAGTCGACAAGAGCGAAGATGCTCAGGACGTGGGGCCCCTCCAGGCATCCCGCATGTGGATCACCCAGGCTGAAAACAACGTGATTGACCGCCTGGTGGAAGCCGGTCTCGTAGCCCCCCTCAACCAGGGCGGCTATGAGAACAAGGTCCTCGACCAGATCGTCGTCAACCTAGTGGTGCCCAACAACCTGGCATTTACTGACCAGTTGCACACCCGCATCCTCCTTACCGATACCATCGAAACAACAACCGTCGGCAACACCATCTTGATCAGCAAGGGCCTCATTGACTCGCTGCCCAGTGAAGAAGCCATCGCCTCCGTGGTAGCCATGGAACTGGCGCACATCGCCATGGGCCACCATATTGACACCCGCTACGCTTTCAATGACCGCCTGTTGTTCCCTGACGAGTCCACCTTCCAGCGCATTGATATGTACCACACCGAGCATGACAATGCTGAGGCTGCCAAGAAGGCGATGGAGTACCTGCAGGCCTCCATGTACAAAGACCGCATGCCTTCCGCCGGCCTTTACTTTGCGCAGTTGGTTGATCGCGCCAAGGTGCTCAAGCAGCTGAACTCGCCCAAGCTGGGCGATTCGCTTCTGAAGGCCGACGGCACGCCTTGGATGGCAGAGCTGCAAAAGATGGCTCCCAAGCTTAACTGGGACGACCTGACGCAGACCGCCGCCCTGCCCCTCGGAAGCTGGCTCAAGACTGACCCATGGGACGACAAGGTCCACATGCTCACAGCCAAGCGATATGCGCCCATGAACGCTCGAGACAAGATGCCGTTCGAGGTCACCCCTATCTTCTACAAGCTGCAGCACTACGACTCAGTCACTGCCGAGATCCCTGCGGCCGCGCCTGTTGTGGCGCCCTCCGCTCCTCCTGCGACGGCAGTTCCAGCGGCCACTCCGCCGCCTGCCGCCACTCCCCCCGCCGCTGCGGCTCCACCGCTAGCGTCTACTGGCAGCGCGCAATAGTACTTACTCAAGGGAGCTGCCGGCGGCTGTACTTCGCCCCCGGCGGTTCTCAGAGTGAGCCCGCATTGGGCTCTTTGACAGAATCAGATTCCCCCAGAACTGGACGTATTAAGTGGCTATGAAACGAACGATTGTTGCTTTGTTTTGTACCGTGCTCGCCACCGCAGCCATCTCTGCAAGCGCGCAAGTGGTTCCTTCGGCCACCGGTCGGAAGCTTTCCGTTACCGCAGGCGGCCTGGGCTCTGTTTTTCAGCCTGATTACGCGGGAACTGGCATCGCTCAAACCAGCCCCAACCGGCTTTATGGCGTGGGAGCCTTTGTCGACGTAAGAGTCAACCGCTGGATTCAGCTTGAAGCCGAAGGCCATTGGATGCGCTTCAATCCATATCTCGGCATCACTGAAGACACTTACCTGGCAGGCCCGCGCATCCCCATTCACCGCTTTGGACGCGCAACCCCCTATGGAAAGGCCATGTTCGGATTCGGAACCGGCCCCTTCCTCCTCGGGCATGCTACCACCTTCGCCTTTGGCGGCGGACTCGACTACAGGCTCACAAAGCGAATCTCCCTGCGAGCCTTCGACTTCGAGTACCAGGAGTGGCGTGTCAACCCAACCCTCCTCCCCTACGGCGGCAGCGTCGGCCTGGGGTACAAGATCTTCTAAGATTGCCCTCCAGCAATCTTCGCGCCCGGCGGCGGGATGAGGCACTCCTCTCAGCTTCTCCCGCCAGCAGGCAGCACCCGCTCTCAAGCAATCTGGATTCCAACCCCTCGTATTGCCCTCACTCCCCATCCTCAACAAGCTGGACACTCCATCCCAGGTGGCTCCGCTTGTGCCCCGCTCAGTGATTCAAAGGGCAAGGAAGCATCTGCAAGCCCCTCCATGCTTGCAGGCATCTTCGACCATTCCCTATCCAGACCTTCGGATCTGGCCAATCCTGTCATCCAGTTCAGTCTGCACAGCGCGCCAGAATCAAGAAGGGCCGCTCCACCCGGCGCGCCCCTTCTTGATGGTACCCAGCTAAAACGAGTTATGCCGGCGAAGGCGAACCCTCTTGGAAGCCCGGTCCACCACGACTCTCCGGCTTCAGCACCTGTTGCGGGCTGCCGCCAGTATCGCTTGGCGAAGCCAGTGCAGAGCGAAGCGGGGGCAGTTCCAATCCCTCGATCAGCATCCGAACCTCTTCGGCATCAATGGTTTCGCGCTCCAGCAGGGCTGCCGCGATGCGGTGCATCGCATCCGCATTCGATTCCACGATGCTGTGTGCCGACTGATAAGCCTCATCAATCAAGCGCCGCACCTCAAGATCGATCTGCCGGGCCGTCTCCTCTGAAAAGTCGCGATGTTGAGCAATCTCGCGGCCCAGGAAGATCTGCTCCTCCTTCTTGCCGAAGGTAAGCGGTCCAAGGCGGCTCATGCCGTACTCGCAGACCATTGAGCGTGCCATCTCCGTCGCGCGCTCAATATCGTTGCCCGCGCCTGTCGTCATCTCGCTGAGGAAAAGCTCCTCGGCTACACGCCCGCCATAAAGTGTGGCAAGCCGCGTTTCAAGGTACGAGCGCGAATAGCTGTGCCGGTCGTCGGGCAGATAGACAGTGACGCCCAGCGACATGCCGCGAGGAATAATCGTTACCTTGTGGATGGGGTCGGAATCGCCGCGCTTGAATGAGACCAGGGCATGCCCCGCCTCGTGATAGGCGGTATTCCGCTTCTCCTCGTCGGTCAGCAGCATGGACTTGCGCTCGGCGCCCATCAGCACCTTGTCCTTGGCCAGCTCGAAGTCGTACATCGTGACCTGTTTGCGGTTCATCCGCGCCGCGCTCAACGCTGCCTCGTTGACCATATTGGCCAAGTCCGCACCGCTGAAGCCCGGTGTTCCACGAGCAAGCACATTCAGGTTGGTGTCTTCTGAGACCGGAACCTTCTTGACGTGAACGCGGAGAATCTCTTCGCGCCCGCGAATGTCGGGCAGGCCCACCACCACGCGACGGTCAAATCGGCCGGGGCGCAGCAGTGCGGGGTCAAGCACATCAGGACGGTTGGTGGCCGCTACCAGAATCACGCCATCGTTGGACTCGAATCCGTCCATCTCCACCAGCAACTGGTTGAGCGTCTGCTCGCGCTCATCGTGCCCGCCGCCCAGTCCTGCGCCGCGATGGCGACCCACCGCGTCGATTTCGTCGATAAAGATAATGCAGGGAGCGTTCTTCTTGCCCTGTTCAAACAGGTCGCGAACGCGGCTCGCGCCCACGCCCACAAACATCTCCACAAAGTCTGAACCGGAGATCGAGAAGAACGGCACATTGGCCTCGCCGGCCACGGCGCGCGCCAGCAATGTCTTGCCGGTTCCCGGAGGCCCAACCAGCAGCACGCCCTTGGGAATGCGTCCGCCAAGCTTCTGGAACTTCTGCGGCTCGCGCAGATATTCGATGATCTCCTTCAGTTCTTCCTTGGCCTCATCCACTCCGGCCACGTCCTTGAAGGTCACCTTCTTCTGCTGCATTGAGAGCAGGCGCGCCCGGCTCTTGCCAAACGAGAGAGCCTTGTTGCCGCCTGACTGCATCTGCCGCAGCATGAAGAACCAGATTGCGCCCAGCAGTACAAACGGGCCCACGTTAAACAAAAGGGGAAGCAGTATGTTGTTCTGCGGCTCCTTGATGCCAAATACCACCTTGGCAGAGTGCAGCTTGTCCAACAGGTTCTCCGCAGTCGCGGGGATCGTCGTATGGAACTGATCCTTTGAGCCGACCATGTGGCCGTGGAGTTCGGTGCCCTGAATGGCTACGTCCTGCACCTTCCCTGCCTCGATCTTGTCCAGCAGGTCAGAGTAGCCAACCTCCGTATCTTTGCCCATGCTTGCGCCCCGCTGCACCACGCCCCAAAGAAGCATGAGGCAGATGAGGATAAAGACCCAAAACATGATTGTTTTAACGCTCGAATTCACCAGGACTCCTCTTTTCCAGCGAGGGGGAAGCCGCTATCATGACTCCCATCACCGCCTGCAGCACTCTTTAGACGCGCGAACCATCCTGGAAGTCACAGAAAGTGCACATCGCCTTGGCGCTAGACACGGATACCTAGCCGCCTGAGGAAGCAGTAGCATCGATTGTACTCCCAAGGACGTCGATTTTACAGCAAGATGAAGAGCGAACCAGGGATGGAATCAGGGCTGTTATCTCTAGCCTGAAACCCGCTCTCCTGGGGCCTCCAGGCCGCCGTCGGCAGGGGTCTCAACCAGCACCGCAATCCCCGGCTCCGGCTCCACTTCCGCTCCCTGCATCCATACAATTCGGCCCTCCAACTCCAGCACCGGCCATAGCGCCCGCCTTGACCCCGTAACCTTCATGCGTTCAAGCACTTCCTTCACTTTATGGGGACGATTTGAGTAGCGCAGCCGCACCCGGTCGCCCGCCCGCCAGTTGCGCAGCGTGGCCTGCCTCTTTCCGTCCATTCCAGCCCCATCCTGCCCGCTCGGCACGCTGGAATCTGCTTCAATTTCAATCCGTAGGCGAAGCTCAAAAACGGGAGCATCAATCACCCCGGGGACCGCCCCGCTATACTCGGGAACCGCCGCTCCTTCCACCTCCCCCTCACCAGCCTTAGACCAGCCCGCCAATCTCAATTCGCGGGCAGATCGCTCAGCCCTCAAACCCTCCAGTTCCAGCTTTTGGCCGGCCCGCCCACTCAGCGCAAGCTTCCGCAGCGCCTCCGTCGCGGCAAAATCGGGCGCCGAGCCCAGCTCGCCGGCGGCATGCCTCAACAAACGCCGCTGCAAGGCCGGAGCCAGCGCCGCCAGCCGGGTCACGTCCATTGAGAGTGAGGGTGCCAGCCCGCCACCGGCTGCCCGGCCCCCTCCGCGCACCGCCCGCCCCGGCAGCAGCAACTGCGGTGCCAGCCGGGCCAGTTCTGCCTGCCACCACCGCTCTTCGTCCAGCGCCAGCGCCGCCATCTGCGCCAGGTGCTCACGCAGCCGCGGATTCCAGCCCTCCAGCAGCGGCAGCAACTCGTGCCGGATGCGGTTGCGCGTAAAGGTCAAGTGACGGTTTGACGAGTCCTCCCGCCAGCTCTGCCCCAGTTCGCCAAGATATTCCTCAATCTCCGTCCGGCTCGTCTCCAGCAGCGGACGCAGAATCCGCCCCTCTCTGAACTCAACCACCGGGTGTATGCCCGCAAGCCCCTCGGTCCACGCCCCGCGCAGAAATTTGGCCAGTACCGTCTCCGCCTGGTCGTCCAGCGTGTGCGCCGTCGCCACCGCGTCCACTTCGCCTGTGGCCATCAACTCCCTGAACCACTCATACCTCAACCGCCGCGCCGCCTCTTCAATCGATTCGCCGCCTTTGCCCGTGGCAGGGTTGGCCCTCGCCTCGGCGGCCACATCCCTCCGTGTCTCGTGGAAAGGCAATCCAAGCCCGGCTGCAAGCTCGCGGGCAAAAGCCAAATCGGCATCAGCCTCGGCCCCGCGCAGCCCATGGTGCAGGTGAGCCGCATGTACCACCAGCCCCAGCGAACCCCTGCGCGCCGCCAGTGCGCACAGCAAAGCCACTGAATCCGCCCCGCCAGACACTCCCACCGCCAGCCGCAACCCCGGCTTCAGCATCTCCGTATTCACCGGCAGCACTGGTTCCCTATTTGAAGCATTCAGCGGACGCATCACAAAATGATAAGCGGCTCATGCGGCGCATTGCCTTAATTCTCCGCTTACCCCTCCTCCCGCCGCTCCGCACGATGTATACTCCACGAGTCATGCACGTATTCGTAATTCTTCCAGCGGCAGGCCTCGGTACACGGATGGCCGGTCCGCAGCCCAAGCAGTTTCTCGCGCTCGATGGCGTCCCCATCCTGATCCACTCGCTGCGCGCTTTTGCGTCCGTCAAGCGGGTCACGGCAATCTACGTCGCCGTGCGCAAGTCTGAGATCGAGCGCGTACAGGCGCAGGTCGCCGAGTACGGCTTCGCCGGCCAGGTCTGCGTTGTCGAAGGCGGCGATCACCGCCAGGAGTCCGTCTCCAACGCCCTCGCCGCTCTCCCCGCACAGGATGACGACATCGTCCTCGTCCATGACGCCGTGCGTCCGCTCATTGACGCTGCCACCATCGACCGCACCATTGACGCTGTCGCCGAGTTCGGAGCCGCCATCGTCGGCCTCCCCGCCGTGGACACCATCAAGCAGGTCGAGCGCACCGCCCATGGCGCACTCATCACCTCCACCATCCCCCGCGAATATGTCGTCCTCGCGCAAACACCCCAGGGCTTCCGATACGGCCTCCTCCAGAATGCCTTTGCCGAGGCCACCGCAGACGGCTTTGTGGGCACAGACGAAGCCTCGGTCGTCGAGCGCGCCGGGCGTCCCGTTGCCGTGGTTCACGGTTCTCAGGTTAATCTGAAGATTACCCAGCCGGGCGACCTGGAGTTGGCCGAGTTCTATCTCCGCCAGCGCGCCCGCTGAAAAAGCTGGATCATATTACCCGCATCGCGGCCGCACAGGTCCAAAGGCAGGCACAGAGACCATGGATACACGTATCGGATTCGGCTATGACTCGCACGCTTTCAAGCCCGGCGTAACCCTCCGCATCGGCGGCCTCACGCTCGACCACCCCGAGGGCCTGGCCGGCCACTCCGACGGCGATGTCCTGCTTCACGCCATTACTGACGCCCTTCTGGGAGCTGTGGCCGCTGGCGACATTGGCAGCTTCTTCCCTCCCGGCGACCCCCGCTGGAAAGACGCCGACTCTGCCATCTTCCTCAACCTGGCCATGGAAGAACTCCAGAATGCCGGCTACCGCGTCGTCAACCTCGACGCCACCCTCATTCTGAATGCGCCAAAAATCGGCCCCATCTCCGGCGAGATGCGCGCCCGCGTAGCTGACCTCCTCGGCGTCGACATTGACCAGGTAAGCATCAAGGCCAAAACCCCTGAAGGCCTCAACCTGGACCACGTGGCCCAATGCCACGCCATCGCCCTCGTAGAGCGCGTCAAGGAGCCCGAGAGCCTCAAGAGCATGAGCGCCGTGATTGAAAGCCAGCGCCAGCTTGAAGACGTTGTCGAAGACCTGCTCAGTTCCGTCCATGGCGTGCCCAAAAAGCGCTCCATCGCTCCCGTCTACGACACCGACGACATTACCTAAGAGTCAATCGAAGCCACAACACGCCTCGAAAAAAGACCCGCCCGAAGCCCGCTATTTATCGGCTTCGGGCTGTTCTTTTCCCCGCCCGTATCCAGCCCTGTCCACTTTCTCGTCATATTTTCAATTTTCCATTGCAGTTTCAACGGTTTGGCTTTACCGTTGCTCCGACATTTAATCCCAATCCGGAGCGTTCTCTATGCACGCAGTAGCACTCCTCCTGCAGGATGGGCCTGACCCAGCCGTAGTCCAGCACATCGTCCTCGGTATGCTCACCATCCTCCCGCTCGTGATTCTGGTTGTGCTCGCCATCGTCATTGTGCCTTTCTGGATGATCTGCAAAAAGGCTGGCTTCTCGCCCTGGCTGTCGCTTCTTAACATCATCCCGCTCGGCAACCTGATTCTCATCTACGTGCTGGCCTTTGCGGAGTGGAAGGTGGTTCCCGCGCCGCAAGCGCTCTGGCAGCAGCCCCCTTACCCGCCACAGCCCCCCTATCCACCCCAGGGCTGAGCAAACTCCAGCGGCGCAGGCGCAAATGCTAGCATCGTAAAAGGAAACTTACTCACACGATGCCTGATTTAACTCCCTCCGCCGCCCCCTCTCCCCGCGTCCGTTTTGCCCCTTCGCCCACCGGCTACCTGCACGTGGGCGGAGCGCGCACCTTCATCTTCAATTGGCTCTTTGCCCGCCACAATCACGGCACCCTCGTCTTGCGCCTGGATGACACTGATGTCGAGCGCAACACTCAGGCTAGCGTCCAGTCCATCTTTGAGGGACTCCACTGGCTGGGCCTCACATGGGACGAAGAGTACAAGCAATCCGAGCGCCTTCACCTCCACCGCCAGGCGGCTGAAGCAATCCTCGCCAAAGGCCTTGCCTATCGCGACTTCACCCCCGCCCACGCTGGGGATGACAATCAGTCCTCCGCGCAGGGTGCCTGGCTCTTCAATCCCGGCATGCCTGAGCTCTCCCGCGAAGAGTCTGATCGTCGCGCCGCCGCCGGCGAGCCCTTCGCCCTCCGCTATCGTGTCCCCCGTGGCCAGGGCCGCGCCCTGCATTTCACTGACAGCGTCTACGGTGCGCAGTCCAAACTCGCAGACGAGGTTGAAGACTTCGCCCTCCTGCGCTCGGATTCGATGCCCACCTACCACCTCGCCTCCTGCGTTGACGACGCCGATCTCCGCATCAGCCACATCATCCGAGGCCAGGATCACCTCACCAACACCTTCAAGCACTTGCTCATCTTTGAGGCTCTGGGCGTCCAACCGCCCCAATTCGCCCATCTCCCCCTGCTCGTCGCACCAGACGGCACCAAGCTCTCCAAGCGCAAGCACGGCCCCGTCGTCAGCGTCACCACCTACCGCGATGCAGGTTTCCTCTCCGAGGCCTTCGTCAACTTCCTCTGCCTCCTCGGCTGGTCCCCCAAAAATGACCGCGAGTTCCTCTCCCTCAACGAACTCGTCGAGGCCTTCACATTCCAGGCCGTCAACCGCTCCAACGCCGTAATCAACTTCACGGACGACGACCCCTTCGACCCCAAGGCCCTCTGGCTCAACGCCGAGCACATCCGTTCTCTCGCCGTCGAAGAGCTCAGCGCCCGCCTCCTGCCCTTCTTCCAGCAGGCCGGCCTTGCCGCCTCGCCGCAGCAGCTTCTCGCCGTCACCCCGCTCATCCGCGAGCGCATCAAGCTCCTCGGCGAAGCCCCCGCGGCCGCCGACTTTTTCTTCCTCAAGGAACTTGCTCCCTACGACCCCGCAGAACTTATCCCGCCGAAAGGTGGCGATGTCGCCATGGCCCTCCGCGTCCTCCAGCACGCCCAGCAGGTCCTCGCCGTAACCGCTTTTGATCACGACTCGCTCGACCAGGCCCTCCGAGCCGCCGCCGCTGCGCTTGGCCTCAAGGCCGGACCCATGTTCCAGCCCCTCCGTGTCGCCGTCTGCGGACGCAAAAACGCGCCCCCGCTCTTTGAAACCATGGTCGTCCTCGGCCGCGATGTCTGCCTCGCTCGCATCAAGCAAGCCGAGGCCAACCTGCAATCGCTCGCCTAACCCCACCCGCAGAAACCCCCGCTGCAAATAAATGCAGCGAATAGGCATAGCGAATAAATGGAACGAATAGCTGGAACGCCGATCTCCACATCGGCTGTAGCGTGGGTCTCCAGACCCACGCTCTCTTCGAGCCCAGCTCCCAGCCTGTTCGTTACAACCACCTGATTCTTGATTGACACCTTGTAATCGTTCAATTACACTTCAGCCATGTTCTCCGTCAGACCGCTCCCCGAGTTCACCACATGGCTTGATGGAGTGAAAGACAACCGCGTACGCGGCGCGGTGGCGGAACGAATCAAGCGCCTCACCTTCGGCTTGCTGGGCGACTTCAAGGCGATTGGCGATGGCGTAATCGAACTGCGCATAGACTTCGGCGCTGGCTGGCGTCTCTATTACACGCAGCACGGTGCGCAGATCATCTTGTTGCTCGTGGGCGGTTCCAAACGCACGCAGAAGAAAGATATTCAACGGGCCAAGGCTTTGGCCGCATTGCTGAAAAGCGAAAGGGGCAAAAATGCGCAAGACCATTAACGTGGACGACCTGCCTGAATTCGACCCCGCGCAGTACCTTGACAACGAAGAGAGCATCGCCGTCTATCTGACCGGAATTCTGGAAGCGAATGACGCGGCCCTGTTGGCCTCTGCACTGGGGGACATTGCCCGCGCGCGCGGCATGACGGAGATCGCCAAGGCCGCCGGAATTACCCGCGAAGCTCTCTACAAAGCCCTTCGCCCCAACAGTTCACCGCGCTTTGACACCATCAGCCGTGTCTGTGCTGCTCTCGGCGTACGTTTAGTGGCTCAGCCCATCGCCGCCGGCAAAGCAGCCGCTTGAAAGCCGTCAGCTGACGTAAAAACCCCCGCTGCAAATAAATGCAGCGAATAGCTGGAACGCCGATCTCCACATCGGCTGTAGCGTGGGTCTCCAGACCCACGCTCCTCACCCTCAAATGCCGCAACCTCCAAGTGCGATAGGCAAAAGTGCCGCGTACCCCCCGCTCTCGCTTTTGAGACCCCAGTACTCCCCCATCTGCGAATTTGGTCGTCTCCCCCGCCGCTCTCATTGATCAAGGCCTCCCATGGAATAATGAAATAAAGCCATGACCAACTCGAATCCGGAAAGCCCAGTCACTCCAGTTCAAGAAGCTCTCACGCCCAACTTCCTCCGCGACCTCATCGCAGAAGATGTGCGCACTAAAAAGTACGGCGACGCCGTCATCCAGACCCGCTTTCCTCCCGAGCCCAACGGCTATCTCCACATCGGCCACGCCAAGGCCATCTGCATTGACTTCGGCCTCGCTGACGAGGTCGGCGGCAAAACCAACCTCCGCTTCGACGACACCAATCCTGAAAAAGAAGAGCAGGAGTATGTCGATTCCATCATGGCTGACGTCCGCTGGCTCGGCTTCGAGTGGGACCGCCTATGCTACGCATCCGACTACTTCGGCCAGCTCTATGAGTGGGCCTTGCAGCTCATCAAGGCCGGCAAGGCCTACGTCGACGACCTCTCCGCCGACCAGATTCGTGAGCACCGCGGCACCCTCACCGAGCCCGGCAAAGACAGCCCCTATCGCAACCGCACCATCGATGAAAATCTTGACCTCTTCACCCGCATGAAGGCTGGCGAATTCCCCAACGGAAGCCGCGTCCTCCGCGCCAAAATTGACATGGCCTCGCCCAACATCAACATGCGCGACCCCGTCATGTACCGCATCCTCCATGCCCATCACCAGCGCACCGGCAGCGAGTGGTGCATCTACCCCATGTACGACTACGCACACGGCCAGTCAGACTCCATCGAGTGCGTCACACACTCCATGTGTACACTCGAGTTCGCTGACCACCAGCCCCTCTACCGCTGGTACATCGAGCACCTCGGCATCTTCCCCTCACAGCAGTTTGAGTTTGACCGCCTCAACATCACTTACACCCTGCTCAGCAAGCGCAAACTACTCCAGTTCGTGCAAGAGAACCGTGTCCGTGGCTGGGACGATCCCCGCATGCCCACCCTCGCCGGAATCCGCCGCCGCGGCTTCACCCCTGAAGGCCTCCGCGCCTTCTGCGCGGCCATCGGCACCTCCCGCACCAATGGCACCACAGACATTGAGATGCTCGAGCACTTCCAGCGCGACGACCTCAACCGCCGCGCCTCCCGCGCCATGGCCGTCCTCCACCCCCTCAAGCTGGTCATTGACAACTACCCAGCCGGCCAGGTCGAGTTTGTCGAGGTCGCAAACAACCCTGAAGACCCCTCCGCCGGAACCCGACAGGTGCCCTTCTCCGGAGAAATCTTCATCGAGCAGGACGACTTCCGCGAGATTCCCCCGCCCAAGTACTACCGCCTCTCCCCCGGCAAGGAGGTGCGCCTCCGCAACGCCTACTTCGTCACCGCGCACAGCGTCGTCAAAGACGCTGCCGGAGGCATCGTTGAGGTCCATTGCACCTACGACCCCGCCAGCCGCGGCGGCAACTCCCCAGACGGCCGCAAGGTCAAGTCCACCATGCACTGGGTCTCGGCCGCGCACGCCATCTCTGCTGAAATTCGCCTCTACGACAAGCTCTTCAGCAAGGCGGACCCCACTGACGTCGAAGACGGCCAGGACGTCATCAGCAACCTCAACCCCAACTCCCTTGAGATACTCACCAGCGCCAAACTTGAGCCCTCCCTCGCCAACGCAACCCTCCAGGGACGCTTCCAGTTCGAGCGCGTAGGCTACTTCTGCCTCGACCCAGACACCACACCCGCAAACCTGGTCTTCAACCGCACCCTCCCCCTCAAAGACACTTGGGCCAGAATCGAAAAAAAGACGGGTGCCTGACAACCTGCGGCGGGCAAACGCCAGAAAAGCTTTTGTTACGCCGCTACTTTTAAAATCCACGACTTCACAGACTGCGCAAAAACCCCTCCGTGCGGTAGGCCGGGGATTTTGTCCACGGTATTAACTTGCCGGAGGGAGGCGGGGGTTTTAACCCCCGTATAAGGCAGGCAAAATCTGCGCGGGCTTTAGCCCCTGAGGCTCGCCTTTCGCTCTTCTCGCTTAAGATCATGCAGCCTCCCCAGCCCCTGCCATCGTCCCCATCAAAAGTCCGCACCCAAAATAAGCTGTCATCCTGAACCGCATGCGAAGGATCCGCAGTTGTTCTTCCCGACCATAGATATCCACTGGTCTTCAACGGAGGGAGCAGGGGCCTTCAGGCCATTGAACGCAGACTTGAAATAGAGGCGGCTTTAGCCGCGGCGGGATACAACAGTCGCCTGGAGATTGGCTAGCTCGCTTACACGCCAATCGGCCCAACGGCGAGACCTTCGACGCGGCAGGGAACCTCTTGCATGACGGCCTGGGCAGGCAGGTGGCCCACTTCTGACCCTCCGATAATGATGGGGTGCCATCCTCGCCACGTCTTTGTTCTTGCGGCTAGTGGGATAGCAAGAGGATCATCCAGGCAGTTCTTCGAGTCCCTCAGCCCCTCAGTCCCTGGTTTCTCAGACCTGGGATTGAACCAGCCCATCCAAATCGCAGACCTCCATAGAGCCCATCTCACCAACTTCGCCCCAATACCCTTGCAGATGATTAACTTGAAATCCAGCATAATAGTCACAGGAGCGCCTCTTGCTGGAACAGCCACAAAAACGCACCCCCCTCCCCTGGGGCCAGAAAGATGCTTTTTGCGCGATTGAGAAATCGTCAAGTCCATATTTTTAATAGACTTGCAAGATGCGCCTATTAATCAATAAGTAACACCTCACAGTACAAAAACGCACAAAAAAGACCATTTTCGGCCTGTTTTCGGGCCAAAAATGGCTGTTTTCATGCGCCAGACGCTAGCACAATACCGCAGCGCGCAGTAGTCCAGAACCCTGTTGATCCCTGACCTTCACTGCCCAATCACATCAATCGCCACCGCGATCGTCTTGGGCGGCATGCAGGCGCTGTTATCGCAGGCTTGATAGCGAAGCTTCGCTTCCACCAGGTTGTTTCCCTTGCTGGCCACAATCCGCGCCAGTATGGTGAACTCGCCTGTATAAACGCTGATCTTGTTCTTGGGGTCCATCGGCAAAACCAGTTCCGTTCCAGCAGGATAGGTCGCGCTCTCTATCCGCACGCCTGCGCCTTCAGGTATCGAGAAGGTTGTCGGAATGAGAAACTCGTCTTTCGGAGTGTGGGAATTGATGTGCAGCCCTTGCGCAATGCGGAAGTGCAGCGCAACCACGCTTGCCTTTCCCGCAACCACGGTCACCTGTTCAGGAAACATGAACTGCACGGCATCGCTCTTCAAAACCCTGCGCTCGCCGCCGTAGTTCTGCCCATGCGCCAGCAGGCAAGCCAGCCCGAACGCCAGTGTTGCCATAAGTCCGATCTTCGAACGCGCAATCGTCATTGCTTCCGGTCCCTCAACCTATCGGGCTTATAGCCTCAAGTCCAAATTACCTGTCCGCTGTCCGGCTTACTCGCCCAGCGCCTTCTTGATATTGGACTCGATATCGCTCTCTGAAGTTAGGCCCATCTGCGCTGCAACAACTGTGCCTTTGCGGTCCACAAAAAACGATGTCGGCATGGCATCCAGTCCGCCGTATGCCTGGCTGATGCTGTCGCCATCCAGCAGCATCGGGTAAGGAACCTTCATCTGTTCCACAAACTTGCCAATCGCGGCCCTGTCCTTGTCTCTTCCCGCCTTGTCGTCCTTCTTCAGATCCTCGCCCTCGGTGGAAACACCGAGGATCTCAAAGCCCTGTCCCGCGTACTTGTTGCGCAGTTCCACCAGCCACGGCGTCTCAAGCTTGCACGGCCCGCACCAGGTGGCCCAGAAGTTGATCAGCACGGCCTTGCCCTTGTAACTGGCCAGCGTAACTTTTTTGCCGCTCAGGTCTTCCAGGGCAAAGGCGGGCGCTGGCTTGCCCTTCAGCGGCGATGCATATTGCGCCATGCCGCCAGCCGGGTCAGCCACCAGTTCGCCCTTCGCGGCTGAAGCCAGCAGCCGCTCGGCGGCCTGTTGACGGTACTCCCAGTTGGCCCAACCCGCCCACGCAAAGACGGCCAGGATGAACAGAACTGCGGTAAGAACCAATGTGTTGCGTTTCAAGGGGATTGACCTCTGCCACTTCATTGTACGAGGCCTGAACTGAAGAATTGCCTCAAAACTGATACCATCAAAAACCGATGAACGAGTCAACTCAGGAAAATCGCCGAGCAGTTCCCTGCCTTCCGTCCGACCTCGTTCGCACGGAAGCCGCGGCGCTTGAAGCCCTGGCCACGCGCCTCGACGGGCCGATGGCTGAACCCTTTGCCCGCGCCGTCGAACTGATCCTGCACTGCGGAGAAGCCAATGGCCGCGTGGTGGTCACCGGCATGGGCAAAAGCGGTATTATCGCGCAAAAGATTGCGGCCACACTCAGCTCCACCGGCTCCCCGGCCCTGTTCCTGCATCCGGCCGAGGCCGTCCACGGCGACCTGGGTGTGCTCATGGCGGGGGACGTAGTCATTGCGCTCTCGGCCAGCGGCGAGACGGAAGAGATCCTGCGCCTGCTGGCCACGCTCAAGCGCAAAGGCGACGCGCTGGTCAGTTTCTGCTGCAATCTGACCTCGACCCTGGCACAGGCCAGCGATGTGGCTCTGGATTGCGGCGTGGAACGTGAGGCCTGCGGACTGAACCTGGCACCCACCGCCTCCACCACCACCATGCTGGCCCTCGGCGACGCGCTGGCCATCGCCGTAAGCCTGCGCAAGGGATTCAAAGCGGAGGATTTCGCCGAACTGCACCCCGGTGGCAAGCTGGGCAAGCGCCTGGCCAAGGTCCGCGACCTGATGCATGGGGGCTACGACGTGCCGGTGGTAACGCCAGCGACAGCAATGACGGACGTGATCTACGAGATGTCGTCGAAGAAACTGGGCATGACGACCGTGCAGGAAGACGGCAAGTTGTGCGGCGTGATCAGCGACGGCGATTTGCGCAGACTGCTGGAGCGCGAGGGCGGCGCGGCCCTGAGCCGTACGGCAGGCGAAGCGATGAACGCGCGGCCACGGACGATTCGCGGGGAGGAATTGGGGGCGAAAGCTCTGGCGATTCTGGAGGAGCGCAAGATTACTTCGCTGGTGGTGGTGGATGGCGAGGGAAACGTCGAAGGCGTGCTGCATCTGCACGATCTGTGGGGCGTGGAGCTGATTTAACGGTAGGGGTCAGAAAAGCACGCTGATTGAGTTGGTCGCGATCATCAAAATGGGAGA
>Ga0316231_1002557_pt1 | contig 17128 bp, 18 predicted proteins | sample TBH18027metaG_FD_206002 | JGI IMG/M metagenome (GOLD analysis project Ga0316231, IMG submission 206002) | Freshwater microbial communities from Trout Bog Lake, Wisconsin, USA - TBH18027 | ecosystem: Environmental > Aquatic > Freshwater > Lake > Hypolimnion/Profundal zone | place: USA: Wisconsin...
GCAACGCGTGTTGACGGCAGGCTTGCGGACTGCCGATATCTATACGGAAGGAACTCAAAAAGTTTCTACTGTAGAGATGGGTGATGCAGTCGTCGCTGCACTACCCTAAAACCCCAATCTTTTTATTTTTGACATAAGTACACCCCAGATTCTGCTCTAGGGTTACCCCTAATTTTTTCATGATTAATCATTAAGCAACATAGAAAAACTCACAAAATATTTGCTTTTATCGAGATTTCATGTAAATATTGGTTTTATGCAACCTAGAATTTCCAATCCTAAACGCATCTTTTAGATTGGAAACCCCTAAAGAGCTACAAGCAAGAACACAAAAGGCAAGGAGAGTGCAGTTATGCCCCAATCGCAACCCAAATTCGATGCCACAAAAAAATTTGTTCGCATCTGTAAAGAGCGTGAAGATGGCTTTATTGAATTTCAATTTGCAATTGGCGAACCCGAGCTTTACGTAGAACTTCTTCTTAGCGGTAAAGCTTTTGAAGAGTTTTGCTCAAAAAACCAAGTTACATTTCTAAAAACAAATACAGAATCTGGTGGCAATTGGATTGAGCGCCTGACCAATGCCACCCACAAATTGTATGGAGATCTTCCATGACTAATCCAATCATCACCAATACAAAAGATGGGGTTACATTTGAGCAATTACCGGAGGATACAATCCTGCGGGCAGCGCTTCGAGCAGGCATTGGAATGACCCATGAGTGCAACTCAGGCGGTTGTGGGGCATGCAAGTTCGAACTTATTTCAGGAGAAATTCAAACTCTTTGGTCTACGGCTCCAGGCCTCAGCGATCGAGATCGTAGTCGAGGACGTCATTTGGCATGCCAATGCCGCGCTCTGGACGACATTAGCATTAAAGCAACCATCTCAGATGAATGTAAGCCCCTTATAGCACCCTCAAGACAACAAGCAACCTTCTTAGGGTCTAGCAATATTAGCCACGATATTAAAGAATTTAGATTTTTAGCAGACAAGCATGCAAATTTCTTACCTGGTCAATTTGCAATGTTAGAAATTCCTGGCGTAGGAAGCCCTAGAGCATATTCCATGTCTAACATTTCAAATCACTCAAATGAATGGCACTTTCAGATTAGACGCGTTACTAACGGAAGTGGCACGAAAGCTCTCTTTGACGACATAAGGGAGGGTAGTCAGGTCGGTCTTGATGGACCTTATGGCTTGGCGCACCTCCGCCAGAATTCGGAACGAGATATTGTCTGTATAGCAGGCGGTTCAGGATTAGCCCCAATGATATCGATTGCGCGCGGGGCTGCAGAATCAGGCCTTCTGGAGAACAAAAAACTATTCTTCTTTTACGGGGCTAGAACACCAAATGACGTATGCGGTGAAAATATACTTTCTGCGCTTGAAGGATTTGGTAACAGCATTCAATACATCCCAGTAGTATCCCATGTTGATGAAAATATTGAGTGGCATGGGCAGCGTGGTTTTGTTCATCAAGCACTAAATTCTATGCTCGACGGCGAACTCAACAACTACGAGTTCTATTTTGCAGGGCCCCCACCCATGACTCAAGCACTTCAAGAGTTACTAATGGTTGAGCACAAGGTGCCGTTCAACCAAGTTCACTTTGATAGATTTTTTTAAGCTTTTGAAGTGCTAGTGTTAATTCAGGAATCGACTTAATCTTCATCTTACTCATGACATTATGCCGATGCACCTTGATCGTACTTTCACTAATTCCGAGATCCATAGCAATGCATTTATTGAGTTTTCCCTGAACAACTTCGTACATGATTTGCTTTTCTCTGATTGTAAGAGTCTCAAAACATGCGCACAATCTATCCAGTTCAGTCTGCTCTGCAAATGACAACGTTGATTGAATAAGAGCCTCATTAATAGCCTTTAAAAGATCGGTGTCTTTAAAAGGCTTATTAAGGAAGTTCACCGCCCCTTTTTTGATCGCCCTAACAACTTGCGGCACCTCGCTGTGACCCGACATAAAAATAATGGGTATTTGCTTGCCAAGTTCACTTAAAAGGTCTTGTAAGCCGAGACCATCAAGCTCTGGCATTCTCACATCTAAAACCAAGCAACATGAGGATTTTAGGTTAGCCCCCATCAAGAATTCTTGAGCGGAAGTAAAAAACTCAACGCGAATTCCCTTGCCTTCTGATCGTATGAGGCTACTTAAAGATTCACAAATGGATATGTCATCATCAACTATATAAACAGTAGGTTGACCAATGTCGCTTATCTTTTTCATTATTGAATTGGGATGTTGAAAATAAATTGAGCCCCATCATTATTGGGTAACAACCTCAATCTACCGCCATGGTTCTCTATAATAGTTCGGCTAATTGCAAGACCCATTCCCAAACCAGTACTTTTTGTAGAAAAAAGTGCATCGAATATTTTTTCATGAAGATGGCCAGAAATCCCGGGGCCATTATCTTTGACAGAAAAAATAACTCCCTCTCGCGAATTCTCGCTTACATTGATCTTCAGTGAGCGAGGCAAATTAACAGAGTCGCGCATGGCCTCCATTCCATTGACTATCAGATTCAGTATTACCTGCTGTATCTGAATCACATCCCCCATAAAAATTGGCAATTTATCATTAATCTCGATTTGAATGTCAACATTAGCCTCAATTATAGAAGCTTGTAAAATTGAAACCAATTCTTCGAGCATTTGATGAACATTAATAACATCTAACTTCAATGTCCCTGTGCTAAGAAAACTTCTAACTCGCTTAACAACCTCGCTGGCTCGATTTGCATCTCGATCAACACGATTAAGGGTGCTAATAACTTCTTGGTAATTTGGTGGATTATGAGAAATCCATCTCAGCGCAGCCTGGCTATTTGACGCTATTGCAGCAAGCGGTTGATTAACTTCATGAGCAATTGAAGCCGCCAACTCACCCATCATCGAAAATCTGGATACTCTAGCAAGCTCAGCTTGCGAACTCTTAAGCGCCTTCTCAGACTCTTTTTGGGTGGTGATATCCTCCACTATGACAGCTACTTGGGGCTCTTCGTCTCCAATTGCCGGCATTAATGAGACGCTAACATTGGCCCAAAGTATTCCGCCATCCTTTTTTTGATAGGATTTTTGAATATGATAACCCTCAATTTCCCCATCAAAAAGCCCGCTAATATTCCGTTTAGTTTGATTGCGCAAAAATTCATCAGTAATTTCAACAAACGAAACCCCAATAATTTCTTCATCCCGATAACCAAGCATATCTCTTAAAGCTGGATTGGCATGAAGAATTTTCCCGCTCTTATCCGCCAAGGCAATTCCAACGGTAGTGTTTACATATAGGCCATGCCATCGACTCTCCGAAACCTGCAATGCAAGAAGGCTTTCTTGCAATGATTTTCGACTTTCTACTAAATTTTGAGTCAGCTCGCAAACATCCGATCCCTGTGTTGTCAATTCTTTCTGAAGAATATCGACCGTACGCTTTACTGTTATTAGGTTGCGAATTCGAGCCCTCAACTCCATCGGTGAAAATGGCTTAGTGAGATAATCTTGTACATACCCCCCTAGAAGTTTTTCCCGAACAGAATCATCCCCTCTGGCGGTAAGAATAACGATTGGAATTGTTAAAAATTCGAGATTTTGACGGATGGCGTAAGTCAACTGCTCACCATCAAGTTCTGGCATCATCAAGTCCGTAATAATTAGATCGGGAAGGACTCCATGTATCTTCTCTAGCGCCTCTTTACCATTTCCCGCAAGCGTGATGTTGTAATCCTCAACAAGAATTTCATGCAAAAAATGTCGGAGCTCCGGGTTATCCTCCACAATGAGAATTCTTGGGGAGTCAGCTTTAAATACTTTCTCAGCCCCATCAATTGAATTAACAGAGCTCCAAGAAACCTCTTGAAATTGAGAAAGTCGGGCAAGATTCCCGCTTTCCCTGAAGAATGCACCATTGGGGGCTCTTACTGGGATATCGACCTGGAAAATAGACCCCTTTGGATCCGCATCGACTACAGAAACCGTACCCCCATGCAACTCAACAAATTCCTTGACAATATTTAAACCTAGTCCACTACCATTCCTAGAAAATTCACTTGGAGCTTGTGTAAATCGATTGAAAATATGATCTTTAAGTTTAGGAGAAATTCCCGGGCCGCTATCTTGAACCCTCAATAAAACCCGCGCATCCAAAATAGACTCAATTGAGCAAGTGATTTCGCCCCCGGCAGGAGTAAATTTTAAAGCATTCGATACAAGATTTACTAACACTCGAGTAAATTTTGATCGATCAATATCGGCATAAATATCTTTCGGAACATTAATGCTAAAACGTATAGACCGCTCCTCGGCTGCAGAAGAAAAGCTAGATAAAACATCCTGAATAAGCGTCTTAAGACTTGTGCAAGCATAAATTAACGGCATTTGCGCAGCATCAATTCTGGCCAAATCAAGCAAATCGTTGACTTGCTGATGCAATGACGTTGCATTTCTATAAATAGTTTCTAGTCTTCTACGATCCCCATCATTGCTACGTTCAACTTCATTTAATAGCTGGCTAGCAGGTCCCAGTATGAGCGCCAATGGAGTTCTTAATTCATGGCTAACATTAGCGAAAAATTTAGTCTTATAGCCATCAATTTCTTTTAACCTTGTCAAAGCACTGTTAAGCTCATCATTTTTTTGAGTTAATTCCAATTGCATTGCGACTTTTTCGCTAATATTTCTACCTTCGGGCAACAAGAAAGCGACCTTACCTTCATCATCCCTAATAGGCGTCAAAGAAAAGTCTACGACAATTGTTTTTTGACCGTGCAAGTCGCCATAGATCGTTATATCACCACGTACAAACTCCCCACTCCTGGCCTGATACACCATTGATTTGACGCGATTACGCACATCCTCGGAAACTGCCCACCAGTGCGCTTCCCAAAATGGCTTGCCCACCAAATCCTCAAGCACAACACCAGCCCCTTCTAGAGCGGCTGAATTGATTTCAAGAATCATGCCATTGACATCAAGCAAACCTAGAAATTGATACATTGCATCAAGAATGATGCGGGAATATTTTTGGCGCCTTACTTCATTGGGCTCATCAGGATCCAATACCACCCCCTTTACGGGCGCGGCATTGGAAACATTTTGATGCTTAGGACTGAGTTTCATGGGTGGCTTTTCTGTTTAGCGAAATTTACCACTATCCGCTCGAAAATAACATCGTTACCCAAATTATTGCTTGTAAGTATTAAGGGGGTTAATGCCTTATGTTACTTAGAATTTGAAGTTAGTCAAACACTATTTAATGCGTTACCTCCCCAACTCTTTAGCTGTTTTCCCGGCAATCCCCCATTGAGTATTTGGCACTTCTTGAATCCATACGCGAACATTTTCGCGGGGAGAGCCAACAGCCTCTACTAGAGCATTAGTTACCTTTTCAATAACCGCTTTTTTCTGCTCATCAGTCCGGCCGGAAACCAAAAAAATTTGTGCAAATGGCATTTTTATCCCCAAGTTAAATTAATTAAATAAACCGAGCACTTACGCTGCCCAAGGACTGAATGCGTAAATTTACAAAATCTCCCGCCTTGACTGCTACTGCCTCCGTGACTCCCCCGGAAAGAATCATTGTCCCCGCTGGAATCTCCTCGCCACGAGATCCCAGGTGGTTAGCCAACATTGCAATAGCTGCTGCTGGATGCCCCAAAACAGCAGCCCCCGCCCCAATCGAAACTGCTTGCCCATTGATCTCCATCACAACACCCAAAGTTCTCAGATCAACGTCATTAACAGGCACGCCCTGACTTCCTAAGATAAAACGCGAAGATGAGCAATTATCAGCAACAACACTTTTCAGATCAAATTTAAAGTCACGGTAACGCGAATCAATCACTTCAATCCCAGCCATTACAAAATCAGTGGCGGCCAAAACTGATCCTACATGGCAACCAGGCCCACTTAATGATTTCTTTAAAACAAATACAATTTCAGGCTCAACCTTAGGATGGATTAATTCATTGAATCGAATATCGCCACCATCCATCACACTAAAAGCATCTACCAAAAACCCAAAGCAAGCAGTATCAACCCCCATCTGCTTCATCTTTGCGCGGGAGGTTAGCCCACACTTAAGGCCAACCAAGCGGTCGCCACGAGCCAGTTTGCGGCGCAAAATTTCCGCCTGAATTGCATAAGCATCATCCCAATCCATGTCGGGATGTGCATCTGTTATCTTAACCACATCCCTTGCTTTTAATTCAGCATCTTCGAGATGCTCAGCTAACTGAGCAATAACTTCTTGACTTAGTTTCATACCGCCAGTCCTTTTGCTCTTGCCAGCGTAATTGCTGTATCTTCAATCATATCTTCTTGACCACCAACCATTTTAAGACGCGCCAGTTCAAGCAAAATATCTCTAGCTGGTACACCATATTTTTTCTCTGCTCGTTTTGCAAAAAGAAGGAAAGATGAGTAAACGCCGGCATAACCCAAGGTCAAAGAATCGCGATCGATCCGAATTAAGTGATCCATAATTGGAACAACTCGATCTTCAGCTACATCGCTAATTTTGAAAACATCGACTCCAGTAATAATGCCCATGCGATCGCAAACTGCAACAAATACCTCCATTGGAGTATTACCAGCACCAGCACCTAAGCCTGCTGCAGCAGCATCAATTCGATTTGCACCCACCTCAATCGCAGCCAATGAATTAGGGATGCTCATTCCTAGATTATGGTGCGAATGAAAACCAAGCTCCGTTTTTGAATCAAGTGCCTGACGCACAGCACCAACACTCTTTTTGACATCCTCGGGCAACATGTAACCAGCCGAATCAGCAACATAGATACAATTTGCGCCGTAACTTTCCATTAACTTTGCTTGAATCACTAATTCCTCAGGCGAGGATCGATGAATCATCATCAAGAATCCAACCGTATCCATATCATTTTTTCTAGCTAGGCTAATATGCTGCTCAGATACATCAGCCTCAGTGCAGTGTGTAGCTACGCGAATAGTACTCACACCTAAATCTTTTGCCATCATTAAATGGTCTACCGTTCCAATTCCTGGAATAAGTAATGCCGAAACTTTGGCTTTTTTTAACTTAGGAATGACAGCGCCAAGATACTCTTCATCGGTATGCGCAGGAAAGCCATAATTAACAGATGAACCACCCAACCCATCACCATGAGTAACCTCAATCAATGGAATACCTGCCTCATCCAATCCAGTGGCAATATTAACCATTTGCTCTAACGTCATTTGGTGACGTTTGGGATGCATGCCATCACGCAATGTCATGTCATGTACTGTAATTTTTTTTCCACTTAAATTCATATTAATTCTCCTTAAGCCGTTACAGGAGCAAGAGTCAACTTGCCGCTAATAATTTCCTCAGCAAACATTTCAGCTGTTCGTGCTGCTGCTGCCGTCATGATGTCAAGGTTTCCCGCATATTTTGGCAAGTAATCTCCAAGGCCTTGAACCTCTAAATAGACCGATACTCGATTACCATCGAAGATAGGGCCATTCATTAAACGATAGCCTGGCACATACTTCTGAACTTCGGCAACCATTTGATGAACTGAATCAGTGATCGCTTTAACATCTGGAGCCTCTTCAGTTAAACAATGAACGGTATCACGCATAATTAACGGAGGTTCGGCGGGATTAATAATGACAATTGCCTTACCTTTTTGAGCTCCGCCCACCTTTTCAACCGCTCCCGCTGTAGTGCGAGTAAATTCATCAATATTTTTACGTGTACCTGGGCCAACAGATTTAGAGCTAACTGTGGCAATAATTTCACCGTATTTAACCTTTTGAACCCTTGAAATTGCAGCAACCATTGGGACTGTGGCTTGACCACCACAAGTAACCATATTCACGTTCATTTCACGATGACCGACATGCTCAGCAAGATTTACGGGCGGAACACAATAAGGGCCAATTGCCGCAGGAGTTAAATCAATCACCATAATGCCTAGGGCATTTAATTTTCTACTATTTTCGGCGTGGACATACGCTGATGTTGCATCAAATGCAATCTGCACACCATCCGCAATCGCATGCTCAAGGAATCCGTCCACTCCATCGGATGTCGTCTTAAGACCCAATTGACGCGCACGCTCCAACCCCTCAGAAGCAGGATCAACACCAATCATCCAAACAGCCTCTAAAACTGGGCTGCGTTTAATTTTGTAAAGCAGATCGGTGCCAATGTTTCCAGGACCAATAATTGCACACTTAATTTTTTTCATAGAATGACCTTTTATTGTTAAATAAATCGGACGGAACATCCGCCAATACCACCAATAGAAACGCGCAAGCTGTCACCAGCAGCCACAGGAAAGAGGGGGGCAAGAGATCCGGATAAAATAACCTCACCCGCTTTAAGCGGAATACCCAAGATCCCAAGGGTGTTGGCCAGCCAACAAACTGCATTTACCGGTGACCCAAGAGCTGCTGCTCCCGCACCAGTGCCTATAATTTCGCCATTCTTTTCAACCACCATTCCACACAAGGATAGATCCAAGTTTTCAATGGGAACTAGCTTGTCACCCAGAACAAATACACCGCAAGAGGCATTATCAGCAACGGTATCTTGAATCTTAATTTTCCAGTCAGAAATTCTCGAATCCACGATTTCAAAACACGCCATCACCCCTTCTGTTGCAGCCAGCACATCAGCACTAGTGATTCCAGGGCCCATTAAATCTTTTTTCAATACGAAGGCAATCTCCCCTTCAGCTTTCGGCTGAATAAGACTTGCCATCGGGATAGACTCGCCTTCGTTGTAAACCATTCCATCTAATAGGTAGCCAAAGTCTGGCTGATGAACATTCAGCATATCTTGAACAACTTTGCTAGTAACGCCTATCTTTTTCCCAATAATCTTCTCGCCTTTTTTTACTCGACTAGCCAAGACACGCTGCTGAATGTGGTAGGCATCCACTATGCTGATATCCAACCCCCTCGAAGTGAGTGGGGAAATGGTTTTGCCGGTTGATAAAGCTTCGTAAAGCTCATCACCAAGCTGTTCAATTTGTTTCTGTTCCATTTAATATTGCTTCCTTATTCTTCAGCGAGAAAATTTATTAGTAATTGATTAAACTGTTTTGCATGTTCGATCTGTGTCCAATGTCCACACATCCCAAATACATGCAGCTGTGATTTTTTAATTAATTTATTAAGCAGAAAAGCATTTTCTAGAGGTATTACCCGGTCATCGCGACCATGAACAATAAGTGCTGGCGCGCTGATATTAGAGATATCAAAATAAGAACTGCTTAGCTCATCCACCCAACGCTGACGTGGCTCTGGAAACATTTTCTCGTATGACTCTTGATAACCAGGGCGAATACTTGCTTGATAGCGCAACTCTGCTAATTCATCATTTACCAAACCCCTATCAAATGCAAAGATATCCAAAAGCTTCCGCATATTCTCTATGGATGGGCGATAACCCCATATTGCATTAAGTTCGGGTGTAATGACAAAAGGAACTCCCACACTTCCCATCAATACCATTCGATTGACTCGCTCTGGATATCGAATTGCTAAAGCTAACGCAATAGCGCCACCAAAAGAATTTCCAACAATGCTAACTTTTCTTATGCCTAAACTATCGATAATCGCGTGCGCATGATCAACCCAGCCATCCATGGAATATCTCGCTACAGAAGGGCGTTCTGTATATCCAAAACCCACCAAGTCTGGCGCAATCACGCGATAGTGCTTTGCCAATTCTGGAATGGTCAGCCTCCAATTAGCCCAGGCTGTTACACCAGGGCCGGATCCATGTAGAAGGAGTACTGGACTACCCACCCCTACATCATGAAGATTGGTCACGATGCCTCCAGCATTTACGCTATTGCCAAGCTCGGGGATCGTCAACATATTTGGCATTTTTTGCTTATAGCTTTACACAAATATTTTTGAGTTCGGTATAAAACTCTAAGGAATGGACACCACCTTCTCGACCAATTCCAGACTGTTTAGCGCCCCCAAATGGCGTGCGTAAATCACGCAAAAACCAACTGTTAACCCAAACTAAGCCAACTTCCATCTGACCAGCAACACGATGCGCACGAGTAATATCTTGGGTGTAAATAGATGCTGCCAACCCATAAGTCGTATTGTTAGCGCGTTGAATGACTTCATTCTCATCATCAAATGGCATAACTAATGTACAAGGACCAAATACCTCTTCACGAGCAATCGATGAAGAATCGTCCAATCCAATCCAGATGGTTGGCTCAACCCAGGCACCATCATTCAAGTCACCCGTCATTTTTGGGATGCCGCCACCCGTAATTACAGTCGCGCCCTCCTCAACTGCTTTTTTGTAATAGGACAGTACCTTATTCCGATGTTCCTGACTTACCAGCGGCCCCATGTTTGTACTAGCCTCTGAAGGAGGTCCAATTTTTAGACCTTCAGCTCCTTTCTTGAGGGCGGCTACAAAGACGTCAAATAATGGACGCTCCACATACACCCGCTCAGTTCCAAGGCAAACTTGACCGCTATTGGCAAAACAAGAGCGAAGTGTCGACTCAATTGCAACCTCTAAATTCGCGTCCGCAAAAACGATCGCTGGATTTTTTCCGCCCATTTCCAGCGAGACGGGGCGCGAACCATTGGCAGCAGCTTTCATGATAAGTTCGCCAGTGCGAGTTTCGCCCGTAAATGTAATGGCATTAACCCCTTGATGAGTTGTCAAATACTCCCCAGCAGAATTTGGACCAAATCCATGTACGACGTTGTATACCCCTTTGGGAACTCCGCAAGCATTCATGACCTCGCCTAATAATGTAGCGGTCGACGGCGTTTCTTCAGAGGGCTTGACTACAACGGTATTTCCACAAGCAAGCGCAGGTCCTACTTTCCACGTCATTAGCAACAATGGCAAATTCCATGGACAAACGACTCCAACCACCCCAACCGGGCGCCTCACTGCATAATTAAGAGCGCCACGCCCGTCAGGGGTAGCCATCTCAAAAAACTCAGTTGGGGCATTTTTAATAACATCGGCAAAAATTTTAAAGTTAGCAGCCCCTCTAGGAATATCAAGGTGAGAAGCCAAGCTTTCTGGCTTACCAGTATCTGCGCACTCTGCTTTCACAAACTCATCAAAACGGCGCCCAATCTCATCCGCAACCTTATTCAAAATGTCAGTTCGCTCTACAACCGTCATTTTTCCCCAAGGCCCTTTTAGGGCGGCGCGAGCAGCCTCAACAGCGGCATCAACCTCAGCCTGACCTGCCTCATGAACCATTCCAATCAGACCGTTGTTCACTGGCGTTCGCTTTTCGAACTGTTTTTTTGTAGCGATAAATTCGCCATCGATAAAATTTAGAATCTGCTTCATCTTTTCTTCAAGCCCCTTCAACAGTGGAATACATCAAGTCAATCCAAGTGCAGCCAAACCAGCCATTGCGCACGCTTCGTCTTCCGACTCCGATGCACCCGATACTCCAATACCACCAACCCAAGTTTTTTGATCTTTCAACAATATAGGAACTCCGCCACCAAAAACAATTAATCTTGGCTGACTTGAAAACCCCAACTTCATTCCTTCATCGTGCCCAACCAACGACATCCAATTCTTTGTTGGAAATCCAAAGCTCGATGCGGTATATGCCTTATCAATTGCAATCTGAATTGAATGCAAAAAAGCTCCGGGCATCCTTAGGAAAGACATCAAATTACCGCCACGGTCAACTACAGCAACATTAATTTTTAGTCCTTGCAAAAAAGCATATTGCACGGCAGCTTCAACTGCTTTTGCTGCCGCATCGCAAGATATGCCCGGTATATCTTCTTGAATATTCATTAGGTCACTACGCTAAGGAAAGCCTCGTTCAACTTGCGATCGTGATAGAAGACAGCTGCACCAACTTCATCCATAGTCCACTTAATTGGCTCCCAATCTGGATACCCGAAATTGCCGCCAGAGAACGTTTCAAAACGATTTCCAGATGGATCAAAAGCATAAATCGTCGTACCGCGAGTTACACCATGACGCGTTGGCCCAATGTCAATTGAGACACGATTAGCAGACATAATGTCTGCAGCACGCAGAACCTTTTCCCAGCTATCGAGCAAGAATGAAATATGATGCAATTTTCCTGGTTCTGGATGGCGTACAAATGCAATATCGTGAGCTTTCGTTGAAGTAGATAGCCAAATTGCTAAATCATTGCCCGGCTCTATTTCGATATGTTCAACCAGAAAGAAGCCTAAAACCTCTTCGAAAAGTTTTTGCACCTTCTCAATGTCTGGTCCATATAACAAGCAATGATCAAGACGCAATGGCGCAATACCTTTATCTTGCACTGGAGACCATGCTTCTGGATTTAATAATTCATTCGGAGCAGAAATTTTTGATTTTTCAGCATATAACTCTATTTGGTGGCCGCTCGCTATTTCAAAGCGAATACGCTCGCCAGTTTCAAGCAATTCACCTGCCGGGATCTTTTCAGTTTTTACCCCATAGGCACGCAAATCAGAATCCAACTTCTTGAGTGTTTCTGGATTTGCCACCTTAAATGCAAAGAAATCCATCCCAGCCCGATCTGCTTTACGCAGAATCACACTGTGGTGATCACGCTCGTCCCAAGCACGCAAGTAAACGCGCCCTTGCTTATCCGTCCCCGCTTCAATCAACCCCAATACATCACGATAGTGATGTATTGCCTCATCCATATCCAAGACCCGAATTTGTGCGTGTCCGGGGCGTAATACACCTGTTAAAGCCATAAGAATCTCCTCCTAGTTACCGTAAAGCCCATGTTTAAGAAACTTGGCAAGTCATGTTTTTCTGTTTTTTATCGCTCTCAAGGAACCTCGTTTTCTTGAGAACCGACTCGATATAACAATATTATTCTTTAATCTCGATGTCAATCAAATTTCTCGATATTTTAGAATTAGTTTGTTTTATTAGAAAATCATGTAGAATTGCCCTTAAATACACTCCATAAAAAATTGTGTAATGCCTAAAATAAAATTCATAAAAAACAAGATGTTAGAATCATCTGGCACTGATTCAGAGCCAAAAACTCTAGTAGAGAAGGCATACCGAAAATTAAGGCGCGACATCATTGAGGGTCGCTTAACGCCTGGCGAGAAGTTGCGCGTTGAACACCTAAAAGAAGGTTACGGGGTTGGTGCCGGCACCCTAAGAGAGGCCCTCTCTTTGTTAATGTCAGATGCTCTAGTAATAAGCGAAGGCCAGCGCGGATTTTGCGTAGCGCCAGTTTCCATTGAAGACTTTGCAGATATAACAAAAACCAGAGTAATGCTTGAGTGCGAGGCATTGAGGCAATCGATAGCCCTTGGTGATGAGGCCTGGGAAGCTGACTTATTGGCTGCATTTCATCGCCTTTCTAAAGCAGAAGAAAAATTGGTTGATGAAGGCGGAAGAGAGGAGTGGGAAGAGCGAAATCGCATTTTTCATGAAGTGTTAATTGCTGCCTGTCAATCGCGCTGGCTTAAACATTTCTTGGCAATTCTTTATCACCAAGCGGAACGCTATCGGCGTATTGCGCTTTATCACCAACCAATACCCAGAGATGTTCATAGTGAGCATCAAGATTTATTAAAAGCAACCATGAACAGGGATACCGATCTTGCAACTGCTATATTGGCGGAGCACATTAGATTGACTTTTCAAGCTTTTAGTAAATTAGTAAAAGAGGTTTAAAAAAACTAAACGCTATTCCCAGTATTTGAATCTGCTGGATTTTTTATTTTTGCGCAGACCGTTTTTTGCATTTTTCCAATAACACAAAGTTGCACATCGCTTAATGGTCTTACGCGACAAGCAAGAACAGTGCCCTGCTGCTCTTCAGATTCAGAGATATGATCTCGACTCATGACCCGCTTCTCAATATCTCCTTGTGAGACCTTGATTTTGCATACGCCACACCCTCCCCCCCTGCAACCAACGGGTATGCCTTTTTTACCTAAACGCTCCATCCCAGTAAGCAAAGATTCAGTACTTGAGCATCGGTAGATTTCACCTGTTTCCTCAATCATCACCTCGTAATAGCTCATGATCGCACTCACCAAGTATTAAATATTCTTAAATAAAGGACTTCTAACTTGCTGAGCATCGGCTGCTGAAAAGAATTTCTCGGTATAAATATCACGCTCAAATAAACGACCTTGCATTAAGGTAGCGATACAAGCCTCGATCATTACCGGTGGGCCGCACAAATAAGCCTTCATATCCCGAAAGTCATTATTAAAATGAGCTTTTGCAGCATCATGCACAAACCCCTTAAATCCTTCCCATGCCAATTCCTTTACCTCATCAGATAACGCAGGAACATAGGTAAAGTTCGGATATTTCTTTTCTAACTCAAGAAATTCATCGTGGTAATAAAGCTCAGACAAATTTCTTGCGCCATAAACCAAAGTAATCGGCTGCTGAGATCCTTCAGCAAGCAAGTCATGAATCATTGAGCGGGGACTAGATAACCCAGATCCTCCAGCCATAAAAAGCGATGGTTTTTCCGCAGATTTACGCACAAAAAACCTTCCATAAGGGCCAGCCAATTTAATGACATCGCCTACTCCCAACTGCTGGTGTATCCAGGTAGTCGCCTTACCTCCGGGCACCATTCGAATATTTAATTCAAGATGCTTAATACCGTGATTACTCTCTGGTGGGTTTGCAATTGAAAATGCTCGAGACTGATCTCCATCAGGTAGAGATAAGTTAATGTACTGCCCAGCCTGAAAATGCATCTCATGATCCAGATCAAGATGAATTGCCTTGATGGTTGGCGTTAAATCGATAATCTCACGCACCGTCCCCTTAAAATCCTGTACTGGCAAAAATAGTGCATCAGGATCCTCATCAATTTCAGCCTCAATAACCAAATCCGAATTTGGAATAGCGCAACATGCCAAACATTTACCTTCTTCGCGCTCGTAATCCATTAGCGCGAAGTTAGATGCCTCCCCATGCTCTATCTCACCATCAACCACTTGAATCTTGCAGGTTGCGCATAAACCATGACAACAAGCATGTGGCAAATAAATACCTGCACGTAAGCTTGCATCAAGAATTGTTTGTCCATCCTCAATCGAGATGGTTTGCCCAAGAGGTTCAATAGTCAGTTGATAAGTCATATTTAAGCAATAGGTTGAGATGATTAAGACGCGCTACCGTTAATTCCATTCAGTCCAGGCGTCTGGAATCTCAAGCTATCTTTATGCTTAAGCCCGTTTTCCGCCAAGCTCTTATTAAAGTCTGGCGTAAATGGTTTTCCTGATTTAAGCCAAGTTACCTTATCCCAATTAATTTTTGCAAAATCCGGGTGATACCCAAAACTACCTGGATTATTCAAAATCTTAGGAATTTCGCCAAACGGCAAACTTGGAGGCAGCGGATATGCAAGAGGCGCACAAAACATTAAGTGCTTATCCCACCCAATGAATAGCAATTGATTTCCATGAAACTTATCAACGCTATCCTTTGCTGGAATATCGTACTCTCCGATGGCAACAACAGTCATGGTGAACTCCTTAAATAATTAAATTAATTCTTAGTTGAAAGGTTGCGCCACGCTTCGAAGTTTTTCTCATCCTCCGAACCCTTGAAATCAAAGTTATCCCTTCCAACATTCAGTCCGTAATATTTCAAGACTTCCATGAGTGGATCAAAATCAGGCGAGGTTGGATTGGCTTCAGGCGTAAAACAATTGCCTTGGTAAATTTGCTGAACAGGCAACCATGCTTGAACATATTTCTCAGGCTCATCGTCGAAAATATCTTTGCAACCATCAGAACAGAAGTGATATTTGTCGCCCTTAAAGTCTGACTCCCTATAACAGGTTTGAGTAGGATCACCAGGTTCGGTATAAATCATTGGGGTTTGGCAAACTTGACACAACTGCGGCAAAGTCTTGTTATAGAAACGATTACCCTTAGCCTCTTCATCACGCCAATACTCAAGACGTGGGCGATAATATTTATCGAAGGTATTGGGATACTTCTCGGAGAGCCAATCCATCTCTTCTTCGCTTGGGATCCAAGCATGGAAATTACAAGCGGCAGCATATTGATAGAAGGTCGCCCATGTCTGATGAGATAAATGCTCTTTATCTATCTCCATTTGCTCCGTGTACTTGGGCAAACGAATTCCATAGCGCTCTAAATCCTTGAATAAGGCTCCGCCATTTTGCTCAAAGTAGATTTCCCAGGCTTCCTTCCAACTCATTACACGCTTTGGAAGCATGTAATCCATCATCATTGAAACGAGTGATAAAACGCGGTAACCACGCCATGTCCACTTATCAATCCATTTTTGAACAATTGGTACATTGGCAGGATCTTGCTCTAACATAAATTTGATGCATTCCAAGCCCAAAGTCATATGACGAGCCTCATCTGATTGAGCTGAGAAACCAAATGTCATAGCACCCATATCTCCGTTATAAGCCGCACCGGAAACGAAAGGAACAAACAGCAGGTTGGTTAATACATATTCAAATGAGAATCCAATGGCAATCATGAATTCAAATGGGCCGGCCGAGACTGCATCTTCGAAAAATGATTTTGGTACAGACAGATACCATACGCGATCGCGCATATGGTGCCAATTGTGCATGCCGTTGTAATATTTGTTGTAATTACTCATGGAATGAATTTGCGTCTGCGAATGACGCACCTCATCCAAAGCCTGCATTAAGCAAGCAACACGAGGACCAACACCACGGAATTGACGTCCAACATGTGTAAATCCGCGCGAAGCCGTATATTCAAGTGGCGAGATGCCGCATAAGAAAAGTTTTATGCAATTTATATAGCGGGCATCAGTAACACCCAAATGCCCATTATTTTGATTAAACGCATCAATGATTGCATACAGTTTTCTTTCTTTTTCTGCCTGATATTTCCAATAGGCATCCATAGTCATGCGGAATGGATCTTCCCATTTATCCCAATCATGAATTTTGATACCTTCAAACTTATCGTAAGGGAATACATCATCCATCGGTTGATAGGTTGTATCCCAGCCTAAGCCCCTCGTCATCGCCGCATAGCGATCTTTTAAACCTAATTTTTTGTTAACTTTTGCATCCATTGTTATCTCCTAAACCCTATCTGATTGCACACAGTGCAGCAAAGAAAGGCATCTACAATT
>Ga0316231_1002560_pt1 | contig 17119 bp, 16 predicted proteins | sample TBH18027metaG_FD_206002 | JGI IMG/M metagenome (GOLD analysis project Ga0316231, IMG submission 206002) | Freshwater microbial communities from Trout Bog Lake, Wisconsin, USA - TBH18027 | ecosystem: Environmental > Aquatic > Freshwater > Lake > Hypolimnion/Profundal zone | place: USA: Wisconsin...
TTATTGGAATTGTGCTGGTGAGGAACGAAGACCGGTTCGTGCGCCAAGCCGTCGGGAACGCCTGGGAGTTCTGCGACCGTTTGATCCTGGTTGACCACCGGTCCGAGGACGGGACTCCGGCGATCCTCAGGGAACTCGCCGCCGACCGTTCGGGCAAAGCCTCGTTTCATGCCGTTTCCGATCCGTGCGAGTCACACGAGCTCCTGAAGCCGTTTGCTGGAACCGACGCATGGGTCTTCGGCGTGGATGGCGACGAAATCTACGACCCCTTGGGATTGGGGGCATTCCGCCCGAGGCTGCTTGCCGGTGAATTTGACTCCCGTTGGATGATCCTCGGAAACGTGCTTCACTGCGACCGCTTGGATCTCTGGAAAGGCGAGGCTTCCGGATTCCCGTCGCCCCCGAGCCGGAGCGTCACGAAGCTCTACAACTTTGCCGCCATTGATTCGTGGGATGGCGATACTCCGGAGCGGCTGCACGGGGGGAGCCCGGTCTTCCGCCGGGGATTTGACGGGCAGGGGAAGTGGCAGCTCCAGATGGAATGCCCGTGGGACGAGTCTCCTCTGCGGTGCCTGCACCCCTGCTTTGTGCCGCGCAGCAGTCTCGATCAGGATGGTGCCTCCCGGGAAAATATCATGGAAACATTTCGCGGAGGTTGGAAAGCCCGGCTGAAGCGCCTCGCCCGCCGATTGGCAGGATGCCGGGAAGCGTCCGACTGGAAACGCGAACGCTATGCCCGCGGCGAACGGATGACTGTCCGGACAACGCCGTTTTTCAAATGAGCATTTTTTCCAAAACTCCCCCAGTGGCCACGGTTGCTATCAACCTGCGTCCGCGCGCCGGCTCGTGGGGCGGGGCGAACCAGTGGACGTCGCAAGTCGTCCGCTGGCTCGAATTCAACGGCTGGCGGGTCGTGTTCGATCTGCGCCGGGTTCCGGATGCGGTCATCATGACCCACACCGGCCTTTCCTCGCACACGACGTTCGGAGCCGATGAAGTCGAGGCGCTGAAAGCGAAAAATCCCGGTGTGCCGTGCCTGCACCGGATCAACGACAACGACATCCGGAAGGAGTCAGGCGAAATGGATCTCCTGCTCGAGCGCAGCAGCCGGGTTGCCGACCACACGGTCTTTGTTTCCGAATGGCTGAGGGATTATCACGCCTCGAAGTGGTTTGATGTTTCCCGGCCGCATTCGGTGATTACGCCTGGCGCGGACCCCCGGTTTTTTCATCCCCTGGGCGGTGCCCGGCTCGATCAGGGATCCCCGCTGCGCCTTGTCACGCACCACTGGTCCGACAACTGGAACAAGGGGTTCGATGTTTACCAGGCCATCGATGACCTCATCGCCCGGAGGCTCCGGAACAAATTCGAGCTTTGGGTCATCGGCCGCTGGCCGGAGATACTGGACTGGAAATCCGCGCGCACGATCGGGCCCGCGAGCGGCGCCGAGTTGGCGGGACTCCTGCGCCAATGTCACGGCTATGTGAGCGCCTCGCGATTCGAGCCGGGTGCGATGCATGTGGCGGAGGGGCTGCAGTGCGGCCTGCCGCTTCTGTATCACAAAGACTCCGGCGGGACGGTGGAGCACGGAAGAAAGTTTGGCATGGAAATCTCCGGTGACCTGGAAGCCACGCTGGCGGAGTTTGCCGTCCGGCTCCCGGATTTGCGGAGGCGGCTGATCGCCGGACCTCCCTCGGGAAGCAAAATGTCGGCCGAGTATCTCCAGCTCGTGCAACGCCTCATCCTTGATGCTTAATGTTTATTACGCGCCCGGCGACGGGATGGGGTGGGCGCTGGATGAAGACCTCCGCCAAATTCGTTCGGCGCTGGCCGAAACCGTGCGGGAAACCGCCGCCGCCGCCGCGGATGTGATCCACACGCCGTTCTGGCAGAATCTGGGCATGCTGGCAGCGCCGGTTCTCAAGCAGAGCTTCGTCATTGCCCACGCGGACAACCCGTCATTTTTCTATCTCAAGCAGCCGGAGTTTGCCGTTGGCCAGACTCAGGTCGATCTTTGGGTGGCGCGGTCGCGCGAGGCCTTTGACCAATTTCAGCGGCTCCAGCTCCCGGCCGAACACATTCCCTATGCGATCGACCCGGGGATGTTCTTTCCGATCCCCGAAAAGCAGGCGCTCCGCCGCGAGTTCGGCATTCCCGAAACCGCGTATGTGATTGCAAATTTTCACCGCGATTCCGAGGGCGCGGATCTCGGTGCCCCGAAGGTGCAGAAGGCGCCGGAGTTCATGGTGGCCGTTTTGAAGCGGCTTCGTGATGCGGGCGCTTCCTTTCATGTGTTGCTGGCCGGTCCGCGCCGCCACTGGCTGCGAAACGAACTCGCTCGCGAAGGGATCCCGTTCACGTTTGTCGGCAAAGCCGATGTCGCTGGAGATGATTTCGGGGTCAACATCCTCGACCGGGTCCGGTTGAACAAACTCTACAATGCATCGGATCTGTATCTCATTCCCTCGCGGTGGGAAGGTGGCCCCCAATCAGCCATGGAGGCCGCCGCGTGCCGGTGCAAAATTCTCAGCATCCCGGTCGGGGTGGCGCGGGATATTTTGGAGCCGGAATCCCTGGTGCGGACAGCGCCGGAGGCTGCCGCTCGTTTGCTCGATGACATGCGCGACCGCTCTCTGGACCGGACGATCGCGCCGCAGTTCGACCGCTGGAAAGCATGCCACACGACCTCGACCATGTGCTCGGAACTGTGCCGGCTCTATCGCGAGCTTCCAGAGAGGCCCTCGTTTCAAAGCAAGAAATCGCGCCTTCCGGTGTGGCGCGGCCGATGGCTTCAGGCCCGGCACGCATTCAAACGCCGGATCGTTCATCCGGGATTGCCGAAGGAAGTGGTCTGGAACCACAAGCCGGGTGCGAGCGCGGATCTCGATGAGATTCTCGGGATGGTCCGGAAGGCGCTCGACCAGCTCGGCGTTCGTGTGTTCGATCACGGCGGCTCCGGGCCGGAAATCATCGGGTGGCCGGACCGCCCTGTTTCCGGCAGCCGCCGGAGGCTGCAGTGGATTGTTCCAGATCTCCCTGCAGACAAGCTGGTGCCGTCGGCTGTTCTGGTTGCACCGTCTGTCCAGGATGTTCTCAATCTGAGGGCAACGGGAATTTTTCAACCCGCAGTGGCACTTGCCATTCCTTTGACAGGCTCGGGTCCTTTGCATGAAGCCCTGCTTGTCGAGCCCGGCGACGTCGGGGCATCGGTGCGGATCTGGCGAGCGATGGCTGCTGGTCGGCCGGTCGTTTATCCGGAAGGAACCGCCTACTACGAGCAGGTTTTTCATGCGGGGTTGCGCTATTCCCTGCAAACAGAAATTGCGAGCCTCACCAAGTTTGCAGCGGACAACCTGGAGGAACTGCATTCCTTCGCCCATCTTCCCGCGCAGGCGGATGCTTTGAGGTTTCTTAAGGTGTTGTTGCGAACATGAAGAATGGTAATCCCATGTCGGATTCCTTGATCCCCTGGCGGGCCCGAGAGCGCATTCGTTCGGTGCTGGAATATCCGGCGCGACGGGCAGCCCGGAAAAAACTGGCGTTGATCCGCCGGGCCGCGCATCTCTCGGTCGGATTCGGCGATGTGCTGGATGAAGGCCGTCCGGTCCACGGGGGAGCGGTGAAACTGCTGCCGCTGCGGAAGGCGTTCGGTGGCAACGAGCGGGAGTTCAGCATTCTCTACGCCGTGAGCAGCAGCCAGCCGGGCTTTGCCGCCGATCTCTTCGCGCGCTGCCACCAGTGCGAAATCCGGATCGTGTGGAACCAGAACGGCGTCGGGTATCCGGCGTGGGCCGGAAACGAGAGCGAGCGCCACAACCGGCCGATGCGCACGCTCCGTGCCATGGCGGATCATATCGTCTACCAGAGCGAGTTCTGCCGGGTGTCCGCCGACAAATTTCTCGGCCCGTGCGGGCTGCCGTCGGAAATTCTTTTCAACCCGGTCGACCTGGAAAAGTTCCATCCGCCGGAGATTCCGTCGGACGTCATACCCCTTCGATTGCTGACGCTCGGAACGCACGGATACCCGGAGCGGGTTTTTTCTGCGATCCGTTGTCTGGACGAGTTGCGGCGCGGAGGGCTCGAGTCGTCGCTCACGATTGCGGGCCGGTTCCTGTGGAAGTCCGCGGAGCCGCAAGTCTCCGGGCTGATCCGACAGTTGGGCCTCGAACGCCATGTCAAAGTTCTGCCCCCGTTCACCCAGGATGAGGCGGCGGCTCTTTACCGTTCGCATCACATCGTGCTTCACCCGAAACACATGGACCCCTGCCCGACGGTTGCGGTCGAAGCCCTTGCCAGCGGATGTCCGGTGGTGGGTTCCCGCAGCGGGGGGATGCCCGAACTTGTTGGCCTGGATTGCGGGGTTCTTGTGGAGGCCGCCACGGATTGGAGTCGCCTGATCACACCCTCCGGAACCGAGCTTGCCGAAGCGGTCAGGACCCTTGTGCCACGCCTCGAATCCACTGGCAAAGCCGCCCGGCAACGCGCGGAGAACCTTTTCGATTCCCGGAAATGGGTCGCCCGCCATGCGGAGATTTTTTCCGCGCTTCTCCCCTCCCGATGAACGCCCGCCCGCCGACGATCACCGTCCTGATGACCGTGTTCAACGCAGGCCGGTTTCTCGACGCCTCGATCCGCAGCATTGTCTCGCAGACATTTCAGGACTGGGAATTCCTGATCGTGGACGACGCCTCGACCGACGGGTCTGCGGAAGTCGTGGAATCCTGGGCCGCCAAAGACGCGCGGATCCGGACGATTCGCAATGGCGGCAACAAGGGACAGACGCCGTGCCTGAACCAGGGGCTGCGCGAGGCACGCGGGACATGGATCGCCCGGCAGGACGCCGACGACCTTTCCCATCCGTTGCGGCTGACCCGCCAATTTGAACGTGTCACCGCCGAGCCCGGGCTGGCATTGGTCGGAACATGCGGCCGGATCATCGACGGGGCGGATCGTCTGTGCGGGTTGCTCGACGTGCCGCTGACGGGCGAGAGCATCCAGTGGAGCTCTGCGCTGCTAAATCCGTTTCTGCATACGTCCGTGATGTTCCGGAGGGAGGTCGTCGCGGATGAGTTCGGCGGCTACGACGAGAGCTTTCGGATTTCCCAGGATTATGATCTCTGGATGCGGCTGGCCGCGCAGAGGAAGTCCGCCAATCTCCCGTGGCGTCTCGTTTGCTATCGGAATATTGACACGGCGCTCTCGAAAGTCGGTCGGACGACCGCGTTTGACGAAGCCCGGAGAATTTCTGAGAGGGCGGAAGGGAATTCCTTCGGCAGGGAGCTTTCTTCCGAGGAGCGCCGGCTCGTGGCCTCGTTTCGCGAAGGCTTGGATCCTGCCGACCGGCATGCATTTTGGAATGTTTACCATTCCCTGACCCCGTTGTTGAAAAGTCCGGACCGGACTCGCTTGATCGCCGCCCACCATTTGAAAGTCGCCGGAGCCTGCGGGGCCGGCGCAAGGTGTCTGGAGATCCTCTCGGCGTTCCGACAAGATCCCGGTTTTGTCACCCGCTGGCTGGTCGAGCGGTGGCAGGGGTGAATGTTATCTCAGCCGGCGGTCGAGATGAGCGATCGCGCGTTGGGTGGCCTCGAAAAAAAACCTGTTCGGCGAGGGCGCGGCGGCCAGCCTGCCGGCGCGATCCGGGAGCGTCTCCATCACGAGCCGTTCCCATCGCCGGAGAGTTTTGTCGCGGGTGAATGCTTTGCCCGCCTCACGGCCATTTGCGACGAGTGAACTCCGGAAGGCGGGATCGTCCCGCAGCCGCCGGAGATGGGCCAGCACCGCCTCGGGTGACTCCGCCTTCAAGTAATCGACCCCGCAATTTCCATCCGCCGCATAGGCCGAGTCGTTACCGCCGATGAACGGGACTCCGGCGAGCCAGGCGTTGTAGAGTTTTGTGCCCGGCTTGTGAAGCTGCCGCGACCTCGTGAAATCCCGGATCGCGAGCACGCAATCGACATCGCTGTAATCATGCCAGCGGTCCGCGCGCCGGACGTCGAGGCGGAGGCCCGGAGTTTTTTCGAGTTGGTCCTGCCATTCGCGACTGCGAAGTTCGGGGGCAAGGTTGCCGGGGTCTCCGAGGAAACAAACATTTTCAAAAGTCGCGCCGCGCGAGGGATCGCGGGCCACAAGGTTCGGATGGGTCCAGAGCGGCATGAAGACCGAGCGCGGAAGCCTGCGGGCATGGGTGCCGTTTTGCACGATGTGCAGATGGGCCGAGGGATGCGGGAGAAAATCCGCGACGATGTCCGCAAAAAAAACACCCCGGGGCGGACGCCACGAATCGTGGAAGAACCCGGAAAGCGCGAGCAGGATTCCCTCGCCGGGGATGGCGGACGAGAGCTCGCACGGAATGCCCGCCGCCGAGAGGGCGGCCCAGGTCTGGTAGATCCAGCATTGTGCGCAGGTGATTTTTCCGCTCTCCTCCAGCTTGCGGATCGAACCCGATTTCCAGGCTTCCTGGTCCGGGCCGTTGGGCAGATATTTGTCCGGCAAGTAAAAAGTAATCCGCATTTGAAACTGGGAGAATAAATGAAGCGAGGAATCCTGCAAGATTGGGAGGCGAACGCCGGAAACATCCGGAGCCGGGTGATCCTGGTGTTGTTCCGGCTCGCGCAATGGTGCCACGCCCTTCCCATGCCGTGGCGTGTGCTGGCGTTTCCGTATCTGGCGGCCTACGAGGTTTTTGTCGGCTGGGTGCTCGGGATCGAGCTCAACCACAAGGCCAGCATCGGGCCCGGATTGAAGCTTTTCCACGGCACGGCGCTCGTCATCCACGGCGGGGCGGTCATCGGATCGCACTGCACGCTCCGGCATTGCACGACGATCGGGATGAAGAGCCATCCGGATGATGTGCCGCTGATCGGCGACCATGTGGATGTCGGCTGCAATTCCGTGATCATCGGCCGCATCCGGGTCGGCGACGGCGCGGTCATCGGGGCCGGTTCGGTCGTCGTGAAAGATGTTCCCGCGGGCGCGGTGGTGGTAGGAAACCCTGCGAGGCAGGTCGAATCCACCGGGCAGAGATCCCGTCTGGCATGAAGTTCCTTTTTCTTTCCGACCACGCCCATCTGGCACTCGATCCGGTGGCCACGCGCGTCTCGGGCGGCTCGCAGCTCCAGGTGGCATTGCTCGCACGCGAGCTGGCCGCAGCCGGGCATCCGACGACCATTCTCGGTGCCGAGACCGGGCAGACGGACGGGGCCGTGATCCAGGGAGTTCGCCTGCGCAAAGCCGGACGGTTTGATACTGGAGCAGTTGGACCGACGCTGTTGGCACTTCCAAAAATCCTCTGGGTTCTGCGGGAGGAGAAGCCGGATTTTGTGGTCGTTTACGGCTGGACGTCGCTGCTTTTCCTGCTGGGAAAACTCAAGAGCATCTTCGGTTTCCGTCTGGTCTTCGTCTGCGCGCTGGACGCGGAGATCGACGGCGGGTTCCGGCGCGACAACCCGTTTCGCGGAATGCTCTTCGAGCGGGGAATGCAACTCTCGGATTTCCGTTTTGGAATCACCCGCCACCAGGCGGAGCTGTTTCACAAACGGGGGATGGGCTGCGAGGTGACTCGGCTGCTGCTCCAGCAGCCCGACTTCGCAACCGGCGACGAGAAATCGTCCGACCTTCTCTGGGTCGCGCGATGCCATCCGGTCAAACGGCCGATGAAATTTCTCGATCTGGCGGAGCGGATTCCTTTCGCCCGCTGCCGCATGATCTGCTCGCCGCAGGACATCGATCTGTGGAAGGACGTGCGCGCGCGGGCCGCCACGCTGGACAATGTGGATTTCATCGAGAGCGCACCGTATAGCGGGATTCAGGCCCACTTCAACGCCGCGAGGATTTTTGTGAACACCTCGACGGAGGAGGGGGTGCCGAACACGTTTATCCACGCCGGGCTCGGGCGGGCTGCCATCGTTTCATTACGCGTTGACCCTGATGGCATGTTCGGGGTTTTTCATGCCGGGTTTTGCGCGAGGGACGAGATGGAGGCGATGGTGGAGGGGATCGGCCGATTGCTCCGTGATCCTGACAAGCTCGGGGCTGCGCAAAGCGAGGCGGTCCGCTTCGTGAAGGAGTGGCATGGAAGCGCGGCGAATGTGGCATCGTTCCTCAACGGGCTGGGACCGCGCCGCGCGCGCTGATTAATTCGAAACGCCGATATATTCCGGAGCGATTCCGCCAACACCTTTGTCCGGGCGCACAAAAACCTCGTTATCAAAGTAGCGCCCGACGAAGACATAATTTTTCCCGATCCATTCGTAGGTCACGGGCGCCCAGTTCTGGAACCGTGAAATCTCGTTGCCGTTGATCCGGCGCTGGTTCACGACGATGACCGCCGGGACGGACTTGGCCACCAGGTCCAAAAAGCCCCCGCGGAAGTTTTTTTCGCCGACCGTGTTGTCCACATACAGGTTGTAGAGCGGAGACGGTCGGTCGGTCATGAAGTTGATGGTCGGAGAATAAGGAAGACACAAAACATATTCGCCGGGCAAGGCATGCCGCAGGATGGCATCCCGCAGCCCCGGCAGCCAGATCGCCTCACGGTCTCGCACCTTCACGTTCACTCCATTGAGTGCGCGGAATTCGTGCGAGACCTTTTTTCTTGCCGCAATCGAGCCGGCGGATTCCTTGGGAAACGCGTGGGAAAAATACACCGCGCCGGTGACGGCGCAGAGCACTGCGAATGCGAATAAGGCGACCCGCGGCGCCATGGTTTTGCTTCTCATGGCCCGGCGAACCAACACCCAGATGAAGAGCGCGAGAGCGGATAGAAACGGCACCATCATTTCCGAAAGGTGAGGGGTGTCAGGCCGGAAGAAAAAAAACTGCGGGAAAAGTGCGAGCGAACATCCGAGCACGGTGAGCGGGTAAAGCAGCCGCTCCTTGGTCTCTGCATCCCGGCGGACAAGCGCCGCAAACAACCCGAGCCCGCCTGCGATGATCGCGATTGCGGATATGAGGATGGGAAGATAGGCGCTGATCACAAAAGCTTTGGCGCTCCATTTCGCCCCGTAAATCATATCCCCGATACCCGGGCGGGCGAGGGCACCGCGGTCCTCCCACGAGTCGGCATTCGGATTTTGCGCGGTGGGTTTTGCGGCAGGAGCGGCCGCCGGTGCGCTTACGGCCACAGCGGGAGTTTTGTTTCCCGCAAGATCCTCCACCTGGTGACGGAATTCCGAGCGGATCATTCCGAGCCATCCGGTGTATTGCTCAAGAAACGCGCGGTCATAGCCGCGGGCTTTCGCGTCATTCCACACCGGCAGGTGGACCGCCCAGGCTAGCAGGAACCCGCCCGCCACACACGCGAGGGACAGACCCCCCCGCCGCAAAAACCGGTCTCGCTCACCGAACGGATATAGGATCGCGAGGCCGGAGAAGATCAGCGTGCAAAAAATCCCCAGATCGATGCGGAACAAAAACGTGAGCCCCAGCCCGCCCCCGGCCGCCAGCGCCCACGCAAAAGTTTTCCAGGAAGACTCCCGGCGCACCACAAACGCGCGGGTCAGAAGGAGCGCGTTCAAGACGCCAAGGAACGGCATGTAGTTCCTGAAAATCATCCCCGGCACGAGGATCGCCAACACGGCGGGGATCGCGGAGAACCAGGCGGAGCGGGTGTAGCCGTGGACGAGGAAATACGTCATCAGTCCGGTGGCCGTGCAGATGGCGAAAAAATACCAGCGCAGTACGAGGTAGTCCGGGCCGGTGAGTTCGAAAAGGCCGGCCACCGGGAGGAACCACATCACGTTGTATCCGAGAAACGTGTCCACGATCGGCCGCTGGCCGGACATCAGCCGCATCGCCACCACGCCGGCGGTCCCCCCCTCGCCGCCGAGGTTGAGCCCGGCATTCGCATAGAGCGAATAATAGAAAACGGCGAAGCCCGCGAGGAGCCAGGGTATGACAATGCCTGCCCGCGTGCCTTCGAGGAGCGGACCCAAAGTCTTCCGGATGGATGGTGTTGGTGGCGGGGTCACGGGCGTGGACATTTTCGGCTCTTGAAGCCGGTGACTATTTACCGGTTTTTTTCATGGGGCACACGGAAAGATTTCCATGGAAATGGTTTTCCCGCAGGAGATCCGGCCGGAACGGAATTCAGGTCTGTGGAGCGCACGCGACCCGCGTGCCGTCTTCGGCGACTCGCCGAAGACTCGATCCGCTCACGCGAAGCGGACATAAAAAAGTGGCGGCAAGGCCGCTCCTACAGCGGGTTTTCGGCGGGGTCGCCGAAAACAGCCTGCGAGTCGCAGGCGCTCCCCGGAGTCCTCCCAAACACGCCTAACCTTCACTCCATCCCGTTCCGTGTTTTTGCCAGGAATTCTATATTAGGAATTCGTGGATTCGATTTGGTCCCCGATGAACGGTTCGATTTCGAGGAGTGTTTCGCGGAGGGCGCGGTATCCGAAGTGGCCTTGGCGGACGCGCAGGAGGCGGGCGCCTTTCCACCGGGAGGCCAGAAGTTTGAGTTCTTCGAGCGGGGAGACGCGGTCGTAGAGGCCGGCGGTGACGACGATGCGGTCCGGCCGGCAAAGCGGGATGCCGTGGAGGGGGGAGATCAGGTGGTCGTGCCGGACGATCTGGTTTCGCGCATGGCCGAGGGATCGCAGCGACTGCCGCATGGACGAGGCGCCGGGGTTTTCCCAGATCGCCTTTTCCACGTTGACGATCGGCTGGACGAGCGCCATGAAGCGGAAATCGCTTTCCAGAAAGGAAAGAAGGGCGCCGGCCCAGCCGCCGTAGCTGGTCCCGATAATGGCGAACTCGCGCGTGCCCCGTGCCCGGAAGAGGGACATCAGTTGCCGCAGCTCGACGACCGCCTGGCGGAGCCCCTCGGCATTGCGCACGAGGTCGGCGGTGATCGCCAGCTCGCCGTTCAGCGCGGATTTCGGGGTGCGGGAATAATGGTAGGGAAGGTGGGGGAAGGCGACCGACCATCCGCGCTTGTTGAATGTGGCCGCCACACGCCGGTAGCCCACGTCGCTCGCGCTCATGAGGGCGTGAAGCAAAAGAAGCACCGGGGCACCTTTCTTTGCGGCGGGATAAAACCGGACCCGCGCGCGGTCGTTTTCTGGGAAGCCGCTCGGCAGCGGCGTGTCCCACGCGATCCACCCGTCGCGCTGCCGGAGACGCGTGGCTGGAGGAACAAGGTAGTATTCTTCGCGGGTCATCGGCGAAAACGCGTCGAGGTAGTCCTCCAATTCCTTTTTCGTGCAACTGTCCGCCCTGCGCCGCCATTGCAGGACGTTCATCATGCCGCACATCGCGCCGTCCATCCCCCACGAGGCGGTTTTTTCCACGAGCCGTCTCATGCCTCGGCCATCCTTTCGCGGGGTGAGTGCGGGAGATCGTTTTCGCCGAGCCCGCACCGTGCGACCAGATCGTCCTTCAGCCGCACGATCGCCGCGGCGAGGTCCGCGCGCATCTGCTCGCGGGCGGCGCTGCGGGATTTGCTATCCGGCGGGTGGACCGGCGCGCCGACGGCGATGAACACCCGCGCCCTCCGCCAGGGGAGCCAGTTTTTCGCGTTGTAGAGACGCTCGCTGCCGAGGATGACCACCGGGACAATCGGGCAGCCGGCATGCACGGCGAGCATGACGGCACCGTCCCGGAATGGCGCTCCTGCCAGCATCGACTGGGCGCCGTCGCGGATGCCTCCTTCGGGAAAGACCCCGATGACACGCCCGGCGGAAAGCCGCCGGAGCGCCTCGCGCAAGGCATGGCGGTCGTCGCCGCCGCGATCCACGGGAATGACATCGAGCCAGCGGAATCCGGTCTTCGACCACCCGGTCCCGAAAAGTTCGGACATCGCGATCCAGTCGATCTTGCGCGGGAGCCATCCACTCAGGAACGGCGGGTCGAAATGGCTGATGTGGTTCGAGGCCATGACAAAGGCCCCGCTGGGAGGTTTGTGAAAAACGATGGTTTTCACCCTGGCGCCCAGGGTGAGCAGCCCGCGCAGCGAGCCGACAACAAGGCAGTAGAAGACAAGGTGGAAAAACGGCGCGCTCAAACTGCCCGCGAAACTAGCCGACAACCGGCCGTCGCGCCACCCGGAATCTGCGGAGATTTCCTTATCCTTCAATCCCCACGGCGCGGAACTTGTCCTCGACAAACCGGAAGTGGCGCTCGGGAGCACAGGCCAGCTCGATATCCCCGACGCTGAGGTGTTTGGAAACCGTGGGTTCTTCGGAAAGGTGTTTTGCGAGCCCGCCGCCGTCCTTCCAGGTTTTCATGGCTGCGCGCTGCACGGCCTCGTAGGCCTCTTTGCGTTCGAGTCCTTTCTCCGTGAGCATGAGCAGCGCGGACTGGCTGGCGTAGAGCCCGCCGGTGAGCTCCATGTTGCGCTTCATGTTTTCCGGATAGACCAGCAGGTTGGCCACGAGCTTGGTGAGCGTCACGAGCATGTAATCGAGCAGCGTGCAACTGTCGGGAAGGATGATCCGCTCGACCGAACTGTGGCTGATGTCGCGCTCGTGCCAGAGCGCCACGCTTTCCAGGGCGGCCATGGAATTGCCGCGGATCACGCGGGCCAGCCCGCCGAGGCGCTCGCCGGTGATCGGGTTCCGCTTGTGGGGCATGGCCGAGCTGCCTTTCTGGCCGGGGCTGAAATATTCCTCGACCTCCAGAACCTCGGTGCGCTGGAGGTGCCGGAATTCCGTCGCCCAGCGGTCCACGCTCGACGCGATCAGCGCGAGCGTCGTCATGAACTCCGCATGGCGGTCGCGCTGGATGATCTGGGTCGAAAGGGCGGCTGGCCTCAGGCCGAGCTTTTCGCAGACCGATTTTTCGACCCGCGGGTCGAGGTGGGCGTGGGTGCCGACCGCGCCGCTGATTTTTCCCACCCGGATGCGCTCGCGCGTCTGCTCGAGGCGTTCGAGGGCGCGCGAAAACTCGTCATACATCAGGGCCAGCTTGAGGCCGAACGTGATCGGTTCGGCGTGGATCCCGTGGCTGCGCCCGATCATCGGGGTGAATTTGTGCTCGATCGCCCGCTTGGCCACCGCCTCGCGGAGTGCCCGGATGTCGCGCGCCAGGATGTCGCTGGATGCCAGCATCTGGACGGCGAGCGTCGTGTCGAGGAGGTCGGACGAAGTCAGCCCCTGGTGGATCCAGCGCGCGGCCGGGCCGACCCGCCACGCCACGTCTTCCAAGAACGCGATGACATCGTGGTTCGTCCGCTTCTCGATCTCGAGGACATTGGCGATGTCGAACGCGCCCTTCGCGCGGATCTGCTCCGCATCCTCGCGCGGGATCTGGCCGATATCGGCCATCGCCTCGCAGGCGAGCGTCTCGATCTCGAGCCAGATTTCAAGCTTGCGCTGGTCGGTCCACACGGACCGCATTTCGGGAAGGCTGTAACGTTCGATCATGTTGATGATTCTGGTGAAGGTGAGGGGGGAAAGCAACCACAGAGGACGCGGAGAACACAGAGGAAAGGACAGGGATCTTTTTCGACGAGGTTGTCTATGCCGAGCCGGGAGACATGAAGCTGCTCGGGGTCCGGACGCTCGAAGGATTCGGGGCGATGGCCGACCCCATCGCCCACCGCCTCGTCGCCGTGTCCACCCTCGCCGCCTCGGCGGCACCGATTTTCTACGGGGCACGATAAATCCGGGGCGTGCTGGTTTGACGGCAGGCACGGCACCTGCCTACTCTCGGCCATCATGCCGATCAGGAAGCGGCTCAATCCACTTCGAGCCCGAAATACCGTTTGGCGTTTTCGAAGCAGACGTCGCGCACGAGGCCGGTGAGCAGATCCATGTCGCGGGGGAGTTCGCCCCGGTCGGTTTCCGTGCCGATGAGGTTGCAGAGGATCCGGCGGAAATACTCGTGGCGGGGATACGAGAGGAAGCTGCGCGAGTCGGTGAGCATCCCGACGAATCGCGACAGGAGGCCGAGATTTGAGAGGGCGTTGAGCTGCCACTCCATCCCTTCCTTCTGGTCGAGAAACCACCATCCGCTCCCGAACTGGATCTTGCCCGCAACCGATCCGTCCTGGAAATTTCCGGCCATCGTTCCCACCACGTAGTTGTCAGCGGGGTTGAGGTTGTAGAGGATCATTTTCGGCAGCTCGTCGGTTTGGTCGAGCGCGTCGAGGTAGCGGGACAGCGATTGCGCCTGCGGCCAGTCGCCGATGGAATCGAAGCCGGTGTCCGGCCCGACCGCTTTGAGCAGACGGGAATTGTTGTTCCTCTGCGCGCCGAGGTGGATCTGCTTCACCCAGCCGCGACGGGCGTCGAGCCGCCCGAAAAAGATCATGAGAAATGCCGCGAACGCGTGTTGCTCCGCACCGGTGACGGGCTTGCGGTCGCGCGCTTTCGCGTAGATCGCGGCGGCCTCGCCGGGCGTGCAGGGATCCCCGAAGCAATGCGGGAGCCCGTGGTCGGACAGCCGGCCTCCGTTGACATGAAAAAACGCGTGCCGGTTGTCCAGGGCGTCCAGGAAATCGCTGAAGGTCGTGCAGCCCGAGCCGGTCACGGCGCACAGTTTCTCCAGCCATGGCCCGAAAACCTCCGGCTGGTTGACCGCGAGCGCCTTGTCCGGGCGGAAGGTGGGGTAAACTTTCGTCGCGAGCGATCCGTCCTCACGGATCCTGCGATGATATTCCAAGCTGTCCGTCGGATCGTCTGTCGTGCAGACCACCGACACGTTGCTCCGCTTGAGCAGCCCGCGCACCGAGAACTCCGGGGACGCAAGTTTTTCGTTCGCCCGCTCCCAGACCTCGTCGGCCGTGGATTCGTTCAGGAGCATGTCGATTCCAAAATAGCGCAGCAGCTCGAGATGGGTCCAGTGGTGGAGGGGGTTGCGCAGGGTGAAGGGAACCGTCCGGGCCCAGGCGTCGAATTTCTCGCGCGGCGTCGCGTCCCCGGTGCAGAACCGCTCCGCGACGCCGTTCGTGCGCATCGCGCGCCATTTGTAGTGGTCGCCCGCGAGCCAGATTTCGAAAAGGTTCTCGAAGCGTTTGTCTCCGGCGATCTGGTCCGGCGGGAGGTGGGTGTGGTAATCGAAAACCGGCAGGGCCGCCGCCGTCCCGTGATAGAGCTCGCGGGCGGTTGGCGAGTGGAGCAGGAAATCTTCCGTGATGTAAGTTTGCACAGGCCCAGCATCCCTGCCGGACCCGCCCATGGCAACCCAGATCCTCCGGAAGATTTCATCGCGGCGAACCCGGTTCTCTGGAACGAGGATATCGCGGAATAACTCGTGCAACAATTTTGCGCGGCGTGATTGACAGGCGGGCAATAATTTGTGAACATCATCATTTGCTGCAACGAAGCCGCTGCTGATAACCCACTCCGAACAGATTATGGCCGAACCCAAGAAGGAAACTGTAAGAATCGTTCTCCCGGCGCGCCGCGATGGCTCCCCCATCGCTTCAAGCCCGCGGGAAACGGCAATGATCAACCTGCCGCCGAAGCCCGTTCAGGTGCCGGGCAGATCTTCTGTTGTTCCTCCTCCTCCGGTCATTCCCGCCGGGTTGAAGCCTCCCACCTCGATGCCCGGGATTCCGGTCGCTCCGAAGCCGCCGTCGATTCCGGCGATCCCCAAACCGCTGTCGGCCGGGGGATCGGTTGTTCCGCCCACGGCACCTCCTGTTCCGCCCGCGGTGCCGTCGTTCCCGAAGCCGCCTTCGGCAACAATTCCGCCCATGGCACCCAAGCCGCCGGTCGTTCCGCCTTCCACTGTGCCCCCGTCGTCAGTTCCTGTCCCACCCATCGCTCCTGCGGCTCCCAAAGCTCCGGCACCGCCTTCCGCCCCTGCGGCTCCGTCCAAGCCGGTGGCTCCAGCGCCTCTCCAGGCCGAAGTCAAAAAAGAAACCGCCAAGGTCCCGGCGTCCACGCCCGGCGCGAAGGTTCTGCCCCAGGCCACGGTTCAGCTCCAGAAGAAACCCGACCCCTCCACGCCCAAATCGGTGTCCACCATGTCCATCGTCGTCCCTCCAGGGGAGGGCGCGTCCGGAGATCTGGACCCGGTTGTCGGCATCGCTGCGCTTGTCTTGGCGCTGGCCTCGCTCGCGGTGCAGGTCTGGATGTTCATCAGCTGATTTTCAACGGCGAATTCTCTCTCCTATGTCCAGCCCGCACGTGACCGAACTGAAAGACACCGACTTTGAAGCCTTCATCAAGGACGCCGCCACGCCGGTGCTCTTGGATTTCTGGGCCACATGGTGTGCCCCCTGCCGGATGCTGACCCCGGTTGTCGAGGAAATCGCCGCCGAAAATGCCGGCAAGTTCACCGTCGCCAAAGTGAATGTCGATGACTGCCCGGCCGCTTCCGCCCAATTCGGGATCAAGAGCATCCCGACCCTGATCTTTTTCAATGGCGGCGAAAAAAAAGACCAGACTGTCGGCGTTTCGGGGAAGGCGGACATCGTCCGCCGCCTCGAAGCTCTCGCCTGATCGACGCCCGCCGCTGGCGCGACTGCGGCTATTCGCGGTGAACGGTTCCCGTCTGGAGACGGGGCTTGGGTGCCGGAGCGAGCGCCTCGGATGCGCGAACTTTTGTTTCCGGAAGGGATATCGGAGATGGCAAAGCGCCGGCGGTTGTGGCAGGTTCGGGGCATGTCGGACGAATCCCTGCGCAAGTCCCTCCAGATTTACAAAGGGCTGGTCGAGGTCAGCGGGCTGATCAATTCGATCACCGACTACGGGGCGTTGCTGCGGGCGATCCTCGACGTGGCGCGGCGGGTGATCCGGGCGGAGGCGGCGTCTTTGTTTCTCGTGGATCCGGAAACCGGGAACCTCGAGCTTTCGATCGCGACACGGGGGGAAACCGGCTACGTCGAGCCGAAGTTATCGGTGCCGCGGGGTAAAGGAATTGTGGGCTGGGTCTTCGAGCACGACGAGCCGCTGCTGATCCCGGATGCCTACCAGGATGAAAGGTTTTTCAAGGAGGCGGACCGGAAAACCGGTTTTGTCACGCGCTCGATCATCTGCGCCCCGCTGAAAAGCGAATCCCAGCTCCTCGGCGTGCTGCAGGTCCTGAACCCGCGCGAGAAGCCCGCCTTCGAGGCGGAGGATTTCGAGGGGTTCTGCGCGTATGCGAACCTGACCGCGACCGCGATCGAAAAACTCCGGACGCTCGAGAAAATCCGCGCCCAGGAACGGGTCGAGCGGGATCTGGAGAT
>Ga0316231_1002561_pt1 | contig 17118 bp, 15 predicted proteins | sample TBH18027metaG_FD_206002 | JGI IMG/M metagenome (GOLD analysis project Ga0316231, IMG submission 206002) | Freshwater microbial communities from Trout Bog Lake, Wisconsin, USA - TBH18027 | ecosystem: Environmental > Aquatic > Freshwater > Lake > Hypolimnion/Profundal zone | place: USA: Wisconsin...
GGCTTTGCGCGCCGTGTTTGGCGAGGCGTGTCCGCCGTTCAGCGGCGCGAAAGGAATGCTCGGCCACACGCTCGGCGCGGCGGGCGTGATTGAAACCATCGTGTGCGTGCTGGCGTTGCGCGACAATTTTCTGCCCGGGACACCGCGCCTGAATTCGCCGGCGGACGGCGTTCCCGATAGTCTCGTGCGCGAACCGCGTCTGGTGGCAAAACTAAATCACGTCTTGAAATTGAACACCGGTTTTGGCGGCATCAACGGCGCGCTGATTTTGAGCCATGGATAAAATTGTCATTGCCGCAACAAGTCAGGTGGCCGAGGCCGATTTGAAATTGGCGCGGCTGGGCTCGCGTTTTGGCCGGCTGGATTTGATGAGCCAGCTCGCCTTGCTCGCGGTGGAAAAACTCGGCGTCAATTTTGATTCGCTTCCGCGCGAGCGCATCGCCATTTGCCTGGCGGCCAGGGCGGGTTCGCTTGCCACCGACGCCGAATTTTGGAAGGGGCGCGATGCCGCTGGCGGGCCCAGCCCGACGCTGTTTGCCTACACCTTGCCCAGCGCGGCCATCGGTGAAATCGCCATCCGCCACCGGCTGACCGGGCCAAATCTATGTTTTGTCGGCGACAGTCGGGACGTGCTGGCGGAGGCGGCGGATTTGCTCCGGCGCGGCGAAGCGGACGCCTGCGTGTGCGTTTATTGCGAAGTCGTTTCCAGTGCCGCCGCCGGAATGATCCAGTCAACGCCAACATCGAACGTCAGCGCGCTTTTTCTCCAGCGCGATGGGGCTGGACAAATTTTGCCGGAGGAATTTGACAGTGACATGGAATCATTTTGTGCTAAATTTCGCGCTTAATTTCACGATTTAATCGCAATGGAAATCTCGACCACGGACATCAAAGAAAAGATCATCGCGTCGCTCAACATTCAGGACATCACCGCCGGCCAGATTGCGGATGATGCGCCCTTGTTCGGTGCGGGCGGTTTGGGCTTGGACTCGATTGACGCGCTGGAACTGGTCGTGATGCTGGAGAAAAACTTCGGCATCGTCATCAAGGACATGGAGGAAGGCCGGCCGGCGTTCCAGTCCGTCGCCACGCTCGCCGCCTTCGTCAACGCCAAACGCTCCGTCTAGTGTCCGCCCGTTTTCCAGTCATCACCGGTCTCGGCATCGTGACGGCGGCTGGCTGCGGCGTGGACGAAGTTTGGGCGGCCATCACCAGCGGAACGAGCGGGCTGAAACCGTTGAGCCTTTTTCAATCGCCGCGCTACGGACAGATGCTCGTTGGCGAAATCCAACACGACCTCAGCGAACTCGGTGCGCCGTTGCGTGCTTCCCGGAGTGACAAGCTCGGCTGGCTCGCCGCGCGCGAGGCGGTTCAATCTTCCAAAATAAATCTGCAAAATTGCGCCGACCGCGCCGGCATCGTGCTCGGCTGCTCCGTCGGCGGCTCTTATGACAGCGAACATTTTCTCACCTCGCTGATCAAGCAGGGGAAAATACGCGCCCGTCCAACGCGTTTTCATGAATGCCATTCCGCCGTTGATTTGATTGCCAACGACTTTGGCCTGTTCGGTCCTGGTATGACCATCGCCACGGCGTGTTCGTCCGGCGCGCTGGCCATCGCGACGGCGGCGGAACTTATCATGGCGGGCGAAGCCGATGTAATGCTCGCCGGCGGCGCTGACTCGTTGTCGCTGATGACGTGGGGTGGATTTAACGCGCTGCTGCTCACCGATGCCGCCGGCTGCCGTCCGTTTGATGCGACGCGCAGCGGCATGACCTTGGGCGAAGGCGCGGCCATGCTCGTCATCGAATCCGAGGAATCCGCGCAAAAACGCGGCGCAACAATTCTCGCCCGCCTCGTGGGCTGGGGCGCGAGCTGCGACGCGCATCATGCGACCGCGCCGCATCCCGAAGGCGCGGGCGCACTGGCAGCGATGCAATCCGCGCTTCGCCGCGCAAATCTGGACGCCGCTGCCATAGATTATGTCAACGCGCACGGCACCGGCACGCGCGACAACGACCTGGCGGAAGCCAAGGCGTTGAAAAAACTTTTTGGCGCGACTGTGCCGCCGTTTTCCAGCACCAAAAGATTTTTTGGCCACGCGCTCGCGGCGAGCGGCGCGATTGAAGCCGTCCTCTGCGTGGAGGCGTTGCGGCGGCAGGAATTGCCGCCCAACCCCGGCTTCGCCACGCCCGACGCGGCCATTGGTCTGGAACCGGTCACCGCGTTGCGCCCGTCGGCGTTGACGAATGTGATGAGCAACTCACTCGGTTTCGGCGGCAACAATGCCGCGCTGATTTTTTCAAAACCAGAAACCGCGCCGCGCACGCGCGCGCCCAAGCCCACGCCGGTGGTCGTCGCTGGTCTCGGCGTCATCGGGCCGGGCGCAGTCGGTTCGCGCGAAATCGAACCGCCGTTGCCACCGGGAAAAGTTTTCGTTCACAATTGCGGCCCGCTCGCCGATGCCACCACGCTCACACCGAATCAACGTCGCCGGTTCAGCCGCCTGATTCAGATGGCGCTGCTCACCGCGCGGCGCAGCCACGCGCCCGATCCGGCGCAACGCGTGGCGGTGGCCATCGGCACGGGCATGGGCTGTCTCGACACGGCGGCGCTGTTCATCGAGAACATGATCGCCAAGGACGAACGCGAACCGATGCCCGCGCAGTTTCCCAACTCGGTTCACAACGCCGCCGCCGCGCAGGTGGCCATTGATCAGGGCGCGCACGGCATGAATTCCGCGCCGACGTGCGGCGACATTTCCTTTGAGTGCGCGCTATGGCAGGGAATTTCCCAACTGACGATTGGCGAAGCAGACTGCGCTTTGACCGGCGCGGTGGATGAATTAAATAAATATATTTTGGGCATCGGCCAGCGCTGGGGAACCTGGAACGAAAAAATTCGTCCCGGCGAAGGTGCGATGGTCGCCAGCCTCGTGCGCGCGGAAAATTCCGCAACGCCGCTCGCCCGTGTGACGGCCGTGCGGCTCGGCCGCTGGCGCAAACCGTTTGATTCGGAACGCGAGGCGGGCTGGATTGCGGCGGCGGTGGATTTGAAAAGTGTCGCCGTGATTTTGAGCGGTGCGGGCGGCTGGCCGGAGCTTGAGGAAAAATATGCGTTCGTCGCGGCGGCGTTGGCGGCGCGTGCCGGTCGTCCGCTCGAACATCAGACCTACAAGCAGCACTGCGGCGAATTTCATTCGGCGTCCGCGTTCGGATTTTCCGTCGCCGTGGAGCTGGCGCGCACGCGGCGTCAGGGCGTGCTACTTTACACGCTGTCACCGCGTGGCGGCAAGGCGTTATGCTGCGTGCAGCCATGAGCCGGTTTCACATCACCTTGATCGTCGCCCTGCTGCTCGCGGCAGCCGCACTGGCATGGGGCAGCCTTTTTTTGTTCGTCACGGCGATGGTTGCGCTGATTTTTCGCGTTGGCCTTGGCGTTGCCATTCCGCAGATGAGCTTCTTTGGCCCGTTCATCTGTCGCGGCGACAATTCGCAACGCCGCGTCGCGCTCACGTTCGACGACGGGCCGGATGCGCTCTCGACTCCGATGCTGTTGGATTTATTGAGCGATGAAAAAATCGAGGCGGCATTTTTTTGCATCGGCAAAAAGGTGGCGGCGGAAAGCGAACTGACAGCGCGGATTTTGCGTGAGGGGCATTTGCTCGGCAACCACACTTTCAATCACGGCAACTTCACGAATTTTTTTACCGCGGCTCGTTTGCGCGGCGAACTGGCTGAAACGCAAACGGCCATCCAAGACGCCACGGGCGTCGCGCCACAATGGTTTCGTCCGCCGATGGGCTTGTCCAATCCGCGCACGTTTCGCGCGGCACGGGCGCTGGGGCTGAAAGTCATCGGCTGGTCGGCGCGCGGCTTCGATACGATTTCCGCCGACCCAAAAAAAATCGTCGAGCGCATCGTCCGACGGCTCGAACCGGGCGGAATTATTTTGCTGCACGACGGCAACATTCCTGCCGACCGTTTGGTGCTGACGGTGAAGCTGTTGTTGGCTAACTTGCGCGAGCGCGGCTACGAAGCGGTGCGCCTGGATAAAATTCTCAAATGATAAAAATTGTCGCGATGGTTTGGTTGATGTTCGCGGTCGCCGTGTTCGCGGCGGACGACGATGCGTTGCAGCCGGTCGCCAACCCCAAGCCCATCCTGCTGGACTTGCAGTTTAAAATGTCTTCGCTGAAGTCGGTGTATCTCGATTTCACCCAGGAACGGCGGCTCAAGCTGTTCGCCGAGCCGCTGAAAAGCGAGGGCGTGATGCTGATTGGCGAGCCTGACCAGATTCGCTGGGAAACGACCGCGCCGTTTCAGTCCATCTTGCTGGCCAACCACAAATCCGTCGCGCAGTTCGAGGAGAACGACGGCAAATGGGAAAAGTTGAAGCTGGGATTTCCCCAGATGTTGAAGCGGGTGATGGATCAGATGGTTCTGATGAACCAGGGCAAGCTTGACGCGCTGACGGCTGACTTCACGATCACGGTGGCGACGAACCGCAGCCTGGCGGTGCTGACGCTGGTGCCGAAGGACGAAAACGTCCGCTCGATGTTGGCGGCCTTGGAAATTCGGATGCCGCCGGATTTTTCGGCCACGCGCGAGGTTGTGATGCACGAGCCGGGCGGCGATTTTACGCGCATCATTTTCACGCGCGAGCGCCGCAACGTGGTTTTTCCGGCAAACACATTTGACCAAATCAAGCCGCTGGAGATTGCCGCCGTCCGCGCGGCCGTTGGCGATGCACCGTAATTTTTTCATCCTTCTGCTCGCGTTGCTGGCAGCGGGTTGCGCTACGCCGCAACCGCCGCCGGAAACGAATTCCTTCCGCACGGCGCAGTTGTTTCCGGCCGAGGCATTGGTGACGCAGCGCGGCGTGCTGACGGTGCATGGCCGGCAGTTCACGCTGAACGGCTACGTCGCCAAAAGTGAAACTCGCGGACTGCGGCTCATCGTGACAGAAACTTTTGGCGGCGTGCTGGCGGATGTTTTGGTGAAACCCGGCGGGGAAACTTTTGTGCTGAAAGCCAGCCCGCCATTCCGTCCGGCGTGGGTGAAAAATTACATCGCCGCTGATTTGAAATGTATTTTCGAAGACGGGGCGGAAACAGATTGCCCCTTGCAAATGTTGAGCGACACGCATTTTGTCATCGAACGGCGCGGGTATAAGCTGGATTTAAGGACGGTGGAAATGCAAGCCGGTTTGCAGCCGGCGGCAATGTTTGATGAAACCCACGGAGGCAAACGGTGACCATGCGCGAGTCCATTGCCGCCGCGCTAATCGGCGAACCGCAGCCAAACCCGGATGGCTCGGCGATTTTTGAATTTCGTTTCGTCGCGGACGACCCGGTGTTCGCGGGACATTTCCCCGGCCGCCCGATTTTGCCCGGCGTGTTTCAACTGGAGATGGTTCGCGTGGCGGCGGAACTGGTTTTGAATTGTGCGCTGGCGGTCCGCGAAATCCGCAAGGCGAAGTTTCAGCGCCCGATTCTGCCCGGCGAAACGGTGCGGCTGGCGTTGAAATTATCCGGGGGAACGGACACGATTCAGGCGCACGCCCACTTTTCCGTGATCGGCCAGCCGGCGGGCGAGATGATTTTACTGTTGTGGCGAAACCAATAAAAAAATGGCTCAAGCGGATTTTTTTCAGCGCGATTGTTTTCGCGCTGGTCGGCTGGCTGGCTGCGATTTTAATTATCCGGCACAGCATTGCAAAACCGCCGCCGTTGCCTGCCGACATTTCCATCATGTCGCTCAAGCCGGAAATTCGCGACGGCAAAACCTGGCTGGGCAGATCGTGGGTCGGCCAGCGTGAAGGCTTGACGGTGATTTACTTGAAAGGCTCGCCGTTTGAGATCGGCTATGCCGACGGCATGCTGATGCAGGACAAGATGCACGCGCTGGAAAACGGGTTTCTCAAGATGATCCAGGGCTATGTGCCGCAGCACTGGGTGATGGAGCTGCTAAAAAACTACGTCATCTACCGCAACCGGCATTTGAGCGATTTTGTGCCGCTGGATTATCGCACGGAAATTTATGCGACGACACTTGGTTGCCCGGACATTCATCCCGAGGAGGGAAATTTTTACAACCGCCTGCTGAACTATCACGCCGCGCACGATGTTTCCTACCTGCTGATTGATAATCCGTTCATCTCCGCGCGCGCCGGTTGCACCGCGTTCGGCGCTTGGGGCGGCGCGACGGCGGACGGACATCTTATCACCGGACGAAATTTTGACTGGGAGGCCGCCGAGGTTTTCAGCCGCGACCGCGTGGTGGAAATGTGCGAGCCGGACAATGGCATTCCATTCATCTCGCTGTCGTGGGCGGGCATGGCTGGTGTTGTTTCGGGCATGAACCGTGCGGGGGTTTCCGTGACGGTCAACGGCGCGCCTTCCGAACTCCCCGGCACCACTGCGACACCGGTGGCGATGGTCGCGCGGGACGTCATGGAAAAAGCGCATAACCTCGGCGAGGCGCTGAAAGTTTTATCGGACGCCAAAGTGTTTGTCTCGACCATCTGGCTGGTCGGCAGTCGCGCGGACGGAAAATTTGTCGTCGTCGAAAAAACTCCGGCGGTCACCAATGTGCGCGAACCGGCAGGCGATTCGATTGTGTGTCCCAATCACTTCCAAACGCCGGGGCTCAAGGATGATGCCCGCAACACGAATTACATGGCCGAGGCCACTTCGGTTTCGCGTGAGGCACGGTTGAAGGAATTGATTCAGGCGGCGCACGGAACCATCAACGCGTTGGGTGCGGTGGAATTTTTACGCGACCGGAAACTGCCCGGCGGAATTTTTGCCGGCAACGATCATCGCGCGACGTTGAACGCATTTATCGCCACGCACGCGACGGTCATGGATTTGAGCGCCGGCATTTTCTGGGCGGCCACGCCGCCCAACCAGCTAGGAAAATTCGTCGCCTTCGATGTGTCGGATTTTTCCAGGGAGCTTTTTGATAAAACCATTTCAGCGGATGCGGTGCTGGCCGACGGCGAATATGAAAATGCCAGACAGGCAAAACAATTTCTCGCAGAGGGCAATCGCGCCTTGAAAAATAAAAACGCACAAACCGCAATGGATTTGGCCGTCCAAGCCGAATCCCTCAATCCCGGCTTTTATCAAAATGCGATGCTGCGCGGACGCGCGTTGCTGGCATTGGGTCGGAAGAATGAAGCCGCGACGGCCTTTGAGTTGGCACTGGCCGAGCATCCGGCATTTTTGAAAGAGCAGCAGCAAATTGAAAGTTTGTTGAAACCATTGCGAGGAGAAAAGTAACGCGATGAATCTAAAGCCAGACCCGACCGCCGCCGCGCAACGTCACGTCACCCGCGATGTGGTGTTGATCCAATTTCTGCTGGGCTTGGGTTTGCAACTCTTTTTGGCGCTGCCATTTTTACGGCGCACGCACGGCTTGGAGCGATTGCGCCGGGGGCAGCGCCACTTGTTGGTCGTCAATCACATTAGCTTGCTCGACACGCTGTTGATCGCCACGCTCTGCTGGCGGTCGGGTTGTTATCCGATTCTCGTGCTGGGTGACAAAAAAATCTGGCACGCCTCGTGGATTAGAAAATTTTTAAGCCGGCGCACCGCCTTCCTGCTGGAACGCGGCAAACTCAATCCCAATCGTATCAGCGAACTGGAGCAGTTCGGCCGCGCCGGCCGCGAATTTCAACTCATCGTTTTTCCCGAAGGCACGCGCGGCGACGGCGTCAACGTGGCCGAATGTCAGCCCGGAATTTATTTCATCGCGCAGGAAGCCCGCGTGCCCATCGTGCCGGTGTTCATTGAAAATATGCATTTGGTCTCCACCAAAACGGGCGGCTTCCATCCCGTCGCCGGTTTCCGAAAAGTCGAGGTGCATTTTGGCGAACCGATTCTTCCGGAAAAATATCTGGCCATGCCGCGCGAAGAATTTTTGGAGTTTGTCCGTCAAAAAATTGCGTTGGCTAAACCGTTGCCAGCAGCAGCAAATTTGAATCCCGTCCTGCGTCGCGTTTGATTTCCCAACTGGCAAACCCGGCGTTCTTCAAGGCCGTTTCCATTTCCGCCAGCGTCAGAAAATGCAGGCCTTCCACGGTGCGGTTCATGCCGAAACGCGTGGCAAATTTTTCCCAGCGATGAATCCGGCGGTGTCCGGCTGATTCCGTCCGCGCGCCGTCGCGCAAAATCAATTTGCCGCCGGGGCGCAATGCTTTTCGCGCTTTCGTTAAAATCATTTGCTGCTTCTCAAGTTGCCAGTAGTGCAGCACGTCCAGCAATAAAACCGTGTCGCAGAGGGGGTATTCACACGTCAGCACGTCGGCCAGCGCGAACTGGATGCGCGCATTTTCCGGCGCGGTGCGTTGGGCGACGCGGATTTTATTTTCGTCGTAATCCATTCCAAAAAATGTCCGCGTATCCGTAAAACTCGCCAGCCAGTGTGTCGCGATGCCGTAGCCGCAGCCGAGATCAAGAATGTGTCCCGCGCGCGGGACGACTTGATCCAGCACGGCAAACATGGGATCGCATTTCATTTTCCAATGCACAAACTGCTCCACAAATTTTCCCTGATAGCGGTAGAGTCGGTTGACTTTGCGGCGCACGACGCGCGGCGTGTTCAGTTCGTCGAGTTGATTTTGCAACGCGGCGCGCACAATGGTTTCGCAATGGCGCATCAAGGCCGTTGCGCCGAGCGCGTAATCAAAATTCTGCGGCGTGACGCGGGGCAGGGCGCGCACGGTGGCGTGGTAGGGTTCAAACCAATACGCATCGCGCGGCATTGCGGTGTTTGTGTCGCAAAGAACCACAGGCAAAATTTCCTGATTTAATTCCACCGCCAGTTCAAACGCGCCGCGATAGAAACGCTGCACATAACCATCGTGCGACCTCGTGCCTTCGGGATAGAAGTGCACGCAAGCGTCTTCAGCCAGTTTTTCACGACAGCGCTGCAAAGTTACTGCGGGATCATTTGGCTCCACCATCACGTGACCGAGCAATTTGCAGCCGAAGCCAAGCATGGGCGCGTCAAACACGCGCTTCTTCGCCGTCTGCCGGACATCGCCGGGCAGGCTCACGATCAACATCACGTCCACGGCGGATTGATGATTGCTGATGACGATGCACGTCGGCGAAAAAGTTTCCGGCGTGATGTTTTGAAATTCCAGTTTGCCGAACGGCAGCCCCTTTACAACACCGCGTGCGAACCAGCGTGTGGCGCGACGCAAGCGATCATCGGCGGTGCGCGGGGAAATAAGTTTTAGCACCGGACGCAGAATGCCGTAGAGAAACACCTGGCTGCCGCCGAGGTGGATCAAGACCCAGAGCGTGCCGAGCGGATGCCACCAGCGCGGCGCGCCGCGCGGCGGATTTTTGAAGAGCAGCAAATCCATGCACAACGGCGTGATGACCAGCGTCGCTGCAAACGCGCATGCCATGCCGAGCAAAACGGTCGTGCCCATGGAAAACAAAACCGGATGCCTGGCGAAAATTAAAACGGCAAACCCGAAAATCGTCGTCAGCGCCGAGATCATCACCGACGCGCTGGTAGCGCAGATGCGCTGCGGATGGCCGCGCCACTCGTCCAGTTTGCTCGTCGCGAGAAAGACGCTGTAATCCTCGCCGATGCCGATGACGAAGATAACGAACACGCAGTTCATCATGTCAATTGGCAGGCCAAGCAGCCCCATCAAGCCCAGCGTCCAAAACAGTCCGAAGCCCAGCGGCAGCAGCGTGGCAATGACCAGCTCAATGGAAGCCAGCGCGAAATATACAATCACCGCCACGGCCACGATTGTCCATAAAACGAAGTAGCCCATGCCACTTTTCGCCAACGCGGCGATGTGTTCGGCAAAGTTTTTCTGGTCGAGGACAATCATGCCCGGCAGCGCGTCACGGAGCTGCCCGGCCTGCGAGCGGTCTTTCAACTTGATGAGCGTGCTGATGGCCGTGTCGTTCGTGGCTTGCGCGACGCGTTCACTCAACGCCTGTTCCAGCGGCGTGCCGTGAAACAGATCGAGGGTCAATGGGGCGGGACGTTCTTCAACACACTTCCAAAATTGTCCAAAAACGTCGGGGCGAAATCCAAGTTCGCCGCCGGCCTGTGACAAGGTTTGGCGCAGCGTTTCTTTCCGCGCCGGCGTCCAAAATTCCTGCCAGCGGCGGACGTTGGCGGCCTGCGTTGCGAGTGATGGACAAACGCTGGCGAGCGAAAACACATCCGTCACGTTCGTCTGCTGCGCGAGCAATCCAGCGGCCCGGTCGTTCAACACCAGTGCTTCATCCGCAGTCTTTCCGCGCGCCACCACGAGCGTCATGCGCAGCGCATCGCCCCAAGTTTGACGGATCAATTCATCATCGTGCCGCGTAGATTCGGTGATGCCATTGAGCCGGGCAATGTCGCCGTCAAACCGAAGCCGTTTCACGCCGAACGCCGTTACGACGGTCAGCGCGACTACGCCCAGCAGCAGCCACGGACGCCAGCGCACCTGCCAGAGGTGAAACTTTTCCATCCATTGCGTGAATCGCAATGGCGGCAGATTGTTTTTTTTCGGCAACGGAATTAACAACGGCAAAATCAGCAGCGCAAACGCGGCCGAGACCAGCACGCCGACCGCGCCGAAGATTCCGAGCTGCTGGTAGCCGTGCATCGGCGAGGTCGCCAGCACGATGAACGCGGCGATGATGGTCAGCGCGCTGATGACCATCGGCAGCAGGAGCCGTCCGACAATCTGTCCGACGGATTTGCGGTCGGTCGCGGCGTTGTCGAGGTGATAGACGACGTAGATGCCGTAATCCACCGTAATGCCGATGGCGATGGTCGCAAAACCTGTGGCGATGGCGGAAAGATGATTATCCCAAAGCATCAGCACCGCGCCCGCGATGAGCGTGCCAAACACTGACGGCAAAAACGTGATCGTCGCCATCCATTTGCGGCGATAGGCCGTGATGCAAAGCACCAGCATCGCCGCCACGCCGAGAAAAATGCAGCGCGTGGCATCCGATTTGATCAACGTGGAATTGTCCACCGACATTCGGTGCCCGCCGGTGATGGCCACATGGACGCCGGGAAATTCCGCTTCCACGTTGCGCGCCATCCGCAGCATGTCCGCCACCAGCACGACGCTGTTGCGGGAATCCGCCGAGAAAAATTTCGGTTCGAGCATCAGCAGCACATGACGGCCATCGCCGCTGGTGATGCGGCCATCTACGATTTGTCCATCGCCAAAACCGGTTTGCAGCGGCAGGACTTTCGCCACCATTAACGCAGACATTCCGACCGGGTCGGCGGCAACGACATCTTTCAGCACCATGCCTTCCGGCCCGGAAAGTTTCCGGCGCATCACCGTGAGATATTTGCGGACGGAGTCGGGATCAAGTTTCGCGGCCAGGGTTTTCGCGTCGGCTTCTGTGAACAAATTCGGCAGCGCGCCCGTCAGAAAACCGATGACCTTTTGCTGTCCGCCCATGTCGAAACGATAGGTGATGCGCGCCGTAGCCAGGTTGGTGGCAAGCTCGGCATAAACTTCGTCGGCGGCGGCGGGTAACGAATCGGGACTTCCGGATTGCACGCCGACGTCAATATAAACGCGGTCAATCTGCCTGAACTTGCGGATCGTGTAGCGATACTCGTCCACAATCTTGTCGCGTTGCGGCAGCGTGGCTAAAATGTCCTCCTCCAGATCAACCCGCGATGAAACAAAAATTGCAGCCACGGCAACCAACAGCGCCGCCCCGAGCGCCAGCCGCCGGTGCGCCACCAGCCACAAATGCAGTCGCGTGTATAAATCGGGCTTCATTTTTTACGCACGCGCCGCGCCACGCAATAAGTCAGGAGAGTTCCCACTGCTCCGGCCAGCACCGCGAGCGCGAAGCTGCCGAAAAACCATTGCCAGAAATATTCACGGACGTGCGCCCAAGTCATCTGGTGCGGCGAAAATTCCAGCACCTGTCCCGTGAACAGCCAGTGTCCCAGCAGCAGCGCGCCGAACAGAATGAACGGCATCATTGGCGGGATGGAAATGTTGCTGGCCAGCAGCGTGATGGCTTTGTTCAGCCGCAGGCGATGCGCGACCGCCGCCGCCGCGATCATCTGAAAGCCCCAGATCGGCGCGATGCCAAAAAAAAATCCCAGCCCCACCGCGCCCGCCAGTTGTGCCGGTTCGTGCGCATGGTCGGTGAAAAACTCACCCACGGTTTTGCGCCACGATTCATGTTTGCCAAACGACCACGCCGTGCGCAGCGCCAGCGGCACGAACCACGATTGCAACACCAGCCCGATGTTCATGATCGTGATGTGCGCAAGGTCTTTGACGGGACGGAAGTGCGAGTTGCGGATGCCATCGGCATAAGAGCATTTCACCGGCACGGCGACGATGGGCGTGCCGACCCACGACGCGCGCACCATGAATTCCAATTCAAACGCATATCGGCCAGATCGCGCCTTCAATCGCTGTGCCAGTGCCAGCGGGTAACAGCGGAAGCCGCATTGCGTATCGCCGAGCCGCACGCCTGTCTCCACGCGAAACCAAAAAGTTGAAACCGCGTTGGAACGCCGCCGGTGCGTCGGGCAGCCGGCGGCGAAAAAATCCCGCACGCCGACGATGAGCGCATCCGGCTGCAACGTGGCGGCGGCGAAAAGTTTCGGCAAATCTTCCGCAAAATGCTGGCCGTCGGCGTCCATCGTGATCGCGTGGGTGAAGCCCAGTTCGGCGGCGCGCTGTAAGCCTGCGCGCAGGGCCGCGCCCTTGCCACCATTGGGTTTTAGAGTGAACATCGTGCAACCAGGCAAATCGGGCAGCGGTAAGGTCGAACCGTCATCCACGACCAAAACCGGAAAATGTTCCTGCGCTGAACGCACGACGGCGGCCACGGTCGTGGCATGATTAAAACACGGAATGACGACGCAAAACTTCATCGTAAATCCACGAACGTTCTCCGCTTGCGCGCCGCTGGCGGCAGTTGCAGCGCCTCAATTTCCGCGCGGGTGGCGTAGCGGATTTGCGGCGCGATTTTTGCCCGCGCCTGCAAGGCTTCGCGCAATGTCTCCACCGCGACGCTGCCGTGAACCAGCACTTCCACCGAATCCGAAAGTTCACTTTCCTTCCGCGCAATGATCGCGAAATTTTCCACGCCCGCCGTCTCTTCCAGCGCGGCTTGCAGCATCGCGGGAAACAGCGACGCGCCCCGGTATTTTAGTTTCTGGTTTTTCCGTCCCTGGATCGATCCAAGCCGAGGAGTGGTGCGACCACACGTGCACGGCTCGCGAAAAATCGCGGCGCAATCGCCGGTGCGAAATCGGATCAGCGGCATCGCCTCGACGCCGAACGTCGTCGCCACCACCTCGCCAATTTCACCATCGGGCACGGCATTGCCAGCGTCATCGAGAATTTCGACGTGCAGTTGCTGGTCATGCAGGTGTCCGCCTCTGCCCGCCTCGCATTCGCACAAGGAATTCGCCAGTTCCGTGACGCCGTAAGTGGAAAAAACTTTCGCGCCCCACGCTTCTTCAATGGCGCGTCCTGACGCATTCAGTGCAAATGCGCGGTCGCGGATGGGCTCGCCGATGCAGATAATTTTTTTCACCGGCGAATTTTTTAAGTCAAAGCCGGCCTCGCGCGCCTTGTCCGCAACGTGCCGCAGAAACGACGGCACGGCGATGATGGCCGTGGGCTGCACGCGCCGGATGGTTTCGAGAATGAGCGTGGCCGACGATGGCCCGGTGCGGACGCTCGCGCAACCGAGTTCGCGCAGGCCGGTGGTGTAGGCCAGTCCCGCGATGAAGCAGCGATCCAGCGCCACGGCGACCAGCACCGTGTCGTGCGCGGTCAGGCCGGCGCACGCGAAGGAAATGTTTTCGTTCAACGCCAACCGGCGCGCGTCCGCGTCGGTCAGCATCCACAGCAACGGCTGGCCGGTCGTGCCGCTAGTGGTGACGATTTCGACCACCCGCTCGCGCGGCACGCAGAGAAAGTCCAGATTCTGCACCGACAAAATCGCTTTATCCACCGTCGGCACTTCGCTCAATGGCGGCGGGGCATTCACGCCGCGAAACCGTTCGCGATAAAACGGCGAATGTTCCTTCGCGTAATGAAAAGCCTCGTCCCAAAGTTGTTCGGCGGTGCGGGTCATTTAGCGTGGGCGGATTCTAGTTGGCTCGCCGCCAGATTGCCAGCCGCCGCACCCGTCGCCAGACAAATGCCCATCACCCGCGCGCTGGCGATGGCGTCCGCGTCGGCGCTGATGGTTTTGCCGGCCATGAACAGGTTCTCCACTTTCGCCGCGCGCAGCGAGCGGGCGGGAATTTCGTAGTGGGTGCCGGGCGGCAGATATTTATAACGCGCAATGCCGGCGGCGTTCCATTGTTCAATCGGCCAGGCGCAGCGCGCGACCGCATCGGGAAAGCTTTTGCCGGCCAGCACGTCGTCGCCCGTCAAAAGGTATTGGCCGATGATCATGCGCCCCGCGCGTCTGGCCTCGGTGAATTGCGCCAACGGCGTTGAACAATTCTCAAAGCCCGCAATGTTCGCGCGCAGGAACTGAATCACATCTCCCGCCTGTTCCGCCTGTCCGCTGAACTTTACCGTCAGCGTGCCGGGTTCGAGGCTGGCTTGAAAATTCAGCGGCGGAAAGCCCGCGCGCGCCAGCGGCAGCAGCACTTGCACGGCGGCGGCCGGCGAAGACAGGTCGCGCGTGACATTTTGCAACGGAAAAATCACGGCGGATGCCTGCGTCGTCTCGTCGGTCGCCAAACAGTCCGCGCCCGCCGCCCGCGCGACTTCCGCCGTGCCGCTGCAGTCAATCACGGCACCGACCGCGAATCCATTGAGGCGGACAATGCGGTTGTTTTCCCAAACCACATTTTCCAGCGGCGTGTTCCAGCGCGTTTGCAATTTTGGCTCGGCGGCAAAAAACTTTTCGGCGGCGGCGCGGAATTTTTCCGGGCGATATGGCAGCACCCAGACTTTCCCCATTCGCATGGGCGCGGCTTCGGCGATGGCTTCGGCAAACTCACGCGTGAAACCGGCGTTGAGAAATTTTCCCTCGTCGTCGAATAGGCCACAGAGCGTGGTGAGTCCGCTGAATCCACCGGTGCCGCCGGCGGAACTGTTTTTGTCGAGCAACACCGTCGTGTGCCCCGTGCGCGCGGCGCAAACGGCGGCGGCAATGCCGGCCGCGCCGCTGCCGACGACGACAATGTCCGCGCAGTTGGTCATGGGTTGAGCAGGCGGGCGCGCAGGCGGGTGGAAAATTCAGCCGCCTCGGTTTCATTGAGAACTTTTAGCGAATGCAGAACCGTAATGCGCAGTTCGCCGCGAAAAGAATAAAAAATGACGCCGATTCCCGGCGCGGGCGTGACGGGCGCGGCGTGCGTAAAATCTTCAACCGTCACACCTAAAAAACTGTTCAGGTGCGGATTGACGGCGGCGGTGTCGCCGTAAAACAGCGAGCAGATTTCGCCGCGCAATCCCTGCTTGAGGATGGCCATGTAAATCGGCAGCGGCAGGAGGCTGGAAATTTTTCCAAGCTCGACGCCGCTGTCGAGCAGGCCCGCGCGCAACGCCTCGGCGGTTTGTTTTTTCAAGGATGTGATGGCGGTGGCGACGGACTCAAGCTGGTCGGGGAAAAACTGGAGCATGAGCATGGAAATTTGGTTGCTGAAGACTGGCCCGCTGGTTCCTTTGGGTCGCAAACCGACGGCGACCGGCAGCACATAGCTCGGCGTGGGCGCGCCGAGCCGCTGGTGCAGTTGGTGCAGTTCCACCATGGCGGCCGCCGCGTGAAACTGGGCGTCGCCCAGAACGCCGCCGAGGCGCTGGCCATGGGCGCGGATGCGCGCAGTTTCTTCGGCGGTAAATTTTTCGACGTGATAGCGGAGCTGTGCCGGCGCGCCCGGGTTGCGGATGCCGGGTGAACGGGGCGCGATTTTGCCGAACCGGTCAATCTGGTGAAGATATTTCCAGGCGAGCCGGAAGCGTTCCCGCAGCCGCAGGCGCGTGCGGCGCGGCGGCGGAAAATCCAAAGCGGGCAGGGGCAGTTCCTCATGGCCGAGGATGGCAAGAAAATATTCCGCGCCGGCGGCGTCCATGAGCGCGTGCGCCCAGGTGAACACCAGCGTCATGCGTCCGTCATCACGTTCGATTAAATCAAAGCGCAGGAGTTCGCCGCGCCGGACGGCGAGCGGTTCGTTGAAAAGTTTTTGCCCAAGTCCGGGTTGGTGACGGTGGGCGCGGACTTGCGGATAAGCAGTATTGCCATTCGCAATTTTCCATTTTGGAAAAATAATTCCGCCGGGGCGGGCGCGCAGAACCGGATGACGATTGGTTAAAACGGTGAGCCGCTGCCGGAGCGCGGCGGGCGAAACGGCCGCGCCCAGTTCCAGCGTGATCTGGCAGGAGTTGCCCGCGAAGCCTTGCCGCCGCAGCTCGTGGTCGAAACCGAGCATGAGGTAGTCGCTGCCGTTGAGATGCAAGTTACCGCTCATGGAGCAGGCGGGAAACCGTGGCGGCCAGCGCGTGGAGATTGCGCAGCGCGTCGCCGGTGATTTCGCTTTCGGGAATCCACAGGCCGTAGGTGGCCTCGATGAAGACCAACGTGCGCACGAGCGACATGGAATCGAAACCGGCGGCGACGAGGTCGGTTTCCGACGTCACGGCGACTTCCGGCGCGAAGACTTCGCGTTGCAGGAAATTTTGAAGCCGGGTTTCAATTTCTGGTATTGGAATCATGCTAGGCGGCCACATCCGCCCGGCGAATCTTACCTGTGGCGGCGGTGCGGGGCAAGGCGCTGACGCAGTTCAAGCTCACGGGAATTTTATAATCGGCGAGGTGCGCGCGGCAAAAGGCGCGGATGGAATCAAGTTCGGCACCGGGCTGTTCCAGCACAAGGTCGGCGGCGACGACTTCGCCCAGATGCGGGTGGGCGCGGGCGTAAACCCGCGATTCGCGCACGGCGGGATGGCGGTTGAGCACGGCTTCAATTTCTTCGGGGAAAACTTTTCGTCCGGCTAAATTTATTACTGCATTTTTGCGGGAAATTAAAAATAAAAAACCATCTTCGTCTAATCGCGCAATGTCGCCGGTGTGGAACCAGCCGTCCGGCGCCACGGTTTCGCGCGGCAGCCAGGGCGCGA
>Ga0316231_1002563_pt1 | contig 17114 bp, 16 predicted proteins | sample TBH18027metaG_FD_206002 | JGI IMG/M metagenome (GOLD analysis project Ga0316231, IMG submission 206002) | Freshwater microbial communities from Trout Bog Lake, Wisconsin, USA - TBH18027 | ecosystem: Environmental > Aquatic > Freshwater > Lake > Hypolimnion/Profundal zone | place: USA: Wisconsin...
GCAGCTACAGTCGGCCTACGGCCTCCTTCCGCTGCCCCTACCGGCTGGGTTTCTTCCTTCTTCTTCATTGGCACCTCTCAGGGGATTGTCCCCAAATGGGTGTCCAAGGGAATACCAGGGCGGTGGATTCCCCACGGGTCCCTCCCCCCTTCCCACAGGAATTCCGCCTCCCTCGGCCTTCGGCTGGAAAACGCTCCGCGTTTCCCACAGTGGCCTGAGTCAACGGCCATCAGCATCAGCACATTTGTAATTGTCGCTGGTAATTGTCGTCGGCCCAACTGGCCTGAAATCACTAAAAGCGGCGGCTTCGCCGCGCTCCCTTAAACGCACAAAGGTAGTTGTCGCTGAGGCACATTCCTAATTGACGCCGGGGATCCAGGAGCCAACTGTGCTGCTCAAATAGTTCGAAGACGTCGGCTTCGAACTCGAGTGCGCAACTTGGTGGACGGAGGGAATTGCTAATAAAGTCAAAGGGTCCGATGTGGGTGGGGAGGAAGACCTTCATCTCAGCCCACAACACATCCTTCTGCTCATCCAGCAGCTCACCTTTCTCTGCTTGGATCTGAGAAGCTCGGAGAAGGAGGTGCTTTTTCGCAAGGTCTGGTGACCGAAAGGAATCCTCCCATACGAGCGAGTCCTCTGCGTCCTCATGAAGAGTCCAGACGTCAAAGACACTCCCTCGGGGGTACACCCCGAAAAAGACGTCTCTCGTGATTCCGCGCTCCTCTTCCAGGGGTGAGTCAGTGTAGGTCACCTGGACCATCGGACAGAACTGAAGACTATGGAGAATCTCTTCTCGGCTCCTCGCAAGGAAATCATCAAGTGAGGGCGATTGCCCAGGCTGGTTGGTCGGCATTCTGTCTCCAAAGATACGGGGAATGGGATCTGGGCAGCACTAGAGTGGGCAGGATGGGGCAGTGGGCAATCGGGCGGACGTCTAGGGTCCCGGCCTGAGTTCGTCCGGGCGTCTCAGGTATTGAGGGAACGATTAATTTTACAATAAAAAGTATAAACGTATAAATTAAAATACGCAAGAAATCGGACAAAATTGTTTCATGTCCGTTCCACCCAAAAAAGTTGGTCGACCCGGGAACCCCGGATGGAAGGCTATTACCCTGAAAATCAGTCCAGAGGGCGAAGCTCGCCTTCGGTTCTCTGCCGCAGTAAGCGATACACGGAAAAATCTAGGTGAGGTCGTGGATGCACTGTTGCTAGAGCACCTGCCTCCGTTGCCGAAACCCAAGGTACGTTAGGTTCGCCGGGTCCTTTCCTGCTCAAACTATTTCTTAGCAGTCGGGGACCCTTGCTTGGATAGGCGCAATCACATTTCTGGAGCGAAGCAGGGTATCTCCTCCATCGCTTGTCTTCACAAGGGCCCTAGGTGTAAAATTTTGGAATCCGAGGGGCGTTGCGAGGCATTTCCAAGTGCCCCAGGCTCGGAACCGGCCCAGTCCGGAAGGGAACGGCGCTCATTCGACAAACCACGTGGTTTGAAGGATGAATGGAGCACCCGTGAGCCTGCTAGCTGTTGGAAGCGTCGCCTTCGACGATCTTGAGACCCCTTCTGGTCGCCGGGAGAAGATCCTGGGCGGGTCTGCGAGCTATTTTTCGCTAAGCGCCAGCCACTTTCGCTCCGTCGATATCGTGGCTGTGGTCGGCGAGGACTTTGGGCCCGAGCACTTCCAGGTGTTCGCTGGGCGGCCCATTGGCCTGGACGGATTGGCCCAGGTTCCAGGGAAGAGTTTCCAATGGAAGGGCATCTATGGGCAGGACCTCAACGAGGCGAAGACCCTGGAAACTCACCTGAACGTATTCGCAGGCTTCCGCCCAGAGCTACCAATTGCGAGCAGAGAAGCCTCGTTTCTCTTCCTGGGGAATATCGACCCCGTCCTCCAGTTGGAGGTAGTGAAGCAGATGACCCGCCGACCCAGGTGGATTGCCCTGGACACCATGAACTTCTGGATCGAAGGGTCCAAGGAGGCGCTGCTTTGCGTCCTGAAGGAAATAGACATCCTTCTGGTGAATGAAACAGAAGCCCGCAGTCTCAGCGGGGAGCGTAACTTGGTAAAGGCCTACCAGAAGATCCAGGCTTTGGGCCCTCGGATCCTGGTGGTTAAGCGTGGGGAGCACGGCGTCTCACTGTTCACTCCCGAGGGGTATTTCATGGCTCCTGCATACCCCTTGGAAGAAGTGCATGACCCCACGGGTGCTGGTGATACTTTCGCCGGGGGGTTTCTCGGGTATCTGGCTACCCTCGAATCTTTGGACCTTGAGGGAATGAAGCAGGCGACCATTCTTGGGACTGTCATGGCCAGTTTCACGGTTGAGGCATTTGGCACAGCCCAGTTGGAAACACTCACATCCGCTCGGATTCAAGAGCGATCCCGCCATTTCTCAAGCATGATTCGCGTTTCTGCCTTTTAATTGATGATCAAAGCGGAGAAGAACCGATGACCAACAAGCACCTCTTTACCTCTGAGTCGGTGACCGAGGGCCACCCGGATAAGATGGCCGACCAGATTTCCGATGCGGTGCTGGATGCGGCCTTAAAGGACGATCCCCGCAGTCGGGTAGCCTGCGAGACCTTGCTGACGACCGGCCTCGTGTTGGTAGCCGGGGAGATTACCACTGAGACCTACATCCCTGTGGCCGCCTTGGTTCGTTCGGTAGTCCAGGACATCGGTTACGACCACCACATCAAAGGTTTCGATTACAACACCTGCGCTGTCATGGTGACCATTGACCAGCAGAGCCCTGACATCGCCATGGGCGTGGATACTGGCGGCGCCGGCGACCAAGGGTTGATGTTTGGTTTTGCCTGCGACGATACACCGGAGCTCATGCCTGCTCCTATTCACTTCAGCCACCTGCTGACTCGCCGCCTATCTGAGGTCCGCAAGAACCACCAGCTCCCTTGGTTGCGTCCTGATGGCAAGTCCCAGGTGACGGTCGAGTTTGAGGGCAATAAGGTCAAGCGGATCCACACGGTGGTCATCTCCACCCAGCACGATGAGCACGTCACGCAAAACACCATCCGGGACAGCATCCTGCAGGACGTCATCAAGGCCTCCCTGCCCGCAGAGTTGCTGGACGCGGACACCATCTATCACGTGAACCCCACGGGGCGCTTCGTGGTGGGCGGGCCCATGGGCGACACGGGCCTCACGGGCCGCAAGATCATCGTGGACACCTATGGCGGCACCGGCCACCACGGCGGCGGCGCCTTCTCCGGGAAGGATCCCAGCAAGGTGGACCGCAGCGCAGCTTACATGGGCCGCTACATCGCCAAGAACATCGTGGCTGCGGGGCTGGCAAGCCGCTGTGAGATTCAGTTGGCCTACGCCATCGGCGTTGCCGAGCCGGTGTCCATCGCTGTTGATACCTTTGGCACGGGACAGGTTTCGGAGGAAGCTATCGTCCGCGCCGTGCGCGAGGTCTTCAGTTGTACTCCCAAGGCCATGATCGAGGCCCTGGATCTGCGAAAGCCCATTTACCGCGCCACGGCGGCCTATGGCCACTTCGGGCGCCCTGGATTTAGTTGGGAAAGGACGGACAAGGTAGAGGCACTCCAACAAGGAATAAAATAAAAACTGTAGATATATGTAAATTAGATTGACAAAAAAGGACAACAACTTGATCAATCACTACAAAATAAACGGCAAGTGTAATCAATTATAAAATCAGTGATTCTAGAAAAAGCGTTTACATTTAGATCCCCCTGATCTGATGTCTCATCTTGAGGGACTGTATTGGAGTGATGAAACCCCTTACATCACCATAACTCGACCGGGTGGGATTAGATTTTGTTTCTAAGCCCACTTGCTGGGATTTGTGATAGGATTTAGTTATGCTTACAGATATAAGATTCAATTGTGGAGTTATTGTTTGGTTAGGAAGATGAATGAACAAACAAACCATTCAGCAATTTATAAAACACCCTGGGGTTAAGGCCTTAAAACCTTCGATTTGCGTGGGTTTGGGTTTTGCGGCCGTGATGGCTATGGTATCGGTGTTTATTCCCAACAGATATCAGTCCGTGACTAGAATCCTTCCCGTAGACGTTAAGGGTGCTGCTGGATTTGGGGGCATCTCCGCCGCAGCCGCAGCGGTTGGACTATCTGTGCCCGGGCAGGATGGTGGTGATCAAAATTATGTAGATATCTTAAATAGCAGGTGGATAAAGGAAACTCTTTTACGAGAAAAATTCGATTTTGAGATAAAAAATTGGAAATTTGGTAAACCCAAAAAATACCACCAATCGCTCCAAGAGTATCTACATGCAAAAAATTTAGACAGGGGTGTGGAAGAAATTAGCTTAATAATGTCAGCCACGAAAGATCAAAAAAGCAAAATATTAATTTTAAGTGTGGAGACGAAGTCTCCTGAGTTGTCAAGAGACGTCGCTAAATCTGCGATGAATTTACTAGATGATTTCCTTCGTAAAAAAATTCAGACTAGGGGAGGAATAAAGGCAGCGTTCGCTACAGCCCGTCTTGATGAAGCTCGTATGGAGATGGCAAGATCTGAAGATGCGTTTAGGCGCTTTATGGAGTCCAATCGCAATTTCCAGGCAAGTGGAGACCCCTCTATTCGGCTCTCTGGGGCTCGTTTTGAACGAGAACTAAAATTACGTGAACAATTGGTTGTGACCCTTGCTATTAATCGTGAACAAGCATTGCTTGAAGAAAAAAACGATTTACCGATGTTGAATTTCCTGGATGTGCCTAATCTTCCGCTAGATCATCACGGACCGTATCGTCTCATGTATGTCCTTGTTGCCTTATTTTCAAGTTCATGTTTGACTTGGGTGTGGCTGAATCGATTGTGGATTAAGAGGTTAAGTGACAACTGAAAGGTGAGCACTGCATTATGGTGTTAAGTGTTCTCGAAATGATGGTAATCAGTGAAGACTGGGTAGTTGTTATGGTTTCGTTAATTTTATAATTGCTATAATTAAGGGGAGATGCGAGAATGAATTTTTTTAATGATAGCTCGGTTCTTGTAACGGGTGGAACTGGTTCCTTTGGTAAAAGATTCGTTGCGACACTACTTGCTAATTCTAATGTTCGAAAAGTAATTGTATTCAGTCGCGATGAGCTCAAGCAGCATGAAATGGCTCATCAATACAAGAGTGAGGAGAGGATCAGATTTCTGATTGGAGATGTTCGAGACGAAAAAAGGCTCTCTCGCGCATTTCACCGCGTGGACTACGTGGTTCATGCAGCTGCAATGAAACAAGTCCCAGCAGCTGAGTACAACCCAATCGAAGCTATTCGCACGAATATCAATGGTGCTGAAAATATAATCAATGCGGCATTGGATGCCGGCGTTAAAAAGGTCGTTGCTCTAAGCACTGACAAGGCCTCTAGTCCAGTAAATCTATACGGTGCAACGAAACTGGTGAGCGACAAATTATTCGTTGCAGGTAATGCCTACTCTGGTGGTACGGGCACCCGGTTTTCAGTTGTGCGTTATGGTAATGTCGTGGGAAGTCGGGGAAGTGTGGTGCCTTTCTTTAAACAAATCGCAAGCTCCGGTGTTATACCGATTACAGATGATAGAATGACTCGTTTTTGGATAACTCTTGATCAGGGTGTTGAATTTGTTATGAATAGCTTTAAACACATGAAGGGTGGAGAAATTTTTGTTCCGAAAATTCCGAGTATGCGTGTAACTGATCTTGCGAAGGTTATAGCGCCCAATGCTCGGATCGAAATTATTGGGATCAGACCTGGTGAAAAAATTCATGAAGAAATGATTAGTGTACATGATTCTCGGCGAACTAGAGATATGGGTGAATACTATACGCTTCAGCCGGAATTCGACTGGTGGCCTGGAGAGGTTGCCGGAGGTTCTAGCGTTGGTGAGGACTTCTGTTACTCTAGTGACCTGAATACTCAATGGTTGACTGAACAAGAACTTAGGGATATGGTTAAGGCGTTTTAAAATCCTTTAGTCGGGATTGTGATGCATAACTAGAAATGGGCACGGAGTAGTATCATGCACGAGGGGTCAATGTTATCCGATTATAGTAAAAAGTATTTCGATGACCGTCAGGTAGGTGATGTTCAACGTGAAATAATGTATAAAATTGAATTCGAGCGTTTGATGAAACATTGCGGATCTTCACAAGGAAATGTTTTAGATATTGGTTGTGGGACGGGTGGATTTCTTGATCAATTTGAATCCAATCGATGGCATCGCTACGGTATTGATATTTCAGAGTTTGCGGTAGAAATTTCAAAAAGTAAGGGTATCATTTTCGATATTCCTGACGTCGATAACTTTTTTGATATCATAATCTATCGAGGCTCTATACAGCATTTAGATCGGCCAATTGACTCGATTTTCACAGCATTTCGGAAATTAAAGCCAGGCGGTTATATAGTCTTTTTAGCGACACCTAATGCGGGCGGTATTTGCTATAGACTATTTCAGGATCTGCCAGCCTTGGCACCTTCACTTAACTTTGTTGTTTTTTCTGATCGAGTGCTTTGTCAGACCCTTTTGAATATAGGATTCTGTCAGCCACACTTCTATTATCCTTATATTAATACGCCGTACTCTTCGTATATTAAGGACCATGCATTATTTCTATTGAGAATGCTTGGAATTAAAACAAAATTTGCTTTTTGGGGAAATATGATGGAGTGTTATGCGCAGAAGCCTTTGCTTAATTGAGTTCTCAGCCAAAAATGTACAGGATTTGAGACAATGAGTAGCGACCTCGGCGAATCAATGTATAAGTGGGCTGAGGATTTATTCCCCATCTGTCGTAGTTTGACAGGCCCAGGGGTTCGGCAGACTCTGGCCTATCTCCAAGGCCTTCTACCTGGGCTAAGTATTCACGAGGTACCATCTGGAACTGTGGCATTTGATTGGGCGGTTCCTAATGAATGGATTATAAGCGAGGCTTTTGTAGAGAACGAATCTGGGGTTAAGGTTATTGATTTCCGGAATAACAATTTGCACGTTGTTGGCTATTCATGCCCGATTGACAAGGTTATGTCACTTGAGGAACTTCAACCACATTTGCATTCCATCCCTGCTCAGGCGAAAGCAATACCTTATGTAACTTCATATTATGAAAATAATTGGGGATTCTGCATTTCACAGGAAGAGCGGAATTGCCTTCGCCCTGGAAATTATCGGGTATGTATTCAGAGTGAGTTGATGGCTGGGGCAATGAGCTATGGAGAACTCATCCTTCCAGGCAGAGACGAAACTGAGATTTTGTTGTCTACATATGTTTGCCATCCATCAATGGCGAATAACGAATTATCAGGACCAGTCGTTACGACTGCCCTGGCGCGTTGGTTAATGGAACTTGATCGGCGCCACACTTATCGTATAATTTTTATCCCAGAAACAATTGGTTCGATTTTATATTTAAGTTTGAATTTAAAGCACCTTCAAGAATGTGTTGTTGCAGGCTTTGTTATGACTTGTATTGGTGATACTCGAGCATATTCATTTTTGAGATCACGGAAGGGCAGTAGTTTGGCTGATCGTGTTGCCAAGCATGTATTGAAATACCACGCACCAAATTATATTGAATACTCGTTCTTGGATCGCGGTAGTGATGAAAGGCAATTTTGCAGTCCAGGGGTAGATCTACCTGTTGTATCAATTATGCGCTCAAAGTACCATTGTTATCCTGAATACCACACATCACTCGATGATCTCTCTTTGATATCCCCATCCGGATTGCTAGGGGGATTTGAAGCCATGCAGAAATGTCTAAGAATATTAGAGAGTAATTACTTCTATAGAGCGACTTTGTTGTGTGAACCCCAACTGGGGCGACGGGGGCTTTACCCAACGATGAGCACTTCTACCAGTGGGGTAACTGTTCGAGACCTGAAAAATATCTTAGCTTATTCTGATGGAAGCCTTGACCTAATTGATCTTGCAGAAACGATCGGAATTTCTGCCCTGGACTGTATACCATTACTGAACAAACTGGCTTTGGCTGGATTGATCGACCATTCTTGAATTCATACCAGAAATCACACAAGAGGCTGAAGTCGGAGATACTTGATTTCAGCAAGTTCCCAATCTTGAAGGGTATCGATATCCTGGACCTCTGTTTCCGGCATGAGCATAGGAACAGTGTGATCGGCGAACAATTTCTTTTGTTGCAGTAGGCTTTTCGCACTCATGCAATAAAATTGACCACAATCGTGATAGCTGGGCGCGAGGTCCTGAGAGCGCTTGGGGTAATTGTCTGGCCAAATCATCACTACTTGTCCGCTTTCCAATTTCAGTGCACGTTGGATCGGATAACTATAGGAAACGATGGGTAGAACACAATCAGCACCAGATGAATGAAGAATTTCCATCCCATTGCGAAGTTTCGTGGGAGTGATAAATGGGGCCGTTGGATAAATGCAGCATAAATGGCTGAATTGTTTCCCAAGAGTTAGGTAGGTGTTATAGACTTCAATTAGTGCTTCTGCAGTACCAGCAATATCTGAGGCATTTTCTGGCGATCTCATAAATGGAACAATGGCCCCAAACTTTCTAGCTATCTCAGCGATCTCTGGATCGTCTGTAGAAACCATTATCTCATCGAAACATTGTGCTTCAAGGGCTGCCTCTATCGAGTAAGAAATAATTGGCCGCCCCAAGAATGGACGAATATTTTTCCGTGGAATTCGCTTGCTACCACCACGGGCAGGAATGATGGCAATATTGTTCATAATCACCGCTTTCCGATCCCAGTTCTGAAGTCATCTTCCAATAGCCCGTAGAACAAGGAATTGTGCCACGAACCTTCGGACCAATGGGTCGATCTATGTCTTCCGTCAAGTTCAAAGCCAAGTAAACCGAAAAATTTGATTTTTGCAGAATCAAATTCGTAAATTTCACTCCAAAGCCGATGAAGTCCCAGCTCATCAAATGCATACCTCGCCATGACAGTGCCAGCATCTACCGCAAGTTTATCATCAATATATATATCATCGACACCAAGGTAAATAGAAAAATCGGCTGATCTATTAATCCAATCAATATAACAAAGACCGCATGCGCCAATAAGCTTGCCGCTACTATGCTCGACGATTGCGAACATTAGGGTTCTTGAATCATTGAGAACAGTCTTATCAAACCAAAGGTGTTGCTGCTCGATACTCAATTCGCGAAATTCACGAAAGTATCTTCTAGATTCTGGTCGATTCCGCCATTCGAGTAGTTGACGGAGGTCTGAACTCTCTATGGCCCTGAGCCCAATCCAAGTTCCCATAAGCATCAGTTTTCTCCAAAATCACCAGCCATGAGTGCATCTCCAGCTTCTTTGTCTTTCGCTAGTTGCTTACCTACAAGTTGGTCAATGCGGTAAGGGGGGTATGAATGCATTGGTGCGGGGCGAAGGCTTTCTAGGTCCTCATTCTGAAGCAATTCGCCAGCATGCATGGGGCGAACCAGTCTTAAACACCGTCGTTGAACCACAAACGTATCAATTTCATTCTCCTCCACCCTTTTTACCCCATTACCTAATGCATTCTCAAGTTCCCGGCTGCGCTCAATGAGCTCTGTCCAGGCTCTCGGCGTAAGCGAAAAGGGGTGGTCTGGTCCGATTCTTGAATTATCATCAGTGAAATGTTTTTCTACTACTCGGGCCCCGAGTGCAATCGCCCCAAGAACAGTAGCATGACCAGGTGTATGGTCTGATAATCCAAGCACCATTCCAGGATATTGAATTGCATAGGCTTGAAGCACCCGGAGATTGATATGTTTAAAATTTTCGAGGCTTCCTGTGTAGTTAGTATTGCATTGCATCAGCACAATTTGTCTGTTGTGGGTGAGAATAGTTTCTACAGCCCGCTCAACATCTTCAAAAGTTGAGGCCCCCGTTGCCAACAAGGTGGGCTTACCAAGCTTGGCTATATGACTAATGAATCCTGTATAGGTGATATCACCAGACCCGATTTTATATGCCGGCATATATCGATCGAGGAGATTAAGTGCTTCATCATCATAGGGCGAGGTAAAGAAGTGAATATCGGCTTTATTAGCTGTTTCAGCTAATTCTTGGCTCCAATTACGATCACATTCATACTGTCTGTAAATTTCGAAAACTGATTTATTCCACCCAGCTTGGTGGCTAAGTGGGCCTCCTAGCATTTTAAAGCCACGGTCGCTTACAATTTTATTTGCGGTAAAGTGTTGAAATTTTACAGCATCAAGTCCGGCGTCCTTGGCCCTATAAATCAGATCCTTAGCTCGGCCAAGGTCCCCATCATGATTTGCAGCTACATCAGCAATGAAGTAAGTGGGGTTGGAAATGGATATCTCTCTATTCTTAATCATGACGTGGGTGCTATATCGCATTTGATCTCCTGTGATAATCAGATACAATTGATTCGATCACTTGTAACGTAGTGGGTAAATTATAGCCGAGTAAACATTCTGCCACACTAACATCCAACCCCAAACAATTTGCTCGTTTGGGCCCAACCAAAGACATGACACTTCCTGTAGTCACATTGGATATGTCAAAGTTTAGCCTTTCTGCTAGGTGCAATACAAAAGTCTTTTTATCGCATACTTCCCTGGCTGCGAGATTAAGGATTCCTTTTGGACGACTTGGTAAAAGATCGAAGAGGTAGCGGCTGAATTGCTTAACATCAATACTGGAGGTATAAAAATCGTCGAAGAGTGTGATTGGTACGCCAGTGCGGAGACCCTCGATTGCCCATTCAATGAAGGTGGGAATTCCTCTTCCGCGGAATCCAACGATGTTTGTCCTTAGTACCAAAGATGTTGGGTTGGTCAGAGCGAATGCCTCAGCTGTGTATTTGGACCGAGCATATTCATTCAATAGTTGGATAGGGCTCGTCTCATCGTGAAGAAATCGATTACCGCTACTGTAGTAATGATCTGTTGAAATATGGATGAGATAGATATTTAACTGCATGCAGATTTCGGAGAGGGTAGCCACTGGACGCGCATTCACAAGGTAGGCCTGACCGGGGGATTCCTCGCAGGCATTGAGGTTTGTGTTTGCTGCTGTGTGAATGATAACGTCTGGAGCCTCAGCCCGTACAAGGCGTTCGAGCATTGCAAGATCGGTGATGTCCATCCTGTAATCCCCCCCGTCTTGGGCTAGTCCGACAAGGGAATGACCACGGAACTGTGCTTCATTTTCTAGGGCTTGCCCCAACATGCCCGTGATGCCAGTTATCAAGATTTTCAAGGGTAGTCCTTCCCGTGTGGCGACCATTGAACAAGTGGTGTGTTCGGTGACAATTCAATGTAGTTCTGACGAAGTGATGAAAATAAATAAATAACGCGAAGTAATAAATTATCTATTTACAGTTGATACATTCTAACAGGGCATAAATTTGAGAAGTAATGCCATCTATGGAATAGCAATCAACCACCTTGGCAGAAAAATGGTTACGGACGTAGTTCTCCTTTGAAAAATCGGATTCAGCCTCCACTAATAGTCTTGGTAAAGAATTTACCTGGCCATCCCATCGTTGAATATAGGCATAATCACATCCATCCATGGCGCCAATCTGCGGAGCAATTATATGGGTGTTTGCGGCTGCGTACTCAAAAATTTTAAATGGGAACACGGCCGATCCGTCCCCAGATATATTTTCTGGCGGAACCAGGGTGCAATCGCAATTGCAAAGTAGGTTATACATCTCTTCGACCGGTAAAGTCCCAAAATAATGTATACGACTATCCTGCTGATATGTTGCCTCCCTGAAGAGTGGAGAGAGATCTCCACTTCCACAGACCACTATTTCCCAAGGGTGAGGCAAGATTTTGGCCAATTCTAGAAGAACACCGACACCTTTTGCCTCAGATAATCCACCAAAGTAACCTAGGATTCGCCTTGGGCCACTAAAAGGTGTTTCTCGATTCTTGGCGCATTCGATGAGTCTCTGGTCAAGTATTCCAGGCAGCAAAACAGTGGGTTTACTCTTAGGAAGCAGGGCCTGGATCCGTGCATTAACAGCCGTAAAGCCAGTTGTTATATCCATCAACTTGTTCCAACATTGCTGGTCGAGCCAGGGTTTGATGTTGAGCCAACCCCTTCGCCTAGCCAAGGGAAGATCCTCAATTTCCAGTAGGATGGGGGTGTCACAGTGAAAACGGTACCAGGATGCAACAATGAATTCGAAAAGGTAACTGTTATATATAATTACTGTATCTGGGTGAAAGGATCGGTTAAGTCGTTTAGCTATTTGTCTTGCTCGAAGAGTGTTAAGAATCCCACCGAATGGCCGGACTTGAAATGTACTAGGATAACTAACCTCGATCAAATGCCCTCCGCATGCGATATGTTCACGATAAGACTCACGCCAGATGGAGCTTTTGGGAGGGTTGAGTGTGATGGAGGAAAGGATTCGGATTGAATGACCCAGGTTGGAGAGGAGTTCGCACATTAACTCTATCTTCCTCTGGGCAGCAAGAGACCCCCCAACATCAACATTCCCTTGAAGAAGTCGATAATTTTCTGACAGATAGGGTGCGACATAAAGAATTTTCAATTTTCAACTCCGGGCCTTTTTGATATTTTGTTTGATTGTTTAGTTGGCATCCACTTGGCTAAAATTGGAATTATTAGCATCCAGTAAAATGGAAGGGCCCAGCCATCCTCCTGTGAAGGACTGTAAATAATTGTGAAAGCAGCCCCGGAGCAAAGGATGGCTTGGAGCGCAACTCGATTTGGGGAGAAGCCAAGTTCCAAGCTGTAGCGAGACCGACCAGAGAGTAGGCCGCAAAAACACATAAATATTAGGGACCCGAAGCTGCCGAAAGATTGGAAGGTAGAAAAGGCACCTGTTTGGAAAAAATTAGCAGGCATCCCTACAGCTAAAAACACATTCTTTTCTGAATCAGCCATGCGTCTAAGAATGTTGATATCGAAAATTCCCTCTATTCGCCTGGTTATATGAGGTATAAGATTAAGTCCAAAATCGTGATCACTTTGGTATGATTTTAATGATGTACTAATGCCAGGCATTTGGGTCGAGAAATATGCATACAATTCGGTGATAGAATCGCCAGCAGGACCGATTGATCGCATTGAACGACGAAACTCGGGATCAACATAAACACCATATACCTTTTCAATCATTTCTAATTTAGTGTCCATGCTTCCGCCGGAGGTGCTTCGAGTCGCAACATTAAATGCGAAGTAGCTAGCAAATAATATAAGTAATGCGACAACCGGGGTCGAAATAGAACGCCAGTGTGCGTAATTAGCAGCTCCAAATCGTAATGAGCCGATAATTGTAACGATTAACGCTACGGAACAAATAGCAATTCCTTGGCGACCCGCAAGTGCAAAATATATTGAAATGAATGATAGAATACCAGACCATGCATAAATGGTGATTCTGCGATTTGACATAATGAATTGTGAAATCAGGATAAGCGAAGCGGGCAAACCGGCGAAGGCGAGGACTTGGAATACAGTTTTTAGGGTCGATTGTTCTGAGTTCAACTGAAGTTCACGTAGGTCACCTAGAGCCTCAGAGCCGCTTAGGGAGCCTAGTGACGACAGGATATAATTGATGAAGCCGATAGAACCCACGCACGAAAGGATAAGTAATAATTGACATAACCTTGTGAACTGTGCTGTTGTGGCTATCTCGGGGCAATTGGGGCTAGCTGAATGTCCAAGGTTTTGACCAAGTAGTTCTCCAAAAAGAAAAAAGGCGACCCAGAGGGCCGAAAATAGTATTGCTTCGCTAGAAATGGAGAGCTTCTCGAAAGTAACAGGGGACGTGATGGTAAATAGTCCCAAGATAATCCAACTAAGTAACATCCAACGGCCTGCGGAAAAAATAATACCCGCCTTACTTTGCCCAAAGAATAAAATTCGGCCGGCAATGCAGGATCCTGCAAGGACAGCAATAATCTCAAACATTCGACGGGTCCCCCTCCTCTGGAACTATGGGAAGATGCTGGAGCCCGAGGTTAAAAGTGGGGCCGGCCATGTTCACCGATATACCGTGGAGATGGCACTGGTCTACCACAACTCGACTCATGTTGTAAAACCATGCGATTTCAGCGTCAAGATATTTTTCATCATATCGATCTGGGCGATTTTGTGTTACATCATCATCGTAATGTTGAAGGGAAATATCTTTGTCAAAATTTTTACCGGCGAATGAAGGGGCGCGACCATCACAGCCAAACAGCGTTACTGAATCCGCAATAGCGGACGCAATGGGAAGTCCGAGGTCAGTCAAAACATTACCGAAATTCATGACGCTAAGTTCTGGTAACTTCCAGTTATCCAAAACAGCCAAGGTTTCTATGCCAGGAGTACGCACAAAATGGCACTTCCTCTGGATATCATCGGGAAATCGTAATTTGATGTATGGGGCAAATTTCAGGGTAGTGAGGAAGATTGCAGGCGAAGATCGTAGCAGGTCGAAGGTAATCGTCCAGAAGTCCATACGATCGGCCCCAGGTTCGAAATAAAGTGGATCGAGGGCGACAACAGCAAACGGAGCGGGCATAACAGGTAGTTCTTTTGCACAGATTGCCGTATTCATGGCAATCCAAGTGTCATGTGGTGTGGGATTCTTCGTGAACTTCGAAATACTCGGTCCGGACCCCAACAGCGCGCAAGACTTATACCTCACAGGCACCTTTAGGTTGTTGACTTGAATCGGTCCCTTCTTTGATCGATAAACGTCCCAAAGAAGTCGTAACCATTCTGAGCTGTCGAGATGATTCGGTATATCAATTACTAAATACTGATGGGGAGTGAGCGAGGTATGGGTGGGTCGTCTAGAAGCTTTATGTAAAGCCAAATAACGACTATGCCTCGCAACAATCGCCGCCCGTGTAGGGTTACTGGCCTTGACTTCGACCTGCCCATCGTGATCGAGGCATAGTGAATTGTATGAGAATCCATCTGGGCCATCACAGTAGAATTCGATAGAAAAATTGAGTCCAAAGAGATAATGCTTGGCTCGAAGTAGCATCGTATCTAGACGAGATGCCTCGGCAGGTAGGCGAAACGGTGGCCATAGAAGGACCCCCCGCTTGCGGACTCGCCAAAACTGTATAGCTCCAACGATTCTGGCGATGAGGCCCGCCCGGAGAAGTCTTAATCGATGCAACTTAGCCAAGGAGTGGGCCGTGTTACATGGATCATCGTCGTTAATGGGCAGAGTGAAGATACTGTATCCTTTTGTTGGCGGTTTGAGGTGTTATCCCGAGGAATCGGATTTCTATGAGTTTCGAATTCTATGATATATGCGAGTCCAATCACTCGCTGGTAGAACCTTGGCCTGGAGGATTGAAATCGGCATTAAGAAAATAAGTATAATTATTTTTATAATACATCCCAAAAGGTTTGAAGTTAAGAAGAAACTCAGTAAAACCCATGATGTAATGATACCGCTGATTTTTATTAATTTTGTATATTCCCACTGAATGGGGTGCATTCGGTGGGCTAGCCAAGCATGTAGGACGGCAAGAATGGCATATGCCACCGCAGTATTGACAGCTGCAGCGATGATGCCGAAGATCGGAATGGTTAAATAATTGATATAAATATTGATAACAGCGGCAATAATCGTTAGCACTGGTATTGTTGCCGTTTTTTGAGAATAGAAGGTTCCCCTAGAAAAAATTAGGTAGGCACCATGAAAAACAAACCCACAGGCGATCCAGGGCACCACTCTTGCAGCAGGATGGTATTGTAGGGGCGTTAATATGAGAATTAAATCACCGCCGAGTGTTGCTGCCACTCCGCCGCAATACGCTATTGCCAGAAAAGCATACGTGCCGAGGCGGGGTACGTTTTCTTTTTGGGCTGCATCACTAAGGTAGTTGTTGGCGATAGGATAAAAAGCGCTATTAATTGAAGTACTAGCAATCATAACTAATCCTCCAAACTGGTATCCAAGAAGATACAAACCAATTTGTTTGGTTTCAACAAACCGTTGTAGTACAAATCGATCAGCAAGACTCAACGCCCAATTAGCTGCTGAATGAGGAACTAAGGGTAATGAGAAAGTTAGAATTGCACGTAATTTTTCCCAAGATAGATCTAAGGATGACACACGAACTGTCAGGAAAAGCCCGATTATTGCTCCAACTGCGGCGGCAATCAAATTAGCCCGAAGATATCCAAGAACTCCTTTATGGAGGAAAACAACAAAAACCAAATTGAGAAAAGTTGTAAGGATCGCAATGCAGAGATTAAGAACCATTGCCTGAATAGATTTTTGAAGGGTAGTATAAATTACGATTGGAAGTGTGATGAATATATTAAAATAACCTGCCCATAGCACCAATTTTAAGTAGGGGTTAAATGGCATTCCATTTATGAAATTGATTCTTCCAGCCATGCCTAAATACTGTATAAGTATTACAATTGTCCCTGGAACGACAATCCAAAAAGCAAGCATTGTACCATAGAGGCTTCGCCGATCGTTACCTTCGTGCGGCAGGAGGTAAAGCTGGGAAGCAGCCCCTTCAATTGAAAAACTCAGTGTGGTGGTTGTTAACCCGCTCACCATGCCAGCAAGTGCCAAAATTCCATAATCTGATGGGGTTAGGCACCGTGTAAAAATAGGAACCAGTAAAAAATTAAGGCCCCTTGCCATGATGTTTGCCAAGGCATATATCGCACTATTCTTGCCGAAGTGCCTGAGGATTTTTCCGCCCATCGCGATATCCATTTCTCCTTATTCTAATTAATGTCAAGTGGAAGATATCTTAGCATCAGCACATAATTAATCGTAATTTATTTTTGAAGAATTTGACCAAAATGGATCTTGGGAAAACCGCCAAATGCTGCCTAATAGCATATAAGCTCATCTGACATTAGAAACCGACTCCCTGAAAAATGGGAGGTTCGTAGCGTCGGGTTGTCGGAGGCGGCGAAGTTTGGTTCGGGGCAGTGGCACAGGCATTCGAGCAGTAGGCTTTGGGACGGTGTCGGGAGACGTCCTAAGCAAACCATAGTTTAGCCATATAAACTGCCATCCCTTCTAGGGGGTCCACCGCCCTGGTATTCCCTTGGACACCCATTTGGGGACAATCCCCTGAGAGGTGCCAATGAAGAAGAAGGAAGAAACCCAGCCGGTAGGGGCAGCGGAAGGAGGCCGTAGGCCGACTGTAGCTGC
>Ga0316231_1002564_pt1 | contig 17114 bp, 16 predicted proteins | sample TBH18027metaG_FD_206002 | JGI IMG/M metagenome (GOLD analysis project Ga0316231, IMG submission 206002) | Freshwater microbial communities from Trout Bog Lake, Wisconsin, USA - TBH18027 | ecosystem: Environmental > Aquatic > Freshwater > Lake > Hypolimnion/Profundal zone | place: USA: Wisconsin...
TGAGGAACAGCGGGCTGACGAAGAGATAAATCCACCCGATGACGAGGTGCATCCCGAAGGCGAAGCAGAGCTGCACGAGGTCGAACCCGCCCAGATCATAAAACACCAGCGCGCCGGACAAGAGCAGCGCGCCGGGCATGAGCGCGGCGGCGGCGAGCCGCCAACTGGCAAAGAAATTCAAGTCGCGGTTCGCAAAGAAGCAGAGCAGCCAGACGGGCAGGCAATAAATGGTGGCGAGCACCGCCCAGACCAGCAGCAGCCCGACGAACGTGCCGACGGCGACGAGGCCGAGGAGGTTCGGCGACCACGCATCCCACGCGGGGCGGGCGTCGCCCCGGTTGGCGGCGATGAGATAGCCGGCGGGATAGTCCACATACGCCTCGCCGAAGAGCGAGTAAATGCGGACATCGTCACGGCCAAACTCAAATTGAAAATCCGCCGGGGAGCGCAGCGCGCCGCCGTGTTCCACGTCCACGCCGAGGGCGAGGATTTTTCCCTCGGCAAGCATCACGGGCGAGTCGTCGCGCCAGTCGAGCTTGCCGCCGTGGATGGAGCCGGCGTCGGGCAACTGGTCAATCGCCGCGTCAATCACCGGATAAATGCCGTCGGACAAGACCCACACGACGGCCGCCGCCGCGATGAGGGCGAAGACGGCCTGCACGATGAAGAGCCGCTCGAAGGAGGCGCGGGCGAACGCCGCCACGCCGCGCGGCGTGAGCGGTTCCCAGGCGAAGGCCGGTTCGCGGAGCGCGTTCACGGGATCATTCTAGCCACAGACGGGCGCAGATGAAACACAGATTAGGAAGGCGCAAAACTGGTGGGCGAGCGTCCTCGCGAGCCGGTCTTTACCGACGGCCATCACCAGCAACCCGACGGCTCGCGAGGACACTCGCCCCACCAAAAACAGAAGGACGGTTCAGCCCTGCTTGTCCGTGGGCTGCGGCTGGTTGGGCATCGGCGCGTGGATGACCGGCACGGGATAGCGCAGCTTCATCACGTCGTCCACCAGCACCTCGACGTAATAAGTGCCGGCGGCCTCGAACTTGACCTGGCCGAAGAAGGTGACGTTGGTCGCGCTCAACGCCGGGTCGCGCAGCTCGAATTTCATTTCGCTCTTGCTGATGACGGTGGTCTGGTCGGGCGCGATGAGGCGGACGGTCTCGGTGAACTGGCCGATGCCCGCCGCCCAGCGGTTGAAGACGCAGATGCGCCCGGCGACGATGGGCAATTGCGGCACGCGGACGACTTGGACGACGCCGATGAGGAAGAGGTTGCCGTTCACTTCCTGGCGGACTTCCTCGCACAGGAGCGAACATTGCAGGTCGGGGAGAATACGGGTGGCTTGCATAATAAATTATATTTTTGGAACGGACATTCTGGACGAGAATCGCCGGATGTCAGGGAAAAAATTCAGCGCGCGGAGCCGTCACTTCCCCGGCTGGAAACTCCCGGTGAGCTCGCGCACGTCGGCAAGCTTCTTTTTCTCCATGAAGTCGCGGATGCCGGCGATGACGTGCAGCGGCGTCTGCGGCTCGTAGAAATTCGCCGTGCCGACCGCCACCGCCGTCGCGCCCGCCATGAGAAATTCGATGGCGTCGTCCGCGTTCTGGATGCCGCCCATGCCGATGATGGGGATCTTCACCGCCTTCGCCGCCTCCCAGACGAGCTTGATGGCGATGGGCTTGATGGCCGGCCCGGTGAGGCCGCCGGTGATGTTCGCCAGCTTCGGCTTGCGCGTGTTGATGTCTATCGCCATCGCGGGAAAACTGTTGGTCACGGCGAGCGCGTCGCTGCCGGCGTCCTCGGCGGCCTTCGCGAGCTGCCCGATGTTCGGGACATTCGGGCTCATCTTGGTGATGAGCGGCAAGGTGGTGACCGCGCGGCAGGCGGCGACAACCTGCGCGAGCAGCGTGCAATCCGTGCCGAACTGCGCGCCGCCGGCCTTGATGTTCGGGCAGGAGACGTTGAGTTCCAGCGCGCCGACGCCGCCGAGCGCGTCAAACCGCCGCGCGACCTCGGCGTATTCCTCGACGGTCGTGCCCCAGATGTTGATGATCGTCGGCACGGTCAGCGACTTGAGGAACGGCCAGTATTTTTTGATGAAGCCGTCCACGCCCGGCCCTTGCAGGCCGATGGCGTTCAACATGCCGCTGGTGGTTTCGGCGGTGCGCGGCGTGGGATTGCCGGGCACGGGATGCAGCCGGATGCCTTTGACCGTGACCGCGCCGAGGAGGTTCAGGTCAATCAACCGCGCATACTCCGCGCCGTAGCCAAACGTGCCGGAGGCCACCGTGACGGGATTCTGCATCGTCAGCGAGCCGATTTTTACGGAAAGATTCATAAGCTGGCTTCTGAATTGGAAAATTGTGGGAAACATCCAACATCGAACATCCAACACTGAACATCCAAAGTTGCCGCACGGCTGCCAATGCCATTGGATGTTGGATGTTCGATGTTGGATGTTCGATGTTTCATTTTCAGAAAATCATTTTGTTTCGCTCCAAACAATCTGCCGCGCATCAAACACCGGGCCTTCGGTGCAGGTGCGCTGGTATTCCCAACTGTCGCCGGCCTTCACCGGAATCACGCACGTCAGGCAGGTGCCCACGCCGCAGCACATGTGCTCGTCCATCGAAAGCTCGCAGGGCAGATTGAAATCCGCCGCGAGCTTGCCGACGGCCTTGAGCATGGGCGTCGGGCCGCAGGCAAAGAGTTTGTAATTCCGCATTCCGCATTCCGCATTCCGCATTTCGGCAAGGAGCGGTTGCGTGACCAATCCCTTTTCGCCGTGGCTGCCGTCCTCGGTCGTCGCGCGAACTTCCCAGCCGATGGCGGCAAATTCCTTCTCGCACAAAATATCCACGCGCCGGCGGCCGCCGACGAAGACGACGCCCTTCTGCGGCGAGCGTTGCGCGAGCAGGAACATCGCCGCCATGCCGTAGCCGCCCGCGACGAGCAGCGGCGTTTCTCCGCCCGCTGCCGGCACGGTGAACCCATGTCCGAGCGGCGCGATGACGCTCAATTCCTCGCCCGCGCGCATCCGCGCCAGCACGTCCGTGCCTTTGCCGACGGTTTTGTAGAGGATGGAAAACGTGTCGCCCGCGACCTGAAAAATACTGAACGGCCGGCGCAGCAGCGCGTCCTTCAGCGGCAAAATGCGGACGTGCGCGAACTGCCCCGGCTGGATCAGCGGCGCAATCTGCGGCGCGCGCAGCACGAGGCGGAAATAGGAATCCGTGTCGCGCTCGTTGGAAATGATGGTGACGGTTTGCTCAAGCATGGGAAAGGGGCGCGCCGTTCTTCTTGGCGGCGCGTTCGCAGATTTTTTTGTAGGTCGCCAGCGCCAGCAGCGGCCAGGCGTTGCGATAGATGTCGTATTTCAAATAAAACACTTTCGGGAAGCCGGTGCCCGTCGTCTCGTTTTCCGTCCACGAACCGTCGGCGTTCTGCATGCGGCAAAGATACTCGATGCCGCGCTTGAGCACGGGATTATCCGGGTCGTCGAACGCGCACAAGCCCATCACCGCCCACGCGGTCTGCGACGCGGTGCTGGGCCCCTGGCCCTTGAAAACGGGATCGTCGTAGGTGTTGCAGCGCTCGCCCCAGCCGCCGTCGTCATGCTGGACGCTTTCGAGCCACGCGCGGCCGCGCTGGAGCCAGTCCTCATTCATGTCGAGGCTCATCGCGCGCATCCCGCGCAGCACCTGCCATGTGCCGTAAATATAGTTCACACCCCAGCGGCCATACCACGAGCCGTCGGCCTCCTGCTGCGCCTTGACGTAGGCAAGCGCGTCCTTGACCTGATGATGCCCGTCGCTCCAGCCCTCGTAGCCGAGCAGTTCAAGGATGCGCGCGGTGATGTCGGCGCACTCGGGATCAAGCATCGCGTTGTGGTCGGCGAACGGAACCTTTTCCAAAATGTTCTTCGTGCAGTCCTTGTCAAACGCCGCCCAGCCGCCGTCCTTGCACTGGAAGGTCATCATCCATTTCAGGCCGCGCTTGAAACATTCATCGCGCTTCGCAGGATTGTCCGTGGGAATCAGGCGCAACGCGAGGAGCACCATGGCGGTGTCGTCCACGTCAGGATTCCACTTGTTCGCGTATTCAAAAACCCAGCCGCTCGGCTCGACCTTCGCGGGATTTTTGTGAATCCAGTCGCCGGCGAAACGAATCTCCTTTTCCATCAGCCACTCGGCGCATCTCTTCATCGCCGGATGATTTTCGGGAACGCCGGATTCGCGCAGGCAGATGGCGACGATGGCCGTGTCCCACACCGGCGAGAAGCACGGCTCGATGCGGATGGAATCTTTTTCCTCGTGCTCGAGATTTTTCAAATTGCGCGCGGCGCGGACGACCTGCGGATGGTCGTCGGGATAGCCGAGGCATTTGAGCGCGATGAGCGAGTTGAGCATCGCCGGGAAAATCGCCGCCAGCCCGTCGCTGCCCTCGAAGCGTTCGAGCATCCACTGTTCGCAGCGTTTCAGCGCGGTCTTGCGGAACGGATGGATGCCGTGCTCGGCAAACCACTCCGCCAGCTTGTGCAGCCGGTCGAGCCACAGGAAAAAATTGCGGAGCGAAATCTTTTCCGGGTCGGGCGCGAGCGCGAGGTCGCGTTCGTGGATGCCGTTGGGATAGAGTTCGTCCAAATTCAGGCCGTGGTCGAGCGGCCGCGTCGGCTTGAAATGGTTGATGATGGCCAGCGGCACGATCATCCCGCGCGACCAGTTGCTCATGTCCCAGAAATTCACGTGAAACCATTTGCCGATGAGCAGCACCTCGCACGGAATCGTCGGGACATATTCCCACGGATACAGGCCGATGAGCGCGAGATACAATTTGGAAAACGTGTTCATGCGCGGCACGCCGCCGAAATGCAGCGCCACCTCGCGCGCCTTGAGCAGGCGCGGATCCTTCACCGAAACGCCGGCCAGCTTGAGCGCGAGATACGCCTTGATGGTGGCGTTCACCTCCGACGGGCCGCCGTGATAGATGTTCCAGCCGCCGTCCGGCAGTTGCATCGCGAAGATGTGGTTGACCGCCTTGCGCTGCCATTCCCGGTCCACGCTGCCGTTCCAATGGTGATACGCCACCATGTCCGAGACCAGCGTGGCGTCCACCATGAGTTCGCCCACCCAGAAGCCCTCCGGTTTCTGCTCCGACAAAAGAAAATCCTGCGACCGCTGCAACGCGGCCTGAAACTTGGCAATGAATTCGTCTGGCATCGGGACATCCGGCGCACTGGCGGCCGTTTTGAACCGTGAATCGCTCTCAATCAACACGCGCATACTCTGCGGATTTGGAAAAAAAGAGTAAAGAATTTCCTGCGCGCGGCGGCGCGGGAATTGTTCACGCCAGCGCCCAGCCGGGCTTGATTTCCTCGTCGAGCGCCGGCAGCGGCACGCGCGCCAGCAGTTTTCTTTCAGCCAGAATGCCAATCATGCCGGCGTTGTCGGTGCAGAGGGATTTCTCGGCCAGCCGCAAGGTGAAGCCATTGCGGGAACAAGCCCGTTCCAATTCCAGACGCAACGCGCGGTTGCACGTCACGCCGCCGGAAGCCGTCACGCAGCGGACATTTTCGCGCTTCGCCGCGCGAATGGTTTTTTTCACCAGCACCTCGACAATCGCCGCCTGCACGCTGGCGCAGAGGTCGCAAACCTGTTTCCGGTCTTCGAGCAGCGCCGGATGGTCGCGGATGAAATAACGCACGGAAGTTTTCAGGCCGCTGAAGCTGAAATCGTCATTCGCGGCGTGCAGCAGCGGACGCGGAAAATCAAACGCCTTGGGATTCCCCGACTCCGCCAGCCGGTCAATCACCGGGCCGGCGGGATACGGCAGACCCATGAGCTTGCCGGTCTTGTCGAAGCATTCGCCCGCCGCGTCGTCAATCGTCCCGCCCAGCACGCGATGGTTCAGCTCCGATCTCACCAGCACAAGCAGCGTGTGCCCGCCGCTGACGATGAGCGAGACGTTCGGCTGGAATTTGGAAAAATCCGCCGTCAGCGTCTCGCCGGAAATCCACGGCGAATACAGATGCGCCTCGTGATGGTTGATGCCGATGAACGGTTTGTTCAGCGCAAACGCCGCCGCCTGCGCGGCCTTGAGCCCGACGAGCAGCGCGTTGGGCAAGCCCGGCCCCTGCGTCGCCGCCACGGCATCGAGCTGCGCGACGGCAACGCCCGCCTCGCGCAGCGCCGACTGCGCCACGGGCAGGAGGTTTTTCAAATGCTCGCGCGCGGCGAGTTCCGGCACCACGCCGCCGTATTCCGCGTGCAATTCAATTTGCGACGAGACGACGTTGGACAGAATTTTTCCATCGCGCACGACGGCGGCGCTGGTTTCGTCGCAGGAGGTTTCGAGGGCGAGGATGGTCATGTCGTTAAATTGTTGAATTGTTAAATGGTTGAATTGTAAATGCCCGACCGACTGCGGATGCAACAATTCAACAATTCAACCAATTAACAAATCATCGGTTCAATTACTTCGCCGCCATTTTCCCCGGCTTCGGCGCGGCGGACAGTTTGTCGTAAAGCAGCAATCCTTTCAGCAGGTCCTCGGCGCGTTCCAACTGCTCGTCGTGGATGGCGTCCACGCTGGCGTGCGCCGGCGGCGGAACGCCGTCCAGCCCGCCCGGCGCGCGTTTGATCAGCAGCGCGGCCTCCTCCGCGTCGGTCAACGGCACCAAAATGTCCGGCGTGATGCCGTGCTGATGGATGACCTTGTGGCTGGGCGTGTAATACTTCGCCACCGTCAGCTTCAGCGCCGAGCCGTCGTCGAGCGGGAAAATCGTCTGCACGGAGCCTTTGCCAAAAGTTTTTTCGCCGAGGATGACGGCGCGGTGCAAATCCTGCAGACAGCCGGTGACGATTTCCGCCGCGCTCGCGCTGCCAAGGTTCACGAGCACCACGACGGGAATATTTTTCAGCTCATCGCCCGTTCCCTGCGCGTAATACTTCTCCACCACGCGCCGGCCTTCGGTGGAGACCACGAGCTGCCCGCGCGGCAGAAATTTCTGGCACACGGACACCGCCTGATCCAGCAGCCCGCCCGGATTCCAGCGCAAATCCAGGACCAGCCCCTTCATGCCCTGCTGCTTGAGCCTGGCGAGCGCGGCTTCGAGTTCGTCCGCCGTGTTGTCGCCGAACTGCGTGATGCGGACGTAGCCAATCTTGTTCGCGTCGAGCGGAAAATCCTTTTTGCCGTTGATGTCCTTGACCATTTCCATCTGGATGACGGCGCGCTGGAGCGTGTAATTCTTTTTTGCGCCGGTGGACAGGCGTTCGACGGTGAGGGTGACGGACGAACCGGGATCGCCGCGCAGCAGCTTGACGACATCGGCCAGCGGCTGGCCGGCCACGCTCTTGCCCTCGACCGCCGTGATGCAATCGCCGCTCAGGATGCCCGCGCGCGCGCCGGGCGTGTCCTCCATCGGCGCGATGACGGTGATGCGGCCGTCGCGCATCCCCACCACGAGGCCGAGGCCGCCAAACTGCCCTTCGGTGTCGTCCTGCAACTGCTGGAACGAATCGGCGTCGAGAAATTCGCTGTGCGGGTCGAGCTTGCCGACGGCGCCCTTGAGCGCGGCATAGACAAGCTGCTGATACGTCAGGTTTGTCCCGTCCACATATTCGCTGCGGATTTTCTGGATGGCGTCGTCAAAGACCTGGAGGTTCGCCTGCGGGTTGTCCGCGTCCGGCGTGGCCGACGCGGCGGAAAGATAAAGCTTCGCGCCCACCGCGAGGTTGAGCAGCAGCGCCACCACCACCAGTCCAAAAATAAAACGGCGTTTCATCGCGCAGAAATCTACCACGAAGACACCAAGACACAAACCCTTTGAACTTTCCAATTAAGCCCGCAACAGGTTTTCGATGAACGGCAAATCCGCCGGCACGGTGACCTTGGGATTGGGCGTGGCAGATTTTACCAGTTGAACCGGCTGGCCGATGAGTTCGCACGCCGCCGTGTCGTCGGTGAGAACAAGATTTTTTTCGCGCGCGGCGGAAATGGCGCAGCGGATGACTTCCACGCGAAATGTCTGCGGCGTCTGCACCGACCACAGTTTCGAGCGGTCAACGGTGCGCGAAATAATTTTGCCGTCCGCCGTTTCCTTGATCGTGTCCGTCACCGGCTGCGCGGCCACGGCGGCGCCGGTTTCGCGGGCGGCGGCGATGGTCGCGGCGATCAAATCCGCGTTCGTGCAAGGCCGCGCCGCATCCTGGATGGCGACAATTTCCGTCTTCGGCGAAAGCGCGGCCAGCCCGTTCCAGACGGAGTCCTGCCGTTCCGCGCCGCCGACGACGAGGTGGAACGGTTTTTGAAAATGAAATTTCTCCGCGAGTTCCGCAAAGTGCGGCTGCATCCCGTCGCGGACGACGAGGATGATTTCGTCCACGCAATCCGCGTCGTTGAACTGCCGCCAAGTGTGCGCGATGACCGGACGGCCGGCGACTTCGAGCCAGAGCTTGTCCACGTTCGCGCCCATGCGCGTGCCCTTGCCGGCGGCGACGATGATGGCGGAAATCATGCGGACGAAGTCTAAAGCCCCCAGCCCAAAGCCCAAAGCCTAAAAAGTTCAGCCGATGCGCCAGACGATGCGCGCCTTGTTCAGATCGTAGGGCGACATCTCCATCTTCACGCGGTCGCCGGAGGTGAGGCGCACGAACTTTTTCCGCATCTTGCCGGAGATGGTCGCCAGCACCTGATGCTTGTTGTCGAGTTCGACGCGGAACATCGTGCCGGCGAGAACCGTCATGATCCGCCCTTCGATTTCAATGTGCTCTTCCATTGAACATTCCAGCAAAAAAGCTTGGGCAACATTTTTACAATGCTGCCCAAGCCAGTGATTAGCTTAAAAATTAGTAACGGTCGCGACCGCCACCGCCGCCGCCACGGCTGCCGCCACCACCGTAACCGCCGCCGCCATAACCGCCGCCGCCGCCGCCTTCACGGCGCGGACCGCGATCACGACCGCCGCCGCCGGGGGGACGTTCTTCCTTCGGGCGGGCGATGTTGACGGTCAACGCGCGACCATCAATCTGTGCGCCATTCATCGCCGCGATGGCCTTCTGGGCCTCTTCGGGCGTGGAGTAGGTGACAAACGCAAACCCGCGTGAACGGCCGGTCATCCGGTCCATCATCAGGGTGGCTTCGACAACCTGCCCGTGCGCGGCAAACGCGTCCTGCAGGTCATTTTCCGTGGTGTTGAAGGAAAGATTTCCCACAAACAATTTCGTGCTCATTTCAATGATTTGCTGCTCAATACTCCCTTTTCGTCTGTTCCCGACTACCGGGTTTCAAATCCTCACTGAATCAAGTTCACGTGCTGATTTACCATGCTCGAAAAGTCAATTTATCTCACAGACGAAACCGATTTTAGCCAGAAGCCCGGTTCTGGCAAGTGAAATTCAGCCCGCCGCCGCCCGCCAGTCCAGCACCTTCAACTGCACCGTTGTCCGGCCATTGAACTCGTTCACGCTTGGCGCAAACGCCAGGTCAAATCTCCCATCCGGCAGCGCGCCCGCGTTCCACCAGACCGCCTCGTGCGTCACCGCGCCATCCGTCACCCACAGCTTGACGTGCTGCTTGGTCGCGCCCATGCGCAGCGGCGGTTTTTTCTGCGTGAGATTCCGCGCACAGAATTGGACTGCCGGATTCCCCTGCCCCATCGGCTTCAACTGTTCCAGTTCCGCCAGCGAATCCAAGGTGATTTCCTTCAAGCCCACTTCCGCATCCAACCGCAGCGGCGGCTGCAAATCTTCCGGTTTCAACGTGCGCCGCGCGAGTTCGTTCAGGCGCGCGCGGAACAAATCCACCTTGCCCGGCGCAATCGTCAGACCCGCCGCCATCGCGTGGCCGCCATGTTTCACCAGCAAGTCATCGCATTCGCGCAGCGCCGCCGCGAGATCGAAACCCGCGACGCTGCGACCGGAACCGCGCCATAACTCCGCGTCGCCGCCGAGAATGATGGTCGGACGATAAAACTCCGCCAGCACGCGCGACGCCACGATGCCGACCACGCCGATGTGCCAGAGCAACTCGCCCTCGACGATGACAAAGTCCGTTTCCGCATTGAACTTGGAACGCACAACGCCGGCAACCGCATCCGTGATGCCGCGCTCGATTTTCTGGCGTTCGCGGTTCCGCGCATCCAGATTTTGCGCGAGCGGCAACGCTTCATCCAAAGTTTCCGCCAATAACAAATGCAATGATTCTTCTGCTGTTTCCAACCGACCCGAAGCATTCAGTCGCGGCGCGAGCTGGAAGCCGACATCGTGCGTGCCAAGTTTTTCCGGCGACTGCGCAACTTCCTTCAAAGCGACGATCCCCGGCCGTTGCGTCGTGTTTAATCGCTCCAAACCGGCGGTGACGAGAATCCGGTTTTCCCCGATGAGCGGAACCAGATCCGCAATCGTGCCGAGCGCGACCAAGTCCAAAAGCGATTTCAAGTCAAATTCCGCCGCGCCAGGCAGGCCGGTTTCGCGCCCGCGCTTGAGCAAAGCGTGCGCGAGCTTGAACGCGAGGCCGGCAGAACAAAGCTCCGTAAAGTGACGAGTGACGAGTGATGAGTGATGAGTTGCGGACGGCGCGGTTTTCTCGTCACTCGTCACTTGCCACTCGTCACTCACCCCGAGCTGCGGATTCACGAGCGCAACCGCAGCGGGCGGCGGATTGGAAACTTGATGGTGATCCAGCACGATGACATCCACGCTTTGCTCACGCAGCCACGAAATTGTTTCCACGGCGGTCGAACCGCAGTCCACGGCGAGCAGCAGTTTCACCGGAAACTTCTTGAGGCAGTTTTCCACGCCGTCGCGGCTCAGGCCGTAGCCTTCGTCCATGCGATGCGGCAGATACGCGTCCACGCGCCAGCCAAGCTTACGCAACACTTCTAGCAGCAGCGTGGTGCTCGTCACGCCATCCACGTCATAATCGCCAAAGATGACGAGCGGTTCGTCGCGTTCATGCGCGAGCAACAAACGCTCGACGGCGGCATTCATGTTCGGCAGCAGGAACGGGTCGGCGAGGTTTTTCAGGCGCGGCGCGAGGAAGGTTTCAATCGCCACCGGCTCGCTCAGGCCGCGATTGAGCAGGCATTGCGCGAGCAGCGGCGAGATTTTCAACCGCGCCGCGAGCGGCTCCACGAGGAGCGGTTGCGGTGGTGCAAGTGACCAGCGGAATTTCATGTTCGAGATTGGTTGAATCGTTGCATGGTTACATCGTGGCCGGTTTGCGATTCAACAATTCAACAATTCAACGATTTAACACTTTCCCATCCGCTCCCGCCGCGCCGCCGTGACGGACAATGCGATGGCGATGGCCAGGATCGCCGCGACGACGAACAGCGAGGTGACGGTCGGAATCTTGACCTGAAACCATTGCGGCGCGTGGTCGTGCGGGTCGAGCAGCATCTTGCCGCCGATGAAAATCAGCACGAGCGCCAGGCCGGCGGTGAGAAAACGGAACATCCCGATCGCGCCGGCGAGCAGGAAATACAGCGAGCGCAGCCCGAGAATCGCAAACACGTTCGAGGTGAAAACGATGAACGCCTTCTGCGTGACGGCGAAAACGGCGGGCACGGAATCCACGGCGAAAATCAAATCGGTGGTCTCGACCAGAATCAAAACGAGCGCCAGCGGCGTGAGCGCCAGCGCGCCGTTCAGCCGGGTGGTGAAGTGCTGGCCTTGCATCGTCGGCGAGATGGGAAAGATTTTTCGCGCGAAGCGGACGACGGGATTTTTCTCCGGCTCCACGTCGGTTTTTTTGGCGAAGAACATTTTCACGCCGGTCACGACAAGAAAGACGCCGAAGACGTAAAGCACCCAGCTAAAGTTCTGCACCAGCGCCGCACCGACGCCGATCATCGCGCCGCGCATGACGAGCGCACCGAGGATGCCCCAGACGAGCACGCGTTTCTGGAATTCCGGCGGCACCTTGAAGGCGGTGAAGATGAGCGCGATGACGAGGATGTTGTCGAGCGAGAGCGACAGCTCGATGAGGTAGCCGGTGACGAATTCCGTCGCCTCCTCGTGTCCGCGAAAGTTGACGAGCAGCCCGGCAAACCCCATCGCGAGCGTGAACCAAACCGCCGTCCACGCCAGCGCCTCGCGGAAGCTCACCGGACGGGCGCGACGGTTGAACGCGCCCATGTCCACGGCGATGCAGACCACCACGAACAGGATGAAGCCCGCCCAGTGCCAGGGTGTGATGACGGTCATTTGCGATTTACGATTTACGATTTACGCGCCGACTGCAAATCCAATCGTCATTCGCAAATCGCCAACCGTAAATTCCTCAGGCCTTCGCCGCCGGCGCGTTCGCGTTCGCGTTCTGCTGCACGGCCACCGCCGACGCGCCGATGTTCGGGCGTTCGCCCTTGTGCCACCACAGCACGATGACGCTCGCGATGTAGATGGACGAGTAGGTGCCGACGATGATGCCGACCAGGAAGGTGAACGCGAAGTCGTTGATCACGCCGCCGCCCCAGATGAACAGCGAGAGCGTCGCCAGGAACACCGTGCCGCTGGTGATGATTGTGCGGCTCAGCGTCTGGTTCAGCGACATGTTGATGATGTCCCGGAACGAGCCGCGCACGCCGAGCTTCAACTGCTCGCGGATGCGGTCGAAGATGACGATCTTGTCGTTGATGGAGAAGCCGATGATGGTCAGCACCGCCGCGACGACCGTGGCGTTGAACTGCCGGCCGGACACGGCGTTGGCGATGCAATACGCGCCGATGGCGAACAGCACGTCGTGCAGCACCGCCACGACGGCGGCGACGGCGAACGAGAATTCATACCGGAACGCGACATAGACCAAAATGCCGAACAGCGACAGCAGCGAGGCGATGATGGCCGACTGCTGGATTTCCTTGCCGAGCGTCGCGCCGACCTGCTGGCTGCCGAGCAGTTGGAAATGCGCCTGCGGCAGATCCGCCATCGCGACCTTGACCTTGTCCACCGAGCCGCTGGAGGTCGTGAGCCGGAGCGTCTCCGTGCCTGCGCCGACATCTTTTTGATACTGGATCTGCGCGTCCTTCTCGCCGATGCCGGTGAGCGCGGTGCGGATCACCTTTTCGTCGAGCTTCTGCGCGAAACTGTAGGTCGTGCTGTCGCCGCCGAGGAAATCCACGCCGAACAATTTGTCGCCGCGCGAAATCCCGAAGCCGAGCGAGACGATGACAAACAGCCACGTCACGACGAACAGCGGCTTGGCCACCTTCATGAAATCCAGCTTGGTGCTGCGGATCAAGTGCAGCATCGGCATGGATTTCATGATGTTCCGGTCCACCATGAAGTTGAAGATCAGCCGCGTCACGACCAGCGCGGTGAACAAGCTCGCCGCCACGCCGATGGTCAGCGTCACGCCGAAGCCCTTGATTTCGCCCGTGCCCATGAAAATGAGGATGATGGACGAAATCAGCGTGGTAACGTGCGAATCGAAAATTGTCCCGAACGCGCGGGCGTAGCCGGCGTCAATCGCGCCGCGCAGGGACTTGCCCTTCGCCAGCTCCTCGCGGATGCGTTCGTAGATCAGCACGTTCGCGTCCACCGCCATGCCGACGGTCAGCACCGCGCCCGCGATGCCGGGCAGGGTGAAGGTCGTCCCGACGGAGCACATCACGCCGAGCAAAATGATGATGTTCGTGACGAGCGCGACGTTGGCCGCGAGGCCGGCGAACAGATAATAAACCAGCATGAAGCCGGACACGAACACCACGCCGTAGATCGCGGCCGTGATGCCGCTGCGGATGGAGTCCTTGCCGAGCGTCGGATCCACGTCGCTGGCATAGACGATTTTCAACGGCGCCTTGAGCGGGTTCTGCAGGACGTTCGCGAGTTCCATCGCCTGCTCGATGGTGTAGCTGCCGGTGATCTGGCCGTTGCCGGTCTCAATCGGGCTCTGGATGTTCGGCGCGGAATACAATTCGCCGTCCAGCACGATGGCGAGGCGGTGGCCGACATTGTCGCGCGTCGTGTCACCGAACCGTTTCGCGCCCTCGTCGGACAACTGAAAGTCAATCTGCGGCTCGCCCAGGTTGCCGCGCACCACCATCGCGCTCTTGATGATGTCGCCCTTCAGGCCGTTCTCGGGGTTCTTGCTGACGACGAACTGCTCCAGCCGCGTCGTGCCGTTGGCCTGCTGGTCCACGTGCTTCAGCAGCACATAGCCATAGGGAATCGGGTCGCCGTTCTTGATGATGTCGTCGCTGTCGTCCTTCACCATGCGGAATTCGAGGAACGCCGTCTTCTGGATCGTCGCCTTCGCGCTGTCCTTGTCCGACTGCGAGAGGCCGGGCAGTTGGATGAGGATGCGGTTGCCGCCGGCGGATTGGATGATCGGCTCGGCCACGCCGAACTTGTCAATGCGCTTGCGCAGGACCTCGATGGCCTGCGACAGCGCGCTGCTGGTCTCGTTGGTGTTGGACAGCTTGCTCGTGTCCATCTCGACGAGGAACGACGTGCCGCCCTGCAAATCCAGGCCGAGCTTGATCTTGCCCGCCGCGTCGCGCTGGAGCCGGTTCAGGATGAAAAGATTCGGGTGAACCTGGTTCTGCGCGCCGATGAACGGGAAATACTTCTGCAAATCGTTCGTGCCCGTCGCCTCCTGCAAGGCGGCGAACTCGTTCGTGCCCGCCTTCGTCATCGCGGCCGTCTGCGCGAGGATGCCCTTGAACGCGTCGTCCTGGTTCTGCGCGCGGCTGGTGAACTGCTGCACCAAATCGCGCGACGTCGGCGGATAGACCTCGAAGAGCGCCCAGACGATGATGGCGATGACCAGCAGGAACCGCCCCAAGTTGTTGTTTTTGTTCATGGCAAATTACGCTTTGGCCGCCGGGCCGCCGTTGGTGATTTCGGTGATGGAACCCTTGGTGACCTCCAGCTTGGAATCGCCGGAGCGCAGCGTCACGGTGCCGTCCTTGACCGTGATGACCGTGGCGACAATGCCGGCGGCGGTCACGACGTCGTCGCCCGGCTTGAGCGCCTCGAGCAGCTTGCGCTGCTGCTTGGCGCGCTGCTGCTGCGGGCGGATGAGGATGAAATAGAACACCACCACCAGCAGGATCATCGGCAGGAAGGACATCAGGGGGTTGGGCGGGGGGCCGCCCTGGCCGGTGGCGGGCGGCGCGGCGAGCGCGAGGAATGAGTTGAGTTGCATAAATAGAAAAACGGTCGGACAATTTATGGAATCAGCCGCCAAAGGCAAGATTTATCACCGCCCAATCCGGCTTGGCGCGTCTTCTCCCCCGCCCTGCCGCCGGGTAGGGATGGCGCGCTGCGCCGTCCCCCTGCCCGCGCTTTCCCGTCCCCGGCGGGCAGGGTTTCCAGATTCCGCTGGCCGAAAAACTGGGAAGCGCCAGCGGGGACATCGCAGCGCAATGTCCCTACCAAAGCGCGCTACGGCACGGAGCGGATGCGCCAGAAATCGTTCGTGGCCGGGTCGGGCGCGTTGGTGAACATGAGACCCCCGACGGCGTCGGCGCGGTTGGTGGCCTGCGGCAGCCAGTTGGCCGGGGACAGGCTGACCGTGCTGTCCAAGGCGTAATTTCTCCCGGCGACGCCCACGAAGGCCAGTTGCATGGTGCCATCGCTAAAACAAAATACCGCCGCAGTTGCCCGCAGCGGCGAACGCCCGGAACGAAATCCCGTTCAATAAACTTCGTCGTGCGTGCCGATGCTTTCCAGCAGGATGGCCTCCGCGCCTTTATGCTGCACAAACTGAAACACCACGCGCAAATCGTAGCCCGCACTGCTCGCCCAGGAGCCGGCGAGCTTGCCTTTTAATTTGTGCGTCTTGAGCTGGGGATGAAAGGCGTCCTCTGCCAGCAAGGCCAGCGCCGCCTGCAGTTCCGCCGCCAACTGCGGCTGCCTGCGGGCAAACCGGCGGCCGGAACGGATGAACGCCGTGGAGGGCAGGAGCAGCCGTTTCAAGCAAAGAGGCGTTTGATGATTTGCGCCGGCGTGGCCGGGCGGCAGCGTCCGGCCTTGAATTCGTGCCGGGCGGATTTCACGGCGGCCACCAGTTCCGCGCGGCGATGCTCCGCCAGCCGGTGCTGCAATACTTCCACCAGCGACTCCTGTTCTTCAAACGCCAGCCCGTCGGCGGAATCCAGGACTTGTGCGAACTTTGTCATGGCCACAAGGTAGCAGGCCGCCGGAATTTTGGGAACGAAGTTTTTGGCGGCGCGGAAATAAAAACTACGGCACGGAGCGGATGCGCCAGAAATCGTTCGTGGCCGGGTCGGGCGCGTTGGTGAAGATGAGGTTCCCGAGGGCGTCGGCGGTGTTGGTCGCCTGCGGAATCCAGTTGGCCGGGGACAGGCTGACCGTGCTTTCCAAGGCGTAATTTCCCCCACTGATGCCCACGAAGGACAACTGCATGGTGCCATCGCCCAAAAGCTGGCCGGCGACATGGTTGTAGCCCGGCAACACGACCGTGAGGCTGGCCACGCTGCTCGTCACGCTGCCGGACGTGCTGGTGATGATGACCGAATAATTACCGGCGTTGGTGAAGCTCACGTTGTTGAGCGCCAAGGTAGGCATCCCGGCAAAATGCACCTCGCGGACGCTGTTGTTCCAATCACCAATGAACAGATTGCCGGCGTGCATAATTATCCCCGCCGCATGGACGCCGGCATTAGTCGCTGGCCCACCATCACCGGAAAAGACATTGATTCCTTTGCCGGCCACCGTCGTGATAATGCCATTCGTGTCCACCATGCGGATGCGGTATGCTCCTTCATCTGCAATGAACAGGTCACCTTTGTCATCCACAGCGACGCCTGTGGGACTAATCATACTGGCATTGGTCGCCGCACCCCCATCACCGGAAAAGCCATTGGTTCCGTTGCCGGCCACCGTCGTGATGATGCCTTTGGTATCCACCTTGCGGACCCGATGATTAAATAGATCCGCAAGGAACAAGTTGCCAACGGAATCAAAAGTCAAACGGGTGACAGATAATCCGGCGTTGGTCGCCGCGCCACCATCGCCGGAATAGGCATACGTTCCGTTGCCGGCATAATTTGTAATCGTGCCGCTAGTGTTCAACTTGAAAACGTGCGAATGCCCAACATACTCATCCCCGAAATCCCCAATGAACAAATTGCCATCGCTATC
>Ga0316231_1002569_pt1 | contig 17104 bp, 13 predicted proteins | sample TBH18027metaG_FD_206002 | JGI IMG/M metagenome (GOLD analysis project Ga0316231, IMG submission 206002) | Freshwater microbial communities from Trout Bog Lake, Wisconsin, USA - TBH18027 | ecosystem: Environmental > Aquatic > Freshwater > Lake > Hypolimnion/Profundal zone | place: USA: Wisconsin...
CCGAGGTGAGCGAGAGGTTAGGTGCAGGTTCATTTCGGGATACCGATTGTCATCGAGAAGGCAATAAACCAGAAAAGCAGTGCGAGATAACACGCTGGTATATAAGCAACAGCCCATAGCATTGTTATGGGTTTGTCTTTTCTTAAGAACAAAAAGCAGATCAAACCGAACATCAAGGCTGCTACACAGCCGTAGGCAATCTTGGGAGTGTTGAACCAGCCTTGATGCTTTCCGATAAGCAAATTAATGGACTCAAGAATGAATGGGCCCAAATAGGCGCCAAGGCGAAAAAATGTTCGTGAGTGCCCTGGCGAAGTGGTCGTTGTCATGGGGCGCCTAACGAATGAAGCTAACCGGCCCCGCCTGCACCGAGGCGCTGAGCGAAGCCGAGGAAGCGAAACGAAGAGAAAGAGCGGAGGACAGTGCGGGCGGGGTCCGAGTTGAGCGGAAGGTTAGGCAGGGCGTAGGGCTGGATTGAGCGGTCAACGAACCGACAGGGCTTTGGGACGATTCTTGAGACGAAGCTTACCGCCAGGTGGTGTTCGGCTGAAGGAATATGCCGCCGAAGTGCCCGAACCGTAGAGAAAATGCCGCTGAACGGATACCGGGGTACCCACACCTGCGGGCGCGCCCAGGCGCAGCCGGGCGGAACGCGTGATGGGTGCGGCCCCGCGGCGCGCTCGTACAGGCGGCAGGAGGGTGAAGTGACCTCACGGGACGCTCAAAGAACCGGTAAGCCGAACTCGAAGCTGAACCGTTTGAGACGAAACCTTGAAGGATGCCTAACGAATGAAGCTAACCGGCCCCGCCTGTACCGAGACGACGAGCGAAGCCGAGGAAGCGGGAAGCTGAGAGAGAACGGAAGACAATGCGGGCGGGGTCCGAGTTGAGCGGAGGGTTAGGAGTGCTCGATTTCATGTGGTTGGTGTTCGGATTCTTCCTTGAATTTTGCTTGCCTGTATTTGGCATAACTTCCAGCCGCAAAGACGAGAAACCAAACAACAACCTTGATATTCGGCCCAGCAAATGGGTTCTTCGATAGCATGAACAGGATGGCAAGCAGTGAACAGGCGATGAAACCCCAGAGATAGCTAGTTGAGGCATCTGCAAACGGGAGTTGAGCGTTGCATTTCACGCAACGTTCTGTGAAGGCGAGGTTCTTTTCCTTGCACTCTCGGCAGTACACCGTGGGCGACTCCTAACGAATGAAGCTAACCGGCCCCGCCTGCACCGAGGCGCTGAACGAAGCCGAGGAAGCAGGGAGAAGAGAAAGAGCGGGAGACCGTGCGGGCGGGGTCCGAGTTGAGCGGAGGGTTAGGCGCCAGGGCCAGGCCCAGAAAGGATTATGGTCTTGGTGTCAGAAGGTACTCGGACTATAAGCTCAAGGCCCTTGGCACCTTCTTCGAAGGGGAATTCTAGGTGTGTGTGATACCCAGATTCGGTTGTCTCGATGTTCGAGAGGTTAATCAGATACTTGCCGAGTTCTCTGAGTGATCGTTTTGAGCCAATCAGGGTCGCCTGTAGTCGATTTGGGTCTTCGCATTCAGTATCGGACTCAAGATCGAAATGTGTCCTTCGAAACACACTGAGGTTGATCTCGTCTTGGTATTTTGGAGCAACTGGCGTGTCGAAATCGGAGGCTTCGCCTTTATGCCGGTAGATGATCTGCTTGAACGAGAATGTTTTACTGAGGCGCTTCATATGGCGACCTAACGAATGAAGCTAACCGGCCCCGCCTGCACCGAGGCGACGAGCGGAGCCGAGGAAGCGAGAAGCTGAGAGAGAACGGAAGGCAATGCGGGCGGGGTCCGAGTTGAGCGAGAGGTTAGGCGCTGGTGCCATTCATTGTTGATTGCAGAATTCGCGGAACTTCTCTTTTGAGATCTTGGCCGAAGTGATGGAACTGGTTTGAAGATTGATTGTAATGACTCTAAATGTTGCCCATAGAAGCTGATGTTTGGTGAAGATGAATACGAATTTCCCATCCTTGGATTGGGTGATCTTGTCGTAGCCACCATAGTCCTGATATTCCCATACTCGAATCGGACTCACTGTGTTCGGGGACGAGAACAGAATTTCCCATTGGTGGAGCCTTAGAACTCCGAAATTTTGCCCCTGGTATTGCAGACTTACTTCCCGTTCGAACTTCAAGTCTGAGCTATTGCTGATTCGATCGCATTCAGTTTCAGAGACCAGGACCTGGGCAGAGCGGAGGATTTCGGCCTTGGTGTTTGTAAGTGGAAGGCGACACCCGATTGCTAATAGAACGATGGCACCGACTAGGAATGTTTTGGGGAACATGGTGGCGCCTAACGAATGAAGCTAACCGGCCCCGCCTGCACCGAGGCGATGAACGAAGCCGAGGAAGCGAGAAGAAGAGAAAGAGCGGAGGACAGTGCGGGCGGGGTCCGAGTTGAGCGGAGGGTTAGGCGTTCAGTGCACTGGTGTTGGTGAACTCGGATTTGACCTGGCGAAGGTTGAGTATTACAAGGCAAGCTATGAAAGCTGCGATCCACATAAAAGACACAAGGAGCATGGAACCTGCTGCAAAAACTCGCATGGCCGCGGGAAACTTCGGGTTGTGGAGCATGAGCAGAAACCCACGCATTCCGCCTTGTATGAACCAGAAAATGTAGATGGCACAGGTGAACTGGGTGGTGATTCGGGCCCAACCCTTGAAGCGAGTCAGCATGTAGCCCGAAACAACGGCTAGACCATACACAAGGACTTGGAACCAGAAGCGGAAGCCAGACAGAACCGGATTCGGCCGGCCGTTGTGAAGCAGGGTCGCGCCAAAAGTGTTCGAGAACGCAACGGCCAGAAACAATAAACCATATGAAAACCAAGCCCAGCCGAGGACCTGAACGAGATTTCTGGTTTTCATCAAATTGGCCACTAGTTGCACCTCACTATGTGGGAACGCCTAACAATGTATTAGGCGACAGGCATGAAGCCCCATCAGGTTCGCCTAAAAAGAATGTGAGTGGGTCGGAAAGAGTGTAAGTCGCAGTTTACCAAACCTGATCAGTTCGCCTAATCATCAATCTTGCAGACCGTTTTTCCATGGATTGTCGGCCTGTTCCTGAACCTAGAGGGAATGGTCTAACCCCGACTGAACTCGTGAAGACCCTCAACCAAAACTGCGTCTCAGCATGACTCGCCGGAGGCAGCCCCTACGCCGCCTCCTCCGGCTTCTCAACCGCACTGCGCCGAAGGATGAAATCAGCCGCCTTCTGCGCCCGCGCTGCCGCTGTCACGAAAGCCTGGGGCTCGGCCTTCAGCTTCTCCAGCCACCCCTGGATGTAGGCCGCCTGGTTCGACAGAACCGCCTGTTCCACCCCGGCCTCAGCGCAGAGGAAAGCCGCGCAAAGCTCGGCCACAAGCTCCTCCAGGGAGTAGTCCCGCGCCCCAAAGTAGGACCCAGAGGTGATCTCCTTCCGGTTCAACCGGGAGGCGTGACCCGTGGCATGGCCAGCTTCATGGAAGATGGTCTCGTAGAACCCCTCGGCGGTCGGGAAGGCAGAGCGGATCGGCATCCGGATCTGATCGAAGCCTGGGATGTAGCAGGCCCGGTCCCCACCGTAGCGAAGCTCAGGACGGGAGGGCATGCCTTCCCAGATGGCCTCGGCGTCTGCCACAGGATCGAATTCGACTGGTGCCACAGGTGCCTCAGGCTGAACCAGGTTCAACCCGTCGCACTGCTCGACGTTAAACACGGTGTAGTAGCGGGCGAAGGGGATCTTCTTCCCCACGTCCTCAGGGGAGGCGGCGTTCTCCTCGGAGACCTGAAGCATCTTCCAGAAGAGCACCGGGAACCCATTCTCACCCTTGCGGACTGATCCCCCAAGGGCCACGGCCTGCTTGAACGTCAGATAGACGGGGTTCGCGTAGGGCAGCATCCCCAGCAGGAAAAAGTTGGCACCTCGATAGAGGTTCCCGGCCACGTTCCGGGGGCGGGTGCTCCCTGCGGCCCTCAGGGCGCTCCAGGGTCGCCGCCAAGGGATCTTCCCAGAGGAAAGAAGCTCGGCAATGCGGTCGGTTATCACGTCGTAGGCCTTGCTCATGGCGATCTCCAAGGGAGTCGAGGTGAGAGGGAAGGGACCGCCGGTTCTGCCGGCGGTCCCTGGTTGGACTAGGCCTGAGCCTTCACGGGCTTGGCCAGAAGGAAGAAATTCCGGGCCGCGAACTCAGTTGAGATGCGGCTGTTGCCGTTCTTGTCGGTGTAGGGGTGCTGGGACTCTTCGCCGTGGACGAGGACCTTGGCGCCCTTGTAGAGGAGGCTCGCGGCCCGCTCGGCTCGCTTGCCCCAAAGGCTGACGCGGTGCCAGACAGTAGTCTTGTTGCCCTGGGCGTCGCGCACTTCGGTGGCGATGCTGAAAGTGGCTTTGACCTTGCCGGAATCGAAGGTATGGGTCTCGACAGCGGCGCCGAGGTTGCCAGTGAGGATGGTGGTATTGGACATGGAAGCTCCTTTTTTGGTCTGCCGCCCGTGCGGCTCGCCCCAAGCTAGCGATGAAGCTCCCTAGTCCAAGAGGACGCTTTCTGCGGGAGACCTGTGCAGGCACAAACAGGAGGGACCCGCTGACCCAACGGGCTGCAAAGCAGAAGCAGAGGCCTTGCAGGTGATGGGCGCGAAGGAAGCGCAGCCAGGGCCGCCACGGGTCAAGCAGACCTGGAGCCCCTGCCCCTACCCTCCCCAGGCAAACCAGTAAGACCCCTGCCCTCATCACCTATTCCAGGGACTTGTTTTTCGCTTTTTTATCGTCATTCTGAATAGCCCAGGAGGTGCCAATGGAAGTCCAAGTCCATACCACTCCAGAGAGTCGCCAGGCGCTGAGGGATTACCTGCGGAACCGTCGCCTGACGACCTCAATCCACCAGACCATCACGGCCCAGACGCTCAACGACCTTGAGGAGGCTCTTCGGCTCCTGAGGGGGGTCCAGCACCCCTCCGAGGCATGGGTGGACGATGTAGAGGCCTTCCTGGATCAACTGATTCACAGGCCCGCTCCAAGGAATGCAACCGCCCTGCCTGGTCTACTGGATCGTAGCTGATGGGCGACGAAGGCCATTTCTACGAGATTCGCTTCCGCCTCCGACGCCAGCTCTCCCACCTTCACTGGACCTTGGGAAAGCCGTTCACCCCCAGCCAGGAGGAAGCCTGGTCCCTGCTCAACGAGGTGGAGAAGATCATTAAAATATTAGTGCAAATGGAGAAGTGCCTCGCCCCTGACGACAAGTCAGAGCTGGCCTACCAGGTTCGCCATACCCTGGCGATGCACCAGCCCGCATGGAAGCAAGATGACAAGCCAGGCTACCCTTCGGCAGATGACCCTCCAAAGCCACTCTGGCACTACCCTGAGACGCTGAGACGCTGAGGCGCCACGGCGTCCCGACTCGTTCTCGGCCTGGTTCTCTGTGTTGTGGGCAAAGAAAATTCTCGCTATCGCTCTACAGAATTTGGAATCCGACCACAACCCTCATTCCAGCTATCCCGAATCAATCTATTCCTGATTTCACATTAAATATTGGGTCAATTACCACGATTATAAGTATCAACTGCTGCATTCGTTTCGGCCAACAATCGATTGTGACGCGCCACTTTCGCATTAAAATCAGATTGCTTTGAGCGGTAGTCAGAAAGCAACAAATTATGATTATCAACTTCAAGGTTATAGGTTGATATATCGTTAATTTGACGTAAATATACGAGTCTTGCATTTGAAGAATTAATTTGTTCCTGAATTGATTCGAGCTCAGATCTTTCACTAGTGAGAGAAAATTCCATCGTTGCGAGTTGCGCCTTCATGCCTTCAATTCTCTGTCTCTCTGCGGATCGGAGGTATGAATTGGGACTCGGGGGGGATGGGCTAGTGTCCGGTGGAGGAACATAGGCCGGTGATGTGGCAGTTGCAGGTGCACCAATGTTAGGCAGGGTCGTTGGTCCAGAATAGCCAGGTGGTACCACATGGTCGGAAGGGCTACTTCCGCGGGCTTCTAAGCCAAAATTCGCACACACAGCCGCAAGAATTGCCCCTCCAATGGTCGACCATAGGACAATCTGACCTCCTGATCTACCTTCTAAAATATTTATTCCTTTGGGGTATTTTTTGACTTTTATCGGCCCTACCGTCTGAACATTATTCATCTCAGCAAATTTTTGCGCATAAATTGGATTCATAAACTGAATTGTTGTACTGAATTGATCAAAATTAAGAATTTTTAATGGAAAGCCTCGATGGGCGTGTTCCGCTGTAATCGGATTCAATGTAGTGGCCCATTTAGGTCGTTGATTATCTTTTGCAATGACATATAAAGAAAAACCTGATATTATTCCGAAAATAATACCTATGATTACAGGCATTCCAACCATGCCTAATAAAAATGCTAATACACCAATCAACAATAATATGACAAAGATAAAGATAATTCTTTTAGATTTCAATTCATTATCATGATTTTCGCATTCCTCACAATATGGAAAGCTAACATCTTTCGTTTGTTTAGAGTTACCACTTGACTTTTCGGCAGTCCATTTGTGCATTCTTTCTGTAGGTTTGAGGCAGCAAACACAAACAGTCCAATAGGAATATGATCCTGATCTCCCTGTTAGCTTGACGTTCATCGCCGAATCATCTTGCATAATATGGCGATTTTTTTCAAAATCTTGAAATTCCCGAATCGCATCTTCAGAGGCTTTTATTGAATCGAACAATTTATCTTGTAAATTTTCATCAATTACATATTTATATGCTATTAACTCTACAGCAATTGATTTTTTGAGTTCGTCAACATTCAATGGCCTAGTCTTGATCGTAATATTAAAAAAATCTATACTTGATTGAAAAATTTCTGCACACAAATGATTTATAACGAGCACAGCCTTCGGCCATGTATTTTGATCCAATTTGTTTAATAATTCTAGGTACTTTTCATTCAATGCAATCAATGTTTCAGCTATCTCGAGTCCCTGCTCGGGTGATTGTTTTCTAGATATTTGATTTGATTTAATAGAGACTTCAATGGGGTCACATATCGAATCAAGGATCTGATTTGATATTAATTGATACCCATTGTCTGGGAAAGTGCTCAAGGAAATCATAACATCGCCCAAGGGAACACTTGGGCCTGCTGTATTTTGTAGAGCAAATATTATACTATTGCTGAACACTGTATAGACGGAATCCATCCATTGTATTCTAGCGCCAATATGTTCATAATAATCACCAAATAATTGACTTGAGTAAAGTTGACCGGCCTTACTTGTGGCCTCAAGTAAATGAGAAATTTTCACGCCGCTAGTAGTAAAAGCAGCGATCAAATCATTAAGGTATAAGTCCACCTGGTTGAATATTGAACTGAATTTCTTTGAATTTTGTTTATCTATTTCTTCCCCTTGATCTAGTAAAGAACCGTATCCCCCTGTATTTGCAAACAGAGAATAAAGGAATCTGTCACTCGGTCGGTGGAGCCGATTCTCTGCCTCATGGATTGCATCAAAGGTTAGTTCGAAGTCAATATAGTAGCTGGATAATCGATTGACTCTTGTGGCGGTCCCCATTTCAACAGCAAGCCGCAGTTTATGGGCTTTTTTGGTAATTAACCTATCCGAGGCACTTGCGGGGAGATCCAGCGTCCTGAATGGGTTGCTTTTGATGACTTCCATGTGCTGGCCTTTACTTGTTCTATTAAATGGTTCCTAATATAAAAATCGATCTACTGATTAATTAAAAAGCCCTTGATTCGATAAACTTCTTATAAGCTTCGATTTGTTTGAGTGAAACGCTGGGTTTAATCCGATGTAAACTCCGTTCAAAATGCATTTGGGCGATCTTTGACCGCTCCTTTAAGGCTTCTCGCGCCGCTTCATTCACTAAAAATGAAATGTCACTGGAGACATAATTTTCGGTAGCTTCGGCAATCGTCTCTATGACCAAAGATGGTTCTACAGGCCGATCCTCCAGGAGAAGGCGAAGCAGCTCCTTCCGTGCCTCGAAATCAGGAGGTCCGAGGTAAATCACCTTGTCTAGACGACCAGTTCTAAGTATCGCTGGGTCAATCTTTTCTGGTCTGTTCGTTGCTGCTATGACAAAGATCCCCTTTTTATGGCACTCGGTCATCTGAACGAGGAACTCATTTACTTCCGACGCGTAGCTATGGCTCAAATCGCCATCTCGGGATGGCATTACCGCATCGATCTCATCGATGAACAAAATGGTAGGGGCATGCTCCTCTGCCTTCTTGAATACCTCCTGTATTTTTTCTTGGGTACCATGAACATAGATTGAAGCAATATCAGAGGGCTTTAGCTCAATAAAGTGATACCCAACCTCTTGCGCGAATTTCTGTGAAATAAAGGTTTTCCCGCAGCCGGGAGGGCCGAACAAGAGCATCCCGTTCGGTATCGAGACCTGATAACGTTCGTATAGTTCCTTGTCATGAAGCGGCAAAATGACGTCGTGAAACAGCATCTCCTTCAAGGGGTGCATTCCAGCAATTTGATCGAACCCTTTGCCAGGCCTTCTTACTGAATATCGATAGTCAGGACTCTGGTCTCCTTCCTCGTGTGTGGCCGCCTCCCGGCCATGGTTGTCCTGGGGAGGACCCTCATGGCTTGGGGCCCTGGACGTGGAGCTAGTCGATCCTTTTGTCATCGCATCCTGGAGGGCGGAAAGAAACTCGCGCGCGTCCCTATAGCGATCTTCAAGATCCAGTGCTAACGCTTTCAGAATTACATCCTCTACGTTTTTCGGGCAAGCATCGCAGTAGACAGAGGGGCGAGTTGGAGGCTGCTTACGGGCCCTGTGCACCCCGGTAATGAGTGATTGAGAAGTTCCGAATTCGGCGCCGATATCCAACTCCCAGGGGGTGGTACCAGTAATCATGCGGTAAAAGACGATAGCGGCGGAGAACACATCGCTCGATGGAAGGTATGTCTTAAAGAAGCACTCTGGCGCCATGAACAAGTACTTGCCCGCTGGCCGCAGGAAGACCTCGTTGAGATCAGCCTGCATGGCCAGGCCAAAATCGGACAGCAGCGCCACTGGACGATCATCCACATAGCTGATCAGGATGTTGTCCGGACTGATGTCCCTGTGAACAATGGGAGGGTTCTGACCATGCGCCAGCACCAAGCCCTCGAGCATCTCCATCTGAATGGATGCCCCAATCTGGAAGGGGACACACACTTTACGAGAAAGCAGCTGGGCAAGGGACTCCCCAGCCACAAACCCCATGGTCAAAAAGATGTGCTCATTCTCCCCACGCATAAGCGTGTTGGCCTCAAACACTCGGACGATATTCGGATGAGTAAGACTAGATAGAATTCGTGCTTCTTCTGCCAGCACAGTTCGGTCGGTCTGAGCACTGACTTCAGCCTTGAAGACCTTCATGACCTGGGTCCCGAGGAACTTGTGCTTGACCCGATAGACTTCTCCGAACGCCCCCTGCCCTAAGAAGAACTCAATGGTATAGGTATCGAGAATCGTCTCGCCCTTCTGGAGGAGCTGAGGTCGTTTGGGTGGCACCGAGTCTCCAATATTTAGGCTCTTCTATCGATTCAAACTTAGGTCTTGAGAAGTTTAAGATTGACGTGGCTTAGTAAGGGGTCCTTCGATTCGACCTGCAGATCCCAAAGTTTGCGGACATATTCTTCTACCTTCGCCCGATTTGGGGTACCGGCGATGTGCTGTTTGGCTTCATTAATCAACTGCCTAGCCAAACCAGGAGTACGCCACTGAATCTCAGCGAAGGACTCATCCATGTATTGAATTAAATTGATCCAGAAGGCGGTCTGGTTACGAAGGATACTAAACCGTAGCCCCAGCACTTGATCTGTCAATTTCCTGGCGGAAGAGACGTCCTTATTCGATTTTATGGTTGTTGCCATCTTTCTAAATTCATCGAGTGAGCGCTGCGTCTGCTCGTTCCCAAATCTCTCCTGCACTTCCTCAACCCATTCAACGGCATCATCGAGTTGTTTCTCTGCAAGTGGCCATTCCGCGGTTCCGGAGAGTGAATCGATTTTCTTCCATATGCCAGACATCCGGTCTGCGATCTTAATCCGAAGATCTGCATCCGTCGGATTTGCGCGAAATTCCTTCTCTACCTGTTTCAGTTCAACCGCGACGGCATCAACAGCGCCTTCGTTCACAGGAGACTTTCTCAAGGATTCGACGGTTTCACCGGCAAAAGTGACATCTCTACGAAGGTCATCCTCTCCAATGGCCGAAGTCTTCAAATCGCTTTTCGGGATGAGTTCTTCATCAAATGAAGGGAGGTAGGCTCGGACTGTTAGCCTTCGACTCGCATCGACCTCCACAGTGACATGAACAGGACTATCAGCCGGGAGGAACTGTGGAAGATCGGCCGCATTGATACGGAACACTGCTTGTAGTTCGACTGAGAACGCCCTGGAGAAGGGCTCTTCTGTTTCATAAATATCGAATCGGATTTCACCAGGCTTGGCTGGATGGAGATCCTGCTGAGTTCTGCCGATGAACTTACCTTTAGAAGGCAGCGGGACATTCTTCTCCAGCCCTTGGATAGGGATGATGCATTCCTTCTTATCTATGCTGTGAAATCCATGGAGACACAGAAAATAAGGCAAAGTCGCCTCTGGGATTTTGAACCCCTGGATAACACTAAATTGCTCTGGCTCGCTTCTCCACTCAGTGCCTTCCGCATCGAATACTCGAATTCTGAAGGCGTTTGTTTTCCCTGGAACAAGCTGGATATCGAGAATGCCAACATCGCCTGAGAGTCGAGTCCTTGCAGAGGACCATAGTCCATCACCGCGGGTAATTTCGATGAACAACGAAGCTGGCGCCTCCTTCGGGGAGTTCGCTCGATCTACCTTTACGCCAATCGACTCTTCCGTTTCTACGGTAGTTCCTTGATAATTCAAGCCAATCTGGATTCGCCCTCGGTCTCGTGCGACAAGACCGGTGGGGATGTCCTTGGTAGATGCAAAAATTGCTGCGCCAACCGCCACCGCTGTCATTGGATCCACGCTCACGTTGATGTTCGGGCCGACTTGCTCTGTGATCATTCTACGAATGGTCGGTAGGAAGGTAGGGCCGCCAACCAGATTGATGCTCTTCAGCTCACTTCCCTTGATGCTGTTCCTTTGAAGGAGATCTCGCGTTAGATCAATGGCCTGTTGGACGATGGGACTTACTGCCTTTTCGAATTGATCTAAGTTGAGCCGCAGGTCCAACTCGATGTCTTCCCCAACATCATCTATACCTAAGGGATCATCGGAGTAGTAATGGACGTCCTGTGTAGTCGAAAATTGCTTTTTAATCGACTCTGCCGCAGGTTTCAGTGAATCCCGCAATGCCGCCTTCGCCTCTGGAGTTGTCAGAATTTTTGCTACCTTGAACTCCCTGGAAATATGCGGAATGAGAAGCTGATCAATCAGTGCATTGTCGATATCTTTCCCGCCTAAGTGGTTGTTACCCGACGTATCGATAACCTTGATGATGCCTTCCTCTGCCTTCATGAGGGCAGCATCAAAGGTGCCTCCACCGAAGTCGAATATTACCCAAATACCCTCCTTAGAACCGAAGGCTATAGACGCAGCGATTGGTTCCTGGAGAAGCTCACAGTATTCGAACCCGGCTAATTTCGCAGCTCTTTGGGTCGCATCAATTTGGGGCTGCTTGAACATTGCTGGGACGGTAATGACAGCTGCTCCGAATGTCTCATCATCTACGTTACTTCTCAGTTTCTTCAGGACCTCTGATGAGAGTTCTTCGGGTGTGAAGCCCTTCCCCATATTGCTTGACATGTATTGACGATCGGTTCCGATGGCTCGCTTGAATTCAGCGAAGCAATTTCGCTCACCGTTCCTTTGCCCGCTGGCAGAGGTGAGGAGAGCCCGCTTTTGCTCCTCCTCCATGGCATTGAAAGCCTTCAAACCTACGTGAATGTTCTTCTTCTTATCATAATAGACGCACGATGGAGTGGTATCCATCTGGGCATCCTTACTCTTTAGAATCCTCACAACGCCATCGTCAACCCTCGAGATTGCCGAATTGGTAGTCCCCAGGTCGATCCCGTAGTCTATCTTTCTGCGCGGCATCTCATGCTCCTGTGCTTACTTCGATTTCTGGAAGTTCAACTGCTTTCCCCTTGTACAGGATCGGGGGCTTGACCACTCTTGTGATGATGCGTTCGCCTGGTGCGAGATCATCAGAAGGAATGAATCGTGTCTTCGCAATCAATTCATCTGTAAACGGTCGATTTAATAGGTCTACTAACTCATATCCTTGACGATTGAAGTCCTCCTCAAGTCGTTCGAGGCTCTTCAAAAGGGGCTTGATCCCCTTGGTGTCCTCGGTCATTGAGTTGAGTCGGAATCGCATGCGATAGATCTCCTCTCCAACTCGGAGGGCGAGTGAATGATCATTAATAGATGCTTGCCCCTTCGGTTCATTCACGGGTTTTACTGCATGAGTCTCAAGAAGTCGCATCTGGTTGTTCAGGAGGGTGACCAATCTCTCGTCTATCTTTAGCGATTCCTGATCGAGGAGATCTCTCGATTCTGAGAGTCGATCTTCTAGACCCCTCTCTCTCCTGTGAATGACCAAGAACATTCCAAATGCACCAAGGAGAAGGCCAGCAAACCCAACAGCCAGAATCATGACCTGCCATCTCGTTTTGGCTGCTAACCCCCCCAATAGGTTCTTGGCTGCATCTGTTTGCTGTCCCAGATCACGTACATCCCTCTGCATCGCTTCTGTCTGGGAGCGATGATTCAGCTCCAATTCCTTGATATGCGTTCGAAGCGACTGATTGTCCTTCTGGACTCGCTGCAGCAGCGCTGTCTCGGCGATGACCTTCCCTTCAAGCTTCTTTAAATCTTGCTGCATTGTTGAATGATCGGGAGGCTGTCCAAAGAGTATTGATCCCAGCCCTATCAGCGCGATTAGCTTTAGCGACTTAGGCATTTGTTGTTCTCCTGAGGCCTTTATCTCACAGAATTTTTAGTCTGAAAATTTCACAGACGCACATCGATAGAGGAACCTTTGATCAGCATATATGGGTGAGTGGGGAAACGCCCACCAACCGGACCATTTATAGGATAGATATCTACCCCTGGCCTCCGCGTAGACTGGTCCCATGACTCCCGCCCGTCCCAGCCCCATGAACCTAACCTTGGTCCCTGCCTACACCAACCAGGCCCTGTTCTCGGATCACCACCTGCAGGTCCGACTGCCTGTGTCACCCTCTTGGCAACGGTGGACTTCGGCGGAACTGGAGTCCATTCATGGCCGGTTGAAGGCTTCTCTTGCTGCCTACATACTACGCCGTCAACCAAAAAACGAAGAAGACACCCGGCAATGGCTAGATGAGGTGCTGGTCATCCTCGGCTATGCCTATCACCGGGAGGCGAGCAGCGCCACGGGCCGCCCCGATTACGTGCTTTTCGAAGATACAGCCACGCTCGCATCGGCTGCGCAGTCCCTCCGTTCAGGGCAGACCCAAGCCTACTACCCTCAGGCCCTCACCGTCCTGGAGGCCAAGTATTGGGATCGTCCACTTCAAAGTCGGGATCCCGAGGGCCATCGGGAGAATCCTGTCCTCCAGATCAACCGATACCTGGATGACGCCGCAATCCACAGCGGAAACCGCATCCAATGGGCGGTGCTGTCCAACGGGCGGCACTGGCGACTCTACTGGCGCGGTGCACCCAGCCGGGCCCTTACACACTACGAAGTTGACCTTCCCGACCTCTTGGAGCACCCGCATCTAGAGGAAGGTGATTTCGCCCGATTCCGCTATTTCCTGATGTTTTTCGGGCGTGAAGCCTTTCTCCGGGACTCCGCCGGAAAGACCCTGCTCGACCGCATCCGCGAGGCCTCGGAAACCTTTGCCACGGAAGTTGGTGCTTCACTCGAAGAGGCCATCTACGGCCCTTCGGGCGCCTTCTTAAAACTCGCACAAGGGCTCTTCCTTGACGCCACACAGCATGGGACCAAAACACTGGATGAGTCACCCCTCCAGGATCTCCGCTCCCTTGAAGCGAATACCCTCGTGCTGCTTTACAGGCTGCTCTTCTTGCTTTACGCAGAGGACCGCAACCTACTGCCTCTCGTGAATCCCGAGTACCTGGGCGCCAGCCTTTCCGCGCTGCGCGAGCGAGCTGCTCAAGTAGTAGATCAGGGCCGCGTACCCACCAGTCGTCGGGCTTCAGAGTGGGGCCACCTTGAAGCCCTATTCGATCTTGTACATCGTGGTGACCCCGGTATGGGGCTGCCCTATTACAACGGCGGCCTTTTCGATCCCGAGCGTCACCCGCTTCTCCAGCAGCTCAAAGTTCCAGACGCACAATTACTGCCCGCCCTAGACGCTCTCAGTCGCGTCGTGATGGAGGGCCAGCGCCGTCGCGTAGACTTCCGCGACCTGGGTGTGCGGCAGCTCGGGTCGTTGTATGAAGGCCTGCTCGAATACCGGCTCAACCTGGCGGGAGACGGCCTCTCCATTTCCCAGGACAGCTTGGTGCGGCGCACCACCGCCAGCTACTACACCCACGAAAGCTTGGTGGCCCGGCTAGTATCCGACACCCTAGATCCCATTCTGGCGGCCCGTCGGCAGGGTTCGGATGTTGCCCTCCAGGCATGGATCACGACATTCACTCCCGTAAAAGGCGTGGCCCAGCGACTAAAGCAGGAAAAGCTCAGGGAAGAGCACGAATCCGAGGTGGTGGATCTCCTATTGGATATGAAGGTGCTCGATCTAGCTATGGGATCAGGCCACTTCCTAGTGGCCGCGCTGGATCACTTAACCGATGGACTCATGTCCACACTGTCTCACCACCAGGAGGACCCAGCCCTGGTTGCAATTTCGGCTCAGCATCCCGTCTTCCGGACGCTAGAAGAACAACGTAATTCCATAGCCCGGTCCTTAGTGGATCAGGGCCTGTCCAACGAGGCCGTAGAGGGCATCCTGCCCCACCTTGACGATCTGCGTCTTCTCAAGCGTTTGGTGATGAAGCGGTGCCTGTTTGGGGTGGACCTCAATCCCATGGCCGTCGAATTGGCCAAACTGAGTCTGTGGCTCGACAGTTTCACCCTCGGTGCGCCCCTCAGTTTCCTGGACCACCACCTGAAGGCGGGTAACAGCCTGGTGGGCAGTTCAATGGCTGACTACACTAAACTCCGGTTGGATGCCCAAGGCGCCACCATCGGCGCGGGACTCTTCGCCGAATCCCACGCCTTCGACCCGGAAGAAGTGCTGGATGAATTGCACCACCTACTTGCCCTATCTGACGCTACCCGCGATCAGGTACGTCAATCCCAGGCCCTCTATCAGACCGTAGAAAAGCAATTAGCCTTCACTCGGGTAGCGCTGGATGTGGTCGCCAGTCGCGACTTTTCTAACCCTCCCCGTCGCGTGGGGCGAGCGCGTGGCGCCACCGTGGTAGATGATGCCTCTGTACTTCTCGCCGATGACGGGGCGCTGAAGCGGCTGTATCAACTCATTCATGAGGGGCGCGAGCAGGTCGCCCGATTACCAGAGGCCTTGCGCCTGACGGCTCTGAACGTGGTGGAAGACCGCACTCGCCACTTCTTCTTCCATTGGGATCTGGCGTTCCCGGAAGTCTTTCTCCGGAAGGGTGCCAAGGGGTTTGACGCAGTTCTAACCAATCCACCATGGGAGCGAATCAAGCTTCAAGAAAATGAATTCTTTGGCCAGCATATGCCCGAGCTGGCGAGACTTCCAAACGCAGCTCAGCGTAGAGCGGCCATCCAACGGCTTCGCACCGAGAATACCGCTTTATGGGAGGCTTACGAATCTGCCCACTCGGTGCGTGAGTCCTTGCTTGACTATGCCCACCAAAGTGGGTGCTACCCGTTGCTGGGTGGTGGCGACACCAATCTCTACGCGCTAATGGTCGAACGCGGCCTCGCCCTGTTGAAGCCGGAGGGCCGCGCTGGGTTCGTGGTGCCTTCCGGCCTCGCCACGGATTTCGGAAATGCAGTTTTCTTCGGCAAGATGGTGCGCAGCCGACGGCTCGCCTTCCTTTTTGACTTTGAGAACCGACTAGGACTTTTTCCATCGGTGGACAGTCGATTCAAATTCAGCCTGGTTGGCTTCACGGGCGAGGGCGTGGGAGCGGATCGAATTCCTACCGCATTCTTCTTGCATAGAGCTGATGAGTTAGAAGCCAGAATCCTACATCTTGATCCCGCAGATTTCACCCTGATGAACCCCAACACGGGTACGTGCCCCGTGTTCCGAACGGCTGAGGACTACGCGATAACCCGTCGCATATACCAGCGGGTGCCAGTCCTGCACCGCCTAGATCCGTCCGAAGATCCCTGGGGCGTTCGCTTCAATCGCCTATTTGACATGACGAATGACAGTAGAATCTTCCGCACAGTGGCTGACCTGGAGCGCCTAGGAGCCTGGCGTGAAGCTGGCCCGATGCCCATTTGGGACAGTCCGGAGGGCCGATTCGTACCCTTGCTGGAAGGCAAAATGGTGCAGGCCTTCGATCCACGAGCCGCAGGCGTGATAATCAACCCAGAGAATATTCATCGCCCCGCGATTGCGGAGGCTTCCCGACTTGACCAACTACAGAACCCTGAATTCTTCCCATCACCTCAAGCATGGGTCTCAGAAACCGAGGTTCACTCTCGATTGGGCCATGCAACTTTGCCGGCCTTCATCGGATTTAAGAGTGTCACGAGTCCCACGAATGTTCGGACGATGATTGCTTCGATGCTACCCGTAACAGGTGTTGGGAACAGCATGCCCATCCTGCTCAGCGATCAACCATGGATTCGCCAGCTTCTGCTTCTGGCCAACATGAATGCTCTTGTTTATGACTATGTGCTCCGTCAGAAGATCGGAGGTCAGAACCTCAACTTCTTCTACCTTGAGCAGCAACCTACGCTCGCACCAACATTTTACGACCAGCTCCACCACGGCCATCGGTGGTTGGATCTCATCGCCCCCCGATCTTTGGAGCTGAGCTACACATGCCTTGCCCTGAAGCCGCTGGCCGAAGCCTGTGGCCGCGAAGGCCCGCCTTTTGAATGGAACCCGGCCCGCCGCCGCGTCTTGCGCGCCCAACTTGACGCCCTATACTTCC
>Ga0316231_1002576_pt1 | contig 17063 bp, 15 predicted proteins | sample TBH18027metaG_FD_206002 | JGI IMG/M metagenome (GOLD analysis project Ga0316231, IMG submission 206002) | Freshwater microbial communities from Trout Bog Lake, Wisconsin, USA - TBH18027 | ecosystem: Environmental > Aquatic > Freshwater > Lake > Hypolimnion/Profundal zone | place: USA: Wisconsin...
TGCCTCTGCCCTGATCGTTCTGGTGGGCGTGCTCATTCGGTAGCATCGAGTCCCACCCGGGCGCTCACCGGTGGGCTATTTTAATTCTGGTAGTTTTATTGTTTCTTCGTATTTTTGTATGTAATCAGTAGCCATGATGCCAGTTTTTTTGTATATAATAATTTTATTGTCGCTGAACTTTGTAGGGGACGTTGTTTTGAATTTCAATTCCCATAAGGCAGCCCTTGCGCTATCCCCTAGATGCCTCTGTTTGTATTTTCGGTTCACCATGGCTTCCTCCACGGTCATAAATTGAGTGCTAATTGGATTTTCACCGGGGCCAGGAGCGCCCGACTGAATGAAGGCCACCCGGGTTGAGGTATGAACCAAGCCGGAATTTGGATTGATCAAAATATCTGGTGGCGCTGTAAGGTTTACTGAGGAGGACCAGAACCAATTTGAGGTGGGTACACTCCTGAAGTTGAAAATTCCCCACTCCACCTCCTGGACAGGGCGCTGGGCCCTGTTGTCATCGGGTCCAGTATTAATGAATAAATTGTGACACCAGAGTTCATTTCGCGTCTCAATCGTCCCTTCGGTATCAAAACTGAATTGCCCAGCGAAGCATAGCGGTTCCCATGAGGATGCAAAATTGGCACCGCCAATGAACGAATTCAGCACAGCGCCCATGAGTTGGAGATAAGGCCCATAAGCTGCGCCACCTCCAGATGCGAGGGCTGCCGCTGCTGAGAACCAGGCTGCATCCTTGTTCTTCCCTTGTCCTTCTTTGCTGACTATTTCATTGTCAACAAATGATTTAACGGATCTATAGGCATTATATCCTTCAATACCAACTTTCAGAATCGCCTGAACACCCGAAATGGATTGATTGGAAAGATGTGAAGGTTGGACTTGGTCGTCTAGCTCCATTACTTGCATTAACCGGAGATTGCCCTTGCTCTTCAGGGAAAGTTCCTGTCTCTGTACCGAAGAAAGTTTAAATACGAGTATTGGGTCTTTTGCCTTGGTTGAAGGATCATACCCTACCAGAGGGAAATCAAAAACAGCCCATGAACCAAATGCACATATCCTTGAAATGGCCGTTAACTTCAGATTGGGATTATAAGTTCTCAAAAAACAGCGATCAGCGGCGGTATCGGCAAATGTAAAAAGGCCAGCTCGCGCCGCTGGAAATTTTTCTCCATCGAGAAAACCCAGTTCACCGATGAAATATGAACCCTCCCGGTTGACTGCATTGAAGAGCATAACCCTAAATGTACCTCGGTATCTATTATATAGCGTAAAAAACGGAAAGGGCTGCGCTTCTTTTTCTGTGCCGAAATCACAATGGACCAGGATCCAGCCGTCTTCTGGGTAGGCATCAACTTGACTATGGCTATTTAAGATGGTACCTGGCGTATAAAAAGGCAACCGTGCCTCATGTTTCGTCACGGAAGAGCCATTAATTGATGAAAATAATTTTACTTTATTGTTATGGTACCACTCCCATTTGGGATCACGATTGGGATCATCGGGTTCCATTACTCTGATCCCAGCCAAGCATTGGGCACAGATGATGAATTGGATTGAAAAAAACAGGACTGTATTCATTCGGTGCTCCTTGAGCGAAACTCTCTATAAAGGTGGTTCTTGGGCATGCTTGAGGGATGGAACAGCAAGAATTCGAAACCCTAGATCCCAACAGTGCTCAGATCGCCGCCGGGACCAACGAATGGCCGAGCCACCGTCAGGATTGCCGCCGGACAGGTTCGTTCCAAGAGGGGAATAACCACGCAGGATGCCTTCTTCTGCCTGTTCTGTCCTCGCCGGATCAACCCGCGGCGACCCATCGACTGCGGCACCAAGGTAGCCGTCGTGCGCCACATCTTCGCACCACTGGAATACCAGCCCCGCGAGGTCAAAGATTCCCCATGGATTTGGTTTTTTCCTTCCTACCGGGTGCTCTTGCGATTGAAAATCCGGATAAGACCAGGCGTAATCCCAGATCTGCAGGGGATCTTCACCATGAAAGTAGGTGGTGGTCGTGCCCGCCCGGCAGGCATATTCCCACTCTGCCTCGGATGGCAGGCGGAAACCCAGTCCAGGCGCCTGCTCATTGATGGCAGGCAGGAAAGTGTTTTTGATCTCGTAGTAACTGGCGTTGGTCAGGGGATAGTTCGGGTTTTTCTGCTCCGATGGGTTGCCACCCAGGATGGCCTCCCATTGGGACTGAGTGGTGGGCACCTTTGCCAGGTAGAAGGCATGTTGAAGGGTCACAAGGTGGGCTGGAGAGGGATTGGGAAAGCGCTGAGGAACGGCGGGATGATCCTCTCCCATGGTGAAAACGCCCGCAGGGATCAGGACGAAGTCCAGGGGAACCCCCCCGGGCAAAGCAACGGAAAGGGTCGGAGCCGGGTAGAGCACCGTGACGGCTTTGCCGGTGAGAACCTGGACCCGCTGGGACGGCTGCCAAGGGTGAAGCACGGCCTTTTCTGTTTCAGCGGGAGCGGCGGTGACAGTGTATTCCCCAGCCTCCAGGCCGGTCAGAAAACCCGAGGCATTCAAGGTCTGGGTGTATCCATGGGGTCCCTCCACCTTGACCTTGCCGGCCAGGCCCTTGTATCCCCTCACGGTTATGGCAAGCCCCGGCTTGACGGTCACCGTGGTCTGTTTGCTGGATTCCCGCCCTCCGGAACCTGTCACGATCAAGGTATAGGTGGTCGTTTCCGTAGGAGCCACGGTAACTGGAACACCGCTCAGGACTCGCTTCGCTTGGGGGAAGACAATCCCTTGGCCGTTGCGGAATCGAGTCTGCAGATATACCGTGCTGCCGATCTCCACGGCGGAGGAACTGGCATCAAAACGTTCGATGGATGGCGGGGGGTGACTCCAGGATTGCCGATCCGTGCAGCCAACCATCCCCAATAGGAAGATCGCACCCATGGCGGGGTACGGTCGAACCGGCCAAGTCTTGACCTGTCGTGTCAACATCATTGCCCCTTAATAATTGGCGTTTTGGGGCCTTGGGAATCATTCAGCACCCACCGACATGGGTGGGCTCAACCCAGACAAAGTTTCCTGGGGGGCACTGCGCCATTGAATGGAGAGCAGGGCTCGCCAGCTAGAATATTTTCATGCGATTCGCACCCAGCCCCATTGCCGCCCGTGCCGGTCGCCCCGCCGGTAGGAGTGCAGCAGTTCGGGATGGCAGTAGGTGCACACGGAGACCGAGCCGTCCCTGGCCGGATCCAGGCCCAGGGATGCTGCCTGGGCCCTGAGCAGGCCGTGCAGATCCAGGTGCGCGCGGCCGCGCGGACCCGGATGGGTCAGCCGCTCGTGCCAGGCGGGATCCAGCCGGGCCGCGGCCAGGACCTCATCGCCCACCTCGAAGTGGCAGTCCAGGATGGCCGGGCCCAGGGCCCAGGCAAGATCCTCCGGGCGGCCGCCCAGCCCCGTGAACACGGCAACGCCCCGGCGCAGGATGCCGCCCACCGTGCCGCGCCAGCCGGCGTGCAGCGCGGCGGCCCAGGGCTGACCGTGGACCGGGCCGGCCAGCAGCACCGGCACGCAGTCGGCCACCCGCACGCCGATGCTTTGGCCCGGGACCTGGGTCCAGACGCCGTCGGCGTCCTGGATCCGGTCCTCGGCCCGCACCACGTCGCAGCCGTGCACCTGGTGCAGGCGCACCGGCGGCAGGCCGGCGTCCGGATCTTCCCGGGTGGAGAAACCCCAGGCAAGGGGGAAGGGCGGAGGCAGGCCGGGGATCAGCATCAGCGGGGCCAGAGCAGGGCCAGCAGGCTGATGTCGGTGACGGCCCAGGCGGCCAGCGCCCGGTACATCCCGGCCTCGTGCTGGGCAGGGGTCCACCGGCGCCAGCGGGCCCACCAGGGCAGCAGCACCCCCAGCCAGGCCGCCAGGGAGATCAGCAGGGGCAGGGGGGTACGGCCGAGCAGCAGCGCGCCCCAGCCGAACCACAAGTGGGCCGCCAGGGCCAGGCCGGAGGCGAAGGCCAGGCTGGGGCCCTCGCCCAGGACGATGACCAGGGTTCGGTCGCCCCGGGCCCGGTCTTCGGCGGTCTGGTAGATCTGGGTGGGCGGGTAGAGGGCGCCGAACAGGAAGCCGAAGCCGATGCCCACGCAGAGCATCCAGCGCGCCAGGGGCAGGCCGGTGAGTCCCCAGCCGGCCAGGGGGGTGAGCAGGCCGAAGCCCAGGCAGTTGATCAGCAGGTCCCAGCCCGCCCGGGCCTTGAGCCGGACCGGCGGCACCGAATAGAGCACTGCCATGACCACGCAGGCCGCGTTGCACCAGGCGAACAGCGGCGGCAGCAGGAAACCCAGGACCAGCGCGGCCGCCAGCATCAGGCCGGAAACCAGGGCCAGGTGCCGGGGCGGCTTGGGCGGCTGGCGCAGGTAGCCGATGTCGCCTTCGTCCTGGTCGTAGGCGCTGTTGATGGCCAGGGTGCCGCCGTTGAGCAGGACGATGTAGACCAGCCAGCCCAGCCAGGCCGCCCCGGGCGGCAGGCGCAGGCCCACCGCCAGCAGCGCGCCCAGCAGGAAGTGGGCGGTCATGATCGGCCATTCCATGGGACGCAGGTGCAGCAGGTAGGCCGTCAGCTCGGGGCCCAGGAGGTGTTCGCAAGCCCTGCGGGTGCGGAACACTAGGCGATCCCTTCCCGCTGCAGCGGCACCACCCGTTCGGACTCGACCTCCCGGCCCCTGGGCTCCACCAGGATCTCCATGGCGGCCATGAGGTGCGGCACGTTGAAGCCGGTGTCCACGCACATGCCGTGGGGCAGGGCGAGGGGAATGGCGTAGACCGGGATCTCCGGCAGCCTGGTGAGGCCCTTGAGCAGCCGGTCCGCGCAGCTCACGGCGACGATGAGGTCCGGCCGGTAATCCCTGGCCTCCCGGTAGGCCTTGTGGCTGCGGTTGGTGATGCGGCTCACCCAGCCGCGCTCCAGCTGCAGCGGCAGCAGTTCGCCCACGGAACACAGGCCGCACTCGTAGCACTTGCCCAGGTCCTGCAGGATGTCGGCCTTGCACCGGGCCATCTGGATGCAGTGGGGCAGCAGCACCAGGGCGCGCCTGGCCTTGCCGTGCAGGAACACCTGGACCACCCGGTGGTTGTTCCAGGCGCAGAAGGACAGGATCCAGGCGTCCTCCATCCGGAACCGCCGGGCCAGCGGCCGCAGGGCCCGGGCCCAGACGCCGTCCCAGCGCAGGATCGGGGTGCGCAGCTGCAGGTAGGACTTGCCGGTGAAGAAGGTGGGCCGCACTTCGGCCAGGAGCGCCACGGCGCCCAGCAGGTACCAGCCCCGTCCGACCGGCTCGAACGCCGCCAGGAGCACCAGCAGCAGCGCGCCCAGCAGGGGCACGCCGCGCCGCACCAGCAGGAACAGCCGGTAGTTCTCGGCGGGAAGGGCGGGTAGGTTCATGGGTTCCGTGAAGGCCAGGCGGTAATCATACGGTTATTTGCCGACTCCGGCGAGGCCCACCAGTTTCTTCAGGTCCTCATCCGACCAGCGCAGGCCGCCGCCGATGAAGAAGGTCCGCAGCTCCTTGTTGGCGATGTCCTGCCAGCCGGCCTGGGCGTAGATCCCCTTGTAGAACTGGAAGCTGCTGGTGATCCGGTAGCGCGGCTTGGGCTTGTCGTCGCGCTTGCTGAAGTCGTAGCCCAGCACGCCCACCCGGAACTTGTCGTTCAGCGCCCGGTACTCGGCCCCGACGCCGCCCTTGCCTTCGATGATGCCGCCGGTCACCACATAGTTCTCGGCCAGCCGCTTGGCGAACTGGGCCGACAGGGTGAAGGCCTGGTCGGTGGTCTCGGTGGAGCTGGTGGTGGTGCCGCCCGGGGTCACCGTGGCGGTGGACTGGGAGGTGGCGATCTTGCCGTCGGGCGTGGAATTGAACGACAGCGCGTACCAGTGGTCGTGGGCGGGCACGAACTCGATGCCGATGCCGGCCATGGAGTCGCCCCGCTTGGTCCAGCTGGCGGCGCCCATGTCCAGGTTCAGGTCCATGGCCTTGAAGCCGCCCAGCATCGAGTTGACGTTGTCCACCGCGGTGTTGATCTTGTTGACCGTGGTCTCGTCGTTGAGCAGCTTGCCGATGGTGCCTTCGCCCTTGTTCATCTTGTCGGTGATGGAACTGACGTTGTCGGCGGTGGTCTGCAGGCTGGCGGTGAGCTTGCGCACGTCGGTGAGCACGCCTTTCAGCTCCGGCCGGCCCTCGTTCACCATGGTGTTGAGGTTGCGGCCCAGGTCCTCGAACTGCTGGGCGATGCGCGGCAGCTTGTCCTTGAGGTCGGCGCTCATCTGCTGCACGTTGGCCATGGTGTTGTTGATGGTCCCGTGGTTCTCCTGGGCCATGGCGCGGAACTCGCCGGTGAGCTGGCGGATGTTGTCGACGATCTCGTCCAGCTTCTGCCGGCCCTGCTCGCCGCCGATGGATTCGCTGAGGGCCTTGGTGACGTTCTGCACGTCCCTGCCGATGGCGCCCATGCTCTCCATGAGCTGGTCCAGGCCGGCGCCGGTCTTGCTGGGGATGGTGGCGTCCTGGGGCAGGAGCCCGGCCGCCGGATGGCCCGGGTCCAGTTCGATGTATTTCTCGCCCAGGATGCCGATCGAACTGAGCGAGGCCGAGGCGTCCTGGTAGACCTGGAACTCCTTGGGCAGACCGAGGATGACCTTGGCCTTCTTGCCGTCCAGCTCGATGGCGGTCACCGCCCCGACCTTCACCCCGGCCACCCGGATGGCGCTCTGCTGGCTCAGTCCGGCCACCTGGTCGAACTCGGTCACCAGCCTGTTCTGGGAATGGCCCCCGAACAGATCGAGCTTTTCCATGCGCAGGATCAGGAAGCCCAGGACCGCGACGGCGGCGATGAAGAAGGCGCCAACTTTGGTTTCAAGTTTCATGGTCGTTTCCGTAGGTTGGTCACGCGGTGGGAGTCGGCTGGGGGGCGGGGCGCTTGTCCCGGCTGGGAGGCGGCGGATCCTCGAGGAACGGTCCTTCGGCGTCGCCGCGCAGGAACTGCTGGATCACGGGATGGGGGTTGAGCTTGAATTCCTCCGGCTTCTGCACCGCCAGGCACTTGCCCCGGAACAGCATGGCGATCCGGTCGGCGATCTCGAAGGCGCTCTTCAGGTCGTGGGTGATGGTGATGCTGGTGACGCCCATCTGGGTCTTGAGGTCGAGGATGATCCTGCCGATGACGTCGGTCATCACCGGGTCCAGCCCGGTGGTGGGCTCGTCGAACAGCAGGATCTTCGGCTTGAGGGCGATGGCCCGGGCGAACCCGACCCGGCGCTTCATGCCGCCCGAAAGCTCCGACGGGCGCAGCTTCTGGGTGTCCTTGAGCCCGACCATGTTCAGGCATTCCTCCACCCGGGCGGCCCGCTCGGCCAGGGTCATCTTGGTGTGGCGCATCAGCGCGAAGCCGACGTTCTCCTCCACGCTCATGGAGTCGAACAGGGCGGCCATCTGGAAGCACATGCCGATGCTCTTGCGCACCTCGGAGAGCTGCTCGCGGTCCAGGTCCTGGACGACCTTGCCCTCGATGGCGACGTGCCCGGCGTCCGGCCGGAACAGGCCGAGGATGCAGCGCAGCAGCACGGTCTTGCCGCTGCCGCTGCCGCCCAGGACGACCAGGCTTTCGCCTTCCTCCACGCTGAGGTTGACGCCGTCGAGGACGACTTTCTTGCCGAAGGCTTTGGAGAGGTTGACGACGTCGATGACAGGCACGGTGGACTCAGACAAGGAGAAGCTTGGTCAGGAAGAAATCGGAAATGAGGATCCACAGGCTGCTGGTCACCACGCTGCTGGTGGGGGCGTTGCCCACCCCCTCGGCGCCGCCCCGGGTGCGGTAGCCGCGCCAGCATCCCACCAGCGAGATGATCAGGCCGAACACCAGCCCCTTGGTGAGGGCGATGTTCAGGTCCCGGAAGCTGACCAGCTTGAAGAAATCCTGGCCGTAGACGTAGGAGCTCTGGCCCTGCACCCCGACCAGCAGGGCGTAGCCGCCCAGGTAGCCGACGAAGATGGCGATCCCGGTTAGCAGCGGCAGCATGATCATGGAGGCCAGCAGCCGCGGCACGAACAGGAAATGCACCGGATCGGTGGCCAGGCATTCCAGGGCGTCAATCTGTTCGGTGACCTGCATGGTGCCCAGTTCCGCCGCCATGGCCGAGCCGACCCGGCCGGCCATCATGAGCCCGGTGATCACCGGCGCCAGTTCGCGCACCACCGCCAGCCCCTCCACCTGGCCGGCCAGCCCCTCCGCCTGGAACTGCTTGAACCCGAAGGACAGCTGCACGGCGAACACCATGCTGACCGCCACCGAAGTGAGCACCACCACCGGGATCGAGTTCACCCCCACCAGCGACAGCTGGCGGAGCAGATTCATTCCGTCGAACGGCCGCTTGAAGATGGCGAAGAAGCTCCGCCCGGTGACTGTCACAAAATCGCCGGTCTCAGTGATGATTTCAAGGAGTTTGGCGCCGAGCTGCTCGAGCAGGGATTGGACCATGAGGTTCCTATAAAAGGAAAACGTGCCTACCACTCTAACACCGTTGGATTTCCGCGGTGTCCAGGCGCCGGTGCGGGGCGCAGGCAGCTAGGACTTCCGGGCTTTCTGCTTCTGCCGGAGCCGGTCGGCGGCGCCTTCCTTGAGCACCAGGGGCGCCCGTGTCAGGGCCAGGGCGCCGGGCGGAACGTCCCTGGTGATGGTGCTTCCGGCCCCGATGATGGCCCCGTCGCCCAGGCGCACCGGAGCCACCAGCTGGCAGTCGGAACCGACGAAAACGTCATTGCCGATCGATGTGAAATTCTTGTTAAATCCATCATAATTGCAGGTGATCAGCCCGGCCCCGATGTTGCTCCGCTCGCCGATCTCCGCGTCGCCCAGGTAGCTCAGGTGGTTGGCCTTGGCTCCGGCGCGCAGGGTGGCCTTCTTGGTCTCCACGAAGTTGCCCAGGTGCACCCCGGTCTCCAGCAGGGTCCCCTCGCGCAGGTGGGCGAACGGCCCGAGCTGGCAGCCGGGGCCAACTTCCGAGCGGTCGATCACGCAGTAAGGCTTGATGTTGACGCCGGCGCCGATCCGGCAGTCGGTGAGCACGCAGCCCTGGCCCACCAGGGTGCCGGGGCCGACCTCGGCCTTGCCGGTGATGCTGGCCCCCGGGGCCATCACCACGTCCATGGCCAGCTGCGCCCGGGGCCCCACCAGGGTGGCGGCGGGATCCAGGAAGGTCACGCCCTGGTCCATCCAGCCGGCGTTGATCCGCTCCCTGGCGTAGGCCTGGAGCAGCGCCTGGTCGGCGCGCGAGTTCATCCCGATCATCTCCGCGGGGTCGCACAGCTCCACCGCCACCGGCATCTGCCCGGCCACGTCCATGACCGCGTCGGTGAGGTAGTACTCGCCCTGGGCGTTGTCGCTGGTCAGGCGGCCCAGGGCCGCGCGCAGCGGCGCCCAGGGCAGCGCGTAGGCGCCGCCGTTGACCCGCCGGATGGCGCGCACCGCCTCCGAGGCGTCCTTGTGTTCCACCACGGCCTCCAGGGTGCCGTCGGCGCGCTGCACCACCCGGCCGTAGCCGGCGGGATCCTCCAGGTCCATGGCCAGCAGGGTGCCGTCGGCCTGGGCCAGGCGGGCCACGGTGGCGCGGCGGATCAGCGGCACGTCGCCGCAGAGGATCACCACCCGCGCGCAGCCCAGCCGGTCCAGCTCCGCCGCGGCCCGCTGCGCGGCGTGGCCGGTGCCCAGCGGCTCGCCCTGGTCCACGGTGGTGGCGGGGCAGGGCAGCAGGCCCTGTGCGGCCCAGGCCGCCAGGGCCGCCTCGACCCGCTCCTTGCCGTGGTGCACGACCACCACGGCGGCCGAGACCTCCGCGGGCAGCGCCCGCAGCACCCAGAGCAGCGAAGGGTCGCCGAGGACGGGATGCAGCACCTTGGGCAGGATCGATTTCATGCGCTTGCCCAGGCCGGCGGCAAGGATCAGGGCGATGGTGGTCATGGGTGCTCCGGTATCGGTTCGGGTTGCGCCGGCGCGGGTTCGTAGAGCAGCGCCAGCAGGCATTGCAGGAAATTCTGGCCGGGGAACGGCTTTTCCAGGAGGATGACCCGGCCCGGGCCGCCCCTGCGGTTGGAGCCGTCGCCCCGGGCCCAGGGCCGGCCGTCGCCCAGCAGCAGGATGCCCGGGACGGCCTTGCCGCCGATCCGGTCCAGGCGGCCCTGGAACCGTTCCAGCTGCCCGGCCCGCTCCAGCACCAGGATGTCCGGAAGGGCGTGGCGGCGGGTGCTCTCGAGGAACGGCCCGAGCCCGTCATGGACCTGGACCAGGCCGCCGGCGCCGCGCACCAGCCCGCTGAGGGCGTCGCGCACCAGGGGATCGCGGTCGACGATCCAGACGCTGCGGTCCTGGAGGAAGCGGGCCGAAGGATCCGGCTCCCGGTTCTGGCAGGGCAGGAAGATCCTCGGCCACAGGAAGCCATGGCCGTCGTGGACCATTTCCAGGATGCCCAGGCTGGCGCGCACGGTGTCCTGGAGCCAGGTGAGGCCGAGGAAATCGCCTTCCCAGGCGCTGGGCCGGCCCGACAGCTCCAGGGTGAGCTGGGCCCAGGAGCGGTTGCCCAGGGTCACCGGGGTCATGACCAGGGTGATGCTGCCCTGGCTCAGGCCCTGCCGGCCATGCAGCATGAGCTGGGTCGCGATGCGCTGCAGCGCGTCGGGCTCGATGTACAGGGTGGACTCCGGGGTGCGGTGGCGGGCGGTGAAGCCCATGGGCAGCATCTTCTGCAGGCGCGGCAGCAGGGCTTCCATGGCCGGGACGGCCTGGAGGTGCGGGAAGGCCGAGCTGCCGCGGTGCGGGCTGCCGTCCGGCACCAGGCCCTGGGCGGCCACCATGATCCGTTCCGCGGCGTCGCGGGTCTTGGCGTTCCAGGTCTCCTCCAGGATCTGCTCCACCGCCGGCAGGATGGTGCCCAGGGCGTTCTGCGCCAGCCTTCCGGTTTCGCGCGCCCCCAGCACCGGCGTCAGCAGGGCGGCGTCCATCTCGCTGCGCAGGGCCAGGGTGCCCACCGCCGGGTCGGCGATCCACACCAGGGCCATGTTGCGGTCGAACGCCACCGCTTCCAGGCGCACGTTCTGGAAGCTGGAATCCTTGCGCACCAGGGTGGCCTGCACGCCGCCCTGGAAGTCGCGCCGCAGCTTCTCCCGCAGGGTGTCCCAGGCCGGCGCGTCGCGCCCCTGGAACAGGTCCTGCAGCAGGTAGCCGCGGATCTGGTGGCGCGGGATGCCGACCATGCGGCTGAAGGCGGTGTTGGTTTCCAGCAGCATGCCTTTCTCGTTCACCAGGAACATGGGCTGGCGCGCCTCGATGGCGTAGGTGAGGGTGGGCCCCTCGGGCGGCTTGTCGCCCTCCAGGGCGGACATGGCCACCCGGAAGCCGTCGCCCCGGCCCTCCACCCAGATCCCCTGCTTGCGCAGCCAGTGCATCTCCTGGAGGCCCACCAGGCCCAGCAGGATGCCGGCCAGCAGCGAGGCGCTCCAGGACATGGGCGAAGCGCCCAGCGGCAGGTTGCGGAACACGGCCGTGGCGATCAGGAAGGCTAGGCCGCCGGTGACCGGCATGCGCACGGAAAGCCAGCGCCCCTGGGTGATCCGGTAGCCCAGGTCGGAGAACACCAGCCACAGGCCCGCGTCCAGCAGGGCCATGGCCCAGAAGGCCAGCACCGAGCGCATGTCCAGGCCCATCCGGGTGCCGGTGAGCCACAGGAAGAAGGTGGCGCCGCCCACGCCGTAGGCCAGGCGCCGCAACCCCTTGCCGCCGCCCTGGTGCGCCGCGATGAACAGGGTGAAGCCCAGCATGGCGCCGCCCAGGTGCGGCGACGGCAGGTCCTTGCCCATCTGCGGCCAGGGCAGGGCGAGCGTGGTCAGGATGCCGCCGAGGAAATAGCCGTAGCTGATGCCGACCCGGCCGCGGTAGCGGTAGATCAGGAACCCGAGCCAGAGCGGCACGGGGAGCAGCAGGGCGAACAGGAAATCGTGGCTGTTCAACCGCCCGCTCCGGCCTGGGCCTGCCACGGCTCGCCCTTGGCCCGCCCGGCCAGGCGCACGGCCAGCGCCGTGGCTTCCATGAAGTTGGCGGCGTCGGCCGTCCAGCGCCCGGCCCGGTCGAAGGCGGTGCCGTGGTCGGGGGAGGTGCGGATGTAGGGCAGCCCCAGGGTGAGGTTCACCGCCCGGTCCGGTTCCAGCACCTTGATCGGGATCAGGCCCTGGTCATGGTAGAGCGCCACCACCAGGTCGAATTCGCCCCGGGCCGCCCGCTGGAACAGGGTGTCCGCCGGCAGCGGCCCGAAGAAGCGCGGCGCGGCCAGCACCGGCGCCGTGCCGCCCGCGCTCGCGGCCGGCCCGCCGAAGATGGACCAGCCTTCCGGGGCTGGCCCCAGGCCGAAGGGCGACGGCACCTCGGCGAACGGGGCGCTGGCCGCGCTGCCGTCGTAGCGCCGGAAGGCGTCCTCCGCCAGCAGCACCGCCTGGTCCAGCACCTCCTCCTCCCGGCCGAAGGCGCCGCCTTCCCCGGCGTGGGGATTCAGGGCGCACAGGGCGACCCGCAGCCCCGACTTGCCGGTGAGCCCCATGAAGCGGTCCGCCGCGAACGCCAGGGTCTCCGCCACCCGTTCCACCGACAGGCCCTGCACCACCGAACGCAGGCTCTGGTGCACCGTGTCCAGCACCACCGAAAGCCTGGGGCTGACGAAGGCCATCCGGGAGATGGGCGAGCCGCACAGGGCCTGGAGGAATTCGGTGTGGCCGGGAATGGGGTAGCCGGCCAGGTGGGCGGCGGCCTTGGCCAGGGGCAGGGTCACCAGGGCGTCGGCCCGGCCCGACTGGACCAGGGTGGCGCCAAAGCGCACCGCTTCCACCGCGCAGCGGCCCGAAGCGGCCGACCCGGTCCCCAGCCGCAGCTGGTCCGCGGTGATCTCCGGCGTGGGGTCAAGCCAGGTGGCGTAGCCGGACGCCCCGTCCGGTCCGGTGGTCAGGAGGCCGTGGCGCTCGGGGCCCGCGCCGAGCGGCCCGGGCCCTTCGGGCGCGCCCCAGCGCCAGGCCACCCGGTCCGAGGCGCCCAGCAGATCCACGCCGGCCCGGGCGCCGACCACCACCGCCTCGGCCCAGCGGTTGATGGCCTGGAGCGAGCCGAGCAGCAACTCCGGACCGATCCCGCAAGGGTCTCCCAGAGTGATGGCGATACAGGGGCGTCGGGTCATGGCGGGCTCTCGCGGGCGGGGTGCCGGTTCAATCGTACAGCGGCAGTTCCACATCCGGCGACGAGGACTCCTCCTTCTTGCCGCTGCGGCTGCGGCGGATCCTGGGTTCCTCGTCCTGCTTGTAGAGATACTTGATGTTGTGCTTGGGCACCACGACGTTGGGTTCCTTGATCCGGTTGATCTTGAGGCAGTGCTTGTCGTACCACTCGATGATGCCGCGCAGCTTCTCGTCGTCCTGGAGCACGATCACCATGGGCGTCTTGGACTGCATCTGCTTCAGGTAATAGAAGCTCTCGGCGTTGGTCTGCTCCGGCGGCGCGATCTTGCGCCTGGGGCTGCCGGTGCCCTGGGGGGCGCTGGCGCCGTTGGATGCGGGATTGCCGACGGCGAGCGCGGCCTCGGCCGGGAGCGCCGTGACGGTGGGGGGATCCGCCGCGGCCTTGACGGTCGGCGTTCGGCCGATTTTCTCTTTGATCGCGGTGAGATCCGGACGAATGAGTTTGCGATTCATATTGAATTCCTGCAGATATTGAAATATCGGGAGATGAATATTAGGAACAGGTGACTGTCCCAGCTCTTGACCCGCAGGCTAAAAGTAATGGCAATGTCCCACCTTTCCTGCCGTTCCGCAAGGCTTTAAGGCTTCATTCAATGGGAGCCGCTTGATGTATGGCCTGGGTGGGAAAGGTTCCCGCGTGAATGGGCAGAATCAAAGTCACCCGGGTGCCGCGGCCGAGCGCGCTGTCCACCTGGATATCCCAGCCCATCTGCTGCACGAACTGGAACACCAGGCTCATGCCGAGCCCGGTGCCTTCCTCGAATCCGCTGGCGAAGGGGATGAAGATCATCCGGCGGCGGGCCTCGGACATGCCGCAGCCGGCGTCGCTCACCGAGACCGCCACGGCGGGCCCGCGCACCTTGTAGTCCAGCCGGATGACCGGGTCCGCCGCGCCCTTGAGCGCCTTGCGCGCGTTGCTCAGGAGGTTGGTGAACACCTGGTGCACCCAGATGGTGTCGCCCAGCACCCACAGGTCGGGCGGCTCGGGGCCGGCGATGGCCACGTCGGAGCGCAGGTCGGTCTCCCAGCTGGCGCGCAGCTCCTCCACCACCTCGCGCAGGCGGATCGGCTGGATCCGCGCCGGCCGGGGCCGGGTGAAGTCGAGGAAATCGGTGACCAGGGCGCTGACCCGTTCCGATTCCCGGCCCAGGATGGTGAGCACCCGGTCCACCATGGCCTTGGGCTGCTCGCCCTGCTTGAGGATCTGCACGCAGCCCAGGATGGAGGCCATCGGGTTGCGCAGCTCGTGGGCCATCTCGGCCGACAGCTCGCCCACGCCGGCCAGCCGTTCGCTGGTGCGGGTGCGCTCCTCCAGCGCCTTCAGCTGGGTCAGGTCCTGGAACACCACCAGGTGTCCCGAGTCGCGGCCGCCCGCGCCGCGCAGGGGCACCAGGTTGCCGCCGACGATCCGCTCTTCGCCCTCGGGGGTGGTGATGTCCAGCTCGAACCGGCCGCCCTTGAGCTGGTTGCCCAGATCGGCCAGGGCGCCGAGCCCCTGGCTGTCGATCGGCGTCCCCGCGGCCAGCGGACTGCGCAGGATGTTCTGCGCGGCCTGGTTGGCCGAGGTGATGCGCCCCTCCAGGTCCACCGTGACCAGCCCGGAGAACATGGATTCGAAAACCAGCTGGTAGAGGGTGGAAAGCTCGCCCACCACCGATTCGGACTTGCTCAGGTCGGCGCGCAGGGTCTCCATGTGCTTGCGGATCACCACCACCACCAGCGCCGCCGCGAAGATCTGCAGGGTGGCGAACCCCAGGATGAAGGCCAGCTGGGGCGGCTCCGCCCAGAAGGCCGAGTTGGACCGGCCGAAGCTGGGCAGGCTGCCCGAGAGGAACAGCAGCACGCTGGTGAGGTGCATGGCCGAGGACAGGACCGCCACCGCCACGATCTCGAGGTTGTTCAGGTAGAAGGCCGAGGCGAGCACTGGAAAGATGTAGATGGTCGCCAGCTGGGCCTGGTCCACCCCATGGAAGGCGATCATCAGGGTGATCAGGGCCGCGTCCAGCAGCAGGTTGAAGCGGATCCAGCCCGCCGCCGGCGTGGCGAACGGAGTGAGCCCGCGCCGGCAGGAGCGCTGGACCTCCCACACGCTTTCCAGGAACAGCGCGGCCAGGCAGCCCAGGTAGAAACCTTCTCCCGGCAGCCCGCCGGCGGCGTCCGCCGGCAGCGCCAGATGCAGCACCATGAGCCCGAAGGCCGCCCCCAGGCGGAAGGCCAGGGGCAGGAACGGCGCGGCCTGCACCGTGCCGGCGGCAAGCGGGTGGTCCTGGGGCAACATGAGAACAGCATGACCGGAATCGGCCAGCTTTCGAATGGCCATTAACCTTAGAAGAGAATGATTTTCATCTTCAGCGGTTGTTGGCATTCTGTTGCCATGTCCAAACCCAAGGCCACCTCCCAGACCCCGTCCCTCAGGGCCGCCGGAATGCGCCAGACGCCCCAGCGGGAGGCCATCCTGCGGGTGCTGCAGCGGGCCGACCGGCCGTTGACCGTGGACGAGATCTGGGGCGCCATGGAGCAGCACCGCTGCGGCATCCCCACCGTCTACCGCAACCTGGAGCGCTTCGTCCGGGAGGGCTGGGCCGAGAGCATCCTGGGCCAGGACCAGGTGATGCGCTTCGTCCGCTGCCATTCGGCCCACCACCATCACCATCTGTCCTGCGAACAGTGCGGACGGATGGTCGAAGTGGATATTTGCGGCATCGAACCGAGCCTCCTGGGCATGGAGCGGAGCTCCGGCTTCCGGATCACCCGCCACCAGCTCCACGTCTTCGGAATCTGCCCCGAATGCCAGACCGGCAAATGAGTGTTGACGCCGCCCACCGGCGTGCTAAGCTTAGTTCTTCAAGCGGGTGTAACTCAGTGGTAGAGTGCAACCTTGCCAAGGTTGAAGTCGAGGGTTCAAATCCCTTCACCCGCTCCAAACAAAGCAAGCAAACGGGACACTTACGAGTGTCCCGTTTCTGCGTCTGATGGTAGAAAGCAGTCCAGGTAGTCTACGGGTAGTTTTGAACCCCACGACACGACCCATCAGCCAGCATTACAGGAGCCATCTCGGCACCTCAAAAAAGGTTCCTCTGTATTACCTAGAACCGGGCAATGACGCACGGGAACAGGTAGCACATGAAGCGCGTCCAGACCATTCAGATCCCTATCGAAGAACTCGCCCTTCCCAAGATGGCTTACACGGTCGAAGAAGCCGCCGTGGTCCTTAACATCGGGCGCACCCTTGCTTATGCGCTGGCAGCGAAGGGTCGTTTGCGGACGATCCACCTCGGTCGGAAGATCCTTGTCCCGGTCACTGAGATCCAGGCATTCCTGGACAGGGAGATCGGCAGGACTCCTGAGGTGTAATTGTCGTTGCTGCGAGAACCGCTCTGTGTGCCGCGCACCTCACCGCAGCATAGACGGTGGTCGCCCAGATGGAGCGAAGGAGATTCCCTGGTCCCAGGGGCGATGTCCTTGCCGGGGGTCGGCGAGGGGATGGACGCGCAGGCTTGGTTTTCCCTGACGCGGTTCGTCCCGATGCTGCCAATGGAGTGGCCAGCGCAGAATCCATTAGCTGCAGCGTATTTTATCGGAACGGTGTCGGGGGCCTCGCAGGAGGCCCTGTTCGTTTTCAGAAGGCACTCTGGAGCCGCCGGAAGGCTCCTGAGGCCGCCATGGCTTCCTGGTGAGGAATCGGCCCATTGGAGCCCGTGGACAGATTAGTCGTCCGGCTTCTCCTTATCCACCCGGCGGCGTTGATTGAAGGCGTTCACCTTGGACCGA
>Ga0316231_1002578_pt1 | contig 17047 bp, 22 predicted proteins | sample TBH18027metaG_FD_206002 | JGI IMG/M metagenome (GOLD analysis project Ga0316231, IMG submission 206002) | Freshwater microbial communities from Trout Bog Lake, Wisconsin, USA - TBH18027 | ecosystem: Environmental > Aquatic > Freshwater > Lake > Hypolimnion/Profundal zone | place: USA: Wisconsin...
AAATTTCCTTGAGCGCCGCCGTCCAAGTCGTTTTCTGGCCACGCACCAGCACGTCTTTCAACCGGTCTTCGCGCTGAATCCATTTGTAATTCAGGCGGCCGGCGTCGCACATCCAGGGGCCGTTGACCGTGTCGTTTTCGCGCGGCGTGTAGCGCTGAATTTTTTCCTCGCGCGAACCAATGACGATGTTGCAACCCGTCGCGCAGCTCGTGCAAAGGCTCTTGGATTCCTTGAGGAACCAGACGCGCATCTTGAACCGGAAATCTTTCGAGGTCAGCGCGCCCACCGGGCAGATGTCCACCGTGTTCAGCGTGTAATTGTTGTCGAACGGCAAACCGGGAGAGGTGGAAATCGTGTTGTAGCTGCCGCGGTTGATGATGCCCAGCGCGTCGTCGTGCGCCACGTCGCGCGTGAACCGGATGCAGCGGGTGCACAGCACGCAGCGTTCCGCGTCGAGCATGATGCGCGGTCCCAAGTCCACGGCTTTCGGCTTGTGGACCTTCGCCTCCACGAAGCGGCTCGCGCTCTGGCCGTAATCCACGGAATACTCCTGCAACTTGCATTCGCCAGCCTGGTCGCAGATCGGGCAGTCGAGCGGATGATTGATCAGCAGCGATTCCAGGACGCCTTCGCGCATCTGCTTCACCCCGGGCGTCTGCGTGTAAATTTCCATGCCCGGCGAAATCGGGGTGGCGCAGGCGATGGCCGGGCGCGGCGACTTGGCGATCTTCGTCGAGCCATCGGGATTCGTCATCGGCTTGCGGTCGGGGCCCAGCGCGGGCGTGCCGAATTCCACGAGGCACATGCGGCAGTTGCCGGCCACGGGCAGCTTGGGATGCCAGCAATAATGCGGCACGTCCACCTTGGCCAGCTCGCACGCCTGGATCATCGTCGTGGGCGTGAGCCGGCCGGACCAATCGGCCATGAGGCGCGGCACTTCAAGCTCGCGCCCGTCCACCTTCACCTTGATCTTCTCAATCGTCGGCGCGGCGGGCTTCGTTTCAGTTGTGGCTGCGGTTGACATTGAAATCAGTGATGTGCTTCGGCCGGTTGTTTCGGTTCCGCCGGCGCGGCGGTGTCCTTCGCCCGCCGTTCCTCGTCGGCCTGGCCTTTGGCCACGAATTCATCCTTGAATTTGGCCACGAAACTTTGCACCGGCCAGGAACAGGCCTCGCCAAACGCGCAAATCGTTCGGCCCCCGGGGATGTTGTCGGCTATCTTCACCAGGTAATCCGCGTCGCCTGCGCGGCCTTCGCCGTGCGCCATGCGGTGCAGCGCCTTGTTCATCCAGAGCGAGCCCTCCCGGCAGGGCGTGCATTGGCCGCAGCTTTCATGCGCGTAAAATTCGGACAGATTCGCCAGCGCCTCCACGATGTCCACACTGTCGTCCATCACAATGATGGCGCTGGAACCGCTCATGGTGCCGGCGGCCGCCAACGAGTCGAAATCATAAGGCAGATCGAGCACGTCCGTCTCGACCAAAATTTCCTTCCCCTCGGCGTCCTTTTTCTTGAGCTTGAACTTCTCGCCCGCCTTCAGAACTTTCGAGGATGAACCGCCGGGAATAATGGCCTTCAATTTCCGGCCGTCGCGCAGTCCGCCGCCGAATTTTGGGTCGTTGATGAGTTCGCCGAGCGTCGCCTTGCCGACCTCGATTTCATAATAGCCAGGGCGTTTCACCTGGCCGCTTAAGCTCACGATGCGCGTGCCGGTGTTGTTGGGCGTGCCGAGTTTGGCGAAGGCCGTGCCGCCCATGCCGACGATGTGCTTCACGTTGCACAGCGTCTCCACGTTGTTGACGATGGTCGGGCACATCCACAGGCCCAGCACGGCCGGAAAATAGGGCGGCTTAATGCGCGGATAGGGCCGCTTGCCTTCCAGCGATTCAATCAGGCCGGTTTCCTCGCCGCAGATGTAGGCGCCCGCGCCGCGATGCACGTAAATCTCCAAGTCATAGCCGGAGCCGAGGATATTCTTGCCGAGAAAATTCTTCGCGCGAGCCTCCTGCAATGCGCGGTTCAAAATTCGCGCGCCCTCGGGCATTTCGCCGCGGATGTAGAGGTACGCCAGCTTCACGTCGTTCGCGAAGCAGGAGATGATCATGCCCTCAATGAGCTGGTGCGGGTCCTTGTGGATGATCTGCCGGTCCTTAAACGTACCCGGTTCGGATTCGTCGGCGTTGCAGATCAGGTAAATCGGCTTGCCGCTCTTGCGGTCCACGAAGCTCCACTTGAGGCCGCACGAAAAGCCGGCGCCGCCACGACCACGCAGGCCGGAAATCTTCACATCCTCGCGAATTTGTTCCTGCGCCGTGAGTTTCTTGCCATCCGGCAAATCCTTGGGCGGCAGGGCCAGCGCCTTCTTCAATTCCGCGTAGCCGCCATGGCGCAAATAGCATTCGAGGTCCGGCGTGTAGCCCGGCTCATCGGCATATTTCAATATCAATTTGTATTCTTGCGCCATAGCAACTTGACTCTCAATCAAAAATCTTTAATTTATTGGCCCCATCTTGCCCGATGGTGTAACGGTAGCACAGCAGACTCTGGATCTGTTTGTCATGGTTCAAATCCATGTCGGGCAGCCAATTTTCCCGCCGCCCGTGGGCGAATTGCGATTGACGATGGCCGAGTTTCATTCGCGACTGCCAGGTTTGGTTCTGGCTTGCCCCCGCATGACGCGCCGCAGCAGCGGAAGATGGGCCAAATCCTTCTCCCGCGCCGAATCATGTTTGCTCTTGTAGATGCGCGCCAGCGGCAACACCCTGACCTTCAGTCCGTTCCACATTAACTCCACCGCTTTTGCATACTCGTCTGGAAACTTCTTCAAGCCGGTCATGCTAAAAATAAAATTGACAACCGATCCGTCCGACAGTCCGTACAAGGTCCGTGCCATCGGTGTGCCGCCCTGACGGATCACCAAGTCCATCAGCCGCACGTACTGACGCTCCGGCAGGTCCACCCAGATGTCGGTGTCGGTCGTGGTTGCAGGAACACCCTGCAAAATGGCTGCGGACATGCCTACCATTTGAAACCGTATGCCTTCCTCTGCCAATGACTGAACAAGCCGTGCGAGCGGAGAAAGGTCTCGTGGATGTTCCACCGCTCGTCTGGAGTCGCGGCGAGACTGCGGGCGAGCAGGATTCTTTCCTCCTCGCTCATGCCGCGCATGCCCTTTAATCTTCGATACACCTTTGGCCAATCTTTCAGGCTTGTCGTTTTCATGTTTCTTTTTGGCAATCATCGGCTTTCATTTGCACCCCGCCACGATTTCATCCGCTTTCTGGTGGCTGACGCCCTCGTAAAACCGGTCGCCCACCATCATCACCGGCGCGGTGCCGCAGCTCGCCAGGCACTCGACAAATTCGACCGTGAACTTTCCGTCCTTTGTCGTCTGCGGGCCGTGCTTGTGCGCGTCCAAGCCCAGCTTCTGGCAAAAATGTTCATGCAATTCATAGGCGCCGCCCAGCGCGCAGCTCAGCGTGCGGCAAACCTTGATCTGGTACTTGCCCTGCGGCTCCTGCCGGAGCATCGGATAAAACGTCACGATTTCATAGACATTGATCGGCTGGAGCTCCAGCTTCTTCGCCGTCCACTCCACCGCCGCCTGCGAAATCCACCCAAACCGCTCTTGGATTGCGTGCAGCACCATGAGCGACGCCGCGCGCTTCACCGGATAGTGCGAAATCAATTCGCTTACTTCGGCTTCCAGTTCAGATGTGGCTTGAAAACTCATCGGTCGCTTTCCCCCATGACAAAGTCCAATGATCCTAAAATCACCGGCACGTCGCTGATCATGCAGCCCGGCATCAGTTCGCCGAGGATGCTCAAGTTGATGAAACTGGGCGCGCGGATTTTCAGCCGATACGGCACGCCGCCGCCCCGGCTGTGGATATAGAAACCCAGTTCGCCCTTCGGATTCTCATGCCCGAAATAAATTTCGCCGGGCGGACAATTCACGCCCTCCGTCACCAGCATGAACTGATGGATCAACTCTTCCATGCTCGACAGCACCTTCTGTTTGGGAGGCAGGGTGATTTTGCCGTCGGGAATGGATACCGGCTCGTGCGCTTCATTGGCCCAGCCGCCGGGGATCTTCTGCAAGCACTGGCGTAAAATGCGGACGCTCTGGCGCATTTCCTCCATGCGCACCAGATAGCGGTCATAGCAATCGCCCACCGAACCCAGTGCCACGTCAAATTCCAAGTCCGCGTAGCAAAGATACGGCTGGTTCTTCCGCAAATCCCAGTCCACGCCGCTGCCGCGCAGGTTGGGGCCGCTCAAGCCGTAATTAATCGCCATTTCCTTTGAAACGACCGCCAGGTCGCGCAGGCGGTCCACCCAGATGCGGTTGCGCGTCAGCAGCGTTTCGGACTCGGCCAGCGACACTTCAAATTCATCGCAGAATTGCTGCACCTGCGCGCACCACGTGGGCGGAATGTCGCGCATCAGCCCGCCGATGCGCGTGTAGCTGGTGGTCAAGCGCGCGCCGCTGGCGGCTTCGGCCAGGTTGTATATCTTTTCGCGCTCCGTGAACGTCAGCAGGAACACCGTGACCGCGCCGGTGTCCATTGCGAAGGCGCCCAGCCCCAGCAAGTGCGCGGAAATGCGAGCCAGTTCACAGCACATCACCCGGATGTACTGGCAGCGCAGCGGCAGCTTGTCCTGCACGCCCAGCAACTTTTCCACCGCCAGTGCATAGGCCACGTTATTGGCCAGGGGCGCAAGATAATCCAAGCGATCCGTGTAGGGAATGAACTGGGTATAGGTCATGTTCTCGGCGATCTTTTCATCGCCGCGATGCAGATAACCCACGTCTGGATCAGCCTTGGTGACGACTTCGCCGTCCAGTTCCAGCACAATGCGCAAAACGCCGTGCGTGGCCGGATGCGACGGCCCCATGTTCAAGACCATCTTCTCGCCCTGCATGTCCTGAAGCTCCGCCGCCGCCTGCGCGGAGCGCGCGGCGGAATCGCCAATTTCGATGTCTTGAACGGTTGCCATTTTACTGTTTCTTTATCGGCCCCGGCCCAACGGCCTGGCCACGCATGGCTTTGTTGTCCCCGCGTGCTTCCACACGTGCGTTCAGTTCCACCTCATCCTCTTCCGGTATTCGCACGCGCGGTTCCCGGGCGATGGAGTCATTGCCGCCGGCTACCGTCACAAATGGACCGCCGGCCATAGGCGTCACGCGGGTGAATGCCACGCCCGGCAAATCGGTCGGCTTGCCTGCCAGCGGAAAATCCTTCCGCAGCGGATGGTAGGGATAACCCTCCCACATCAAAATCCGGCGCAAATCGGGATGACCGCTAAAGCGAATGCCCATCATGTCATAGATTTCCCGCTCATGCCAGTTGGCCGTGCGCCAGACGCCAATTACACTCGGAAGCTCGGATTTCTCCTCATTTACGTCAGTTTTTAGCCGAATTTCAATCCCATTAACGATAGCGCGAAGGTGATACACCACCGTCCAGCGTGGATCGTCGCCGTAGTTGTCCAAGCTGGAAACATCCACCAGATAGTCAAAACCAATGCTTTTGGCGAAACCGCACACCTCGGCAATTCTCTGGGGATCGGCTATCTTCAGTGAGATTTCGCGGCGAAATTCCACCGGTTCGGAGATGAGTTCACCGAACTTGGCTTTGATGGTTTTGGCGGCTTCGAGCGAGGTCATTTATTGGACGTTCCTTGAAGATTCAGCGCTCTGGCGATCACCGTGTCTTGCAAAATCGGTTGCGTGCCAATCTTCGCTTGGATTCGCATCAGCGCGTCAAGCACGGCTTCCGGACGCGGCGGACAGCCGCTGATGTAAACATCCACCGGCACAATGTTGTCCACACCTTGCAACACGGCATAACTGCGATACATGCCGCCTGTCGAGGCGCATGCTCCCATGGCGATGCACCACTTGGGCTCGGGCATCTGGTCCCAGATCCGCTTGAGCGAGCCGGCCATCTTGTAAGTGACCGTGCCGGCTACGATCATGCAATCCGACTGGCGCGGCGAAAAGCGCATGACCTCCGAGCCAAACCGGGAAATATCGTAGCGGCTCGCGCCGGCCGCCATCAGCTCAATGGCGCAGCAGGCCAGCCCCATCGGCATCGGCCAGACGGAGTTCTTGCGGAACCACGCCAGCGCGGCGTCCACGGTTGTCAGCACCACATCGCCTTCAATCTTAGAATTGTAGCCGAATTCGGTCTGTTCGGTTTGAGCCTGCATCTTGTTTTAGCAATGAATAATGTGCCTTGCAAAGGCACCCGCCTGCACCAGCAAACAGGCGCAGGTTCAGCCTAACCGCCACCCTCAAAACCGGCAAGTTCAAACTTGTGATTTTTTTCACAAGCTAGCCTTCTGACCGCGCTTTGGCCCATGCCCAAGGAGGTGATCGGAGCGCGGGCTGTGACCCGCAGCAATTTTGCCTATCCGGAGGTGCATCAGGAAAATTCCGCCGTGGTTTACAATGTGGACGCTGCTGCGGCTCGCAGAGCCGCGCTCCGCAGATGAGCTGCCGGCTTTTCCTTTTGTTGGACAAATCTCCCAAAATGGTGTGAACTATCCCCGCAGTGCTATGAATTCTTCAGGCTTGGAAACATGCGACAGCTACCGGATTTCGCCGCGGGAAGCATCCGGCGCCGGCCGGCGCCGGCGTCTGGCAAAAGCCGAAACGGCCCTGGATGAACTGACCGCCGGGCTGGCGGCCAGTTGCGAGAGTCTGGTCGCGGTTTTTCGTTACCCGCATTTATAGTCCGCCCCCTCGAATGGAACCTCCGCAATCAATTTTATTCTCAAACCTATGAATCCAGCCATCACCCCGACTATTTTGATCGCCGACGACGAAATCTATATGCTCCGGCTGCTTGAGCTGACGTTCAAGAAAGGTGGCTTTGCCGTCGTCAGTTGCCGCGATGGCCGGGAGGCGCTGGCCACGGCGGCCAGTGCCCAGCCGCAACTCATTGTCCTGGACGTGATGATGCCCGGGTTGGATGGATTGGGTGCGCTCCGTCAGTTGAAAGGCAACCCCGCCACTTGCAATATTCCAGTGGTGGTGCTTTCCGCCAAGGGCCATGCCCTGACCAAAGTCGAGGCTCAATTGGCCGGGGCGGTGCTGTTCCTGGCCAAACCATTCAGTCCCAACCAGCTTCTCAGTGAAGTGCAAAAGATCCTGGCCGCAGGCAAAGAGGAATCCTCTACTTCACCGTAAAGTGCACGGCCAGTACCCCGCCCGCCGCCGCTAAACAGTAAAACCCGAAAAACTTCCACCGTCCAGCTTCCAGCCACTGGGATAGTAATTTCAGTGCGAGCAAGCCGGCGATGAAACTCAAGACCATCCCCACCAGTCCAGGCACGAATAGATGCAGCACGGAACCTGACCCGCTCAAAGCGTGTTCCTTTAGCAAGCGGTGGCCCTCCTGCACAATGGCCGCCGGCGTCAACACGACCGCCAAGGCAAAACTGAACTCCTCCAGCTTCTGCTTCGGCAAGCCCAAAATCAAGCCGGCGGAGATAGTCGCACCGGAACGCGAAAAACCGCGAAATGGCAGGCACAATCCCTGGATCAAGCCGATCCAGACTGAATGTTGCAGTTGGACATCCGCATGCCTTGGTTCCTTGCCTTCCCGCAGCCCGGCGTAAATGATGAGCACGCCCACCGCCGCCAGCGCGCCGGCCACCAGCGGAAGATTGCGGAACAATTCTTCGATCTCCGCGTGGTCATGGCCGCGCAGGAAAACCTTTTCAATGACCAGCTTGAGCGCCACATAAACCACGGCGGTGCAAGCCGAGGCCACGACGACCAGGATGCCAAACCATTGCGCCTGGCCTGAAGACGCAAAATAATCGCGCCGCCAACCATGCCAGAAATAAACCATCACCGCGAACATGGTGCCGGTATGCAACATGATCAGCAGCATGGTCATTTCCGGGCTGGCTGGGTCCAGACCCATGAGTTTTTCTGCCACAATAACGTGGGCCGAACTGGAAACCGGCAGCAGTTCGCACGCGCCTTGAATCAGCGCGAGAATCAGGATGTGAAAATAATGCATGACCCGCGCAGTCTGCCCGATTCGTTTCCAAATCACAACCAGAGTCTCACGGCAATCCACAGCACAGTAAGAAATTGGATTGAATACTGGCCGGGAAGCTGATTTAGTTGAAATGCTCATGATGGGTCGGAGAGCCATGCGTTGCAGCAACTTGAGTTCATTATGGGCCGATCGATTTATGAACCTCCTTGCAAGCTTGATAATTATTGTTGTGCTTGCCCTCCCCGCCGGAGCGGCGACCTTGTATGTGGACGTGAACAGCCCCAATCCCACGCCGCCCTATGCCGATTTGACCACCGCCGCAGTTGGCATTCAGGACGCCGTGGATGCCGCCGCCAACGGCGATTTGATTCTGGTGAACGACGGTTATTACCAGGAGGGATTTCGGGCCACCAAAACAGGTATCAGTCCCGTAAACGCTGCTGTGCAAACCAACCGTGTGGTCATCGCCAAGGGTCTCACCGTCCAAAGTCTCAATGGGCCCACGGCTACCTACATCAGCGGGAGCGGACTTTACCGCTGCGTGTGTTTGACCAACGGCGCGACGTTGAGCGGCTTCACTTTGACCGGCGGTGCGGCAGGTTATGTTGAAACCATCACCCTTCCGCCGGGCCACACCACCACCAAGACGATCGCAGGGGATGGCGGCGGCGTCAGTGGCGGCACCTTCGGTGGGGGCACGGTTTCAAATTGCGTGTTGACCGCCAATACCGCGACGGACGAAGGTGGTGGAGCTTACGATGTAACCTTGGTTAATTGCCTGCTGACAGGCAATTTCGCGACCCTCGGCGGCGGCGCGGCAGAATGTACGCTGATTAGCTGCAATGTCACCGCCAACACCACTCCAACCACAGGTGTCAACGGACCGGCTGATCCAGAGCCAAATTCTGGCGGCGGCGTTTACGCCGGTTCAGCCATCAATTGTGTCATCGCACAGAATTCGGCGTGGCAAGGCGGTGGTTGCGCTGGCGGCCGGCTCGTCAATTGCACCATCGTCAACAATTCCGCGGGGTTTTGCGGCGGAATTTCATCCCCGGCCTCCACCAGCGTGATCAACTGCATCGTTTATGACAACACGGCCGGCACCAATGATAATTTCGGCGGAGCGAATATATCCCTTGAATACAGTTGCACTTTTCCCATGCCCGCCAGCGGCGCGGGCTGTTTCACCAACAATCCGCTGTTTGTGGATTTCTGGGGTGGCGATTATCATTTGCAAGCCACTTCCCCCTGTATCAATGCCGGCCTCAATGGCGCCATCACCAACCGCACAGATCTCGACGGCAATCCCCGCATCTCCGACGGCACTGTGGACATCGGCGCCTACGAATATCAAGAGCCAGCCGCGCCGGCGCTGTTGATCACCTCAATCATTCCCCTGACCGGCTTGAATCAGGTCATCATCACTTGGCAGAGCGTGAACAATCAGAATTATTCCCTCCAGCGCAGTTGCGATCTGACCGCGCAACCTCCTTTTGCGACCATTCAGAGCAGCATCCCCGGGCAGGCGGGCACGACAAGTTTCACGGACACCACCGCCACCAACAACGTCCCCTATTTTTATCGCGTCGTCGGGCAGTAGCCGTGGCGCCTGGGATAAAAAGACGCGCATGCTTTTCCCACGCGACCGGATGGGTTATTCGCGCGGTGTTCCGTGAGCTGCCGCCAGGGCCATTAATGGAGCCGCTTCGCACCAGCACCCGGCTGGCCGGCACCCGCGCGGCTAGAACAAATGTTCAACGTAAAAAGCTTTTTTCGCAACCAAATCCAGCCATAATCCGTCCATAATCACAACAATGAAAACACAAAGCAAAATCACGGCCGCCCAAATGCGCCGCCGTTCCTTCCTCAAAGGCGTTCTGACCGCGGGCGCCGCCTCCGTATTTGCACCCCGCCTGTTGTTCGGAGCCTCTCCCGGCGGCAAAGTCAACCTCGCTTGCTGCGGCATTGGCAATCGCGGGGCCGAAGACTTCCAGGAGTTCTATAAACTCCAAAAGGCCGGTCTGGTGAACATCGTGGCGCTCTGCGACACCGACATGGGCGCCAAGCACACGCTGGGCGTGATCAAGCTGTGTCCAAATGTGCCGCAGTTCAAGGATTTCCGCCAGATGCTCGACAAAATGGGCAAGGACATTGACGCCGTGAGCGTGGCCGTTCCCGACTTCTCGCATTTTTCGATCGCCATGCTGGCGATGTCCATGGGCAAGCACGTGTACAGCGAGAAGCCCATGGGCCACAGTTTCCGGCAAATCGAGCTGATGATGCAGGCCGAGAAGAAATACAATGTGGCCGCGCAAATGGGCAACCAGGGCCATTCTGAGGCGAACTATTTCCAATTCAAGGCGTGGACGGATGCCGGCATCATTAAGAACGTCACCAAAATCACCGCCTTCATGAACAGTTCCCGCCGCTGGCACGACACACCCAAATTCGCCTTCAGCAAGCTCACCGGCTACCTCCCCGAAGAACCCATCCCGCCGACGCTCGATTGGGAAACCTGGCTGACCACGGCGGAAGCCCACCAATACAATCACGGATATATCAACGGCGACTGGCGTTCCTGGTTCGATTTCGGCAATGGCGCGCTGGGCGACTGGGGCGCGCACATCTTCGATACCGCGCACGAATTCCTGCAGTTGGGCCTGCCCACCGAGGTGGAAGCGGTCAAACTGGATGGCTACAATCAGTTCATTTTCCCGCAAGCCTCCACACTGGCATTTCGTTTCCCCGCGCGCGGCACACAGCCGCCCTGCGAACTCACTTGGTACGACGGCCAGAACAACCTGCCGCCATTGCCGGATGACATGGGCGACTCCGTGGTGGATCCCAACATCCCACCGCCGTCCACCGGCTCGCTGGAAACCAAGAAGCGCCCGCCGGGCAAAGTCATTTACGGCGAAGGCCTGACCTTCAAGGGGGGGTCGCACGCCTCCACCCTGCAAATCATTCCCAAAGCCAAGGCTTTGGAAATGGCCTCCAAGTTGCCGCCGGTGCCCAAGAGCCCGTCCAACCATTGGAAAAACTTTCTGCTGGCCTGCAAGGGTGAGGAAAAGTGCCGGTCGTCATTCGCCGTGGCCGGGCCGCTCTGCCAAGCCATGGCCTTGGGTGTCATTGCCCAACGGGTCAACGCCAAATTCTCCTTCGACCCGGCGACCAAGCAAATCACCGACCACAAGGTCGCCAACGGCCTGCTTGCCGGCGTCCCGCCACGCAAGGGCTGGGAGCAGTACTATAAGCTAGCCGCCTGAAAATGAAGCGGCGTTCTTTTATCCGTAGAACGCTTCGTGGAATCGCCGCTTTCGCGGTCCTGCCGGAGATAATTCCCGCGCGGCTGCTGGGCGCCGAGGCGCCCAGCAGGAAAATTCAGGTGGCCCAGATCGGCTGCGGCCGCATGGGCCGCAGCGACTTGGGCAATATTTTGACCGAGCCGCTGGCGCGGGTGGTGGCAGTGTGCGACGTCGATGCCAAGCGCCTTGCCGCCGGCCGGAAAATGGCTGAGGATTACTACGCCGGGCAGGGCGAAGCCGGCGCCAAAATAACATCATTCCCGGATTATCGCGCGGTGCTCGCCGCACCGGAAATTGACGCGGTCATCGTGACCGTGCCGGATCATTCCCACGCTTTGCTGGCCATTGCTGCGGCCATTGCCGGCAAGCATGTCTATGTGCAGAAACCGGTCACATACAGCATCGCCGAAGCGATTGGCTTGCGACGGACGGTGGAGGCGAAGAAGATCATCCTGCAGACCGGGTCGCAACAACGCTCCGAGCATCCGTGGCGCAGTTTTCGCGCGGCCAGCGAGGCGGTGCGCAACGGGCGCATCGGCCGGCTGCAGACCGTTAAAATCGGCATTGGCTTGGACCATCCCAGCGGCTACCGGCCCGCGCCGATGGCCGTGCCGGACAATCTGGATTACGAACACTGGCTTGGGCCGGCGCCGGCACAGCCTTACATGGAAGGCCGGGGGCACCCGCAAAACGACCTCCAAGGCCGCCCCGGCTGGATTACCACGGAAGACTTTGGCCTGGGCATGATCACCAATTGGGGCGCGCATCATGTGGACATCGCCCACTGGGCCATGGGGCAGGAACTTGGCGGGCCGCGGACTATCGAAGCGCGCGCCGAGTTTATGAAGAACGACCTGTGGACCGTGCATACGACGTACCACGTCGAAATGCTCTATCCGGGGAATGTCCGCGTCCTCCTTGACCAGAAGTTTCCCACCGGCATTCGCTTCGAGGGTGACGAGGGCTGGATCTTTTGCACCCGGGGGGAGGATGGCAATGACACCCTGCCGCCTTTGCGCGCCAGCGACACGAAGATCCTCTCGCCGCTTACCGGCGACGTCATCCGCTGGCCATCCAGCAAGTCCCATCACGGCAACTGGCTGGAAAGCATTGCCGCCAACCGCCAGCCCATCGCGCCCATTCAGCAATCCGCCCGCAGTTTGGAAGCCTGCGCCGCCGCGTGGATTGGAATGAAATTGAAACGCAAATTGACTTGGGACGCCGCCACTGAGAGATTCGCAGGCAATGACGCCGCGAACGCCTTGTGCAGTCGGCCGGCGCGCAAACCCGAGTACGATTTTGCGCAGGCGATGAACCAGGCGGGAATATCTTAGTGCCTTTGTCCACCTCATCCTCATCCTTATCCTCGCTTTTTGGGCTGCGAAAGTGAGGATGAGGATGAGGATGAGAAAGAGAAGGATGGCTTCCGACGCCGGCTGCGCGATGTCCCGCCCTCATTCTGCTTGTAAATTTCACTTTCAAATGGCGCGGCTTCCACTAGATTGCCGTCATGTCCGAGATCGCCAAATTCGTCAATCGGGGTGCCGCCAGCACCACGCCCGCCATTGCGGAGAAAGTATTGCGCCACCTCCCGCAATGGAAACTGGAGTTCACGCAGATCAATGCGCCCAAGTTTCCGCACTTGGTGGACCAATTGGAATTCCTCGCCGACGCCATCGAGGATTGCGTCGAAGGCGCCTACAAAGACCTGCCATATACGGCAGTGGCGCAAGCGGTTTTTGCGCTGATTTATGCCCACAAGAAAATGAATATGCTGCCCGATGCGGTTTTGGAACTGGGCCGGGCTGATGATTCCAGCGTGGTGCGCGCTGTGCTCATTCAGAACGAAAAGGATTTCGCCATTTATGCCGGCAAACAAGGCGTGGATTGGCGCCGGATCACCAGCCAGCCGTAAACCGGCCAACCAGCGCCAAAAGTCATGCAAATTCCCTTGGTAATGACCATCATCAGTCCCGATCGCACCGGACTGGTGGAGTCCGTGGCCCGCGCCGTGGCCGATCACGGCGGCAACTGGCTGGAAAGCCGCATGTGCCGGCTCGGCGGGGAATTCGCCGGTATTCTGCGCCTCGAGCTGCCGGCGGAGAAAAAGCCGGCGCTGCTGGCCGCCCTGCAACAACTCCAGACCAATGGCCTGCAAATTGTCGTGCGCGAGGATGCGCCGGTTTCCGCCGCCGTCGGCCAACAGACCCGGCTTGAAATCATTGGCGCGGATCGTCCGGGCATTGTCCGCGAAATCACCAGCGCGCTCGCCCGGGCCGGGGTCAATGTGGAGGAATTCTCCAGTGAAGTCTCCAGCGCGCCAATGTCGGGGGAAACGTTGTTCAAAGCCAGCGCCCGGCTGCAATTGCCCGCGCCTTGCGACCAAGCCGCGCTGAAACGGGATTTGGAAAAAATCGCCGCGGATTTGCTGGTGGATGTTTCGTTTGCGGAATTGGGCGGTGCCTGACAGCGGAATATGCGTGGGCCGGATTGCGGTTTGTGGGCCGCTGCCGCCGCGTCAGTCAGAACGCGGTCGAAATCATCAGAGCGCTTTGCATTTCGAACCTTGCCGCGGCTCGCCGAACCGCGCTCCGCAGCCGGCAAAATATGCGTCATCTCCTCCAACCCCGGGTCTTGAACCAGGCGGCTATCGCCGCCTCGGTCTCCGCGCTGGCCTGTTATCCCCGCCTTTTCCTTTGGCTGCACCGGCCCGGGCCAATCTGGTACTTGGAGGCCACCATCTTCATTTGCTGCATCATGCTGTGGAGCTTTGTCTTTGCCTGGCACGAGTTTTATACCCATCGGCCGGCCTTCATTTTTAAACTGGACTTGATGCCGTTCCTGGTGGCTACCTTGACCGGCGTCGTCACAGCGGTGGCATTTCACCGGTGGCTGGACCCGCCGCTCCGCCCACAGTTTCCGGAGGAATACCCGCCGGATTTGCGGCATTGGCTGGCGGCGATACCCTTCGTGCTGGCTTTCAATCAGTTGTTCTTGATCTTCGCGCCCTTCGACTGGTTGCTGCGCTTGGCCAAGAATCGCTGGGTGGCCACCGGTCTGACTGGCCTATGGGTGACGGTCCTGCTGCTGCTGAAAATCCACAAACTTTCCGCGTCCGTTGACACTCCGCTGCTGGTTGTGCTGGTGGCTGGAAGAGCCATGGCGGGATTTCTGATCGCGTGGCTTTATTGGCGGGGCGGGGTCCTGCTGGTCTGTTGGTGGGCCTTGCTCTTGGAATCCCGGCACTTGCTGGACTTCTTGTGAGCGCACGACGCTTGCGGGGCGCGAGTTATCCCAACTCGCAGCCCTCCGCCAGACCTCGGCGCCTGGTAGATGTTCAAATCGTTAATGCCAATCCACGCGCTGCGGTTTGGGACGAACCGCGGTCCGCAAATTAAACTGCCGCCCCTTTCGCGCTGTGTTTGACAGCCGGTGGCTTGCATCATACAATTTATCTGATGACGGCAACCGCGACCATTCTATACCGTACGCCCGAACGGATTTTTTCCGCTGCCGACCGCGGCGAGAAAGTGACCATCCGTCGCGGCAAGTCTGAATACGTGCTCACCAGGAAAACAGGACAGGCCGCACTTTACGGTTGTCTGCGTGGTGCCATCCGGCACGACGCCGGCAAGCCCCAGATTCGTTGGAAGGCGGCGCAGTGAGCCATTTGCTGGATACCAACGCGTGGAAATGGCTCACCCGTGGCGGCAAACTGAAACCCGCCGCCAAATTGCTTGCCTTGGAAGACACCCCGTTGTTCCTGCTCGATATTTCATTTTGGGAAATTTGCAAAGCCGTTGAACACGGTACTTTGATCTTGGAAATGCCGCCGCTCGCCTGGATTCAAGCCGCGCTGACCCGGAATGTCACCATCCTCACCATCACCCCCGAAATCGCCGACCAATCCTGTAAACTCGCCGCTCGAGGATTGAAAACTGAGGATCCGGCAGACCAGCTTATCGTGGCCACCGCATTGATTCACCGTCTGACACTCGTGACCCGCGACCATTTGATTTCCAATTGGGGCGGCGTGCCGGTCCTGATTTACTAAAATGTTTGAACTCCTCCAGACCGATTCGCACACCCAGGCGCGGCTGGGCCGCTTGACCACGGCCCGCGGCGTCGTGGACACGCCCGTCTATATGCCGGTCGGCACCCAAGCCAGCGTCAAGGCGATGGATCCCCGCGAACTGATCGAGTGCGGCACGCAGATCATTCTCGGCAATACCTACCACCTGAACATCCGGCCCGGTATGGAAATCATCGCCGCGGCCGGCGGCCTGCATCGGTTCATGAATTGGGAGAAACCCATTCTCACCGACAGCGGTGGCTTCCAGGTCTTCAGTCTCGCCAAAATCCGCAAGCTCAAGCCGCATGGCGTCGAATTCCGTTCGCATCTTGACGGCTCGCCGCTGTTTCTCGGCCCCAAGGAAAGCATGGCCATCCAGCGGGTGCTGGGCTCGGATATCGCCATGGTGTTCGATGAGTGCCCGCCGCACGACGCCCCCGCGCGCGAGCAGCGGCACGCCGTTGAACGCACCATCCGCTGGGCGCGCGAATGCCGCGAGCAGCCGCGGGCCGCGGGCCAGCACGTTTTTGGCATTGTGCAGGGCGGCAGCAATCCCGCGCTGCGCGAGGAATGCGCCAAGGCCATCGTGCCGCTGGATTTCGACGGCTACGCCATTGGCGGGGTGAGCGTGGGCGAGCCGGAACCCGAAATGCTCAAGGCCATCGAGATCACGGTGCCGCATCTGCCCGCCCACAAGGCCCGCTATGCCATGGGCCTCGGCACCCCCGCGCAGATGCTTGAGCTGATCGCGCGCGGCGTGGACATGTTCGACTGCGTGCTGCCCACCCGGGTCGCACGCAATGGCACGGCTTACACCCGCCGCGGCGCGATTGGCATCAAGGGCGGCCAGTTCAAGGCGGACTTCCGGCCCGTCGAGGACGGCTGCGCTTGTTTTGCCTGCCGGCATTTCACCCGCGCCTATCTCCGGCACCTCCTGAACGTGAACGAAATTCTTGGCTTGCGCATGTTGAGCGTCCACAACACCCACATGTATTTGCAAACCATGGCCGATGCCCGCGCCCATCTCGCGGCCGGCACCTTCGCGGACTACTACCACGAATTCATCGCCAATTTCAAACCTTCGGAAAAAGTCCTGGCCCAGCGAAAGAAACATTTGGCGGCCGACTGAGCACGCGGCGGTTGGACACAAGTTTGCTTGCGCGGCCACCGTAAATCGTAAATCGTAAATCCCACATGATTCTGGGCACCGGCATTGACCTCATTGAAGTGGCGCGCATCGCGTCCTCGCATGAAAAATTTGGCGAGCGCTTTGTCCAGCGGATTTTACTGCCGGATGAAATCGCCTACTGCCTCGCGCATCGTCAGCCGGCGCCCTTTCTGGCCGTGCGCTTTGCAGCCAAAGAGGCCGTCTCCAAGGCGTTCGGCACGGGGATCGGCGCGGAACTGGGCTGGCGGGACATTGAAATCCGGCGCCACGATTCCGGCGCGCCGTTCGTGGTGCTGCACGGCAAAGGTCGGGCCTTGTTTGCAGCCCGCGGCGCCACCAAACTGCACCTCAGTTTGAGCCATACGGAGCACTATGCGACCGCCACGGCAATTCTGGAGGCGTGACCCCGGCGCAGGCGGTGGCCCGCGGCGTTTACGCCGCTTCAGCCTTCGCCAAGTTCGAAAGGATTACGCGGCTCCTTT
>Ga0316231_1002581_pt1 | contig 17038 bp, 11 predicted proteins | sample TBH18027metaG_FD_206002 | JGI IMG/M metagenome (GOLD analysis project Ga0316231, IMG submission 206002) | Freshwater microbial communities from Trout Bog Lake, Wisconsin, USA - TBH18027 | ecosystem: Environmental > Aquatic > Freshwater > Lake > Hypolimnion/Profundal zone | place: USA: Wisconsin...
TCCAGAAAAGTCGGGCGTTGCCGGGGCAAACAGGCTTGTGCGGCCTCCCAGTGCCTGGCAAAATCCTCGTGGACAGCGCTCTCATGGAGCGTGGATAAAGCAAGGTCCAGATTCATGGACGCTCCATGCCTTTGTTCCAATTCACGACAATGCATCGCGCATTGGGCGCATCTGTCAGAGTCAGGGAAATATGGATAGTGTGCGGAGGAAGCAGGTCTTCTGCGCGATCCGGCCATTCAATGGCGATAATGGCTCCGCTATCGATGTATTCCTGAAAACCAATAACCAGCAGATCTTCGGCGGAGTGGAGACGATAGAGGTCAAAATGAGCCAAACGGTTTTTTGCGCCTTGGTATTCCGAGACTAGGGTAAAGGTTGGACTGGTTACGGGCCGCGAAACACCCAATGCCCGCGCGATCCCTTGCACAAATGTGGTTTTCCCGGCCCCCAGATCGCCCTCAAGCGCAATAACGCCGCCATTGGCCACCTCTCTGGCCACGCGTTCAGCCACCCGCCACGTTGCGGCAATGCTGCGCACCGTGAATGTTTCCACACCCTGTTTTGGCATCTTTTTCATGCAGCAACGTTTGGCAAGGCAGTCGGCAGGATTGCCAAAACCGACGTGCGGGTGTGGGCATTATTACAGGAGAACCCCTTTCGGGGTTTCCTCTCCATCTTCCCACCATTTGGGCTTTTGGGTCTCGATTCTGGCAATTCCCTTGGAAGTCATTTGAATGCCGCGCGCGGAAACACCCTTCACGAGCACCTCGGACGGGGTAAAAAGTTGCTGATGAATGCGCTGGTTCTTGGCGGGCTTATACTTAAGGTAGACCGTTTCCGGCGTGCCTTCAACGAGTAGCTGGACGTCGCTGTTTTCCGGGGCCAGGCGATATTCTTTGTTCTGGATGGCTCCGCCAAACGAGAAACGCTTCAAGTAGGAGAAGCCATATTCCCGATGCGTATAAACGCACGTCATCTGCCGGTCGCGATCAAAAATCGCGCAGTAAATCATATTCTTATCCACAAAGAACTTATCCGGCGGAGGGATGACCTTGTAACGGCCGTCATCCCAGCAGATGATCAGCTTATCCAAAGATGAACATTGGAAGAGTGTTTCCCCGGTTCGAATGTCATGGCCGATGTAGCCATTCTCCCGATCAATGCGCATCGTCAGTTCCGTGGCGGTCAGACTGCGCATCTCGATCTCGCCAAAGGTCGCGATCCCCGTTATACGCGGATAGCGGTCCTGGTATTCCTTGATCAAACGTTTCAGGTACTTGACCGCATAGGAGCGGAGGGATTTCAAATTGGCCTCAACCTCCGCAAGTTCCTTAAGGATGCCGCCGATCTCTTCACGATTCCGGTTGATGTCGTAAAGGGAGATCCGACGAATGCGGATTTGGAGGAGTTGCTCAACATCTTCGGGAACAATCGGACGGATCAGGCGGCTCGTGAATGGCTTGAATCCATCCATAATGGCCTGCTGGACAGCTTCGCCTGTTTTACACTGTTCGATGCGTTTGTAAATCCGCTCCTCGACAAAAATCTGCTCCAGTGTCTTGTGATGCAAGGCGTCGTTCAGTTCGTCGCGCCGGATTTCCAACTCCCGATTGAGCAGCGCCAGCATTTGGCTCGTGTTGGCGCGAAGGATATCGGAAACAGGCATCTCCTTGGGCCTGTTCTCAAAAAGCACAACGGGACGGCTGGTGACCGAGACTTCGCATGCGGTAAAGGCATAGAGTGATTTGGTCACCGCATCCTGGGAGGCACCGGGACTCAGAACAAGCTCAATTTCGACGCGCTCAGCCGTGAAGTCGTTGATGGCGCGGACCTGCACCTTCTTGCGCCGGATGGCGTCCTCGATGGAATCAATCATGGATTCCGTCGTCTGGCCGAAGGGCAACTGCGTAATGCACAAGCGGTTGTTCTGGCGATGCACGATTTTGGCGCGAATTTTGATCCGTCCAATGCCATCCTGATACTCACTGACGTCCATCTGTCCGCCCGTCTGAAAATCGGGAAGGACCTTGAACGGTTTCTTCTGGATGATTGCAATTTGCGCCTCAAGCAACTCAATAAAATTGTGGGGCAACACGGAGGTCGAGAGACCCACGGCAATGCCTTCCGCGCCAAGCATCAGGAGCAGGGGAAGCTTGCACGGCAGAAGGACGGGTTCCTCGTTGCGTCCATCGTAACTCGGCATGAAACGCGTGGTCTTGGGATTAAAGACCTCGTGCCGGGCCAGATCGGTCAGTCGGCATTCGATATAACGCGAGGCGGCGGCCGGATCGCCGGTGTAGATGTTTCCGAAGTTTCCCTGTCCTTCAATGAGATAGCGCCTGTTGGTCAGATTGACAATCGCATCGGCGATGGAGGCATCACCGTGCGGATGATATTGCATGGCGTGGCCAACCACATTGGCCACTTTGATGAACCGCCCGTCATCCTTTTCATACAGGGAGTGCAGGATGCGCCGCTGAACGGGCTTCAATCCATCCTCGACCGTTGGGATTGCGCGGTGGCAGATGGTGTAGGAGGCGAAGGTCAGGAAATTTTCGTTCATCAAGCGGCTGAGCGGGCCGCTCTCGCCGGGGCGCATGAGGGGCGGCGGTACGTGCGGCGTATCGTTGCCGTTGTCGCCGCTGGATTCAGCAGGGGGCGGCGTGGCCGTGGAACCATCTTCGCTCGCATCCGCATCGCTGGATTCCGGACCAGCCGGGTGGGCGGGTGGTGGCGTCTGTGCATGCCGTGAAGGACGTTCAATTTTGGGTGGGCGTCCTTTTTTCGGCGCCACCTTTTCCAAATCAAACAGCATGTCTTGCGTCACCTGAACCGGAGGAAGACCTTCGGATGAATGGGCTTCGTCCGCCTTGGCAGCGACCGGTTTTACGGGAATGTTCTTTTTTGCTTTGCTCACGTCAGCACGTCCTCGCTGACCACCAAATGATCCATGATGTACTGGCGCCGCTCAGGTGTGTTGCGGCCCATGTAGAATTCGATGGTTTCCGGAATGCCGTGGTCCTGCGTCACATCAACAGGCGTCAGTCGCATCTCATCGCCAATGAAATCCTTGAACTCGGATGGCGAAATCTCTCCAAGACCTTTGAATCGCGTGATTTCGTTGCTCTTTCCGAGCTGGGTAATTGCGGCATCCCGCTCAGCCTCGCTATAGCAATAGATCGTGGTTTTCTTGGTGCGAACCCGGAAGAGCGGCGTTTCGAGAATGTAGAGATGCCCTTCGCGCACCACGCGCTCAAAATAGCGGACAAACAGGGTGATCATCAAATTACGGATGTGCAGACCATCCACATCGGCATCGGTGGCCAGAATCACTTTCTGATAGCGCAGATTGTCGACGCTCTGCTCAATATCCAGACTGCACATGAGATTGTAAATTTCGATGTTCTTGTAGAGCGCGTCGCGCTTCAAGTCGCAGACGTTGAGGGGTTTTCCCTTGAGCGTGAAGATGGCCTGGGTGGAGACATCGCGGCAACTCACCAGCGATCCGGCAGCGGATTGACCTTCAGTGATGAACACCATGGTCTCCAATCCGGTTCCGCGAAGCTTGTTGAGGTGCTGCTTGCAGTCCTTCAACTGCGGCACGCGGATTGAAACGGCCTTGGATCGTTCGCGGGCGAGTTTTTTGACGGAATTCAGCTCGGCGCGGAGCTTGCTGGTCTCCTCGACCTTGGTCAGCAGCTTGGCGGCCTCCTGCGGTTCGCGGTGGAACATTTCCTCAACAACCCGCTTGATCTCCGCCACAAGGTCGGAACGAATCTCCTGATTGCCGAGCTTGTTCTTGGTCTGTGATTCAAAAATCGGATCCTTGAGGCGAATGGCCACGGCTCCAATCAAACCGTCGCGGATGTCATCACCGTCGTACTTCTTCTTGGCGAATTCGTTGACGGCCTTCATCAGGCCTTCCTTGAACGCGCTCAAATGGGTGCCACCATCGTTGGTAAACTGTCCGTTGACGAAGGAGTAGTAATCTTCGCTGAATCGATTGGTGTGGGTGAACGACAGTTCCAGCGTCTTGGATCGGTAATGGAACGGCTGATAGAGCTTTTCAAACTGGGCTTCGTCGTGAATCAGGTCGAGCAGGCCGTTTTCGGAAACGATTGAGTTGCCGTTGTAATTCAGCGTCAGCCCGGCATTCAGATAGGCATACATGCGCAGGCGGCGGAGAATATGCTCCTCGCGGAAATTGAATTTTTGGAAGATTCCGCTGTCGGGCAAAAATTGGACGAGTGTGCCGTCACGCGCTTCCGCATCTTTGCCGCGACGTTCCTTGCGCAGTTTTCCGAGTTCAAAAACGGCTTCCGCATACTCGCCTTCGCGGAACGATCGCACGAGGAAGTTGGAGGAAAGGGCATTGACCGCCTTGGTTCCCACGCCATTGAGGCCGACGCTGAACTGAAAAACATCGTCGTTGTATTTTGCGCCCGTGTTGATCTGGGAAACACATTCAACCAGTTTGCCCAGGGGAATCCCGCGCCCATAGTCGCGAATGATCGCTTCGCCGGTTGTCGAGTTGACCGTGATGTCAACCTTCCGGCCATGCCCCATGATGAATTCGTCAACGGCATTGTCAATGACCTCCTTCAGGAGGATATAGATGCCGTCTTCGTACTGACTGCCGTCGCCTGTGCGCCCGATATACATACCGGTGCGCAACCGGATGTGCTCGACGGAAGACAGGGTTTTGATCTTGCTCTCGTCGTAAAGATGCTTGCTGGGAGTCGCCATGGGGAACGTATTGTTTCAGGAACCTTCGCAGGTTCCGTTTTCAGTTTTTTAAAGAACCGCGGAGCCTTACTTCGCCTGTGGCGCTGCAGCCTGGCGGCGAATGGAAGTGATGGTAACCGTCTTGAGCGGCAGGTCGGATTGGAAAGGACCTCCGGCGCCTGTTTGCACAGCGGCGATTTTGTCCAGGACATCAATCCCCTTGATGACCTTGCCGAAAACCGCATAACCAAACCCGCGCGATGTCTCCGACTGGTGGTCTAGAAAGGCATTGTCCTTATGGTTGATGAAGAACTGCGCCGTGGCGCTGTCCACAACCATGGTCCTGGCCATGGCAAGTGTCCCGCGAAGGTTTCCCAGCCCATTGCCGGCCTCGTTCTTGACAGGATCCCGTGTTGTTTTCTGGTTCAGATCTGCCGTGAATCCGCCGCCTTGAATCATGAAGTTGGGAATGACGCGGTGGAAGATGGTGCCGTCATAAAACTTGGAGTCGACATAGGCCAGAAAGTTGCTGACGGTCAGGGGGGCTTTGTCAGCGTAAAGTTCGGCGGTCATGGAGCCTTCGCTGGTTTCGATAACAACGGTCACGGTCGTCTCCTTGGCGGATGGCGCCGCCGGTTGTGCTGCCGCAGCGACGTGTTGCGTCTGCGCGACAGCGATTGTTGCACACAGTAAGCTGGCTCCAAAAATCAGGTGTTTCATAATCTCAATCTCTTTCTGCGGCTCAAGGAATTTTCCACGCATGAGGCAGCTCGCCGCAATGTGGGACAGTTTCGTTTCTTGGCGTCCGGGTGTCAAGCCGGAGTCCAAGTCTGTTTGCAATGATCCTCAACGTGATTGGCGATTGATCATGGCTGCTGCGACGCCTGCCCCGAATCCATTGTCAATATTGACAACCGTTACGCCGGATGCGCAACTGTTGAGCATTCCGAGCAAGGCTGCAACCCCATGAAAGCTCGCGCCATAGCCTACACTGGTTGGAACGGCAATAACCGGATGATCCACCAACCCCGCAACCACGGAAGGAAGCGCGCCTTCCATGCCTGCGACCACGACAATCGCCCGCGCGTTCTTAAATTGATTTGTTCGCGAGAGGAGCCGATGAAGACCGGCTACGCCGACATCAAACAGACGCACCACGCGGGCACCCAGTCGTTCAGCGGTCAAGGCGGCTTCCTCGGCTATTGGCAAGTCGGACGTTCCTGCGCACATCACCACCACTTTGCCGGAAGGACTGGGAAGGGGAACAACATCCCGCGTGAGGGCGCGCGCGGCAGTATGATGGACGACATCCGGAAAGACCGCCTTGACGGATGCGGCAAGTTCAGGCGTGACCCGTGTGACAAAGGTGTTCTGTCTGGCCTTGGTCATGGCGCGAAAGATGCCAACAAGCTGTTCGCCGGTTTTCCCGGCTCCATAGACAACTTCGGACATCCGCCGTCGCCTCGGTCGGTCAAGGTCAAGCTTGGCGAACCCGATGTCGGCTTCACGTGGTTGTTTTGTTCGAGCCATGCGTGTGTCCTCAATCTAGCAGCGCGTCCAGCTTTTCCCGCAACGCCGATACGGTCAGGCGTTCCTGTTTCATCGTGTCGCGGTCGCGCAAGGTCACGGTCCCATCTTCCAGCGTCTGAAAGTCCACAGTCACACAGAAAGGAGTTCCGGCTTCGTCCTGGCGACGGTAGCGACGGCCAATGGCCCCGCTTTCATCCCAGAAACAGGCCCAGCGACGTTGCAGGCTGCCAAAGATTTCGCGGGCTTTTCCGTAAAGATCGGGCTTGTTCTTCACCAGAGGGAATACGGCCACCTTGATCGGCGCGATCAACGGGTTGAAGCGCATGACGGTGCGTGTTTCGGTTTTGCCTTTCTCATCAGCAACCTGCTCTTCCGCGTAAGCGTTGCAAAGCAGGGCAAGGGCCATGCGATCTGCTCCAGCGGACGGCTCGATGACATGCGGGACGTAACGCCCCTCAAACAGCTTGGAGACAAAGGCACGCGCATCATCGGGCGATTTGCCACGGGCAGACCAGGTTTGGACGGTCTTCTCGACGAATGCGGCCTTGGCTGCTTCGTCGAGCTTTGACGCCGCCAGCTTGAGTGGTTCGTCAAACACTTCCATGGACTTGCCCGAGTGCTTCTGATGTTGGGTCAGGTCAAAGTCGCTGCGCGCGGCAATGCCTTCCAATTCCTGTATCCCGAACGGAAATGCATACTCAATATCCACGCATGCGCGCGCATAGTGGGCGAGTTCGTCCTGCTTCTGCCAGTATTCAACCAGCGAAGCGGCCGGCAGACCCACGCGGCGATACCATGCCAGACGTTGCTGCACCCAGTACTTGTGCCAGACTTCCCATCCCCAGCTTTCCTGTGGCGTGGAGAGGTCAGGAGTGTCCGCCATGCTCACGACGCGACCGAAGATCAATTCCACGGCCTCGTCGGGCCGGATGAAGAATTCAAGCTCCATTTGCTCAAACTCGCGCGAACGGAACGTATAGTTGCGCGGAGTCAACTCGTTGCGAAATGACTTGCCCATCTGCGCAATACCAAAGGGAACGCTTTGGCGGCTGGTGGCCAAAACGTTTTGAAACTGGGCAAAGATGGCCTGCGCGGTTTCCGGACGCAGATACGCAACATTGGAGGGATCCTCCACCGCGCCGACAATGGTCTTGAACATCAGATTGAAGGGACGCGGATCAGTGAGTTCCCCGCCGCAGTAAGGGCAGGGGAGAACAGGCGTTTCCGGGGTTGATCCGGCGAGCAACGCAAAAAAGGTCTTCAGATCAGCGGCTGCCGTCAGCTTGGGCGCGCATGAAGCCACAAACGTCTCGGACTGCATGCGCACGGCAGCCAGGTTCGGGGCCTTGGATTTTCCCTGCCCTTTGCACCAGGATGTCACACGGCCTATGTCCGGCTGACCATTGGCATACAGGGCATTCAGGTCGGTGCCCAGAGAACTGTCGCCCAGAATCTCCCAAATCTGGTCGGAGCGCATCAACTTTTTGCACTGCTTGCAGGTGCTCATCGGGTCGGAGAATGTATCCAGATGACCGGAGGCCTTCCAAATGGCCGGATGCATAATGATGCTCGCATCAAGTCCCACAACATCTTCGCGTGTGCGGACCATGGTCTTCCACCAGTCCTCCTTGATGTTGCGCTTCAATTCACAGCCTAGGGGACCGTAATCCCAAAAGCCGTTGATGCCACCGTAAACTTCAGAACTCTGGAAAATGAATCCGCGTCGTTTACACAACGAAGCAATGGTTTCAAGCACATTGACAGGTGTTGGATTGGCCATGTTGTTTCCTTCGTACTGCGCATCCGCGTGGAATGCGGATGCAAATTCCCGTCATCATTGCGTTTCATCGCGCGCGAGGCAAGCTCACAGTGAAAAGGCAAAGGCATGCCCCCTCCTTTTTCTGACCTGTTTTAGGGTGATACGTCCGAAACATTGACACCCTGCATCCGGTTCTGACATGCTCCATTTGACGATGGACCCCATTCTGCATATTGACCATTTAACCGTGCGATTCCGCCGCCAGGGAACCGTGACAACGCCCGTGCGTGATCTTGCATTCGCCATGGCCGCAGGGGAACGCCTTGCCTTGGTAGGCGAAAGCGGTTGCGGCAAGAGCATGACGGTGCTCGCGCTGACGGGACTCTCGCCCACGGATCTTGCCGAACGTCGCGGAGAGGCTTTTTTTTGCGGGCAAAATCTGCTCGCATTATCGGCTGAAGAGGTCCGTCACCTGCGCGGGAAGAACGGCATCAGCTACATCTTTCAGGATCCGACAGGTTCTTTAAACCCGGTGATGCGCATAGGCGACCAGATCGTCGAGTGCCTCGAAGGCGCATGGAAGATGCGCGTGGAAGAAGCAACACATCTTCTGGCGCGTGTAGGCTTGCCTGATCCGGCGCGCGCCTTTCAGGCCTACCCCTGTGAGTTGAGTGGCGGCATGCAACAACGAGCCATGATTGCCATGGCGCTGGCTGCCAAGCCAAAACTTTTGATCGCCGATGAGCCCACAACGGCCTTGGATGTCACCACGCAGCGGCAGGTCCTGGACCTGATCGACCGGTTGGTGCGCGAAACAGGGTTGTCGCTCTTGCTGATTACGCACAATCTGGGATTGGTTGCCGGGCGTGTAGACCGTGTGGCGGTCATGTATGCCGGGCAGATTGTTGAGATCGGTCCTGTCGCCGATGTGCTGCGCGCGCCACAGCATCCCTACACAGTTGGGTTGCTCGCTGCCATGCCTCGTGTGCGAGGTGCCAACAGACAACCGCTGGTGGATATTCCAGGTTCCGTGCCATCCCCGGATCGCTGGCCGGGGGGATGTGCTTTTGCGCCTCGTTGCCCCAAACGCGCGTTGAAATGTCAACAGCCACCCCTTTTGGAAGATTCCGGTTCGGGAAGACAGGCACGTTGCTGGATGTTGCCGAAGGTCTGATTCGCCATGCCATTGCTTGAAGTCCATGATTTATGCGTTCGCTATCATCGCCCGGGGGGTAAACCTCTGACGGCGTTGCAGGATGTTTCCCTGCATGTGGAAAAAGGCGAAATTCTTGGGATTGTCGGCGGCAGCGGCAGCGGCAAATCCACGCTTGCCCGGGTTATTGTCGGACTTTTGAACCCCTGGCAGGGACGCGTTCTGTATCAAGGCAAGCCTGTTGCGCGCTTGGATCGGGCAGGGCGCGAGGAGTATTGCCGACATGTGCAAATGGTATTTCAGGATGCAGTAGGCTCGCTCAATCCACGCATGACAGCGGGTGAAATGCTTGCCGAGGTCCTACATGTGCATGGGTTGCCTCAGGATGAGCCGCATGTTATCCATCTGCTGGAGCAGGTCGGGTTGCCTCCGGAAACGGCTACAGCGTACGCGCGTGAGCTTAGCGGCGGACAATGCCAACGCGTGAGCCTGGCGCGCTGTCTGGCCCTGCAGCCACGTGTGCTGGTAGCTGATGAACCCGTGTCAGCGTTGGACGTTTCTGTTCAGGCGCGTGTGCTGAATCTCCTACAGGAACTTCGGAAGAGTCTGGGATTGGCCGTATTGCTGGTCGCGCATGATCTGGCTGTTGTGCGGAATGTCTGCGATCGGGTTTGCGTTTTGTCTCAAGGACGAATCGTGGAGGAGGGGTTTGTAGAATCGGTGCTTGAGCATCCGCAACACCCTTATACACAGGAACTCCTGGAAGCCATTCCGGATGTGGAGCGCGGATTGTCGTTGCGCGATCGATCCTGACATCATGTTGGAACGTGACCGTAGCGTCTGGCTGTGGCACACTTGTGGGGTACGGGGCGAAAGCGAACGTGCGGGGACTGATGACGCTCTACCGCACGTGAAGTGGGCGGGAACAACGCATTTAATGCCCACACACCGAGCTCCGGCGCACATGGACCTATGGAGAGAGTCACATGGAGACGAAAAAGAAAGGACGCAGACGGGTGGAATTATCGACTGAGTCCCTGTATGAGGATTTTGGCTGGCATTTGCGCTATACCTTGGCAAAGGATCGTTTCAGCGCGACGGACCGTGACCGGTATATGGCGCTTGCGTTGTCCGTCCGTGACCGTCTGATCGAACGTTGGGCCAAAACACGCCAGGCGCAACGCGGGCAGAACGTCAAGCGCGTGTATTACCTTTCGCTCGAGTTTCTGATTGGCCGTCTGCTGGGCAACAACGTCATCAACCTCCAGATGGAGGAGATGTGCCGTCAGGCCATGGCCGAAGCCGGTCTTGACTGGAATGATCTACGCGACCATGAAATGGATGCGGGGCTGGGTAATGGCGGTTTGGGGCGGTTGGCCGCCTGCTTCCTGGACTCCATGTCCACGTTGAAGCTTCCGGCCATGGGTTATGGCCTGCGCTACGACTATGGCATCTTCAAGCAGAAGATCGTCAATGGTTGTCAAATGGAAGATGCGGATCATTGGCTGAAAAATGGATACCCATGGGAAATCGCCCGTCCAGAGCATACCCAGACGGTTTTCTTTGAGGGACGCAGCGAAGCGGTAACGATTAATGGACGCACGGAATGGCATTGGGTCGATGCCAAGTCCGTGCTTGCCATGCCCTATGACCTCCCCATTGTCGGGTACGGCGGCGAGGTGGTGAACACCCTGCGCTTGTGGTCTGCTCAGGCCACGGACGAATTTGACTTCGACGATTTCAATCGCGGATCCTACGTGGCTGCGGTTGAAAACAAGGTGCTTGCCGAGAACCTGACCAAGGTGCTTTATCCAAACGACAATGTGCTTGCAGGCAAGGAATTGCGCCTGCGTCAGCAGTATTTCTTCGTTTCAGCCACCATTCAGGACATTTTGCGACGTTTCCAAGTCTCGGGGAACCCTTGGACGGCTCTTCCTGAAAAGGTTGCCATCCAACTCAATGAAACCCATCCGGCGCTGGCGATTCCAGAGATGATGCATATCCTGATCGATCGCGAACACTTGGACTGGGATGTGGCGTGGAATTTGACGCGAGCGTGCCTCGGCTATACCAACCACACCATTCTGCCTGAAGCATTGGAGCGGTGGAGTGTGCCACTGCTCGAGCGCCTCCTTCCGCGACACCTTCAGATTATCTACGAGATCAACGGACGCTTCCTGCATGACATCTCAGCGCGCTATCCGGGCGATGTCGCCCGTTTGCGCCGCATGAGCCTCATCGAGGAAGAGGGTGAGAAACACATACGCATGGCGTATTTGGCGATTGTCGGATCAACCTGTGTCAACGGTGTGGCGCAGCTTCATACCGAAATCCTTCGCCAGACCCTCTTCCGCGATTTTCATGACCTCTGGCCGGAGCGCTTTAGCAACAAAACAAATGGAATCACCCAGCGCCGTTGGCTGCTCAAGGCCAATCCCGGCCTGGCCAGTCTGATCACGGCCGCCATAGGACCGGGCTGGGTCACTGACCTCGAGCAACTTCGCGAACTCGAAGATTATGCCAACGACCCTGATTTCATGCGAAAGTTTCGGGCTGTGAAGCAGGCCAACAAGCGGGCATTGGCAACCTATGTTCGATCCCAACTGGGAATTTCCATTGCCCCGGATGCCATTTTCGATGTGCAAGTCAAGCGCATGCATGAGTACAAGCGTCAGTTGCTGCTTGCCTTATACATTATCACGCGCTTCCAGCGCCTGATCGAAAACCCGAATCTGGATGTTCTTCCCCGGGTATTCATTTTTGCCGGCAAGGCGGCGCCTGGCTACACCATGGCCAAGTTGATCATCCGGTTGATTCATGGCATTGCCGAGGTCGTCAATTCCCACCCCATGACCTGTGACAGGCTCAAGGTCGTTTTTCTGCCGGATTATCGCGTTTCGCTGGCCGAACGCATCATTCCGGCGGCCAACGTGAGCGAGCAAATCTCTCTTGCAGGCACCGAAGCTTCCGGCACGGGCAACATGAAACTCATGCTGAACGGGGCCTTGACGTTGGGCACTCTGGACGGAGCCAATGTTGAGATTCTGGATGCGGTCGGCGAGGAGAACATCTTCATTTTCGGAATGAAGTCGTCAGAAGTGGCGGCACGGCGGGCGCATTACAACCCGCGGGCGGTCTGTAAATCAGACGCAACGGTGCGCCACGCCATTGACATGCTGAAACAGAATGTCTTCTGTCTGCTGAATCCGGGGCTGTTTGACCCGATTGTGAAATCGCTTCTGGACTACGGCGACTATTACATGCTTTTGGCCGACATGAAGAGCTACATCGAGGCGCAGGATCGCGTGGAGGCCTTGTATCGTGAACCACGCGAATGGGATCGCCGGGCTTTGATCAACGTAGCCCGCGCGGGACGGTTCTCTTCCGACCGTACCGTGGCTGAATATGCGCGGGACATCTGGCATATCAAGCCGTGCGAAGTCAACGCGCAACCCACTGCCGCGGATGCCTCGGACGAAAAGAATCCCGCCTAGAAACGATCTTCAAATCGGATGGGCCGAGACGGCGCGCATGTTGAAACAGGCTCTACGAGAGCAGGCGCTGGATATCGTCCGAGCATGCCAGAGCTGCGGCATGCCCGGCAGCCATGGCATCCACGGCGCAGTTGAACTCAAGCGTTTCAATGTCTGACACGGACGGACGAATCAGGATATCCGGCGGATGGAGCGTGAGGCGATTTTGCGTGAGTTGTCTTTCTGTAATCCGCGCGGCGCGCGTCAGCACATCAAAAATGTTCAGGGCATGCGAATGTTCCCTGTGTGACCAGTGCTGGTAAACCTCGGAAACTTTCTCTTGCAGCGGTGCCAGATGCTTGCTCATTTTCGCCAGGATTTCCGGAACATCACGCGCCGGTTCCCGTACCTCATGCGCGTGTTTGCTGCGCATGGCGGAGGGAATGCCACGCCCGGGTGTGTGGTTGACGTCCACGGCAATCACGACATCCACGCCAAAGCTGCGGACGACATCAATAGGGAGAGGATTGGTCATGGCTCCGTCAATCAAGGTATGTCCTTCCCATTGCCCAGGAACAAAAATCCCCGGGATGGCAATACTGGATCGGATGGCGTCTCCGACCAATCCTTTTTTGAGCACAATCTGGTCTTGAAGTTGGAGGTCTGTGGCGATGGCGGCAAAGAGAATAGGCATATCCTCGATGTGTGGCACTTGCACAATATCCTGAATGAGTTGCTGTATGCGTTTTCCCGTGATCAGACCTGCCTTTGGAATTCCAACTTCGGCAAAAAGCCGGGCGACCTGCCGCCAATCGAGCTTCTCGACCAGACCCTCAAGCACATCGAGCCGGTTTGCTGCAAATGCCGCCCCGACAATGGCTCCAATGCTGGTTCCAACCACGCAGTGAATGGGTACATTTTTTTCTAAAAGGTATCGAAGTACGCCGATGTGCGCGCAACCGCGGGCGCCACCACTGCCCAGCGCCAAGCCGATTCGGATTTTGGAATGTTTCAAAGCTTTATTCATACGAGAGGCACTCATCACGATCACGCACACATATACAGATCATATTCAGTGTTGCGATAATCAGTGGAAAAGTCAAGGTGCCCTTGGTCCACAAAATGCTGTATTCAACAGGCATCTCCTCCTTTCGGCGAATCTTGAATGAGGGATGCGATGTAAGCTTGTGATCCGTCACAGCATTTGATACGGTTAATGGGTTTTTTCGCACGTTCTACCTGTTGGTGGAACGTATTTAAACGACAGCATGCGCCGGTTACGGACCTGCAGGCATCAAACACGCACGGATCCGTCCGGTTAGGAGAATCGAGCCATGGCGATCAAGAAGCCGGTCCGTAAGATTGCACCCAAGACTTCGGTCAAGAAACATTCCAGCAAGGCCTCTGCAACGGCCAAAAAGCCCGCGAAGAAAGCGGCCAAGCAGCCCAAGGGAAAGAAATACGTCTATATTTTCGGCGCAAAGACAGAGGGCAATGCGTCCATGAAGAATCTTCTGGGCGGCAAGGGCGCCAACCTCGCGGAAATGTGTTTGCTGGATGTTCCCGTTCCCGCAGGCTTTACCGTCAGCACGGAATGTTGCACGGACTACTACGAGGGGGGATGCAAGCTGCCCGCAGTTTTGACGAGCCAGGTCCTCAGCGCGCTGAGCAAGACGGAAGCTGTCATGGGCATGAAATACGGCGACCCGGAGAATCCTCTGCTGGTTTCCTGTCGCTCCGGCGCGCGCAAGTCCATGCCGGGTATGATGGACACCGTGCTCAATGTCGGTCTTTCGACGGCAACCATTCCGGGGATGATTCGCAAGACGAACAACCCGCGCTTTGTTTGGGATTCCTACCGCCGTCTGGTCATGATGTACGCCGATGTGGTGATGGAAAAGGCCGAGGGCCTTGAGCCTGCCGCTGGCAAGGGCATCCGCAAGCTGATGGATGAGGTTCTGGATCAGTTTAAGCATGCGCGCGGCTACAAGGCTGACACGGAGCTGACTTCTGAAGAACTACAGCAGCTTGCAAGCGAATTCAAAAAGCTCATTCGCCAGCATCTGGGCAAGGACTTCCCGGATGATCCCATGGCCCAGTTGTGGGGTGGTATCGCAGCCGTGTTTAAGAGCTGGAATGGCAAGAAAGCCGTCTCTTACCGCCGCATCGAAGGGATTCCTGATGAGTGGGGCACCGCAGTCAATGTCCAGGCCATGGTGTTCGGCAACATGGGCGACACATCCGCCACCGGCGTTGCCTTTACCCGCGATCCCGCCACGGGCGACAACAAATTCTATGGCGAATGGCTCGTGAATGCGCAGGGTGAGGATGTTGTGGCCGGCATTCGTACGCCGAGTCCGATCAACAACGACACCAAGAACGAGCAAAACAAGCACCTGCACAGCATGCAGGAAGCGATGCCCGAAACCTACAAGCAGCTCAACGGCATCCGTGTGAAGCTTGAAAAGCATTTCACGGACATGCTCGACATCGAGTTTACCATCCAGGAAGGCAAACTTTGGATGCTGCAGTGCCGCGTGGGCAAACGTACAGGAACCGCTGCGCTCAACATGGCCATGGACATGCTGGCCGAGAAGCTGATCGACCAGAAGAAGGCCGTCATGCGCGTGGAGCCCAAGCAACTCGACGAACTGCTCCACCCGATCATTGATCCGAAGACCGAGAAGGACGTCAAGCCTCTCGTGAAGGGTCTGCCTGCCGGTCCTGGCGCCGCTTCCGGCGAACTGGTTTTCACCGCCGAGGATGCGGTGGCTGCCGCGCGCGCGGGCAAAACCTGCATCCTGCTGCGCGAAGAAACCAACCCCGAGGACGTTGAAGGCATGCGCGCCGCTGTCGGCATCCTGACGGCTCGTGGCGGCATGACCTCCCACGCAGCGCTTGTGGCGCGTGGCTGGGGCAAGTGCTGCATTGTTGGTGCCGGTGGTTTGCATGTTGATGCGGCAAACAAGACAGCGAAAGTTGCCGGATCGGACATTGTCCTGAAGGCTGGCGACGTGGTGACACTGAACGGCACCAAGGGCCATGTCTATACCGGTTCGCTGCCGATGATGGATGCGACCGAGAATCCGCGCTTCCAGAAGTTCATGGCCATGGCGGACAAATTCCGCACGATGGGCGTGCGCACCAATGCGGATACCCCGGCAGATGCCAAGGTGGCGCGTGCGTTTGGAGCCGAGGGCATCGGTCTCTTCCGCACGGAACACATGTTCTACGGCGAAGGCAGCGACCAGGCTCTCTTCCTGCTGCGCAAAATGATTTTGAGCACGACGCTTGATGAGCGCTGCAAAGCTCTCAACGAGTTGATCGTCTTCGTCAAACGCGACATCAAGGCGACTTTGGAAGCCATGGACGGCCTCCCTGTCACCATCCGTCTGCTGGATCCGCCCCTGCATGAGTTCGTTCCGCAGAGCGCTGAAAAGCAGGCCGAACTGGCGAAAGCCCTGGGCATTGATGCCGCAGGCATCAAGAAACGCGGTGAGGATTTGCACGAGAACAATCCGATGATGGGACATCGCGGCGTTCGCCTCGGCATCACCTATCCGGAAGTAACCGAAATGCAAGTCCGGGCCATTTTTGAGGCGGCCGCTGAGATCATTCAGACCGGCAAGAAGTGCAAGCCGGAGATCATGATTCCGGTGACGTGCGACATGAACGAACTGAAGAATCAGAAGGTGCTGATCGCCCGCATGCATGACGCGGTTGCGAAGGAAAAGGGACTGAAGCAGATCCCGCACATGGTTGGCACCATGATTGAGATTCCTCGCGCCTGCCTGTTGGCTGACAAAATGGCACTGGAGTCTGAATTCTTCTCCTTCGGAACCAACGATCTCACCCAGATGGGCTTTGGTTTCAGCCGTGATGATATCGGCGGATTCCTTCAGGACTATCTGGACAAGAAGATTCTTGCCGCAGACCCCTTCCAGACGATTGATCAGGAAGGTGTTGGCCAGCTTATTCGCATGGCGGTCCAGAAGGGTCGTTCCACGCGCGAAGGCCTCAAGGTTGGCATCTGCGGTGAACAGGGTGGCGATCCGGCATCGGTCAAGTTCTGTTACAAGACCGGACTAACCTATGTTTCGTGCAGCCCGTACCGCGTGCCTATCGCGCGCCTGGCGGCTGCCCATGCAGCGATCGAAGGATAATCGATACGGTTTTCGCATGTGAGCATCCTGACGGCGCCCCACAATCGGGGCGCCGTTTTTTTCAAACACGGTTCCCGTCTTGATTTCTGACAACCAAGAGCGCACGATGAACTGCAAGGTAAAGGAGCAAAACAATGCGCCACATGACTGTTCTGGCTTGGACCCTGAGTTTGGTTTCCTCGTTGCATGCCGCCGCTGATTGGCCATCCTGGCGCGGGCCCCTGCAAAATGGAGC
>Ga0316231_1002589_pt1 | contig 17005 bp, 17 predicted proteins | sample TBH18027metaG_FD_206002 | JGI IMG/M metagenome (GOLD analysis project Ga0316231, IMG submission 206002) | Freshwater microbial communities from Trout Bog Lake, Wisconsin, USA - TBH18027 | ecosystem: Environmental > Aquatic > Freshwater > Lake > Hypolimnion/Profundal zone | place: USA: Wisconsin...
GTTCATCTCCCGGTAGACCCGTTGCGGCTTGATCGGCACGCAGTCGAAATCCTGTTTCCGCTTCATCGACTTGCGCAGCGCCGGGATGGCCTGGACCCGTTCGGCGGCCGTGAACTCGAGTTTCCGGCTGGCGATTTCCTGCAGGAACGCCTCGATCGCCAGCTTGGCATCGGCGACGATGCCGATTTCGCATTTGACGATCTTGTTGATCTGTTTCGGCTCGATGTCCACATGGATGAAGCGGCGCTCGCCGCTGTAGACCTTCACGTCCCCGGTATGCCGGTCGGTGAACCTGCAGCCGATGCCCAGCACCACGTCCGAGCCGAGCAGATAGTGATTGCCCAGGGGCGTTCCCACCTGGACCCCGGCATGGTCGACATTCAGCGGATGCTCGAGCGGGACCCCGCCCTTGGCCATGTAGGTCGTGATGATGGGCGCCTTGATGGTCTCCGCGAGCTTGAGGCAGGCGGCTTCCGCCTTGGCCAGGATCACCCCGCCGCCCATGATGATGATCGGGTTCTTCGCCCGCAGCAGCAGATCCACCGCCATCTTGATGTCCCTGGGCGCGGGCGCCGGCCTGGCCGGCGCCAGGGAGCGGTATTTGGCGATATCGAACGGAATTTCCGCGTTCTGGATATCCAGCGGCAGATCGATCAGCACCGGCCCCGGCTTGCCCTCCCGGGCGGTCCTGAAAGCTTCCTGGAGCACGCCGGGCAGCTGCTCGGCCCTGGTCACGCACCAGGTGGCCTTGGCGATGGGTTTGCAGATCGCGGCGATGTCGACGCACTGGAAGGCGTCCTTGCCCAGCAGGCTGGAAGCGCCCTGGCCGGTGATGGCGACCAGGGGGATGGAATCGATGTTGGCCGTGTAGATGCCGGTGACGAAATTGGTGGCGCCGGGGCCGGAGGTGCAGAGCGCGACCGCCATTCTGCCGCTGGCCCGGAAGTAGCCGTCGGCGGCGTGCACCGCCGCCTCTTCGTGGCGGACCACGTAGTGCCTGATCCTCGACCCTTTCAAATATTTGTATACCGGGTTGATCCCGGCGCCCGGGATGCCGAAGGCGTCGGTTATGCCTTCGTGCTCGAGAATTCTGACCACAACCTCAGCCACCTTCATCCAAACCTCCGTTGCACCTTCCATGGGTAGAACCGGGCGCCGGCCGCGGGACGGGCGAAGCCGGAAGCAAAGGCCGCGGAGTGCCCCCAAGGCCCGCTGGCAATGCGGATCCGGACAGCAGGGCGGCAGCATTCTGTGTTTCCAATATCACCCATGGGCTGCCGCGCCGCCAGAGGAGCAATGGTGATCCTTGAAATCGGATTCCTCGATCGGCTATTTGCAGCGGAATGAACGTTACAATTCCCACCATGGACGTCCGAACCCTATCCACCTTCAGCGCCGCCGCCCGCGCGCTGAGCTTCACCAACGCCGCGCTGTCCCTGGGCTACGCCCAGTCCAGCGTGACGGCGCAGATCAAGGGCCTGGAGGAGGACCTGGGCACGGCCCTGTTCAACCGGGTCGGCAACCGTCTCGAGCTCACCGAACCTGGGCTGCGCTTCCTGACCTATGCCGAGCGGATCCTGGCGCTGACCGAGGAAGCCAAGGCCTCCATCCAGGATGACGAAGGGGTCGGCACGATCCGCTTCACCGCCCCGGAAAGCATCTGCACCTACCTGCTGCCCCCGGTGCTGAAGGCCTTCATGGCCAAGTTCCCGCGGGTGCGCCTGCAGTTCCTTCCCGGCTTCGTGCGCGATTTCAAGCGCCAGGTGCTGGACGGCGCGGTGGACCTAGCGTTCATCCTGGAGGAGCCTTTCCCCTCCAAGGCGCTGGCCGTGGAGAAGCTGCGCGACGAGCAGGTGCTGATCCTGGCTTCACCCGCGCACCGGCTCGCCGGGCGCGCCAGCGTGTCGGCCATGGACCTCATGGATGACGAGGTCCTGCTGAAGGCGCTCGGCTGCAGCTACCGCAACCAGTTCGAACGCCAGCTGATCGCCGCCGGCGCCCACCCCGGGCACTTCCTGGAGTTCCAGGGAGTGGAGACCATCAAGCGCTGCGTGGCGGTGGGCCTGGGCATCGCGCCCCTGCCCCGGATGGCGGTGGAGGCGGAACTGCGTTCGGGGGAACTGGTGGCCCTGCCCTGGGAAGGCCCGGAGCTGAGGATATCCACCTACATGGTGTGGAACCCCGAACGGCACATGGGCTTCGCTGAGGAGGCGTTCCTGCAGCACGTGCGGGAGGCAGTCAAACTTCAAGCCGCAGGTGCATGAGGAATTCCTTGTTGCCTTCCCCGCCCAGGATCGGGCTTTCGCACAGGGCCAGCGGCTTGAGGGCGGTGCCCTGGAAGAAGTCCCAGATCTCCCGCTGAACCCGCTCATGGGTCCCGGGGTCCCGGACGATGCCGCCGGAGCCCACCTCGTCGCGCCCGGCCTCGAACTGGGGCTTCACCAGCAGGACCGCGTCGGCGCCCGGGGCAAGGGAGGGGATCAGCGGCGGGATGACCAGCCGGAGCGAGATGAAGCTCAGGTCCGCCACCAGGAGCCGGCAGGTCTCCGGCACCCGGGCGGGATCCCAGTAGCGCAGGTTGACCTGCTCCATGGAGACCACCCGGGGGTCGCTGCGCAGGTTCCAGTGCAGCTGGTTGGTGCCCACGTCCACCGCGTAGACCCGGACCGCGCCCCGCTGCAGCAGGCAGTCGGTGAACCCGCCGGTGCTGGCCCCGGCGTCGAAGCAGGTCCAGCCGGCCGGGTCCAGGCCGAACACGTTGAGCGCATGGTCCAGCTTGAGACCGCCCCGGCTGACGAACGGCAGGGCTTCGCCGCGCAGGCGCAGGACCGCGTCCTCCTGGACCAGGGTGCCGGCCTTGGTGACCGGCCGGTCCTCCACCAGCACGTCGCCCGCCATGATCCGGGCCTGGGCCTTGGCCCGGGTCTCGCAGAGGCCGCGCCGGACCAGCAGCAGGTCGATCCGCAGCCTAGCCATTGGCCGCGGCCCGCTTCTTCCGGGCCACTTCCTTGCGGTAGGTGCTGACATTGTGGTTGTGCGCGGCCAGGCTGGGGGCGAAGGAATGCCCGCCCTTGCCGGTGGCCACGAAGTAGAGGTCCGGGCTCAGGTCCGGCACCTTGGCCGCGGCGATGGCGGCGGGGCCCGGGCTGGCGATGGGGGTGGGGGGCAGCCCGGCGACGGCATAGGTGTTGAACCGGTTCAACCGGTGGATGTCCTCCGGGCCCGGCCCGGTGAAGCGCAGGTCGCCGCTCTGCCAGCGCGCGTAGAGCGAGGTGGGGTCGCACTGCAGGCGCATGCCGATGCGCAGGCGCTGGGCATAGACCCCGGCCACCCGGGTCAGCTCCTCCGGGACCGTGGTCTCCTTTTCCACCATGCTGGCCAGGATCAGCGTCTTGTAGGGCGGCAGCTGGCCGCCGTCCAGGGTGGGCCGCACCGTGTCCCGGAAGTGCTCCGCCAGCATGAGGAAGATCTCCTCGGGTTCCTGGGCGTGGTTCACCCGGTAGGTGGCGGGCGCGATCAGCCCTTCCAGGCTTTCCGCGTCGGGAAAGCCGCAGACGCCGGCCAGGCGCGGGCTCTTCCAGAGGGTCCAGAACACGTCCTCGGGGATGAAGTCCTTGAACCGGTGCTGCACCGCCCAGGCGTGGCTGCCGGGCGGGACGGTGACGCTGGTGAAGTGGATCTCCCCCCGCTTGAGCTTGTTGGCCACCTCGGCCAGGCTGGCCTGGGAATCGAAGGCGTACTCGCCGCGGATCAGCTGGAGCCTGCGGGCCCGGGCCCAGAGCTTGAACAGGGCGGCGGAGCGGATGATCCCGGCCTGTTCCAGCTGGTCGGCCATGGCGTCGACCGAGGCGCCCCGTTTCACCAGGATGGTCGCCGGAGCGGCGAGCGGCCCCTGGCCCCGCCACAGCCACAGCCCCGAAAGGGGGAGGAGGCTGAGGACGGCTGTGGCCAGGAGAAGCCGGAAGGAGGTCTTGGGTCGCGCCATCGCTCCAGTTTAACCTACCCCTTGAGTTCCCGGTGCACGACGACCAGCTTGGGGATGTCCCGGCGCAGGCGCTGGGCCAGGATCTCCACCAGGGCCACGCTGCGGTGCTGGCCCCCGGTGCAGCCGATGGCGATGTTGTGGTAGGCCCGGCCTTCCTGCTGGATGAAGGGCCAGGCCCAGAGCACCCAGTTCTCGGTGAGGGCGAGGAAGGTCGAGAACACGTCGGACTTCAGCAGGAAGTCGCGCACCGGGGCGTCCTTGCCGGTGAGCTCGCGCAGTTCGACCACGTAGTGCGGGTTGGGCAGGAACCTGGCGTCCAGCACCATGTCCGATTCGACCGGGGTGCCGTTCTTGAAGCCGAAGCTGATCAGGCGCAGGGTGGTGCCTTCCACCGGCAGGTCCGGCAGCAGCTCGGTGATGCGCTGGCGCAGCTGGGACAGGGTCAGCGAACTGGTGTTGATGATGGCGCTGGCCATGGCCCGCACCGGCCCCAGCAGCGCCCTTTCCTTGGCGATGGCCTCGGCCACCCCGCCGTCCTTGGCCAGGAAATGCGGCCGCCGGGATTCCGAGTAGCGGCGCATCAGCACGTCGTCATTGGCCTCCACGAACACCACGTAGACCGGAATGCTGCTGTCCATGAGCCGATCGACCAGGGGCGCCAGTTCCGCGGCGAATTCCGGATGCCGGTTGTCCATGCCCACGGCCAGCCTGGGCCTGCTGGGGTTGAGTTTGGCCTCCAGTTCGAGCAGCGGTTCGAGCAGCCGGGCGGGGACGTTGTCCAGGGCCGTGCAGCCGGCATCCTCCAAGGCGCCCAGCACCGAGCGTCGGCCCGCCCCGGATAGTCCTGTCACGATCACCAGTTCCATGGCACTAGCCAACCACAAAGCCGGCGAAATGTCAGCAGCGAACAGTGATCGCGCGGGAAAAACCGGCAGGGGGACGAAACCTTGAACGCGGGGCGGTCCGGATGCATCCAAGCCCCAGGAGACCCCATCATGAGCTTGATTTCCCTTTCCCCCCGCGGGCTGTGGCCCGTTTGCCTGCTCACAGCCTTGCTTCCCGTGACAACGGCCAGCGCCCAGGGCGCCCGGTCCTGCCCCGGCCCCCAGGCCGCCACCGGCGCCGAGGAGGCCTACCCGGAGGGGTTGGCCGCCGCGGCGCGCCCCCAGCAGGTGGGTCAGCCGGCGACCGATATCCATGGCATCGACGCCGGCGGCGCCGGGATCAACCTGGCCCGGTTCAAGGGCAAGGTCATCCTGCTGGACGTCTCCGCCATGTGGTGCGCCTTCTGCAAGCAGGACGCCGGGCCCATCCAATACCTGTACCAGACCTACGGCCCCAAGGGTCTGGCCGTCCTCACCTGCCTGACCGAAGACGTCAACGGCGCCGCCGTGGGCCAGTCCGGACTGCAGCAGTGGTCCAGCACCTACCATCTGACCCTGCCCGTGATGAACGACGCCAGCGGCACCTGGAACGGGGTGGCGGAAAGCGTGTACGTCCAGGCCACCGGGGGCTTCCCGACCCTGGTGCTCATCGACAAGGCCTTCAATGTCCAGTACCTCCGGGGCGGTCTCGTGATGCCCGAGGTGACCGCCATGATCGAAAAGCTGCTGGCGCAATAGGCCACCGGATGCCCAAGGCCCATTCCCTCGCCGCCGCCCTCCTGACCCTGACCCTGTGCGCCGCCGGCCCAGTGCCGTCCTTCACCTTGAAGCGACTCGACGGCGCCGCGTTCAGGCTGGACGACCACCTGAAGAAGCAGGTCATCGTCCTGGACTTCTGGGCCACCTGGTGCGGGCCCTGCACGAAGTCGCTCAAGAAGCTCCAGGAACTGCAGGTGAAGTATCCCCAGGTGCTGGTGGCGGCGGTGGCCACGGACGACGGCAGGACCATGGCCCAGGTGGAGCCCTATGTGCGCGGCCGAGGGTTCAGCTTCACCGTGCTGCTGGATCCCGAGGCCAGCGTCAGCCGGGTGTACAACCCCGGCGGCGGGATCCCGTACACCGTCGTGATCGACCAGCAGGGTGCCAAGACCTACGAACACAGCGGCTACCTGCCCGGGGACGAGCTGGCGCTGTTCGCCGCGGTCGCCAAGCTCCATCCGTGACGCCCCGGGCCCTGCTCCTGCCAGTCCTGGCCGGACTGGCTGCCTGGGCCGGGGAGGCCACTCCGCCCACCCTGTCCGCCACCACGGACCTGATCCATTGGCACGATCTCCTGGCCACCGGGCCGAACCGCTTCTCCCCGACGCCGCGCCCCGGGCAGTTCCAGTATTCCCTGTCGCTCCAGGGCAACCAGGGCCCCTGGACCGGCGGCCTCACCTTGCGCGACGTCAACTTCCACCAACCGAACCCGACGGTCACCCTGGACCGGGCCACCACCACCATCTACAAAAAATACCTCAAGTTCGACGCCAGCCGCTGGAACCTGCAGGCGGGCGATTTCAATACCATGCTCGGCCGGGGCCTGGTGCTCTCGGTCATCCAGAACCCCGCCATCCTCAAGGAGGACACCATCGATGGCGGCGACGCGCGCTACCGGAGCGGGCGGCTGGAGCTGCACGCCCTGGGCGGCACCGTCACCACCGGGCAGCAGGACCAGAGCTGGCGGGTGGCGGGCTGCGAGGCCACGGCTGAGTTCCTGCCCGGCAACCGGCTGGGGGTCCGCGCCGGCACCATCCAGGATGGGCGCCTGCCCGGCTTCGGCGCCCCGGTGGGCCTGCGCCAGAGCCGTTCGTTCAGCCTGGCCGGCCAGGACCTGCTGGGCTGCGTCAACTATTACGCCGAACTGGGGCACATCGATTTCCGCGATCAGCACAGGCAGGCCTGGAACAGCTCGGATCCGGGCAAGGGCGACGGCGGCTACGGCAGCCTCTCCTGGCACCGCCGGGCCTGGTTCCTGATGGCCGAGGCCAAGCACTACAAGAACTTCGACAACCAGCTGAACAACCCGCCCCTGGCCGACCGGGACACCGAGAAGAACAACCTGCTTGATGCCTCAGGCCGGCGCCTCTACGCCCAGTATTCGTTCGGCTCGCCCGACCTGACGGCGTTGCTCAGCGCCGGCAGCTACCGGGAGGAAACCCTGGAGGGGCACAACGTCTATGGCGGCTTCAAGCTGCAGGACTGCTTCGACCGGCTGGACATGACGTATACCTACGGCCTGCGGACCGTGCGTTACCTGGAAAAGCGGACCGACGCCACCCTGACCTGGCGTTTCACGCCCGTGTGGAGCCTCGACCTCACCCTGCGCGACAAGCGCAACCGCCCGCCCGGAGCCGATCCCTACGCGGAGACCGACCTCACGGTCCAGGTGGCCCGCTCGCCCCGGTTCTCCGCCTACCTGATGCAGCAGCGCTCGTCATTGGCGGTGTTCGACGCCACCCGTCTGTACTACGGCGGCGTCCGGGTGAATTTCCGGAAGGGCTCCTACCTGGACCTCTCAGCCGGCCGCCTGCGCGGCGGGGAAGTGTGCGCCTCGGGGCAGTGCATCACCCTCCCGCCGTTCAAGGGCTGGAAGGCCGCAGCCCACGTGCACTGGTAATTTCGTGGGTTCCTGAGCTAGTCGTCCTCGATCCCGCCCGCGCTGAAGCGCATGACCCGCTGCACGGTCTCGCCGGACAGCCCCATCTCGGACAGGGAACCCGTTTCGTTGGGGCCCAGTTCGTGGACGTCGATGGGTTCCCGGAACCCCTCGTCGTCGGGGACATAGGCCGCCTGGGGCTCCACCCGGTACAGGTAGCTGATGATCTCGTCCTCGTAGCCGAAGCGCATCTGCTCGAAGTAGTCGTAGCTCTCGCGCTTGTACTCGACCAGGGGGTCCTTCTGGCCATAGCCGCGGAAGCCGATGGCTTCCTTCAGGTGGTCCATGACCAGCAGATGCCGCTTCCAGGCCGAATCGATGATCTGCAGGATGGCCACGCGCTCGTGCCAGCGCAGGATCTCCTCGCTGCCCAGGCGGTTCTCCTTGTCCTGGTAGGCCTCCTTGACGACGGTGGACAGGGTTTCGATGGCCTCGCCCATGGCCTGGCCGGAAATCCCCTCCAGGTCCACCCCGTCCAGGGCGAACAGCTGCTCGAAACGCTCCTTGAAGCCTTCCAGATCGCGCAGGCCCTTTTCCGGAAGGTAGTCGTGGATCAGGCCCTCGACGATCTCCCCGGCGACCCGCAGGACGTACTCCTTGGTGTTGCCCTTGAGGATCTCGCAGCGCAGGCCGTAGAAGAAGATGCGCTGCTTGTTCATCACGTCGTCGTATTCCAGCAGGTGTTTGCGCACTTCGAAGTGGTGCGCCTCGACCCGCTTCTGGGAGCGCTCGATGGCCCGGGTGACCATGCCCGCCTCGATCGGCTCGTCGTCGACCATGCCCAGGGTGGACATCATGCTCTTGATCCGGTCGCCGCCGAAGATCCGCATCAGGTCGTCCTCGAGGCTCAGGTAGAAGCGGCTGGAGCCGGGGTCGCCCTGGCGGCCGGCGCGGCCGCGCAGCTGGTTGTCGATGCGCCGGCTTTCGTGGCGCTCGGTGCCCAGGATGTGCAGGCCGCCCGCCTCGATCACTTCGACCTTCTCGGCCTCGGTCTGGGTGGCCATCTGGGCCACCAGTTCCAGGAAGGCCGGGGTCTCCTTGCCTTCCTGGTCATAAAGTTCGACATTCTGCTTCTTGGCCGCCATGCGGGCCAGCCCCTCGGGGTTGCCGCCCAGGACGATGTCGGTGCCGCGCCCGGCCATGTTGGTGGCGATGGTGACCGCGCCCTTGCGCCCGGCCTGGGCGATGATCTCGGCCTCCATGGCGTGGTGCTTGGCGTTGAGCACCACGTGGGGGATCTTGGCCTTCTTCAGCGCGTCGGACAGGTCCTCGCTGCTTTCGATGCTCGCGGTGCCAACCAGCACCGGCTGGCCCTTGCCGTGCAGCTCCTTGATCTCGTCGACGATGGCGGTCTTCTTGCCGGCCTTGGTGGAATAGACGGTGTCGGCGAAGTCGGTGCGCACCATCGGCATGTTGGTGGGGATGATCACCACGTCCAGCTTGTAGATCTGCAGCAGTTCGCGCGCCTCGGTCTCGGCGGTGCCGGTCATGCCCGCGAGGGTCTTATACATGCGGAAGAAGTTCTGGAAGGTGACCGTGGCCAGGGTCTGGTTCTCGGCGTTGACCTCGACCCCTTCCTTGGCTTCGATGGCCTGGTGCAGGCCGTTGGACCACCGGCGGCCCGGCATCATGCGGCCGGTGAACTCGTCGACGATGACCACTTCCAGCCCCTTGCCGTCCTCCTTGTCGCGGACCATGTACTCCACGTCGCGCTTGTAGAGGTTGTGCGCCAGCAGGGCCTGGTTGATGCCGTGCAGGGTCTCGATGGCGGACGGGTCGTAGAGGTTCGCCACCCCCAGCAGGCGCTCCGCGTGGCGGATGCCGTCGTCGCTGAGGCTCACCTGGCGGTCCTTCTCGTCGACCTTGTAGTCCACGTCCTTGACCAGCTTGGGCACCACCGCGTCGATCCGGAAGTACTTGGAGGTGTCCTCCTCGCTGGAGCCGGCGATGATCAGCGGGGTGCGCGCCTCGTCGATGAGGATCGAGTCCACCTCGTCGACGATGGCGAACTTGAAGCCGCGCTGGGTGAAGTCCTCCAGGGCCCACTTCATGTTGTCGCGCAGGTAGTCGAAGCCGATCTCGTTGTTGGTGGCGTAGGTGATGTCGCAGCCGTAGGCGTCGCGCCGCTCCTCATCGGACAGCCCGTGCTGGACCACGCCCACCGACAGGCCCAGCCAGTTGTAGAGCCGGCCCATCCACTCCGCGTCGCGCCGGGCCAGATAGTCGTTCACCGTGACCAGATGGGCGCCCAGGCCGGCCAGCCCGTGCAGGTACAGCGGCAGGGTCGCGGTGAGGGTCTTGCCCTCGCCGGTCCGCATCTCAGCCACCGCGCCGCCATGGAGCACCATGCCTCCAATGAGCTGCACATCAAAATGCCGCATCCGCAGCACGCGCTTGGAAGCCTCCCGGACCACCGCGAACGCCTCCGGGAGGATCTCCTCCAACGTCGCCCCGTTGGCCAGGAGCTCCTTGAAATAGGGCGTCTTGGCCTTCAGCTGGTCGTCGCTGAGCCCCTGGATGGCGGGTTCCAGCGCATTGATCACCTGGACCTTGGCCCAGAGTCGCTTCAGCTCGCGATCGTTCTTCGAGCCGATGAGTTTCTTAAGGAGGTTATCAAGCATGCTGGAATCCAATCGCGTCAAGCTCTCGATTGTACCTGCGAAGGCCGAAATTTCCCAGCATTGGTGATCAACTTAAGGCACGAATCGTGATCTCGTTATTATACATTTATTTTACTCTTGAGCAAAACAACTGCGAAGCGACCCCGGGAGCCGCCGATGGTATCCTGCCCATTCCTTTCCGGCGGATTTTGTCGCAGAATTCGCTGAACAGCCATTTTCCAAAAGGTCGGAGCATCCGAACCCCGGGGGAGCAACATGTCCAACGAGCGTACCTTCGCCATCATCAAGCCCAACGCGGTCCTGGCCGGCCGGGTGGGGCAGATCCTCAGCGAAATCGAGCGCTCGGCCCTGACCCTGCGGGGGATGCGGCTGGCCCGGCTGACCCCCGAGATCTGCAAGGAGTTCTATCAGGAGCACGTGGGCAAGGCGTTCTACCCGACCCTGGAGGCGTTCATGGTGGAAGGCCCGGTGGTGCTGCTCTGCCTGGAAGGGGAGAACGCCATCGTGCGCTGGCGCGACATCATGGGCGCCACCGACCCGGCCAAGGCCGCCGAGGGCACCCTGCGCGCCCGGTTCGGCGAATCCATCACCCGCAACGCCACCCACGGCTCGGACAGCCCCGCTTCGGCCCAGCGCGAACTGGGCTTCTTCTTCGGCGCCTACGACCTGGTCTGACCTTCGCCGGTGAACCAGGGATTGGTCTTGTAGTTCGCGATCAGGAACCGGGACACGCTCTTGAAGATGATCATCAGCGGCACCGCGAAGACCAGCCCGACGACGCCGAAGGCGTAGCCGAAGACGAAGATGGCCAGCAGTACTTCGAGCGGGTGCAGCCCGGTCGCCCGGCCCACCCACACCGGGGTAAAATAGAAGGCCTCGGCCTTCTGCACCACTTCGAACACCACCAGCACGACCAGCAGGTGGGCCCAGCTGGCGCCGTCCAGGGCCGAGAACAGCAGGGCCAGGGGCAGGGCGGTCACATAGCAGGAATACGGCACCACGTTGGCCACGCCCGCCAGCAGGCCCAGCACCCCGGCATAGGGCACGCCGAGGAAACTGAACGCCGTCCCCTGCAGCAGGGCCATCACGATGGCCACCGCCAGCTGGCCCCGGATGTAGCCGCCCAGCCGGTTGTTGATTTCGGCGGCCACGGCTTTGGCCCGCTCCCGGAACCGCTCCGGAATCAGCTCCACCATGCCCCCGGTCAGGCTGGCCCCCTCCACCAGCAGGTAGTAAGCGATGAGCGGCACCAGGATCAGGGTCATCAAGTCCAGGAACCAGCCCACCAGGCCGACTCCGGCAACCCGAAGGCCCTGGAGGAAAGCCATGGGGTCCAGGCCTTCCACGGTCCTGCGCAGTTTCGCCAGCACCGCCGGATGGGCGGTGAACCAGGGCAGCCACCGGTCGATGGCCTTCTGCTGCCAGCCCGGCAGGGCGCCGATCAGGCGCTCCATCTGGGCCACGAACGGCGGCACCAGCGCCCACAGGAACAGGCCCAGGACCAGGGTGAAGACTAGGATGGCGAGCACGGCCGCCCAGCCCGGGCGCAGCCGCCGGGACAACCGGGTGGCCAGGGGCTGCATCAGGTAGGCCAGCACGATGGCGGCGAAGAAGGGCGTCAGGGCCGTGCGCAGGAACCAGAGCGCCGCCAGCGCCCCGCAAGCCGGGACCAGGATCGCCAGGGGGATCCCGAACCGGTTGGGGGGAGCCGCGCCAGCCTCGCTCACGGGTTTTCCGCGTTGAGCCCGGTGGTGCGGAAGAAATAATGGATGCCCGAAGCCATCACCATGCCCGCCATCAGGTAGTAGATCCAGGGCACCACGAACCGGTACCAGGGATAGGGACCGATGGTGTTGAGCAGCAGGCTCAGGGAGATGGCCACCAGCTCCACGAAAGTGGTGAGCTTGCCGAGGATGGAGGGTTCGAACTTGCCCGAGTCCAGGTGGTCGTAGGCCAGCAGGGTCACCAGGGAGATCACCACATCCCTGGAGATGGCCAGGATGGTGACCCAGGGGGGAATCCGCACCGCCATGGCCTCCCTTGGGAACGCCAACAGGATGAAGGCCGTCGTGATGAGCAATTTGTCAGCGGCCGGATCCAGGATGGCCCCCAGCGCCGATTTCTGGTTGAAGCGCCGGGCCAGATAGCCGTCCAGGGCATCGGTGAGCCCGGCGCCGACGAAGAGCATGCAGGCCTCGGCCATGTGGCCGTACCAGACGGCGATGGCGAAAAAAGGCACCGCGAGGATGCGCAGCAGGGTCAATACATTAGGAAGAGTGATTACCATGGAGTCCATTGCTGAAAATCATTGTAACCAGAGAAGGTCGACAGCTTGTGATAAGTGTCTCAGCATTCCAGCTTGTTCCCCCGGCCAACTATTCGTAGACTGGATCATGGAGTTGAGAATATGTCTCATGATCAGCCGGTACCGCTCAGCAGCCTGCATCCCGGAGATGAAGGCCAGGTTTTCCAGGTTCTGGCCCAGGGCCGGATACGTCAGCGGCTGCTGGAGATGGGATTCATCCGGGGCGCCCACCTCAAGGTGGAAAAGCTGGCCCCCCTGGGCGATCCCATGGAACTTGTGATCAAGGGATACCACCTGTCCCTCAGACGGGAGGAGAGCCAATGCATCCTCGTGTCTGAGGAGGATTGATGACCCTCCAGTCCTGCGTCGTTCTGGTCCTGGCCCTGCTTTGCGTCCTCTATTTCTTCAAGGACCTCCTGCGCTCGGCCGTGAGCGGCGGCTGCGGCTCGGGCTGCGGCTCCTGCAAGACCGGGTGCCCGGTCAAGAAGCTGGAAGCCATCCAGGAAGACCTGGACAACACCCGGCGCGACCCGTTCTAGGTGCCTGACTACTTGTCCGGGTCGAGCTCCCGGGCCTCGGCGAGGGTGGTGATGAAGCGCTGCAGCTCGTCCTGGCCCAGGATGCCGCGGCGTTGGAGCATCTTGACCATGCCGAGCACCAGGGCGCGGGTGCCGTACTCCTCGAGGGCGCGCACCTGCTCGGACATGGCGGAGCGCTGGTGGATGATCTCGGACGCCGGTCTGGGCGCGGGGGCGGGGGCGGGCGCCGGGCTCTTGGTGTCGGTGAAGAAGCTGAACGGGCTGGGCTCCCCGGCGGCGGCCTTCGGCGGATCAGGGGGCCCGGGCACGAAGGGCGTCATCATCAGCTCGAAGGGTACCTCCAGGCCTTGGCTGGGCGTGGGGATCGAGCCCACGTCGACCGGCACCGGCGGGGTCCAGTTCGCCATCCTGGTGTAGTGCTCGCTGATGGCCAGGCGCAGGGCGGTATGCCCGGCCACCATCGGTTCGATGTTCAGACCGGAGGCGAAGCGCGCGCTGTCCACGGCATTGAGGTCCATGGGGTCGGCCATGGCCAGCACCAGCGACTTGGGTTCCTTCAAGGCCACCGGCAGGATGTTCATCTGCTCCGCCAGCCGGCGCGGGATGCGCTGCAGCACGGCCGGGGCGATGTCCAGGTTCTTCACGTCCAGGCGGGGCACACCGGTCTGCTTGGCGAGGAAGTCCATCAGCGAATCCTCGTTGATGATCCCTTCGGCCACCAGGGTGCTGCCCAGGCGTTCGCCGGAGAGTCGCTGCTGGCGCAGGGTATCCTGCAACTGGGCAGCCGTGATGAGGCCCGCCTCGATCAGCAAAACGCCCAACTTTTTGGTCTCTGGCTGCATGGGACCCGGACCTTTCCAAGCTACTATTTTGATAGAAGTCTACCGGCTGAAAAGGTTCTGCGCCAGAAAGTTGGATAGCATGGATAAAACTTCGGAACAGTTGATGAGGTCGACCCTCCACGATATGGCCAATGTCCTGGCCGGGGTGAAGGGCATCCTCGACCTGAACCAGGCCGGGCAGCCCATCAGGGAGCGGGACCGCCAGCGCCTGGAGGCGGTGATCGAGGAGGGCGTCACCACCCTGGACCGCTGCCGGCATCTGTCCATGGCGACGCTCCCGGACGGCCCCCTGGAACCCGGGACCGCCTGGCGCGCCCGGCTCCTGGAAGAGCTGGAACCCATGGGCACCCTGTTCCGCAGCCGGTTTGAACTGGCCTTCGAGGGCGCCCCGGAATGGGACCAGTGGTCCGGCCAGCTGCTGAGGGGCTACGTCAGGGCGCTCACCCGGCAGGTGCTGCACTATGCCAAGGGCAGCACCATGACCATCCGCTTCAGCGTCGATTCGGACGCCTGGATGCTGCGCTGGAGCCCGGCCCCGGTACTGCCCGAAAGCCTCGCGAACGGCGCGGCGAACCGTCCGGTGGACATCTGCAGCCACTGGGCCATCCAGGTCGGCGCGGCGCTCGGCGCCACCCTCGCCTGCGAGGCCGGAGCCATGTTCGTCCGGATCCCCAGGGGCGGACCGGCCAGGTGATAAAAGGCATAAAACCTCTGGAACATCTTAGATCGAGAGTCCGGGCGGGTTAGAATGGAAGCGATACGCAAAAAAGGAGTCCTTCGTGCTGATCCTGGTCCTCAATGCCGGTTCGTCTTCACTCAAATTCAATCTCATGGACATGGACAACGAGGAAACCCTCGCCGAGGGGATCGCGGAACGGGTGGGGATGTCGGAAGGATTCATCCGCTGGACCATCCAGGGGGAAAAGGGCCGCCTGGAGCTGGACATGAACGGCCATAAGAAGGCCCTCTCAGCCATCATGGAAGAGTTGCACAAGACCGTCCTGGTGGGTGACCGGGAAGTGGGGGCGGTGGGCCACCGGGTAGTGCACGGCGGTTCCCATTTCGTCGATCCCGAATTGATCACCCCGTCGGTGCTGGCCGAGATCGAGGCGCTGACCTTCTACGCCCCCCTGCACATCCCCGCCAGCCTGTCCGGCATCCAGACCGCCCAGGAGATGTTCCCCGGCGTGCCCCAGGTGGCGGTGTTCGACACCGCGTTCCACCACACCATGCCCGACTACGCCTACACCTACGGCCTGCCCTACGAGCTCTCCCAGAAACTGGGCATCCGCCGCTACGGCTTCCACGGCACCAGCCACCAGTACGTGGCGGAACAGACCGCCGTCCTGCTGGGGCGCCCCGTCGAGCAGCTGAAGATCATCACCTGCCACCTGGGCAACGGCAGCAGCATCACCGCCGTGAAGGGCGGCAAATGCGTGGACACCTCCATGGGCCTCACCCCCCTGGAAGGGGTCATCATGGGCACCCGCTGCGGCAGCGTCGATCCCGGCGTGCTCACCACGCTGATGGACCAGGAAGGTCTGGACAGCAAGGCCCTGGCCAATCTGCTGAACAAGAAGTGCGGGCTCCTGGGCATCTCCGGCATCTCCTCGGACTGCCGCGAGGTGGAGGAGGCCATGGGCAAGAGCAAGCGCGCCCGCCTGGCCCTGGAAACCCTCTGGTACGGCGTGCTGAAATACGTGGGCAGCTATGCCGCCGCCATGAACGGGGTGGACGCGATCACCTTCACCGGCGGCATCGGCGAGAACTCCAACATCCTGCGCGCCTGGGTCTGCGAACGGCTGACCTACCTGGGCGTCAAGCTCGACCTGGAAATCAACGACAAGCGCAGCAAGGCCGCCCGGTTCATCTCCACCGCGGATTCCGGCTGCGCCGTGGCGGTCATCCCCACCAACGAGGAACTGATGATCGCCAGGGGCACGCTGCGCGCGGCCCTGAGCGCAAGTGCGTAATTGCTCGTTTTTTCAACTTGGCCTGCCGCCCCGAAGGGCGTAGGCTTGAGCATTGGGCCACCATGGAGGCCCCAGAGGAGTTCCGTCATCACATGAGCAAGCAGCGCGGCCTTGGAAGCCTGGCAGACCTCGCCAAGATCCTGGAGGAAGCCTCCAATCCTGAATCCAACCTCCGGGAGGACAGGAAAGAAACCAAACCTAAGCCCGTCCTGGCTCGCAAGGGCGGCGGAGCGAAGCAGATGCGGGTCCTCGACCCGAAGCGCAAGCTCTGGTACGAAAAGCGCCTGCGGGAGCAGGTCGACGAGGCCAAGGAGAACGATGTGGCCGCCGAAGCCGCCGCGCCCCCCGTTCGGCATACCCCTGCCCTCACCCGGGCTGCGGCGACCCGCGTGGGCGGCAGCCTGCTGGAAAGCCTGGCCAACGTCAAGGAGACCAAGCCCAAGGCCGAGAACGCCAAGGGCCGGGCCGAAGCATGGCGGCGCAAGCCCGGCGACCCGATCTTCTAGGACTGGACGCTGGCGACCTCAGGCCCCGCGGCATCGCCGCGGGGCCTGAGGTCGTACCCGCCCCCAACTAGTCCCGAATGGTCAGTCCGCGGGCGCCCAGGGCGGTTTTCCACTGCCTCGGGGTCCACCGGCCGGCCGGGAAGGCCATCCCGTCGGCCCCATGCAGCAGAGCCTCCGCCGCCGGGAGTTCGTCGCCCGAGGACAGGCACAGGACCGCCAGCGCCAGGCCGGCCGCCTCCTGAAACAGGGCCGCGCCGGCCTCCCCTTCGGGGCTGGTGCGGAGCAGGATTTCGCCGGCGCCGCGCTGTTCCAGTTCACGCATCCAGTCCATGGCGTCACGCCCATCAGGTTCGGAGGGCAGTTCCACCCGCCAGCCGGACTCGGCCAGGACCGCCTCCACGACCACCGCCACGTGGCACCGGCCGAAGGTCTGGGCGGCGGCGGTCAGCAGGGCCGCCGGGGCCGCCAGGATGACCCGGTCCGCGCCGGCTTCCAGGGCCGCCTCCAGCTCCGCCCAGCTGTTGAAGGGCGCTTCCAGTGCCAGCGTCACGGACAGCGACCCTGCCGCCTCGCGGATCCAGCCCGGATCGGCGGCCGTGTCGGCCTGGAACAGGATCCCGTCGGCCCCTTCCATTTCCAGCCGGCAGGCCCA
>Ga0316231_1002592_pt1 | contig 16999 bp, 14 predicted proteins | sample TBH18027metaG_FD_206002 | JGI IMG/M metagenome (GOLD analysis project Ga0316231, IMG submission 206002) | Freshwater microbial communities from Trout Bog Lake, Wisconsin, USA - TBH18027 | ecosystem: Environmental > Aquatic > Freshwater > Lake > Hypolimnion/Profundal zone | place: USA: Wisconsin...
GATTGGCAGAGCACGTGGGTGATCTGCGCGGCGGCGCCGCTGTCGGTGGTCTTCACCAGGCTGCGGGAATGGTTGTGGTCGTGCCCGCAGAAGAAGAGGCGGGCGCCGTTGCCGGCCATGCTCCTGATGAACGCGTTGGTGGCGCCGGCGGCGACATTGTAGGTCTTGGCGGCGGCGCCGGTGCCGGCATTGGCCGCGGCGGCGAAATTGGCGTCGGCCGGGCAGTCGCCGAACAGGGTGTCGATGTGCTGCTGGGTGATGAGACCCTTGTGGGTGAAGACAAAGGCATGGCCGCCCGAAGGCTTGCCGGCCAGGGCCGTGTTGATCCAGGTCTGCTGCTGGGAAGCGGTGGTCCCCAGGGCGTACGGCGTGACTTCATCAGGGTTCAATTTGTCCAGGGTGGTGAACTGGTCGATGAACAGCAGGCGGGCGTTGTTGAAGTCGAAGCCGTAGGAAAGCCCGAGCAGGTTGGCGCTGGGGCTGCCGATGGTGGAGAAATGGCTGCCCTGGGTGAAGGCGGAGCCGGAAACGCTGGGAATGGGCTGGGCGGAAGCGTCGGCCGCGGGGTAGGCCGCGGAGACGTTGCTGAAGGCCGAGGCGGGGGTGGCGTTCATCTGCCCGGTCTGGGTCTGGGGGAAGAGCTTGACGAATTCGGCGGCCGAGCCGTCGTCGTGGTTGCCGCGGCAGGCGAAGAAGCCGATGCCGTGGTTGAAGAGGGTCTGGACGAACAGCGCCCGGGTGTCTTCGCACAGCGAGGCGGTGGTGGCGTATCCGGCTTCGTTGGAATTGCCCGAAGCCTGATCCGCCAGGTCGCCCACCTGCACCACGAATTTGACGTTCTGGGCGATGAACTGCTGGTTGAGCTGAGTGATGATGCCGATGGCCGACGTGTTCGGATTCAGGTGGTCGGTGTCGGCGGTCAGCCACTGGGTATCTGACATGACCGCGAACTGCCAGGCGGACGAGGAGGGCAGGGTGGCGGCGGCCCCCACGGAGGTGGCCGGGAGAGGGGTGCTGGAGCTGCCGGAGCTGGAGCTGCAGCCCATCGCCACCATCCCCATCGCCACCGCGCCGGCGCCCACGGCGGCCCGCTTGATGAATTCTCGCCGTTCAAAACTGGTAGTTGCTGTTTTATCGTTCTTATCGGCAGACATGGCCGTGCCTCCTGGATGGGGGTTGGGTTGGGGTTGGAGGGATGAGCAAAATTTTAACTATGTGTTAATAAAAAATATATTGCTTTACCACAACAACAACAGCAGCAGACAGCCAAGCATCGGCTGATGGCGTTTCAACAATACACTGATGGGTGGATTCGCTTTATGTGAATCTAAACATAGGGTGTGAATGGCCTGATCTGGTGCTGTAACATGTTCGCGACAAGGATAGCTGGCGCTATTTGCACATTGAGATATTCAACCATTTTAAATTTCAGACGCGCTGGCTTCCCGCACCACCGCCCCCATGCCGCGGGCGCCGTCCACCATCACCTCCAGCGGCTGCTCCAGGCGGTAGTGGCGGATCCGGCCGTCCAGCTCCGAGCGCACCAGCGGCTGGGCCGAAAGCCAGTCCCAGTCGACGCTGCCATCGTCGCCGCGGCGGTGGATGGTGAAGTAGGCGACCCCGAAGGCGGTCAGGTTGTGGAAGAAGTGCGAGCCCTGGGACGGGTCCACCTCCAGGTCCAGGAAATCGGTCTCGACGATGGCGCGGGCGCTGGAGATCTGCGGCCAGGTGACCGGGATGCCCAGCCAGGGATCGGCCGACCCCCAGCGGCCGGGACCGATGATCAGCGAACTGCGGCCCTCCTGGCGCAGGCTGCGGTTGATGGCTTCGACGGCCTGGGCCGCCTGCCGGGTCAGGGCCCGGTCCAGGTCCCAGGGGATGGCGATGATGTCGAGTATGCCGCCCCGGCGGCCATGGCCCAGGGTGCTGCGGGAGAACACCACGGCCTCGGCCCGCAGCGGCTCCAGGGAATCGGCCGCCACCGCCACCCGCTCCACGTTCATGGGGCGGATCTGGAGCACGTGGAAGAGCCGCGGCCCCTGGGGCTTGAGGTCCACGGCGAACTCGATCTCCACCGGCACGCCGATGCATTGCTCGGTGACCTTGAGCAGCCTGGCAAGGATCTGCGGAAGCGGAAAGCCATGGCCCTTGAGCAGCCGGCTGAAGGTGACCAGGGGGGTGCCCGCGGCCAGGCCGTCGACGATGCGGTCGTCGCCGGAGCGGTAGCTGGAGGCGATGGCGTCCATGCCCGGTTCGCCCAGCGCCCGGGTCACGTCCCCTTCCACCAGGTTGGCGTCGAAGCTCATGCCCGGGATCACGTCGGAAAGGGTCATGTCCAGGCCCCAGAACTTGCGCTGGGCGTTGCGCAGGATGTCCTTGACCGCGGAGAACTGGGGCAGCACCTGGGGCTGGGCCGGGCAGAAGCGCAGGGCCTCGAAGCCCTCCACCACGGCCTTGCCCAGGCCCAGGGCGACCAGGGCGATGCCGTCCGTGGGCGCCATGTCCCGGAACGGGTAGAAGTTGTAGGAAGAGGTCACGCCCGAGCAGGTCGGGTAGTAGAGATCGCCCCGGCGGCTGCCCACCAGGCTCTGGATCACCACCGCCATGCGCTCCTCCTCCAGCCGGTGCGGGGTGGTCTCCAGGTAGGCCCCGCGCATGTAGGTGGAGGCGTAGACCACCTTCAGGGCCTCGAGCAGCTGGGCCAGCCGCACGTCAAGGCTGGGGTGGCTGTTGGTGAGCATGATGGTGGCGTAGACGCCGGCGAACGGCTGATAGAGGGAATCCTCCAGGATGCTGGAAGAGCGCACCGCCAGGGGGGTCCGCACCACGGCCAGGAACCTGGCCAGGTTGCCGCGCACCGTGCGGTCGAAGCGGCCCTGGCGGAACGCGTCGAGGATCGCCTCGTCGCTGAGGCCGGCGCTTTCGTGCGGCATGCCGGACAGGCCGTTGCGCTCCAGGAAGGCCTCGAAGATGTCGCTGGTGACCGCGAGGGTCCGGGGAATGGCCACCTCCACCCCCGGGCAGGCAAGGGCCTCCATGGCCAGCAGCTTCTGCATGAAGGCGAGGCCGCGGCCCTTGCCGCCCAGGGAGCCGGTGCCCATCTTGGCGAAGGTGACGAACTCGTCGTAGGTGCTGGTGTCGAAATCCGAGATGATCGTGCGCTGCACTTCGCGGATGTAGGCCAGCAGTCCGTCGCGCAGGTAGGCGCGCAGCCCGTCGATGGACGGGAAGTGCGAGACCATCACCGGCTTGACCGCCTCGGCCAGGGTGAACTCGGTACGCGCGGCGTACCACTGGGAGAAGTGGTCGCGGTTGGCGTGGTATTCCAGGGCCGCGTCCGGCACCCGTTCCAGCTGGGCCAGGAGCTGGCGCAGATCCACCGCCCGGGCCACTTCGGTGCGGTCCGGCAGGCGGAAGATGAAGTCGCCGAAGCCGAAGTTGTCCAGCATGAAGGTGCGCAGGTCGGCCAGGAAGGTGGCGGAATCCTTGGCCAGGAAGACCAGCCCCAGCGCCTCGCCGAGCCCGCGGTTGCCGGGGTCGGCGGACTGCATCAGGATGGGCAGGTCCGGGCTCTTGCAGCGCACCTGGCGGGCCAGTTCGATGCCCGCTTGCGGGTCCATGCGCCCTTCCCGGGGAAAGCTCACGTCGGAGATGATGCCCAGCAGGTTCTCGCCGAACCGCCCGAACAGGTCCCAGGCCTCCTCGTAGTTCCGGGCCAGCAGGATCTTGGGCCGGGCCCGCATGCGCAGGATCCGGTGGGTGAGGTTCATGCCTTCCACCATCAGCCGCGAGGTCTGGTGGGTGACCTCGGCGTAGATGTGCGGCAGGAAGAACGAGTAGAACCGGACATCGTCCTCCACGACGATGATGGCGCGCACACCGCGGTCCAGCACGTCGTGGTCGGCGTTGCGGTGGTCCTCCTGCTGCTTGATCATGGCGAACAGCGACTTCACGTCGCCCAGCCAGAGGAACACCCAGTCCACCGCCTGGGGGGTAAGGCCTTCCAGCTGGGCCACCTCCCAGGGGTGGATGGCCAGCACGCCCACCGGCAGCCTGGGCACCAGCTCCTTGGCCTGCCGGGCGAAGGCTTCGATGGCCATGTCCGCCAGGCGCGCCGTGGTGATCACCATGTCGAAGGTCTGGCTGGCCAGGCAGGCCAGGCCCTCCTGCCCCGAGTTCACGGTGACGAACCGGGGCGTGCCCCGCAGGTTGATGCCCAGGTCGCGGATCTCCTGAACCAGCAGCTCGGTGAGCTGGCCGTCCTCCTCCAGGATGAAGGCGTCGTAGTTGGTCGCCACCAGCAGGATCTCGAACACCCGGTAGGGCATCAGCCCGGAGAACTGCTCCATGCGCATACCAAAACGGATTCCGGGTTCGGAGGGGTCCGACATGTGGCACATCCGGGGGTTATGCAGGAATTCTAAGGCAAGCGTGCGGTAAGCTAGGCGGGAATCTTGAGGTGGCCCATGGACGCATCGCTATTGAACGTCGGCCTGCTGGTCCGGAGGATGGGCGAATCCTCAGGCGGCGGCGGGATGGGCATGTTCCTGGTGCTGGTCATCATCGGCATCGTGGTGTTCCTGGTGCTGCGCGGCCGGCAGGACCGGGCGGAGGCGCTGGGCACGCCGGAGCGGGCCATGCCTTCAGGTTCGGTGCAGGGCCACGTGTTCGCCAACCCCTATCCCAAGTGCCCGGCCTGCGGGGCCGCCGGCGACAAGATGCGCCAGTCCTGGGACGGCCTGCGCAAGGTCACCTGGTCCTGCGGCTACTGCGGCTCGGTGGCCGGGATCCAGGAGCTCAAGGACGAGGAATTGCCCGCCGGCGCACGCCAGCGGCTCGGCCTGGACGCGCCCCAGGGCATGGTGCCCGGCCAGCCCGGCTACTACCCGCCCCAGGGCGGCGGGGGCGGCGGCCTGATCACCGGGATGATCCTGGGCAGCATGCTGGGCGGCGGCGAGCGCCGCTACCGGGACGATGACGGCGGCTGGCGGGAGGGCGGCGAAGGGCCCTCCTCCGGCAAGGACTGGGGCGAGAGCGACAACTCCGGGGGCGGGGGCGGCGACTGGGGCGATTCCGGGGGCGGGGATTCGGGCGGCGGGGATTCCGGCGGCGGCGACTTCTAGTCTAGGTCCATCGAATCTGCGGAACCATTTCCTCCTGCCACACCGGGTCGGCGAAATTCCGTAGATTACGAATGGATACCGGCGTCTCGGTGCATTTGGCTGCATGAACCGATCCGAAATGGTCCCGGTGGATCAGCAGTTCGGCCGCTGATCACCCGTCCCGTGGCCAGCGGCGGGCGTTTTGCGCCATTTGCCCCGCCTTGGGTTGACAGAACCGGCGGGGGAGGGCTAACCTAATCATGATATTTGTATCGATTGTTTTATCCTGATTACCTGTCCCGGAGCGACCTTGCACCCCACCACGGTCCCCATGCCCACCCTGCGAAGGCTGCCGCGCTACTACCAGTACCTGGAGCGTCTGCACGGCGCCGGCCAGGAGCAGGTCTCCGCGGCGCACATGGCCGAAGTGCTGGGCGTGCACCACACCCAGGTGCGCAAGGACCTGGCCATCGCCGGCTGCATGGGCCGGCCCAAGACCGGCCACCGGGTGGCCGAGCTGCTGGCCTCCATCAAGGGCTTCCTGCGCTGGGACAATACCTCGGAAGCCTTCCTGGTCGGGGTCGGCAGCCTGGGCACGGCCCTCCTGAAATACCCCGGGTTCGCCCAGGCCGGCGCGCGCATCGTCGCCGGCTTCGACCTGGATCCGGCCAAGGCCGGCCGGGTCGGCGACATCCCGGTGCTGCCCCTGGCCAAGCTGGCCGACCTCACCGCCCGGATGCACGTCCAGGTCGGCATCCTGACGGTTCCGGCCGAAGCCGCCCAGGCCACGGCCGAGCTCATGGCCGCCAGCGGGATCCGCGCCATCTGGAATTTCGCTCCGGTCACCCTGGACCTCCCGGACCACATCACCGTCGAGAACCTGGAACTGTTCACCAGCCTCTCCCTCCTATTGCGCAGGTTCTCCGACAACCGGGAAACCTAGCGCCCCGGCCGCCACGGCCGACCCACAACACGCCCTGGGTCCGGCCCCGCGCCGGCAGGGAACGTCTGCCCGCAGCGAAAGGAGTCCCACCTTGAACGCCACCGCCACCATGGAACCGCAAGCAGGACGCAGGTTCGAGAAAGTCATGCAGATCCTGGACCAGCACCGCAGGGATCCGTCCCGGCTGGTGCCCATCCTCCAGGCCGTGCAGGAGGAATACCGCTACCTGCCCGAACCGGTGCTGACCCTGGTGGCCACCTCCCTGGGCATCCCCGCGGCCAAGGTCTACGGCGTGGCCACCTTCTACAGCCACTTCGCGCTGGAGCCCAAGGGCAAGTATGTCATCCGCGTCTGCGACGGCACCGCCTGCCACGTCAAGGGCAGCCAGGAACTGGTGGACGCCCTGACCGGCAGGCTGGGCCTGGGCCCGGGCCGGAAAACCACCCCGGACATGCTGTTCACCCTGGAAACGGTCTCCTGCCTCGGCGCCTGCGGGCTGGCGCCGGCCATGGTGGTCAACGACGACGTGCACGGGCAGGTCAAGGCCGAGGCGGCCTGCGCGATTCTGGACGGCATCCGCCGGGAGGAGGGCCTGTGAGCGCCATGATGGGAGCGGAATTGAGCGAACTGGGGGCCTCCTACCGGAAGGCCGCCCAGGCCTATCGGCGCCGGGTGGTGATCTGCGCCGGCACGGGCTGCATGGCCAACGGCGCCATGAAGGTGTTCCAGGCCCTCACCGACCAGGCCCGGGACCAGGGTCTGGACCTGGACATCGAGCTGGATTTCGAACAGAGCGGGCCACGCGACGGCCTGCTCACCAAGAGCGGCTGCCAGGGCTTCTGCCAGATGGGTCCGCTGCTCAACATCGAGCCGGACGGATTGCTCTACTGCAAGGTGCGGCCCGAGGACGCGGCCGAGATCGTCCGGGAGACCCTGGTGGGGGGCAAGGTCTCCCGCCTGCTCTACCAGGACCCGGCCAGCGGCCGGGTCTGCCGCGGCCACCAGGACATCCCGTTCTACGCCCTGCAAACCCGCACCGTGCTGAAGAGCTGCGGCAGCCTGGACCCCGAGGACATCCGCGAGTACCTGGCCCAGGACGGCTACCAGGCCGCGGCCAGGGCCTACCAGGCCATGACGCCGGAACAGGTGTGCCAGACCATCCTGGACTCCGGGCTGCGCGGCCGGGGCGGCGGCGGCTTCCCCACCGGGCGCAAATGGGCGCTGGCCCGGGTCCAGCCCGGCCCGCGCAAGTACGTCGTCTGCAACGGCGACGAAGGCGACCCGGGGGCGTTCATGGACCGCGCGGTCATGGAGGGCAATCCCCACGCCGTGCTGGAAGGCATGCTGATCGCCGCCCGGGCCATCGGCGCCGACCAGGGCTACGTCTACGTGCGGGCCGAATACCCGCTGGCCGTGGCCCGGGTGCGCCGGGCGGTGGCAGACGCGGAACGGCTCGGCCTGCTGGGCGACAACCTGTTCGGCAGCGGCCTGGGCTTCCGGGTGCAGGTGATGGAAGGGGCCGGCGCCTTCGTCTGCGGCGAGGAGACCGCGCTCATGGCCTCCATCGAAGGCCAGCGCGGCATGCCCATGCCCAAGCCGCCGTTCCCGGCCCAGAGCGGCCTGTACGGCAAGCCGACGGTGATCAACAATGTGGAGACCCTGGCCAGCGTGCCGCTGATCCTGGCCCAGGGGCCCGAGGCCTACCGGGCCAGCGGGACCGCGGCCAGCCCGGGCACCAAGACCTTCGCCCTCACCGGCCACGTGAGCAACACCGGGCTGATCGAGGTGCCGTTCGGCACCACCCTGCGCCACATCGTCTTCGCGGTGGGCGGCGGGGTCACCGGCAAGGACGGCGCCGTGGACCCGGACGGCTTCAAGGCGGTGCAGATCGGCGGACCCAGCGGCGGCTGCCTCACCCGGGACCACCTGGACCTGCCCATGGACTTCGACAACCTCACCCGGATCGGCGCCATGGTCGGCTCCGGCGGCCTGGTGGTGATGAACCAGGACACCTGCATGGTGCAGGTGGCGCGCTTCTTCATGCAGTTCACCCAGAACGAGAGCTGCGGCAAGTGCGTGCCCTGCCGGGAAGGCACCCGGCAGATGCTGGCCCTGCTGGACGACATCGTCGAGGGCCGGGCCACCGGCGAGACCCTGGAACTGCTGGAGCTGCTGGCGCGCAACGTGAAGATCGGCGCCCTGTGCGGATTGGGCAAGACCGCGCCGAACCCGGTGCTGTCCACCCTGACCCATTTCCGGGCCGAATATGAGGCCCACGTGCAGCGCAAGGTCTGTCCCAGCCGCCAGTGCAAGGCGCTGCTGACCCCGGCCATTGACCCGCTGGTCTGCAAGGGCTGCACCCTCTGCGCGCGCAAGTGCCCGGTGGGCGCCATCGCCGGCGAGCGCAAAGCCCCCCACCGGATCGATCCCGGCACCTGCATCCGCTGCGGCGCCTGCGTGGAAGCCTGCAAATTCAACGCGATCACTGGAGCCTAAAATGAGCGCCGACCAGACCCTCACCATCGACGGATTCGAGGTCAGCTTCCAGGGGGAGCGTAACCTGCTGGAAGTGATCCGCAAGGCCCACATCGAGCTGCCGACCTTCTGCTACCACAGTGAACTGAGCATCTACGGGGCCTGCCGGCTTTGCGTGGTGGACGTGGAGGGGCGCGGCATGGTCGCCGCCTGCTCCACCCTGCCGGAACCCGGCATGCGCGTGCGCACCCAGACCGGGCCGATCCGCGAGCTGCGCAAGGTCAACCTGGAGCTGCTCCTGGCCAGCGGCAACCACGACTGCCCCACCTGCCCCAAGAGCGGCAGCTGCCAGCTGCAGTCCCTGGCCCAGCGCCTGGGGGTGGAGCGGGTGCGCTTCCACGCGCCGCGCGAGGACAAGCCGCTGGACCGCTCCAGCCACGGCCTGGTGCGCGACCCCAACAAGTGCGTGCTGTGCGGCGATTGCGTGCGGGTGTGCCAGGAGGTGCAGGGCATCGGCGTGCTGGACTTCACCCACCGCGGCTCCCAGGTCACCGTCGCCCCGGCCTTCAACCGGCCCATGGCCGAGGTGGAGTGCGTGCAGTGCGGCCAGTGCGCCGCGGTCTGCCCCACTGGGGCGATCACCGTGAAGCAGGAGGTGGACCCGGTCCAGCGCGCCCTGCGCGACCCGGCCAAGACCGTGGTGGTCCAGGTGGCCCCGGCGGTGCGGGTGGCCCTGGGCGAGCTGTTCGGCCTGGCCGGCGACGGCCACATCATGGGCCGGACCGTGGCCGCGCTGCGCCGCCTGGGCTTCCGGAAGGTGTTCGACACCGCCTTCGCCGCCGACCTGACCATCCTGGAGGAGGCCACGGAATTCCTCAGCCGGCGCGAGCAGGGGATCAGACTGCCGCAGTACACCTCCTGCTGCCCCGCCTGGGTGCAGTTCGCCGAGCAGGAATTCGCCTCCGAGCTGGACAACCTCTCCACCTGCCGCAGCCCCCAGCAGATGTTCGGCTCCCTGGCCAAGGCCACCCTGCCGGCCGAACTGGGCGTGGCCCGGGAGGACCTGGTGGTGGTTTCGGTGATGCCCTGCACCGCCAAGAAGTCCGAAGCCCGCCGGGCGGAGTTCGCCGTGGCCGGCAATCCGGACGTGGATTTCGTCCTGACCACCCAGGAACTGGCGCGCATGATCCAGGACGCCGGCATCCAGCTGGGCGAGCTGGAACCTGAAGGCATGGACCAGCCGTTCGGCCTCAAGACCGGCGCCGGCATCATCTTCGGCAATTCCGGCGGGGTCGCCGAGGCGGTGGTCCGGCACGTGGCCGGGGTGCTGGGCGCCGGTCCGGTGCTGGAGGAGCTGCGCGGCCCCAAGGGCCGGCGCACGGTCACCCTGGAACTGCCCGGCGGCGCCGTGCGGATCGGCATCGTCCACGGCCTGGCCAACGCCCGGGCCCTGGTGAATGACGTGCGGGAAGGCCGCGAACACTACGATTTCGTCGAAGTGATGGCCTGTCCCGGCGGCTGCGCCGGCGGCGCCGGCCAGCCGGTGGCGCAGCGCGCGGTGCGCCAGCGCCGGGCCGAGCAGCTCCGGCGCATCGACGCCGGCATGGACCTGCGCGTCTCCAGCCAGAACGCCCTGGTGACCCGGGCCTACCAGGAGCGCCTGGGTTCGCCCAACTCGGCCCAGGCCCACCGCCTGCTGCACACCCGCTACAGCATCCGCCGGCGCAGCACCGGCGACGGCATCAGCCTGAGCGACGCCGGCGGGGCGCGCGTCCCGGTCAGCGTGTGCGTGGGGACTTCCTGCCACCTGCGCGGCTCCCAGCAGATCCTGACCGAGCTGATGCACCACGTGGACGCCCAGGACCTGGCAGACCAGGTGGAAATCCAGGCCACCTTCTGCCTGGAAGCCTGCGACCGGGGCCCGACCGTGCGCGTGGCCGGCCAGGTGCTGCACCGGGCCACCTTGGAGGGCGTCAAGGAGCTGCTGGGGCAGGCCCTGGCGGGTTGTGAGGCCGGTCATGCCCATTGAGCTGGTAGTCTGCATGGGCAGCGCCTGCTTTTCCAGGGGCAACACCCGGACCCTGGACCTGATCCAGCGCTACCTCAAGGAGCACGGACTCGAGCGCGCGGTGCAGGTCACCGGCACCCTCTGCCAGGACCAGTGCCGCACCGGCCCCAACGTGACCCTCCAGGGCGAGTGCTTCTGCGCCCGCGACCCCAAGCAGATCCTGGTCCTGCTCGAGGAGCGGCTCAAAGGAGAAACCCCGTGAACAGCCAGATGCCCATCTTCACCGAACAGACCCGCTGCCAGGACTGCTACAAGTGCGTCCGGCAGTGCCCGGTGAAGGCGATCCGGGTGCAGAACGAGAGCGCGGCGGTCATCGCCGAGCGCTGCATCTATTGCGGCACCTGCGTCAACGTCTGCCCGGTGGGCGCCAAGAAGGTGCGTGACGACCTGTTCCGGGCCCAGCTCCTGGTCAAGCGCCAGCCCAGGGTGGTGGTGTCCCTGGCGCCCTCCTACGTTTCGGAGTTCCCCGGGGTGGCGCCCGAGGGGCTGATCCACGCGCTGCGCGCGATCGGCTTCTGGGGCGTGTCCGAGACCGCCCTGGGGGCCCAGCAGGTCAGCGGCGCCTGCGCCGCGGCCCTGGCCAGGGACCCGGCCGGGCTGGCCATCTCCTCGGCCTGCCCGACCGTGGTGGAACTGATCCGCAAGTACCATCCGGAGCACCTGCCCGCGGTGACCCGGTTCCTTTCGCCCCTGCTGGCCCACTGCAAGCTGCTGCGCCAGACCTACGGCGACCCGCTGGCGATCGTCTTCATCGGCCCCTGCATTTCCAAGAAGCTGGAAGCCGACCGCAACCCCAGACTGCTGGAGGCGGCCCTCACCTTCGCCGACCTGCGCCGCTGGTTCGACCAGAAGGGCATCGACCCGTCGGTCCAGCCCCGGGGCCCGGCGGACGTGTTCATTCCGGAAGCGGCCCGGGAAGGGGTGCTCTACCCCATGGACGGTGGCATGATCCGGGGCATCCAGGGCGCCGGCCTGGCTTCGGTGAACTTCATGGCCTTCTCCGGCATCCCCCATCTCCAGGACGCCCTCGCCGGGCTGGAGGGCGACGCCTCCGGGCTGTTCCTGGAGCTGCTCGCCTGCGCCGGCGGCTGCGTCAACGGGCCCCAGGCCGAGCATGCCTGCGGCACGGCGCGCAAGTGGCTGCGGGTGCTGGACCGGTTTCCCGGCCAGGCGGAGGCGCCGGCGCCGCCCAGCGTGGACACCGCCATGCTCCAGGAACCGGATCCGGTCCCCCCCAGCGCCCACAGCCTGGACGACATCAAGCGGGCCCTGCGCATGGTCGGCAAGAGCTCGGCCGAGGACGAGCTGAACTGCGGCGGCTGCGGCTACGACGACTGCCGGTCGCTGGCCCAGGCCCTGCTGGACGGCCGGGCCGAGCCCGGCATGTGCGTTTCGCACATGCGCAAGCTGGCCATGAACAAGGCCAACGCCCTGATCCGGGCCATGCCCAGCGGCGTGGTCATCGCCGACGAGAAGCTGGCCATCGTCGAGTGCAACCGCCTGTTCGCCGAGATGATGGGGCCGGAGACCCTGATGGTGTTCGAAGCCCGGCCGGGCATGGAGGGCGCCTCGCTGGCCAAGGTGGTGCCGTTCAGCCACCTGTTCAGCGAAGCCCTGGAAGCCCAGGGCGAGCCCATCAGCAAGGACCTGCGCCTGGGCGAGCGGGTGCTGCGGCTGATGGTGTTCCCCATCGAATCCGGGCGCATGGTGGGCGGCATCCTCCAGGACATCACCGAGCCGGCCGTGGTGCGCGAGCAGATCATCCAGAAGGCCCAGGACGTGATCCGCAAGAACGTCACCACCGTGCAGCAGATCGCCTACCTGCTGGGCGAGAACGCCGCCGAGACCGAGCTGATCCTGGGCTCGATCATTGAATCGTTCCAGCTGCCGGCGGCCCGCAAGGAAGAGGAGGCGCCGTGACCAGCCCGCGCCTGTTCATGGAGGTGGACCACTACCAGGAACGCAAGCACAACCAGGCCGCCTGCGGCGACGTCTTCCTCTCGCAGAAGCTGGACGGCGGCAACCGGGTGCTCTCGGTGCTGGCCGACGGCCTGGGCAGCGGCATCAAGGCCGCGGTGCTGGCCAACCTGACCTCCACCATGGCGCTGCGCTACATGGCTTCCGACGTGGACATGCGCAAGGCCGCCGGCATCATCATGGCCACCCTGCCGGTCTGCAGGGAGCGCCAGATCGCCTATTCCACCTTCACCATCGTCGCCATCGACCCCTGGGGCGCCACCCGCATCGTCGAGTACGACAACCCGCCCTTCGTGCTCATGCGCGGCCCGAACCCGGTCGAGGTGCCCGCGGAGATCCTGCCGCTGCCCGATACTGCCGGCCGCCAGGCGGTGCTGCGCCACACCCGGTTCGAGGCCTGCCCGGGGGACCGGATCGTGTTCTTCTCCGACGGCGTGTCCCAGGCCGGCATGGGCAACGCCGGCACGCCGCTGGGCTGGGGCCAGGAGGCGGCGACCCGGCACCTGGCCAAGGTGATCCGGGAGCGGCCGCACATCTCCGCCCGGCAACTGGCCCGGGCCCTGGTGCTCAGGGCCCAGGCCCTGGACGGCGGCGCACCCAAGGACGACATCACCTGCGGGGTGGTCTACTACCGCGAGCCGCGCGAAGTGCTGGTGTTCACCGGCGCGCCGGTGGCGCGCGGGCGCGATCCCGAACTGGCCGAGGCCGCGCGCGCCTTCCCGGGCCGCAAGGTGATCTGCGGCGGCACCACGGCGGCCATCCTGAGCCGGGAGCTGGGCCATCCCCTGGCCATGGACCTCAAGAACCTGGATCCCGACGTGCCGCCGGTCTCGAGCATGGAGGGCTTCGACCTGGTGACCGAAGGCGCCATCACCCTGGCGCGCACCGTGCGGCTGCTGGAGGAGGAGGACAGCCCCGACCTGCTCAAGCCCAACGCCGCCACCCAGCTGGCCGGCATCCTGCTGGACAGCGACATCATCCACATCGTCGCCGGCACCAAGATCAACGAGGCGCTCCAGGACCCGAGCCTGCCCGAGGACCTGGACATCCGGAGGAACATCCTGCGCGGCCTGAAGCAGGTCCTGACCGGGAAGTTCCTGAAGGAAGTGCGGATCAGGTTCGTCTGAACCGGCCGGCGATGGCCCGGACCGTCTCCGGATCGGCCTTGGCGTTGAAGTTGAAGAACACCTCGGTCGTCACCTGGGCCCCGGGCACGCCGATGGCCTCCAGGGCGGCCTGCAGTTCCGCCAGCATCGCCCCGTTGCCCACCAGGTGGTAATGGCAGCCGAGCGGTTCCGCGACCAGCGGCGGCACGCTTTCGCCCAGCCGGCCCCTCAGCCCGGGCCAATCCGCGGCCGGCCGGGTGAGGGTGGGGTGCCAGCGGAAGGTGGGGTGCCGGGTCTGCAGGGCGTCCAGCTCCGGGGCCAGGCAGATGTCCTCCGCCTCCCGGAACCCGGCGAACAGGGTGATCGGCCGCTGGAAGCCCTGGCCCAGGGCCCGCTCCGCGAAACCCCACAGCGGTCCGATGCCGGATCCGGTGGAGCAGAGCACCACGGCGCGCGCTTCCGGGGCGATGCCTTCCAGGACCGGGGCGTGGTGCAGTCCGCTGAACTCCAGCGCGGCTCCGGGCTCCAGGCCCTCCAGCGCCGGAGTCAGGCGCCCGCCGGGGATCACCCGGTAGAGGATGCCCAGGCCGCGCCGACCGGGATCCACCTGGGACAGGGTGTAGGGATGGCGCAGCCCGTCGTGGCGCAGCACCCCCACGTGGCCCGGCTCGTACGGGAAGGGCAGGTCGTCCCGCAGCTCCAGCCCCAGCAGCCGGCAGCCGCGACCCACTTCCCGGTTGCCGGTGACCGTGGCCTCACGCCAGAGCTGGGTCCAGTCGGCCATTCACATCACCTTCGGCACGAGGAAATAGCCCTGGTCCTGGCTGGGCGCGTTGGCCAGCGCCTCTTCCTGGGTGAAGCCGGGGCGGGGCTGGTCGTCGCGCCGGGGCAGGGGCAGGTCCAGGCCGTGGGTGCACGGCTCCACGCCTTCCAGGTCGAGGCTGTCCAGGCTCTGGGCATGGCTCAGCACCTGGGTCATGGCCTGGCGCAGCGGCTCGATCTCGTCCTCGCCCAGGCTCAGGCGGGTCAGCTGGGCGCAGCGCAGGACGTCTTCCCGGGTGACTTCCATGAAGTTCTCCTAGTCCAGCGGCAGGTTGGGGTCGGCGTTCAGCGGCCACGGGTCGCTGGGCGGCGTCAGCAGGGCCCCGGCGGCGGCGATCATGGCGCCGTTGTCGGTGCAGAACCGCGGTTCGGGGATGGCCAGGACCAGGCCCAGGCGCTCCGCGGTGAGCCTGGCCTGGGCGCGCAGCTCGGAGTTGCAGGCCACGCCGCCGGAAACCACCAGGCCGCGGGCGCCGGTCTCGTCCCGGAAGGCGGCGACCGGTTTCATGAGCCAGGCGGCGACGGTCTCCTGCAGGCTCCGGCACAGGGCCTGCACCCGGGGATCCTGGGCCCCGGCCGCGGCCAGTCCCGGCTCGGCCTGGATGCGCATCTTCACGGCGGTCTTCAGCCCGGAGAAGCTCCAGCTGGCCAGGCCGTCCCTGAACTTGGGCGGAGTGAACGGGGCGCCGGCCCGGGGCGCGGCCTTGGCGCAGGTGTCGACCACCGGGCCGCCGGGGTAGCCCAGATTGAGCATCCGGGCGGTCTTGTCGAAGGCCTCCCCGGCCGCGTCGTCCCGGGTCTTCTGCAGCAGTTCCAGGTGGGTCCAGTCGGCGGCCAGGTAGAGGTGGGTGTGGCCCCCGGAGACCAGCAGGGCCAGGGCCGGGAAGGGCAGGTCGGGGGCGTTGAAGCGGGCGGCGTTCAGGTGCCCCAGCAGGTGGTGCACCCCCACCCAGGGGATGCCTTCGCGCCAGGCCATGGCCTTGCTGGCGGAGAAGGTGGAGAGCAGGGAGCCCACCAGGCCGGGGCCCTGGGTGACCGCGATCCGGTCGATGGCCGGCAGGGTGACCCCGGCCTGGGCCAGGGCGCCGGCGATCACGCCGCGCAGCTGGAGCAGGTGTTCCCGCGCCGCCAGTTCCGGCACCACCCCGCCGTAGGGGCCGTGCAGCTCGTCCTGGCTCTTGCGGGTCATGGCGAGCAGTTCCGGCCCATGGCCGGTTTCCCGCACCACGGCGGCGGAGCAGTCGTCACAGGAGGATTCAAGTCCAAGAACCAGCATCGAACCAGTCTACTCCTACTGGTAGCCCAGGGCGTCCCAGCGTTCCGGCGGGTGGAACCGGCAGCGCCAGCCGCTCCAGCTGACCCGCTGGAAGGTGATGCGCCCCGGCCAGGGCACCCGCTCCAGGAAGCCGCGCAGGGCGGTCTGCAGGCGCAGGCGCTGGTGGAAGGTCAAGGCCAGGTCGCCGCCCACCCAGGCGCCGGTGGCCCGGGCCTTCACCTCCACCGCCCGCAGGTCGTCGCCCCGGACCACCAGCAGGTCCAGCTCGAACCGCCCCGCCTTGACGTTGCGCCCCACCAGGTCCCAGCCGCGCGCCCAGAGCAGCCAGAGGGTGGCCCGCTCGCAGCGCCGGCCGTAGCGCTGGGCGCGGCGGCCCTGGGCGGTGCGGGCTGGGGTGGGCATGGGCCGGAACAACCTTTCAATTCCTTTCTGCTGGCTCGGAAGCTCCGGTTTCCAGAGGGTGGTTATTATTATTTTTCTCGGCGCCCCTCGCCGAGAAAGACCAGATTCACCTTGTTCATTACCTCCGGAATATCCCAGGGTCTTGCGCCGGTCTTTATTTGATGGCAAATCTGACCAACGATTCATCATTGACGATGCTGACAGGCAAGGCAATCCTGTCTGCCTGAAGGAGTCAGACCCATGTCCCGTCAGGTTCCCCGGCAGAGCCGTTTCCACCGCGCCCAGTCCCATGCTGTTGCCGAGCGTATCGCTGAAATCCGGGAAGCCATCGCCGGTGGCCGTCAGGACTTCGTGAAGGGCGACGTGGTGAGTCATGAAGAGGCATTGCGGAGGCTTGCCAAGTGGTGATGAAGCCCTCTTGAACGACCTCAACGGGCGTTAAACTCACTCCATGCCCGCCCCCCGCAACAACGTCGAGCGCAGTCCGGTCCTCAGCCGGAAGCTGAGCGATCTGCCGACCCAGCCCGGGGTCTACCTGTACCGGGACGAGGAAGGCACCCTGCTCTACGTGGGCAAGGCCAAGGTGCTGCGCAACCGGGTGAAGAGCTACTTCCAGTCCAAGCAGCTGGACGGCAAGACCCGGCGCCTGGTGGCGCGGATCTGGGACCTGGAGTTCGTGGTCTGCGAAACCGAGCTGGAAGCGCTGGTGCTGGAGAACAACTTCATCAAGGAGCACCGCCCGCCGTACAACATCCTGCTGCGCGACGACAAGAGCTACCCCTACGTGAAGCTCACCTGGAAGAACGCCTTCCCCCAGGTGTTCGTCAC
>Ga0316231_1002606_pt1 | contig 16902 bp, 16 predicted proteins | sample TBH18027metaG_FD_206002 | JGI IMG/M metagenome (GOLD analysis project Ga0316231, IMG submission 206002) | Freshwater microbial communities from Trout Bog Lake, Wisconsin, USA - TBH18027 | ecosystem: Environmental > Aquatic > Freshwater > Lake > Hypolimnion/Profundal zone | place: USA: Wisconsin...
AAAATCTGCGAAACGGCAATCCCGGCCGTGGCGACCATGAAGCGACCGGGTTCGGCGAGAATTTGAATTTCCTGCGGGAAGAGCCGGTCGAGTTCCCGGTTGACCGTGCGCGCCAATTCGGCAAACGGCTTGACCGAGGAATCGTACGGGGCCGGGAAGCCGCCGCCGATGTCGAGCACGTTCATCTTGGTGTAGCCGCGGTCCTTGGCTTCCTTGAAAATGTTGGCGGCGAGGTTGAGCGCCTGGACGTAATTCTCGAAATTGGTTGTTTGGCTGCCGACGTGGAAGCTCAAACCTTCGACGGTGAGACCGGCTTTGGCAGCGGCGAGGATCAAATCCACCGCTTCGCCGGGCGCGGCGCCGAATTTCGACGACAGTTCGACCATCGCGCCGGTATTGGCGACCTTCAGGCGCAACGCGAGGCCGGCGTTGGGCGCGAACTTCTTGATTTTGCGGATTTCCTCGGCGTTGTCGTAGGTCACGAGCGGGTTGTAATGGTCCAACTCGGCGAGCGTCTCATTGGCTTTGATCGGATTGGCGTAAATAATCTTGTCCCAAATCCACTGCTGGCGTTTTTTGGCCGGCAAATCCTTGATGTTCTCGCAGACGATCCGCAGTTCCGGTAACGACGCGACATCGAAGCTCGCGCCGGCCTTGAATAGCGTGCGGACGATTTCCGGATTCGGGTTGGCCTTGACCGCGTAGTACGCCTGGACGCGCGGCAGGTATTTCTTGAACGTGGCGTAGTTGCGCCGCAATTCCGCGTGATCCACCACAAACAGCGGCGTGCCGTGTTCCCGGGCGAGTTTCTTGAGCGTCGTCAGCGCAACCATGCTTAGTCTCCGTCAGTGATCAGGAAATTCTTGAACTGCCACGGGTCGCGGCGATCAATATTGGGCTTGTTGTAACCGGGAAAGGCGTTGGCGTAATGCTTCAACGGCGTCCAGTCCGATGGCTTGGAAATCCACTTGCCCAGGTATGGTTTGGCGATTTTTAGGACGTACTCGTGCGGCAAATCATCCGGCACGCAGACGCCCCGGGCCGGGTTCTCAATCATCCACGAGACCGCCGCCACGACGGAAATCGCCACCTGCATCGTGGTGGCATTCTGGTGCGGCACGAGCCGGCGCGATTCCTCGATGCTCAGGTCGCTGCCGATCCACCACGAATTATACGAATGCCCCATCAGCAATGAACCGAGAATGTCGGCGCCGCTGGTGATCTCGTCGTTGAGAATGCGCTGCTTGACCGGCAACTGGTAGTCGTAGCCGCGCAGTTCGTTGAGCGACGCGATGGCGACGTCGGCCGGGCAGTAGGCGTAATGGACGGTCGGCCGGTAGACCGCCTGGCCGTTTTTCCAGACCGTGAGCCGGTCGGAGATGGTGAACGCTTCGCCATGCCGGACCACCATGCCGCGGATGCAATAGTTCGGGACCCACGACACGACCCAGGTGTTGATGCCCATGCGCGCGAGACAAATCTGGTTGCGCGGCCCGGACGAGTGCTCATAGGCCAGGGCCGGCAATTCCTTCTCGTGCGTGCCCCAGCCCATCTCCGCGGTCGTCGTCCCTTCTTCCCGAAACCCTTCGACGCTCCAGGTGTTGACGAACTCGTCCACGGCCTTGGGCCGGTTGGTGATTTGCGTGTCGCGTTCGCTGCAATGGATCACTTTCACGCCGAGCTGCATCGCCAGCTCATTGAATTTTTGGTCCGCAATGAGTTGCCCGAGTTTCTCGGCCGCGCGCCCGGTCACGCGCTTGTCTTTGATGGTGCGCTTACCGATGTCCAGCAGGCCTTGTTTGGTAAAATGCGAAATCAACCCGGGATTCGCGCCGTGCTCCAACACCGCTGTCGGCCCCGGCGTCTGCCATTTGGCCGTCATCGCCCGCAGCTGCATGTGCCGCCAGTAGAGCGTCATCTGTTGCGGCGGCGCATTCTTCGAGTTTTCATACGGGTCCCACAATTCGACCGAGGTGTTGATGTACAGCACGCCGCGGTCATGGCACCACTGGAGCAGTTCGCAGCAGTCGATGTTCCACGCCAGATCAATGATTACGTCGCCGGCGGTCACGTGCTGGCCGAGTAGCGCCCCCATGTTTGCGCGTGTCACGCGCTTGTGGACGAACTGGACGCCGCGTTTCAGCCAGGGCCGGAGCGCCGCGCGCCGGTCCTCGAAATCCATGATGGTGATGTCGCGACACGGCACCGCGAGCTGCTTCACCAGAATTGGTAAGGTGCATTGCGCGACGGCGCCGTAACCGACAAATAAAATCCGCTTGCCAAAGTTGATCATAATTTTCCTCAAAACCCGCCGGCGCCAATGTGCTTGAAATTGTTTTTCATGACAAGCGTATTCCCCAGCATTGCGGAAAAAGTTTGGAGTTGCCGGGCTGTGGCGCGTGTGCAAAATAACCGCGCATGACCACGTTGCCGCCAAACTGTCCCGACCCCGCCGCCAAATTGGTGGCCCGGACCCGCGCGGCTGGTGGGCTGGCGCCGGTTGATCTCGACCGGTTCTGGGCCGACCAAGCCCGGGCGGTCGCCAATCCATTTGGTGCGGACATTCCCCAGGTGCCGCTGGGAGTGCTCATGGAGCGGCCCTGCATTTTTACCGAACTCGCCATCGCGGAAACGCCCGCCAATTGGCACCGGCTGCTGCACGATGCGCCCTGGTGTGCGCAGGTTTGCCGGGCGTACAACGACAAAGCCGAACAAATCGTCGGCCGGCGACTCCTCGACGAAACCATTCCGGATCCCCAGCGCGCCTTCCCGGCGGTCAAAACTCTTGCCGACATCTTCGAAGCCACCAACATCTGGCACAACGAATCCTACTGGCTCCAACAATCCGCCCACGGCGAAACTGAGCTCCAACACCTCCTCGACCGCGTCGAACAGCGGTTGGAAAACCTGCGCAGTTTCATCTTACCGGCGAACTGGGACACTGAGAAAACCCGGCTCCTGGCACTGGGGGTGCAGCCGCCAGCGTACCGATTCCAACGCGGCCCGGTCACATTTGCGACCTCCGTCTATGGCGCGGAAGACCTGGTTTTCCTGATCATGGATCACCCTGACCTCGCGGTGCGCTTTCGGGACGTGATGTTGCGCGCCATGCTCGGCCTCGCGCGGATTCTTGACGAGGAAGCCGGGCGGTCGCCGCACGGGTTCCAGTTCAACGACGACAACTGCTGCCTGCTGACCGCCGAAATGTACGAACTATTCGCCTACCCGATTTTGAAAACGATGTTCGACCGGTATGCGCCGGCCCCCGGTGACCGGCGCTATCAACACTCGGACTCGGCGATGGGCCATCTCTTGCCGGTGCTGGCGCGGCTGAATTTTACCGGTGTGAATTTTGGTCCGACTTTGCCGGTCTCGCTGATTCGCCAGCACATGCCGGGCACCGTGATCGAGGGGCAGCTTGCGCCGTTCACGTTCAGCCGGAATGAGGAAGAAAATATCGTGCGCGAATTTCTCCGGGATTTCGAGCAAGCACGCGCCCAGCGCGGCCTGGTCTTCGCCACCGCCGGCTCGATCAACAACGGCTCGCGCCTGACCGGGATGCGCCTGATCATGGCAGCCATCCAGGAATTCGGCAGGTACGCCTGAGCGCGTGCTCAAAATCCGGCAAACAAATCAGCGCCTTGCCGGGATTCCTGGCTGACTTCCTTCAGCAAGGATTTCAAGCCGTAGCGTTCGAGCAGCGCCAGCCAGGCCGGGTAATCTGGCCGCACCACCCGTAACTCATGCCACAGCACCGGCAACTCCACGGCTGTCCGCAACTGGACCAGTTGCCGGTTACGCTGAATCTGGCCGACGTGGGTTTGCAACGACTCGCGCAGTTTCGGGCGATCCACTTCCGTGACGCGCGCCAACAGCGCATCAAGACTGTCAAACTTGGCAAGTAAACCCTGCGCGGTTTTTTCGCCGACGCCCGGCACGCCGGGAATATTGTCCACGGTGTCGCCGATGAGGCTGAGCAGATCCACGAATTGGGCCGGACGCACGCCGTATTTTGTGAGCACGGTGGCAGCGTCCAAAACCACATTCCCCTGCGCGCCGGCTTGCAACAAGCGGATCTGGTCGTTCACCAGTTGCGCAAAATCCTTGTCGTTGCTCGCAATCAAGACCGGTTGCCCGCCCGCCGCGGCCTGACCCGCCAACGTGGCAATCAGGTCGTCGGCTTCGACGCCATCGCGTTCCACCACCGGCAACCGCATCGCGCCGAGCATTTCTCGGATGGCCGGCAACTGCGCCGCCAAATCCGGCGGCGTAGGCGGGCGTTGCGCTTTGTAGCTGGGTAAGAGTTGCAAGCGTTCGTGCGGGGCACCGAGATCAAAGACCACGGCGCAATGGGTGGGCCGGTATTCGGCGAGATATTTGCGCAGCATTTTGGTGACGCCGAGCAGGGCGTTGACCGGCTGACCCTGGGGGCCGGTCAGCAACCGGATGGCGTAAAATGCCCGGTAAATCAACGCGTAAGCATCCACCAATAGCAAGGGCGCAGTCATGGCCGGCATGCCTACCATGCCGCACTGGTAAAAACAATCCCGGCCGCTGGCGCGCGCGGGCGCGCCGGTTGGCACTCAGCGCCGGGCGGTGCCCCAGCGCCGGTGGAGAAATTTTTCCCAGGGCGAGAACAGCAGCTTGTCAGCCAGCAGGCCGATGGCGATGATGACCAGCATGACGCCAATAACTTGATCCATCGCATTGAGTTCCCGGCCGTAGTGGAGCAAGTGGCCGAGGCCGAAGCCGGTCAGGATCGTGACGTAAATCTCCGCCGCCATCAGCGACCGCCAGGCAAAGCTCCAGCCTTGTTTCATGCCGCTGACGATGAACGGCAGCGAAGCCGGCAGGATGACCTTGAGCCAGGTGTGCAACTGTGTTGAACCCATCGTGCGGGCGGCGCGCGCGTAAATTGGCGGGACGGTGCGGACGCCGTTATCGGTGGCGATGAGGATGGACCAGAGCGATCCCATGACGACGACGAACAGCATGGCGCCTTCGGTCTGGCCATACCAGAGCAGCGCGAGCGGGATCCAGCAGACGCTCGGCAACGTTTGCAGGCCGAGGGCCAGCATGCCGAGCGTGTCTTCGGCAAATTTGAAGCGCGCGGTCAGCAGGCCGAGCGGCAACCCGCAGATGATGCTCAGGAAATAGCCGAGGATCAGCCGCTTCGTCGTGACGCGGGTGGCCTGCCAGAGCGTCCCGTCGCGGACGGCTTGCGCCAGATATTCGCCGACGGCCAGCGGATCCGGCAACAGCACTGGTGACCAGATTTTTAACCGGCAGACCAGTTCCCAACCGGCAATCATCAGGACGGCAAAACTGCAAACCACGAGTCCGCGCTTCATTCCGCCACCTCCGTCAGTTCCGGCCACAGGTAGCGTTTGAGCGCGCGCATGATTTCCGTCGAGTATTTCGCCAGGTCGACGCTGTTGATGTCGCGCGGTCGCGGCAGGTCCACGGTGAATTGTTCCTGAATCCGCCCGGGATTCGGCGAGAACAACACCACCCGGTCGCCGAGGCAGGCGGCTTCGCGGACGTTGTGTGTCACGAAGATGATGGTTTTCCGCCGTTTCGCCCAGATCTGCTGGATGTCGCCGTAGAGCTGTTCCCGGGTCATTGCATCGAGCGCGGCGAACGGCTCATCCATCAGCAATACGCGCGGGTTGGGCGCGAGTGCGCGGGCGAGGGCCGCGCGCTGCTTCATGCCGCCGGATAATTCGTGGATGTTCGCCTGCGCGAATTTTTCGAGGCCGACCAGCTTGAGGTAAAACTGCGCGACTTCCCGGCGCTCCGCGGGTTGCAGGTTCGGTTTGAGTTTCAACCCGAACAGCACGTTGTCAAGCACGTCCAGCCAGGGGAACAGGGCGGATTCCTGGAACATCACCATCCGCTCGCGACCCGGGCCGGTCACCGGTTTCCCATCGGCGAGAATGCGGCCGGTATCGGGTGATTCCAGGCCGGCAATGATATTCAGCAAGGTGGACTTGCCGCAACCGCTCGGCCCGACGAGGCAGACAAACTCGCCTTCCCGCACCGATAATGAGACATCGTCCAGCGCGTGGACCGTGGCCCGGTGCGTCCGAAACGATTTCGAGACATGCTCGACTGTCAACTTTTCCGGGGCGACGTTGGTCAGTTCCTGCTCGATGGTCATGGCAACTCGATCAACCGCCCGAAGTCCGTTGCGCCGCGCAGGAACCCGGCGGATTGGGCGTCCTTGACAAATTTAATCAGCGATTGCTCGGAAATGCGCGTGGTGAAGTCCATGCGTGGCCATGCCTGGGCGATCAACTCTGCCGGGACGGGCCGGGTGGTCTCCGCGGTCAATTCGTCACGGAGCAACGTTTGCGCTTCGGCCGGATTTTTCTGAATCCATTCGGTTAATTCCGCGTGCGCTTGGGCGAATTTCTTTACCAAGTCGTGCCGGTCCCGCAGGCATTTGACGCTGCTGACCAGCACGGTTGTGACCGTGTCCCGCTGTTCGAAGAAAACCTGGGCGTTGGCTTCGCGCTCCAACCGCGACACCCAGGGCTCGACCGTCCAAACGGCGTCAATTTGGTTTGCCTTGAACAAATTCAACTGGTCCGGGTTGGCGGTTGGCAACACGGTCACATCGCCGCCGAGTTGGGTGATTCTGAAGCCGTGCCCGGTCAGCCAGGCCCGGCATTCCACGTCCTGCGTGTTGCCGAGTTGCGGCGTGGCGACTTTCTTCCCGCGGAAATCCGCCGGGACCTTGATGCGGCCAGCCGGCTGGACCACGAGCGCCGCCCCGCCGTTCACCGCGCCGGCAATGATGCGCACTTCGTCGCCCCGTGCTTTGAAGTACGCATTCAAGGCCGGGCTCGGCCCGACGTAGGTGAGGTCAATCGAGTTGGCAAAAATGGCTTCCATCGCGCTCGGCCCGGCATTGTAGACGAACCATTGGATCTTTACGTCCGGTCCGAGGCGCGCCTCGAACCAGCCTTTGCCCTTGTTGGAGAGCGCATGGGCGATAACGCCTTGCGCGTGGGTGACATTCGGGAAATGGCCGACGCGCAACACCACCGGCTCAGCGCGCCCGGTCGCACCCAGCAAGACGAACAATCCCACGAGCAGCGGTTTCATCAGCCTTTATCCAAAAATGGCAACGGCGCTTTGTCGCGCCGGATTTTGCGCAACGTAACGGCCACCACATCGGCCAGGGAATACCGGTCGAGAATGTTGGCGATGGCATTGCGCACGTCAACCATCAACAAGCGCAGGCCGCAGTGTGCCTCATCCGGGCACGAACATTTCTGATAGGCAGTCACACTGGCGCAGCGGATCGGCGCCAGCGGCCCGTCAATCAACCGGACCGCGTCGCCGATCATGATTTTGTCCATCGGCTTTTTTAGAAAATAACCGCCGCCCTTGCCGCGCTTGCTGCCGAGGTAACCGGCCTTGTTCAAGTCCAGCAGGATGGCTTCGAGGAACTTGATCGGAATGTTTTCCTTCTTGGCCAGCTCGCTGATTTGGACCAGGGGCCGGCCCAGTTCCCGGGCGATCCCGAGATTGATCAACGACCGCAACGCATACTCACCACGCTTGGAGACCCGCATGGCGATAAGACTACCAGAATGGTAGACAATTGCAAGTGGTATTTACCCGGCGCCAGTCAGCTTCGCTTGCAAGAAGCCACCCCGTAGATTCGCCACGTTTTCAAAGCCGTGGCCGTGTAGTGCGCAGGCGGCGAGATAACCCCGCTGGCCTTTCTGGCAGTAGGTCACAATGCGGCGGTCACGCGGCAATTCGTCGAGACGGTCGCGCAGTTTGGCGAGGGGAATGTTCACGGCATTTGGGAGTTCACCAAATTCAACAAGTTCATCCGCGTCGCGGACATCCAGCAGCAATTCGCCGCTAGGCTGCCAGGTTTCTGGAGCGACGGTGGCGATGTCGCCGCGCGCAATATGGCCGGCCACAAAGCCGGCGGTGTTGACTGGATCGTTAGCCGAACCAAATGGCGGCGCGTATGCCAAATCTAGTGTTTCCAAATCGAAAACGCTCATCTTGCCGGCAATTGCCGTTGCCAGCACATCCACCCGCTTGTCCACACCGTCTTCACCCAGCACCTGCGCACCGAGCAAGCGTCCCGTGCCTTCCTCGGCGATGACCTTGATTAAGACCGGTTTCGCGCCGGGGTAATAATGCGCATGGTTGTGGTCACGGGTCAGGCTGGTGAAAAAACTGAAGCCAGCCTTTGCCGCCTGCTCGGTGTTCAAACCGGTAAATCCAGCCACCATGTGTCGCACGCGAACAATGGATGTGCCGAGTGCGCCAGGATAAACCAACCGGGCGCCTGCCGCATTCGCGCCGGCGATGCGCCCTTGCCGGTTCGCCGGGCCCGCCAACGCGATGCGCGCACGTGCACCGGTCAACGCATGCAGCGTCTCGGCGGCATCGCCGACGGCATAAATATTTGGATCTGATGATTCCATCCGCCCATTGGTTTTCACACCACCGGTCACGCCGATCTCCAAACCGGCGGATTTGGCGAGTTCCACTTCAGCCTTTACACCGACGCTCACGAGAATCAAATCCGCTGCGAGGTGGCTGCCGTCCGCAAATTCAACGCCAGCGGTGGTGAACCGCACTGCCGTTGCACCAGTAACGAAAGTAAAATCGTCCCGGCGAATCTGGTTTTGCAAATGTGTTGCCACGTCGCGGTCGAGCAATGGCAGAAGATGCGGATTGCGCTCGACGATCGTGACATGCAGGCCGCGATGATGAAACGCCTCGGCCATTTCCAAGCCGATGAATCCGCCGCCGATGACGACCGCCCGGTGTGGCTGGCGTTCGTTCACGTAGGCGACGATGCGATCCATGTCAGGTATGTCACGTAGCGTGAAGACATGTGGAAATTCGACACCGGGAAGCGCCGGCACAATCGGCTGCGCGCCTTGGCTCAAGATTAGTTTGTCATACGGCACATTCCGCTCCACGCCGGACGGGCCTTTGACGCAGATGGTCTTGGCGGCACGGTTGATCGCGAGGACTTCGTGGTTCACGTGCGCTTGGACGCGCGACCGTTCCCAGAATCGCTCCGGCGTCATTACGATGAGCTTCGCGCGGTCGTCAATTTCGCCGGCGATGAAATACGGCAGGCCGCAATTGGCGAACGAAATGTACGGCCCGCGCTCGAAAATGTGAATCTCGGCCAGTTCATCCACGCGGCGAGCCTTGGCGGCTGCCGATGCGCCACCGGCCACTCCGCCGACAATGATAATTTGTTTGGGAGGTTTCATGGCAATTTACCGGTCTGAAGCACAGCACGCGCCACAATTCGGCGTGCGATTCCACGGTAATTTTGTCAGAATCAACGCCAGCCCGCAAAAACCGGTCACCCCGGCAAATATCAAGCCGCAACCCATCAACAACGGGATGATGACAAATCGCGGATTCACTGTCATTGCCAATATCGCCCCCGTCGCCGTCAGCGCCCCAACCACGATTTGCACCTGACGCATCAACGGCAAAACCCGACTCTCCTCGCGCTTCACAGGCAAGCCGGCCGCGATCCACGCCGCCGTACCACCGTCGACCAGCACGCAACCGTTGAAGCCGGCCCGCTGGAACTTTTCAATCGCTTTGCTGGCGCGACCGCCGGACTGGCACAAGACATAAACCGGCTGATCATTCGTCCCGCGATGCCGGAGAAAGGCGACCGGATCCAAATCGTCCAGGGGGATAAGCTTTGCGCCCGGTACGTGACCGGTCGCAAATTCGCCCGGTGTGCGGACATCGAGCAGAGTGGCGGCGCAGCCGCCCTTGAGCAGGCAGTTGAGTTCGGGCGGGGTGATTGAAGTTTTGGTTTGCATGGTTGTCATGATCGTGATATGAATATATGAACATTTAGTTATATGTCAACTGCCAAATTAAACCGAACACTGACGGACGCGGAACTGGAGCAAATCGCGCGGCATTTCAGGCTACTGGGCGAGCCGATGCGCCTGAAAATCTTGCAATCCGTCTGCAAAACGCCGCGCACGGTGACCGACATCGTCACAGCCACTGGTGCGACGCAGGCCAATGTGTCCAAGCATCTTGCCTTGCTCGCAACCGCCGGGATCCTGACGCGCAAAAAAGATGGACAGCGCGTTTATTACGGGATCAAAAACCGGTTGGCCGTGCAGTTGTGCGAATTGGTGCGGTCACAACTAGCGGATTAAGGAGCGTGAAGCAGGCAGACGGATTCTTCGGCGCGGAGGTTGGGGAGATAGCGGACGGGGCCGCGGGCGTTGAAGGTGGCGCACTTGATTTCGGTGACGCCGATGTCGCGGCAGAAATCCCGAAAATCGAGAATCGAGAGGAAATGCAGGTTGTGCGTCCGGTACCACGGCAACGGCAACGATTGGGTGACCGGCGTGCGCCCTTGGAGCAACATCTGGAGGCGCACGCCGAAATAGGCGAAATTCGAGTAGGCCACGATCACTTGCCGGCCGACACGGAATGCTTCCCGGACAATCTCCGCCGGGGAGACCAATTCTTGAAACGTGCCCAGCAGCAGGACGTAATCAAAGGCGTGTTGGCCGTATTGATCCAAACCGTTGGCGATGTCACCCTGGTGGACGACGAGGCCGCGCTCGACGCAGCGCCCGACCAGCGTGGCGTCTTGTTCGACACCTTCCCCGGCGACCTGCCGGGTTTGGACGAGACGTTGGAGAAACGCGCCATCACCGGTGCCGAGATCGAGAACGCGCGCGCCGTTGGGAATCCAGTTTAAAACGGTATCGTAAATGCCGGGATGCATGGTCAGGTCTGGCCGCGCCGGTATTCGTTGGCGAGGTAATGGTGCACGACGTTGGCAAATGGCGGATTGTTGATCAGGAACGAATCGTGGCCGTATTCGGTTTCGAGGTTGATATAGGTGACCGGCACGCTGGTCCGTTTGAGTTGGCGCACCAGTTCACGCGACTGGGCCGGCGGGTAGAGCCAGTCCGATTCAAACGAGACGACCAGAAACCGGGCCCGCACTTTGCTCAAAACTTCAGCCGCCGGCTGGCCGGCAAACAGGTCGAAGTCGTCGAGCGCCTTGGTGATGTACAGGTAGCTGTTTGGGTCGAAGCGTTTGACGAAACTCTGGCCTTGGTGGTGCAAATAGCTTTCGACGGAAAACATTTCTTCCGTCGGCGATTGCCGGTTGCGGCCAAACTTGTGCGTCATCGAGAATTCGCTCAGGTACGTGACGTGGCCGACCATGCGCGCGACGGCGAGGCCGTGTTCCGGCCGGCGAACATCCGTGTAGTTGCCGGCGTTCCAATTCGGGTCGGTAAGGATGGCGCACCGGCCGATCTCGTTGAACGCGATCTGCATCGCAGTGTGCGACGTGCAGGTGGCGATCGGCACACAGACGCGGACCTGGTCGGGCCGTTCGACTGCCCAGACCAAGGCCTGCATCCCGCCCATTGAACCACCGGTCACGGCGAATAATTTTTCAATTCCCAAATGTTCCAAGAGCCGGGCTTGCACAGCCACCATGTCGCGAATGGTCACTGCAGGGAACGTCATTCCGTACGGCTGACCGGTGTCCGGGCGTGTTGATGCCGGACCGGTGGTGCCATTGCAACCGCCGAGAACGTTGGAGCAGATGACGAAGAATTTATCAGTGTCAATCGCCTTGTCGGGACCGACGTGGTAGTCCCACCAGCCGGGCCGGCCGGTTTCGGGATGGAGGCCGGCGACGTGGGCGTTGCCGGAGAGCGCGTGGCAGATCAGAATGGCGTTGTTGCGCGTCGGCGAAAGTTTGCCGAGCGTCTGATACGAAACATCGACGCTGGCGAACTCGTGACCGGATTGGGTGCGCACGCCCGGCAAGCGGACAGTTTGCGTTTGCGTCACCCCCAGCGCGGATTGGTAGCCGGCAACCTTCTGATCTTGCAGGTCACCTTCTGCGCGTTGAGCGGGTTTGGTCATGCCGGTTACTTAGTCGCTTGCCGCAACGCTTGGTCAATATCAGCCTTAATGTCTTCAGCGTCTTCGAGGCCGACGGATAGACGGATGTAATCAGCCGTCACACCGGTCTCGGCTTGTTCGGCAACGGTCAACTGCTGGTGCGTGGTCGAGGCCGGGTGAATGACCAACGTCTTGGCATCGCCGATGTTGGCCAAGTGCGAGAGCAGTTTCACCGAGTTGATGAATTTTTTACCGGCTTCTGCGCCGCCCTTGATGCCGAAGCCGAGAATACCGCCGAAACCGTGCTTGAGATATTTTGCGGCGTTGGCGTGGCCGGGATTGTCCGGCAAGCCAGGATAGACGACCCAACTTACGAGCGGATGCTGCTTGAGCCACCGGGCGATTTCAAGCGCGTTGGCCGAGTGTCTCTGCTGGCGTAACGGGAGAGTCTCGAGGCCGAGCAGGAACTGGTGAGCGTTGAATGGGCTGAGCGCCGCGCCCAAATCGCGCAGCAGGGTAACGCGGACTTTGAGGATAAACGCCACGTTGCCCATGCTGGGCACGTTGGAGAGCGCGTCCCAATATTTCAGGCCGTGGTAGCTCGGATCGGGTTCGGTAAATTCCGGAAACTTGCCATTATTCCATTGGAACTGGCCGGAGTCCACGATCACGCCGCCGAGGCTGGTGCCGTGGCCGCCAATGTATTTCGTGGCGGAACTGGCGAGGATGTCTACGCCGAAATCAAACGGACGGACAAGGCCGATCCCGATGGTATTATCCACGACGAACGGAATGCCGGCGTCCTGCGCGACCTTGGCGAGCGCGGTGAAATCCGGCACGTCGAGCTTCGGATTGCCAATGGTCTCCGCGTAGATGGCGCGGGTCTTGGACGTGATTGCGTTGCGGAACGCGGCCGGGTCGCGCGAGTTGACGAACTTAACTGTGCGACCGAGTTTTGGAAACGTGTAGTGGAACAACTGGTACGTGCCGCCGTACAGGTTGTTCGCGGCGACAATTTCGTCTCCAAGCTGGGTGATTGCCAGCAATGCATAGGTGATCGCAGCCATGCCGGAGGCGACGCCGAGCGCGCCGGTTCCGCCTTCGATGGCGGCGATGCGTTTTTCAAAAACATCGGTCGTCGGGTTCATCAAGCGCGTGTAAATGTTGCCGAATTCTTTCAACGCAAACAAATTGGCCGCGTGTTCGCTACTTTTGAACACGTAGGACGTGGTTTGGTAGATCGGCACGGCGCGGGCGCCGGTCGTTGGATCGGGGACTTGGCCGGCGTGTAACGCCAGCGTACTAAGGTTTTTTGACGGGGTAGTCATCGTTTCCTTTGTCGTGGTAGAGTAGGCTGGAGACCGGTAGGCGTCAAGCCGTGCGTTTGCCCAAACCTCCCGCTCCGAAATCAGGTTCCGCCGGCGTTAGCGCAGGATGGAGTCAAGTGGCAAGTTCGGATTGAGCTTTTGCGTGGTAAGCCAGTCGGCATTGAAAAGTTTCGACTGATATTTGTGGCCAGAATCGCAAAGGATGGTGACAATGGTCTGACCGGGCCCGCGCTCACGCGCCAAACGCACCGCACCGCCGATGTTGATCCCGGACGATAATCCGAGGAATAAGCCTTCTTCCCGTAATAATTGATAGATGATGGTAAGCGCCGTCTGATCCGCAATCCGGTACGCCCGGTCGACCGTGATGCCTTCGAGATTTTTCGTCACGCGTCCTTGTCCGATCCCTTCGGCGACAGAATCGCCGTCATTGGTCTCGGTATTGCCGTTGGTAAACCATGACCACATCGCCGCGCCATATGGATCGGCGCAGACAACCGCAACTTGCGAATCGCGTTCTTTTAGGAATATTGCCGTGCCGGCCAACGTTCCCCCGGTGCCAACGGACGAGACGAATGCGTTCACTTGACCATTGGTTTGCGTCCAGATTTCCGGGCCGGTGGTCCGGTAATGAGCGAGACGGTTGGCAGCATTGTCAAACTGGTTGGCCCAGAACCAACCTTTCTCTTCGGCGAGCCGGCGCGCAATGTGATTATAGTTGCCGGGATCTTTGTATGGTTTTTCCGGCACGGTCTGGACGGTCGCACCGAGTGTGCGGAGCAATTGGATTTTCTCCGGCGCCTGCGTTTCCGGAATGACAATGTAACTCTGGTAGCCTTTGGCGTGGCCGATAACTGTAAGACCAATGCCGGTGTTCCCGGCAGTGCCTTCGATAATCGTGTCGCCGGGCTTCAACCGGCCGGTTGCTTCGGCGTCAGTAATGATGCCGAGTGCGGCGCGGTCTTTTACTGAGCCGCCGGGGTTCATGAACTCCGCTTTACCGAGAATCTCGCAACCGGTAAGTTCCGAGAGCCGGCGCAAACGGATCAAAGGTGTATTGCCAACGTGCCGGTCAATGCCATGATAACGGGATGTGCTCATAGTTAAGTTGCACAGATTGATGTGCCGAGATCTGAATACTTCTTACACGCGCCTTTGTCGAGAATCGTTAGCTGCTTCTCTTCGTAAATCACCACCGCGGTCGCGGTAGAGTTGATACGCGCGCCGGCGGATCTGCTCGCCGGTTGGTCGGCGCATTGGCACACTGGGATTGCCCGGACACGGGCGCTAAACGGGAAGAGATCGAGGTCGGATAGACGACCTCGGTCCCCGGGGGAACAACCCCAACCACAACTCCGCGCGCATCCCGTTGGAGGACGCAACCATCGAAAACGGTTTCCCAATTGACTTCTCCGCCGTCCCTGTGGTGGGTTGACTGATTGCTGGCGTGCATCTAACTCCGATTGATTGATTACTGTTGCGACACCTTCAGGGCCTGATCGAGATCGGCAATGATATCGCGGACATCCTCGATGCCGACCGATAACCGCACGTACTCCGGCGTCACGCCGGTGCGGACCTGCTCGTCGGGTGTGAGTTGCGAATGGGTCGTCGTCGCCGGATGGATGATCAGCGACTTGGCATCGCCGATGTTGGCGAGGTGGCTGAGCAGCTTGACGCTGTTGATCAGTTTCGCACCGGCTTTCGCGCCCCCTTGATGCCGAAGCCGACAATCCCGCCCTGGCCATCCGGGAAATACTTCTGCGCGTTGGCGTGGTCGGGATGGCGCGGCAGACCGGGATAGTTCACCCATAACACGGCCGGATGTTTTTCAAGGAACTGCGCGACGGCGAGCGCGTTCTGGGAATGGCGTTCGAGCCGCAAATGCAACGTCTCCACGCCGAGGAGCGTGAGAAACGCGCCAAACGGACTTTGCGCCGCGCCGGTGTCGCGCAGCCAGTGGGTCCGGATGTGAATGATGTAAGCGATGTTGCCAATCGGGCGCAACGCCTCCTCAAACACGATGCCGTGATACGCCGGTGACGGGGCGGTGAATTCCGGCCACTTCGCCGGTTCGTTGGCCCAGAGGAATTTGCCGCTATCGACAATCGCCCCGCCAAGATGGACACCGTGACCGCCGATGAACTTCGTGGTTGAGTACACGACGATGTCGTAGCCATGTTCGATGGGCCGGAACAGCGCCGCCGTGAGCGCCGTGTTGTCCACAATGGCCGGCAGGCCATGGCGGTGCGCGATCGCAGTGATCTGGCGATGATCTGGCACGTCATTCTTCGGATTGCCGGGGGTCTCGATGTAAACAGCGCGCGTGTTTTTGTCCACGAGTTTGCTCAGGCTTTCGGGATTCTTAGGGTCGAAGAACCGGACCTCGATGCCGAGCTTCGCGAACGTCTGCGTGAACAATGTCCACGTGCCGCCATAGAGGCTGGTCGCAGAGATGAAGTTCTGCCCGGCATGGACGATCGTCAGCAGTGACGCTGTAATCGCGGCCTGGCCGCTGGCAAAAGCCAACGCGGCGGCGCCGCCATCGAGCGCGGCGAGCCGCTTTTCGAGGACGTCGGTCGTCGGGTTCATCAGGCGGGTGTAGATGTTGCCAAATTCACGCAGGCCGAACAGATTTGCGGCGTGGTCGGTGTCTTTGAAGACATAACTCGTCGTCGCGTAGATCGGGACGGCGCGCGCGGTGGTCGTCGGGTCCGGCACTTGACCGGCATGTAACGCCTGGGTGGCGGGATGATGGTTCGACATGTTTTTGTTTTCTTTGGTTGGGGTTAGTTCCAGTCCTGGAACAGGACGGTCGAGAGGTAACGCTCGCCGGCATCCGGTAAGACGACGACGATGGTTTTGCCGGCGAACTCCGGCAGCTTCGCGAGGCGCACGGCAACAGCCGCGGCGGCGCCCGACGAAATGCCGCTGAGCAGCCCCTCTTCGCGCGCGAGCCGGCGGGCGAATTCGACGGCCTCGGCGCTGCTGACTTGCTCAACGCGATCCACGATGGACAGGTCGAGCGTGTCGGGAATGAACCCGGCCCCGATGCCTTGAATCTTGTGCGGGGCCGGTTTGAGTTCCTGGCCGGCGCGCTTCTGGGTAATCACCGGGCTTTCCTGGGGCTCGACAGCCACGGAGTGAATTTTTTTGCCTTTGGTATTTTTGATGAACCGCGACACACCGGTAATCGTCCCACCGGTGCCGACGCCGGACACGAGGACGTCAATTGCACCACCGGATTGCTCCCAAATTTCGGGACCGGTCGTTTTTTTATGAATCGCCGGGTTGGCCGGGTTCTTGAATTGTTGCGGCTGATAGTAGCTGGGATTTTCCTCTTGGAGTTGCTGCGCCCTGGCAATCGCGCCGGCCATCCCTTTCGGACCTTCGGTGAGGACCAACTCCGCGCCAAAAGCTTGGAGGACTTTGCGCCGCTCAATGCTCATGGTTTCCGGCATGGTGAGAATGACTTTGTAGCCGCGCGCCGCGCCGACGAAGGCGAGGGCGATGCCGGTGTTGCCACTGGTCGGCTCGACAATGGTGCCACCCGGTTTCAACACGCCGCGTTTCTCGGCATCCCAAATCAATGCGGCACCGATGCGGCATTTGACGGAGTAGGATGGATTGCGCCCTTCAACCTTGGCCAACACGGTCGCCG
>Ga0316231_1002611_pt1 | contig 16888 bp, 19 predicted proteins | sample TBH18027metaG_FD_206002 | JGI IMG/M metagenome (GOLD analysis project Ga0316231, IMG submission 206002) | Freshwater microbial communities from Trout Bog Lake, Wisconsin, USA - TBH18027 | ecosystem: Environmental > Aquatic > Freshwater > Lake > Hypolimnion/Profundal zone | place: USA: Wisconsin...
CGCATGGGAACAAGCAGGTGCCAGGCCTCCTCACAGAGGATGTTGGCAGTATCTTCAAGTTCCAGTATTTCGTTTTCGTCAATGCGTTGCCTGACGGCTTCTTTGTATGCCGCCAAATCAATTACTTTGGAGGCATTCACAGTTAGCCCTGCCGCGGCTTGGATTCATTCACTACAACCCGGCGGCCGCCAAGCTCAGTGTCATTCGTTGCTTGAATCATTTTCTCGGCATCGCTGTCGTCCACTTCCACAAAACCAAAACCCCGAGCCCTGCCTGTTTCTTTATCGGTAATAATTCTGCTGGATATGACCGTACCGTGTTGGCGGAAAACGTCCGCAAGGTCAGCATCAGTTATTTCCCAAGGCAGATTACCGACATAAAGAGTTTTCGACATTAAAGAACCACCTCTTTTTTTCTGGTGGACTCAAGGGCCCACCTACCTCTAATTATCTCTAGAATAGCGTGATTTATTCCTGGCTTTATCTGGTAGAAAGCGAGTTCATCGCCCCATCAGGAAACTAAAAAACGCCCTTGTAAATCTTTCTTTTGTTTTTCACCGGGCTGGACAACTTGAATTCTTCGATCATTTTATCCAGGGGTGTCATCTTGGTCTCCGTATCCACGGCTTCGTCGCGATTTTCGGACGGTTCGGTCGGTGTGCTTTGGGCTGGTTTATTTACATCTGTCATATTAACTCCTCCCGGGTAAGCATGTTATTTTTTTGCGCAACAATACAAGTGTAGTCTTCCCCTTTTGCGTCCTTTCCTTGCGTAGATTGACGTTTTCCTGACATTGTCATTGACCCAGGTCGGGTTGCTGCAAGTCAAGAAAAAGGATATAGGGGAAACAGAAATGGCGGGCTTTAGACCCGCCACATTTCGTTACCAATTCAGCATTTACAGCCGAGGCCGGGTAAATATATGACGAAAAGCCCCATTGGCATTGGCCCTGGCGATAACTTCGACAGTCAAACCCAGTTGGTCTTCCAGGTAACATTTCACCCGCTCAAAACCAGACTGTTCCAATCCGCCGACAAACAAGCAAACGCTGGAAACCGGTTTATACTCTACATTAGTCGAAACAAGCCCCATTTCACTAACACCGAATTCAGTCATCAAGGTTTCTTCTTGTGCCCTCAACAGACTTACGATAGCAGCGTGAGTTTTCATAGCCTGAGTTATACCCCTTTCGACCCCTCGCCTTTAGATGGGAAAACATTTCTGCGCGGCTTGGCAACTTGACGGCACAGAAGGTTCGAGTACAGACTATCGCCTGTCTATCCCAGGTAACCGGCACTTTTGGCGTTGGCAATGCAATCCTCTTTGCTTGGATAAGCTTGGGAATAACCAATGACTTTACCGACAAAAGTTGAACGCTTCCAGCGCCAGGTTCCTTGTGAATCCTGGTAGAACCACCAATTATCTTTGCTTTTCATATTTCCTCCTGCTTTCACCCATGTTTATTGGACTAAACCCAGCCGCATCCGGCAGAGTTTAGAAAACAGCTACAGCCAGTTCCGGCTATTTAATGCCGGTCTTCATCCGTTGATAAGTGATTTTGCCTTGGGCGATTTCCTCCATGGCAATGGTCACCGGTTTTTTCGATTTGCTGTCAACTAACGGGGCGTCGCCGCTCATAATCTCGCGGGCTCGTTTCGCGGCAAATACCACCAAAGTGTATTTGCAATCGACTTTTTCCATTAGAGTGTCCAGTGGTGGATAAATCATATCATATCTCCTTCGTTTCCCCGCGCCCCAAAAGACGCATTCGGATTAGTCACCTGTGATGGGGTTTTACAGCTTACCTATATGTTCAATCTTGAATGATTGGTTGTCGCTTGCTAAATATCCCCGCATGGTCTCGGTGTCAACCATTTGGGCATGATCAATAATCAAGTGTCCTACGATGGCTGGTCCGGACAAATATCGCTCATGCGAAGTACTGTTGAAATCCAGATACTTATTAATTTTACCACTGAGGACTCTCTCCAGAAAAGTTTTTATCTCAGCGATGGATACATCTTTTCCCAGGGAATATTCTACAACTACGTTGAACATCTGACGCGGCACACAATTCGCTCCATTTCAAAGCTGATTACGTCTTCAAAAACTATCGGGAAGATAAAATCCTGCCGCACCAAAAAAGGCACAGAAACATATTATTGAGAGCTATGTATCTATTTATAATCTGCGGGATTCAACAACCCGCGCCTCAATACATATTCTTTTTCTATTTGGGTGGTCGGTATAAAGGTGAAAATTGACGGATGACCAGACACCGAGCCAAGACTGGGGTTTCTGACAATTAAATCGGCAGAAACACTTGCCGCGCCGGCAAAGGAAACTACACCCAGCTTTCCATCCCCGGTTTCAACAATATCGCCACGCCGTAAAAGCCTGCATCGCATATAATTGGTCCTCCGTTATCAAGATCCTGGCGGCTAAAGTCCGACAGGTCTTAGTACGCGCTTTCCCGCAACTCATGACCGTGATTCGCCCGCTTTTGATTTTGTTTCGCCAGCTTGAGGGCGTTGACTGCTACTAGCTTGTCACCATACTTTTCCGACAGGAAAGTCTCAACTTCCCGGGGGGTCATCCTATAGATGGTCAGTCCCTTTGAATCCATAGACATTAAGCTTGCCTTCTTTCTCCGTTAGCCGCCAAATAGAGCTACCGGGCTGTCACTTACATCACCAAAGCCAACATAAAGCTAACCCATATCTTGCATTATAATGGGTTCAGCGGTCATCGCTCAGGATTAACCTGTTTGGCATTAATCACTTATTTAATTATATCGTCATATTTATTTTATACTTTTAAATCGTTTTTGGCAACAGCTAAACAACATTAAGAAAAATAATTATCTGCCTATTTAAAAGCGAAACATAAAAAGAAGCGCAATAGCTTCTCTTCGTTAATGCTGTAATGTCGCGAATCAGACTTGTGGGACACTGCCCATTAAATATGATGAAGGAATTCCTTAATAATCGCCCTGGCTGTCATCCGGCCGGGAGTGTTGCTGATGGCGTCAGACCTCAGGGTGACAAATTGCCCTGTATCGGTGTCGGTTATTATTAATACTGCGTCTCCAACTAAATCGTCAAGATCAAACCTCAAATTGCCTGCCTGGATCGTTTCTCTTGCCACTAAATAACCTCCTTCACTGGCTGACTCACCATAACGGTCACCGTGCCCGCCATCCCCCTCTTCTTATTATATCATGAAAATACGGCAGTTAACCGTCAAAGCCGAATAAAAAAAGCCGGGACAGGCATAATCCCGACTTTTTTTGCCTTGCTATCCTGGTTATGCTTTGAAATTTACAAAGAAAGTCGTACCTTTGGCAGACGTTTTGACCTCAATTTTGGCTCCGTGACGCTGGGCGACCCGTTAACACACTGCCAGGCCGAATCCTGTGCCATTTAAAGACTAAGGCGTGCGAGCCTTAGTCTTATTCGCGGGTCTTTTGCTCCGACCTGGCGGCAGATGCCGCGCTTTGGGGCCGTGGGCGGATATGGTAGGGTTTTGGCGCGGCGGTCTGATGAGGCATTTGGGGCCCTGGCCGATCAGGTCCTCCCGTCCGGCCAGGGTCAGCGCCTCCAGCACCAGCGGGTAGTTTTTCGGATTACGGTACTGCAACAGAGCCCGTTGCAACTGTTTTTCGTGAGGATCTTTGGCTACATACACCTTTTCCCCGGTGAGGGGATGGATTCCGCTGTAGTACATGACAGTGGACAGACTGCCTGGTGAGGGAATGAAATCCTGAACCTGTTCAGGCTGATAATTCATATCCCGGAGGAATTCGGCCAGTTCCACCGCCTCCTTCAGTCCGGCGCCGGGATGGCTGGACATGAAATACGGCACAAGGTATTGCTCCTTGCCCAGGGTATCATTCATGCGGCGGAAGGCCGAGGCGAAACGTTGATAAACGTCTTTACCGGATTTTCCCATCAGTCGGATCACCTTCGGTGAAATGTGCTCTGGCGCTACCTTGAGCTGGCCGCTGACATGGTGCTGGCACAGCTCCCGCAGGAACTCGGTGTTGTTGGCGGCCATCAGATAATCATAGCGCAGGCCGGAGCGGATGAATACTTTTTTCACCCCTGGCAACTGCCGCAGTAATCGCAGCAGCTGCAGGTAGTCGCTGTGGTCGGTGGACAGGTTGGCGCAGGGTTTGGGATGCAGGCACTGTTTGCCCTTGCAGGCTCCCCGCTCGGCCTGGTATTGGCAGGCTGGCAGTCGGAAGTTGGCTGTGGGGCCGCCCACGTCATGAATATAGCCTTTAAAGTCAGGCATCTTGGTCAGAATTTCGGCCTCCCGCAGAATCGACTCCTGGCTGCGGGGCTGAATGATCCGTCCCTGGTGGGAGACGATGGCGCAGAAGGAGCAGCCGCCATAGCAGCCCCGATGGCTCACCAGGCTGAATTTGACCTCCTGGATGGCCGGCACCCCCCCCTCCGCCTCGTAGCTGGGGTGATAGGTCCGCTGGTACGGCAGGTCGTATATCTCGTCCATTTCCTCCACTGTGAGCGGCATCGCCGGTGGGTTTTGCACTATATAAAGTTCGCCGTGATGTTGGGCGACAGTCTTGCCCCGGATGGGGTCCTGCTCCAGGTACTGCATTCGGAAAGCTTCGGCAAAGGCCCGTTTATCGCTACTGACAGTCTGATAATCAGGTATTTCGACATAGTTCCAGAGATTGTCCAGGGAGGTCGATGGATAGCAAGTCCCGTTTACGTCCCGGATGTCGTCGATCTTTATTCCTGCGGCCAGCTGGCCGGATATTTCCTTCAGTTGTTTCTCGCCCATGCCGTAGACCAACAGATCGGCCCGGCTGTCGATAAGTATCGAACGGCGGATATGATCCTCCCAGTAGTCGTAATGGGCAAATCGCCTGAGGCTGGCTTCAATGCCGCCGATAATCAGGGGGATATCCTTCCACGCCTCCCGGATCCGGTTGCAGTAGACGATGGTCGCCCGTTCCGGCCGGCGGCCGGCTTTTCCGCCTGGAGAATAGTTGTCGCTGCTGCGGTACTTCTTGGCGGCGGTAAACTTATTCAGCTGGGAATCGAGATTGCCGGCTGAAACCAGGACCGCCAGCCGGGGTTTGCCAAGCTTCTTGAAATCTGCGGTGGAGCGCCAGTCAGGCTGGGCGATGATGCCAACCCGCCAGCCCAGCTTCTCCAGCAGACGGCAAAGAATCGCCGGCCCGAAACTGGGGTGGTCGACATAGGCGTCGCCACTGATAAACAAAAAATCCAGCTGGTCCCAGCCGCGATCAGTCATATCCTGTTTCGACAGCGGCAAAAAATCGTTAGTCATAGTAGCTCCTTATCAACAAGGTAACAGGCAAAAAACAGAAAAGCTGCCGGGAAAAGTTCCTGACGGACTTTTCAGCAGCCTCTTCCCCTGATTACGGCTTCTGAATATTCGTGGCGGCAGCACCGGCGGAATACGTTTTTTCCAGGACTTCGCCGTCACTGCCCAGTTTACCCTGGGGCTGACCGTTGACAGTCATGTTGACGCCGGCGGCGTTGCCCAGCTTGAGGGTGATATCACGGTCGGCGCTCCAGGTGAGGGTATCGCCTACCTTCGGGATACCTTCATAGATAGATTTGCCGTCGGCGGTCACAAAGGTCCAGGACGGCTCGGTATATTTGGCGACAATGACCAGCGGCCTGGCGGTGGGCGTTACAGTCGTCGGAGGCTTAATGGGGACGACTGACGGTGCAGGTGTGGGCGCAGCAGGTGTGGGTGAAGGCTGCACGGACTGGGCCTGTGGCGCCGGTTTGGGCGGTGGAGCGGAAGGCGTCGGGGAATTATTCAGGAAAGACACCCCTATCCAGGCCGCGCCGGCAAACAGAAAGATTACAACAACAGCCAGTAGCCATTTACCGCCGGACCCGCCTTTTGCGGCCTGCCTTTTCCGTTCATTCTTAGGCTGCTCCACCGGTGGGGCAACCTCCGGAGTCTGGCTCTGGCGATACATATTGACCATTTCCTGACCGTTCAGACCGAGAAAATTGGCGTAATTACGAATGAAGCCTTTCAGATAGACCTCACCAGGCAAAATGCTGAAATTGCCTTCATCAATGGCCTGAATATATATGGCGCGAATACTTGTCCCCTTCTCCACGTCTTTGACCGAGAGGCCTTTTTTTTCCCGAGCGTCACGGAGAATATCGCTCAAATTTTGCAATATAATTACCTCCTTATTTGGTTAAATAGTCGATAATTTGGGATGCTGCCTCTTCCAGGTTTTCAGCGTCAACTGTATAGTCAAATTCCGCCGGATCGGCGGTTTCATAACCATAGAGGGGATCGTAGTAATCCACAAGCAAGCTGCGTACCACTTCGCGAACCTGGTCAGCGGCGAAGGCGGCGAGGAGTTTTTGGGTTTTGGCGGCGCCCAGGCGTTTTTTTAGCATGTTGATGCTGGCGACAATGGCTTCCTGATTGTCGCGGTAGATATCAAGATATTCATCAATAAGGCGGGAAACGCGTGTTTCAACGCTGGCCTTGGCCAGTATCTTCCTGCCCTTGTCCATGGCCTCGTGCAGCACCTTGGGAAGATAGACATTGCCGATACGCTTGCTTTCGCACTCTACCACGATGTACGGCTGGCTACGCAGGCGCTCAAGTTCGCCCAAGAGCGCGGTGTCAAAATTATGGGCGGTGGCCGGTCGCCCCAGCCCTACCTGGCCGAATACCGAGCCCCGGTGGTTGGCCAGCTTTTCCAGATCAATGACCGGGACTCCGCGACAGGCCAGCAGGTCCAGCAGCATGGTCTTACCTACCCCTGTGGAGCCGCAGAGTACCACAACCGGCGGCAGGGACGAAAAATTCTCCAAAGCGTCCAGGACATGGCGACGGTAATTCTTGTAGCCGCCTACCAGCTGCCGGGCCGGGATTCCCATCAGATCAAGAACATTGACCACTGCCTTGGAGCGCATGCCGCCCCGCCAGCAATAGACAATCACCGTGCGCTTGTTTTTGTAGTGACCGCGAATTTGCTTGACAATGTCCGGCAATTTTGTGGACACCAGACTCAAGCCAAGCTGTTTGGCTTCATCCGGTCCGTCAACTCTGTATACCAAGCCGACCTGGCTGCGTTCCTCATCTTCAAAGAGCGGGATATTGACAGCGCCGGGAATGCGGCCATCAGCGAATTCCACGGGGGAACGCATATCAATAAAAATCGGGTTATCCAGTTTTAATGCTTCTTCCAGGGAAATGATTGTTTGCATATTCACCAACAGTTCTTGAAACTATATTGTTATTTTGCCCCGATGCAGACATTATTTTCATTTGTGAGAAAAATTACTGCTGCTGCTGACTAAAATAGCGGGAATAAACCTGATCAGAGGTCATCAGAATATCGCGGGCTTTGCTGCCGATATTCGGGCCGATGATCTTCATCTCTTCCATGGTGTCGATCAGGCGGGCCGCCCGGGTATAGCCGACGCGAAATTTTCGCTGCAGCATAGAAACCGAGGCTTGTCCGGTTTCAAGCACCATGCGGACAGCTTCTTCCAGCAATTCGTCTTCAAAACTTTCCCGAGCCCGCTTGTCGCCTAATTCTTCATAGGCGGTGACCCCTTCGGTATACTCGGGTTCCAGCTGACTTCGCAGGAATTTGACCAGTTCCTCCACTTCGCTGTCGGCAATGAAGGCACCCTGGATTCGTCGCGGCTTGCCTGCTCCAACCGGGTAAAACAGCATATCACCTTTGCCCAGGAGCTTCTCAGCCCCGGCCATATCCAAAATAGTGCGCGAATCTACTTGCGAAGAAACGGCGAAAGAGATCCGGGAAGGGATATTGGCTTTGATGGTGCCTGTAATGACATCCACCGAAGGGCGCTGGGTGGCAAGCACCAGATGCAGTCCGGCAGCCCGGGCCATCTGGGCGAGACGGCAGATGGCGTCCTCGACATCCACCGGCGCGATCATCATCAGATCGGCCAGTTCGTCGATAATGATCACAATCAGCGGCAGGCGGTCATCCTCGATCATTTCGTTATAACGGGCGATATCCCGGACGCCGGCCGCGGCGAATAAAGCGTAACGGCGCTCCATCTCCTGCACCGCCCAGCGGAGGGCGGCGGCGGCTTTCTTGCAGTCCGTGACCACCGGGCTGATCAAGTGGGGAATTCCGTTGTAAGTGGAAAGCTCAACGACTTTGGGGTCAATAAGCAAGAATTTGACTTCATCAGGACGAGCTTTAAATAGGATGCTGACAATCAGCGTATTTATGCACACGCTTTTCCCTGAACCGGTGGCCCCGGCCACCAACAGATGAGGCATTTTGGCGAGATCGGCTATGATCGGCAGACCAGTGATGTCTTTGCCGAGAGCAACCGACAGCCGGGAAGACGCCTGCTGAAAATCGGCGGTTTCCAGGACCTCCCGTAGTGGTACGCTGGAGATTTCCTTGTTGGGTACTTCGATACCGACCGCGGCTTTGCCGGGAATCGGCGCCTCAATCCTGACACCGGGGGCTGCAAGTTTCAGGGCGATATCGTCAGCCAGGCTCACGATCCGGCTTACTTTCACTCCCGCCGCCGGTTCCAGCTCATACCGGGTGACGGCTGGTCCTTGGCAGGCATTGACCACCTTGGCGCCGACCCCGAAATTATCGAGCGTTTGCTCCAGGAGGCGGGCGTTATCTGACAGCTCCTTGGGTGTTTTCTGGTTGCGCGGCTTGATGGCCTTTTGCAGCAGATTGAATGACGGCAGTTTATACTTGGCCAGAGAAGCAGGCACCGGAAGCGCTATGGCTGTTGTTGTGGCGGCGGCGGGCGCCGGGCTGGCGGGGGGTTCCGGGGTCCGGGACTGGGGAGCTTTTGTCACCGGCGGATAGAGGGCCGGAGCGTCCTTATCCTGGTTGAAGAAGCTGGGGCTGTGTTCGGCTTCGGACCGGTCGCCAATCACGCTTTCCCAGGAGCAGGCCACGGCCTGACGGGCGCTGGTCAGACTCTCCGCCGCCTTGTCTTTGGCCAGGATCATGGTTTTGGCCAGAGACCAGGTGGTGGCCATGATCACCGAACAGATCGACACCGCTACAAGCACAATAATACTGCCGTAGACGCCGAACAATTTCCGCAGCGCAAACAGAAGCATTCCTCCCACCAGACCGCCGCCAGGCACCAGGCTTTCTGGCAGTATTTCCTGGTCGACAGGAATCTTGAAATGGTGATAAATGGCCAGCAGCAGGATATAGGTGAGGAATAAACCCCAGAATTTCAGCGAATAGTTGATGCCGCGCCGGGTCCAGACATAGCGCGAGCCGATGGCCAGCAGCAGCAGCGGCAGTACCGGAGCGCCAACCCCGAAAGCGTACTTCAGAATTTTGGCGGCAAAAAAGCCGGCCGGGCCTGTGTTCAGACCGGCAAGACTGGCCAGACCGATTATGGCGATGGTGACCAGAGTGATCCCGGATATTTCGTATTTTAACGCCGGCGACAGGTCAGCAAAGAATTTTGGCATGATACACCACCTCCGGGATTTAATTTCTACAAACTGCTAGGAAATCCTTTATTTAGGCCGAAATATCCCCCCTCTTCGTCACCGTTGAGCACCACTATGAGCCTTGCAGGCAAAAAAAAGCGCTCCCGGCTGGAGCGCCTTTGGACGTTACTGCTTCAAGGAGGTATAATTCCTCCCCGCCTGGAGTGAATTACGGCGCTGCAAGAATCCGGTATACCGGCAGCGCAAGGCATGTCGCGGCAGCTATATACACAAAATAGGCTCCGGGTTTGTTGCCGTTTGTTATCAGCCAGCGGCCGAACAGGAAAGCATGAGCCGCAGCCGCGGCGGCGGCAACCAGGTAAAAGTAATTCACTCCTGCTCATCCCTCCTGATTGGCGATGTCTTATTCATCAGGCCGGTTCTCCGAATCGACGTGGTAACCTCAAGCTGAAACTCAGCCTGACGGAACCGCTTGTCCCAGCCATAAGCAACTAATTCCTGATTCGTACTGAATTTTGGCCTGATATAATAGCCGAAATCAACGACATCTGTTCCCCAGGACTGGGTACGAACAAGCATCTTGGTTATCTGCTCGCGAATTACGCTTGAAAGCTCTGCTTCCAGCAACGGCTTATACTCATGCGATTCATACATGATCCCGGTGGGAAGGCTTGATAGTTCACCTTCCAGGAAGACGCTGATATGGATCACCGGGGTTTCACCGCCCAGATCAACATCAATTTTTGGTTTTCGGCCGTTACGAAAAAAGATGTTTACACCGTGTTTCGGCGCCAGCGGGTCGTCAACGGCAATAAAGCCCCGCGGGTAGTTATCACCTAGAATAGCCATGGCTCTGGTTTCTTCGTTACCCAAAAACCCCACCAGCTTATCTTCTTTAAAGACAGCTGTTCCGATTACTTCAACCGGGTTGCCGCCCTCCCTGGGACTATCTCCGGCCAGGTACTCCGGTGATTTGGCTCCAGGAACCTGATTGCCATCCCGCTTATCCCGCCCGGTTAGGGGGTTAACGGCAACCGCCATCACATAGGGTGACCCGGTATCGGCTTTCAGCCTCGTATAGAACTCATGGAGGTTGGTTGGAATATAAAAGGACGTTTCAGATGATGTATTAGCGGTGTTTTCTACCCAACGGGAAGGCAGTATCTCTAAATCCGGCTTATTATGCACTAAATAGTCTTTGGCTGTTCCCCGGCAGACAAACAGAAACATCGAGCCCCGGAAATCCCGGTAGCGTGTCAACGGGCCTATCGCGTCCTGAACGCCGGCGCGGGCCAGGTCTTCTCCGATAATGATAGACGTTACATGCGACAGATTTACTGAGCGCGACTCCGAGTCATTCAACAGATTGCGCGCCTCGCCAAGGGTCGGAGCTTTGACGGTGACGATCGTCGACGGTTTTTTCTCCTTCGCTCCCCCGGCTGTTTCACCCCCCGCCAACACCAGCGGAACAGCTACCCGGTAACTGACAAGTAAGTCACCGTCGCTGGCTTTATCCATACCGACAGCGATTACCCAGGCTACCTCATCAGTTTCGTGGGCTCCATTGCACCCAGCTGCGGTAATACCGAGTACTAGCAGCAATAGGATTACAACTGCGCGTGAGGCCATGCTTTTTTCCCGCCTTTAATGATAGTCGCGATGAATAATACTGTGGGAATGAGGATAACCCCCGGGGCAAATACGTAGGGGTACAAAATTGCTTCCAGATCCAGAACGCTTTTCGCGTCAGGCAGAATCATCGCAAGTTGCGCGATAATCAGCGTCATTACCGGCAGCAGGGGTTTGATTGAAGGTAGTTTAAACAGCTTGGCTGTAATATAAATTGCCCCATAAAGACTTATAGCCATCGCCAGAACACCCACCATGACCCACAGAAGAATAAATAAAGCCTCAAACCGCTGCAAATAGCGGTTGATATAGATGAGCCTGGCCATCTCATAAAAAGGCAGCGTCTTTTCCCTGGCGACATTTGATCCGAATACCATAATGAAAACAGCAACAGATAGAATACGAAGGAGCGCGCTGCCGCCATAACCAAAAATTACTGCACCCTTAAGGCTTTTCACATCTTGAAAGGATGGGGCCAGTATCATTAAAACCGAAAGCCCCCCGCTCAATCCTATCATCGTGAGCATAGGCTGGATGAGTGAGGAAAACCCATTCCCTTGCCAGGGAAACAAATTGTATGGTCTGTACAAAGGGGCAAGACCGGCCAGAACCAAAACTAAGCCCAATACCATAAACGGCAGGATAATGTAAGTGGCGCGGCATATGTTTTCAATACCGGCGAAGAGGAGAAATCCGGCGCTCAAAATATAGCAGGCAACCACGAAAGGAAAGCCGGCATACGGTAGAGCGGTCAGCAGCGTATTCTCAGCAAACTCTCTGGTCCAAAGAATAGCGGAACCAAATAGGACTCCGAAATAGAACAGCCCAACGACATACGCCGACAGGCGGCCCAGCAATTTTTCGGTTACTTCCAGCAGATCACCGGAATGGCGGGCAAATACGTAGGTCAGCATAAACATCAACACTCCGGCGATCAAGGCGGCCGGGATTCCGGCTAACCATCCCCCATTCCCGGCGATTGCCACCGCCGAGGATGGGACCGATAAGAAAATCGAGGGAAAGGTCACGATAAAGGCCAGGGCGATGCCTTCCGCCATCCCCATCCGACCGCTGTTAAAATTCATTCTTCCTTATCTCCTTTTTCAGCAGGCTTTTTCTTCCAGAGCCGGCTGACGGTCGCCTGGCGACGATTATCTTTAGTCTGCAGTGCATCCGGCCGAAGTTCCTGATTATATACCTGCCCCCTTGTCACTACGTCGTAGCCGGCAATGGAGCGTGGAGCAATTGGGCTCATGTAGGGCATTCCGAAGGATTTGATACTGCACAGCAGCACAATAAGGGCCAGAAGGGCAATGGCCAGCCCCACAAGTCCCAGGGTCCACGCGCATAGGAGCAAGCCAAACCGGACCAGTCTGATAGCAGACGCCATCCTAAACTCGGTGATGGTGTACGACGCCAGTCCGGTGACGGCGACAATGACGACAACAATGGGACTGACGATCCGGGCGGCTACCGCCGCCTGTCCCAGAATGATTGCCCCGACAATTCCGATGGTCGACCCCAGCACACCCGGAATTCTTATCCCGGCTTCACGGATAAGCTCAAACACAATCTCCATCATGAACATCTCGAAGCCCGCGGGAAAAGGGACATTCTCCCTTGCTCCGGCGATGGCCAGCAGCAGTTCTGTCGGCATAGCCTCAGGGTGAAAATAGCCTAGGGAAAGGTAGAGCGAAGGAAGAACGGTGGAGATGAGGGCGCTAAAGAGCCTCAGGATTCGCATAAAATTACCGATACCTGATTTGACGCTGAAATCCTCCCCGGAATGGAAGAACCCGAAGAAATCCATAGGCAGGATCTGGGCGAAAGGGTTGCCCTCCAATAGCAGCGCCAGGCGTCCTTCTACAATACTTGCTGCCACCCTGTCCGGCCGTTCGGTCGATATGGTCTGGGGAAAGATTACGGCTGGAAAGTCTTCGATAAACTGGGCCAGTTGGCCTGAGTCGATAATGTAATCCGTCTCGATGCTCTTCAGACGTCGTCGCACCTCATCGACAAGCGAAGCATTGGCGATAGATTCGATGTACATCACAGCGCAATTGGTCTGACCGCGGGTTCCGATTTTGATCATTTCGGTGATAAGGTCGCTGCTTCGCATTATCGACCGAATTAAGCCGGTATTGGTCCTGAGGTTTTCGCTGAAGGCGGCCTGCGAACCGCGTACCGTCTGTTCGTTTTGCGGAATGTTAACCGCGCGGTGCTCCCACCCTTTTGTTTCGATAATGACAGCTTTGTCGAAACCGTCAAATAATACAACAGTGTCTCCCCGGTTTACGCCCTCTTGCAGGGTTTTGAATGTCGTAGTTTCATGCACTTGACCATTGGGAATGATCTTCTTTTTGATGCTGCCGATCAAGTCGCCAGCGTCGATGTTCCGGCCAACGTCGGCTGACATCAACGGTTTAAGGACGAAATGGTCCTGTTTCGAGCTATCGACAAGTCCTTCCATATAGACAACAAGGACCGGTACTACCGGTGTCCCGGCCATCTCAATCTCTTTTATCACCACATCTTTATTCAGAGGCAGCTTGTAGATGGTTTCCAGAATTCGGCGATTTTCTTCGATACTTGTACCAAGAGGCAGATCTTCGGACTCTTGATTCTGCTGGTATGAATATAATAACGGCGCCAGCCAGGTCCACTGCTTTTCCAAAGCCGCAAGCTCATCTTTGAAGGCCGCGGTGTCGTTGATGGGATCGCCGCTTTTGAGGGCTTTCGACACCTTGTCGGTATAAAGAGAGAGCCGCTCACCATAGCGCAAAAGCGCGGTTAAGTGGTCCGCCGACTTGGCAATGGCTGATTCGGGCGGTTTTTGCGCCTGATAACTGTCAAACGGCCGCTTCTCGTCCAGGACAAAAGGGTCGGGACCAGTGGGCGGCGTATAATCGATAAACTTTTTGGCGGCGCTGTATATTTTGGTAATCGTGTTTTCGGCCATATACTACTCTCTTTTCAAGCTGTATGCGATTGTGGTAGTATTCCCGGAATGTCTCACTCCAACCCCTGCTCCGGCTGTTGAAAAAGGCCAATCTGCTTCGTTGCGGCTGCGTTTGCTTGCTGGCGTACATCCCAGTACGCCAGCAAGCAAACGCAGCCTTGCATCTCGACCTTTTGAACAGCCTTGGTTTCTCAGCCGGTTGTAGTAAAAAACCGCTAACCTGGTCAAAATAATCGGGTAACACTTACATCGATATAAGCAGCGCTGTTTTCCAGAGAAATCGGCCGTAGGAAAGGGGATGCGCGATGGCTCGGGAGTGGAAAGAAACGAAAAGCCATACCATGTCCGCAGAGGATATTGAAAGGCTGCTGCAGGATGACTTCGGTGAAAAGCTTCATCCCGTAGACGACGCAAAAATGGCCGCTCAGCGGCGCCAGCGGGCCAGACAAAATGAAAAACAACATTGCAGCGGCGCACCAGACGACAAAGTCACTTGATGCTAGCCTCCGGACAGACGAAGACCAGTTCTCAAGGCGTAGGTTCCCTACTCTTGTTGAACTGGTCTTCTTGACTTATTTATTGAACTACAGCGTGCAGCGGGACAAGGGTTTGCGATCCATCAGGAGAACTTCCTAGAGCTGCCAAAGTAAGACACTGATCACAGGCGCAGGCGGTTTTGTGCCATTCGGCAGGCCTGACTACCCTTTCCGGCTGTTCATTGTGAATCATCACAGCGTCTTTGAGCGTTTTTGCTTTGTACAGGGCCTGATCGGCGGCGATCAGGGCGTCGTCCATGCTGCGATGGGTCGTATCCGCTATGCCGATACTGACGGTAATGAAATGGAAGGCTTCTAACTTGACCGATTGTCTGATTCTGTCAGCAATGGTTAGTGCGTCTTCGGCCAGCGTCCCAGGTAGTATCACGACAAATTCATCCCCACCCCATCGGATGATGCTGTCGTCGGCCCTTACCTGCCGCTTGACAATGGCCGCCAGAGCCTTCAAGGCGTTATCTCCCACATGGTGTCCGTACTTGTCGTTAATTGTTTTGAAGTTGTCGATGTCGATAATCAGTAGCGACGATGGCTTATCCAGATTGCTGCGCCTTTCCATCATGTTTTCAAATTCGGCTCTGGTTTTCAGTCCGGTTAAGTGATCAGTATTTGATTTTCGATACAGCTGCTGGATGAGCATTCCGCAGCCACAGAAAATACTCACCGGAATAACCATCCCGAAAATCAGCGCTGTATAGCTGGCTTTAGCTGCAGTTATATACACTCCCAGGCAATATAATGTTCCGATCAGCACAAGGATTGAAGGTGCATTGTTGTAAACTAACTTCTGCATGGTGCCGCTCCTTAACGTCTTTCGTACTAACTTTATCGGTTAAAGCATCTGAATACTTAAGACAAATATTGCTATAAACCGACAAAAATTATCCCGTTATCGCACTGATCAGCGAAAAATGACTTTTTCGCACTTCCTTCCTCTGCGGGTTATCTGGCGGCAATCCCCCGCAAATTGAGTTGGAGGCGCTATTTAAGCCAAAAGTGCGCTATAGGCAACCCGGCGGCAGCGGCCCCGAAAAAGAAAGCGCATAAGGCGCCTGGAAGGTTCCCCTGCTGCTTCAGCCAGCGCCCGTAGGTATAGGCGTGAAAACCGGCGGCGACACCGGCGGTGATAAAGAGAATATGCGCCATAAACTGGCCTCCCTGGGAGTTATTCGGGCCGCTCCGGTGAAGTCTGCAGCAGAAGCCCGGTGCGGCGAATTTTTGCGGTTACCTTGACATTTACTGTGGCTGCCTGATAAAGCGTGGTCAGGTTCGCCTTTTCCAACTCGTCAAAGTTGGCGAATGACGGCCGCAGGTACAGACCGAAGGCAACCGGATCGGTGCCAAGCTCTTGGGTATGCTTGATCATGGCCGTTATCTGGCCCTCAATCATCTTGGATACTTGTGCTTCCAACTGCTCGCGGTAGGGCGGAGACTCATAATTAATGCCGGAGGAAATCCCGAATATTTCGGCGTCAATCAGCACCTCGGCGTTAAATATAGGCTGGCCGCCGTTCATATTAGCGGTTATCTTCGGTTTGGCGCCGTTGCGAATAGTTAAGGAAATGAAATCCTTTTCCGGTTTGAGCGGATCGACGACGCCAACCGAGGCATTGGACAACTTATTCTTAAGGATGGCCACCGCCCGCGTCTCATCGCTATTGAGCACCCCGACCATCTTGTCTCCCCGGAAAACAGCAAGTCCGAGCCATTCAGCCGGATTCTCCATCCCCTGGCGGGGCATACCGCCAGGCAGATAGGGATCACTCTTTTGCTCCGGCGTCGTCTTGGGTCCGGCCGGATGACCTTGGAGATCTTTGGTGTTAATGCCGCCATACGCGGCATAGGGAGAACCACCGGGGTTTTTGAGCGTGGAGTAGAATTCGTGAAGAGTGGAGCGCATGAAATAGCCTACATCAGGGGCGCGGGCAAAGAATGTCTCGTAGTATTTGCTGATCGTGGACTCCATCACCGGAATGTTGTGCTTGATGAATTCCTCGGCGCTGCCCTGGACGATGAGGATTAACAGCGATTCGCGGTATTCGCGGTTACGCAGGGGAACTGTCAGGGTGGGGAGAATGCCTTCGCGGGCCACTTCCTCCGAAATAATAAAGACACTTACATGGGTGAAGTTGGGTGTGCGCGACATGGTGGACTGCAGCATCATCCGGGCATCGGCCGGCGCAGGGATGATCATAGTGTTGGTGATCCATGGTTTGCCGCCTTCACTCCCCGCCTTTCCGCCGCCCATGCCGGATGGGTCACTGCCGCCGATCTCGCCG
>Ga0316231_1002612_pt1 | contig 16887 bp, 6 predicted proteins | sample TBH18027metaG_FD_206002 | JGI IMG/M metagenome (GOLD analysis project Ga0316231, IMG submission 206002) | Freshwater microbial communities from Trout Bog Lake, Wisconsin, USA - TBH18027 | ecosystem: Environmental > Aquatic > Freshwater > Lake > Hypolimnion/Profundal zone | place: USA: Wisconsin...
CGGAATGTCCACGCCCGCGATGAGCGTGTGGCCGTCGGGCTGGCGGCGGACGGCGGTGACGCCTTCAAGCGATTTGAATTCTTTCACCAGCCTGCCAAGCGTGATGTCAAATTCCGAATAGCCGTGGTGATGGCCGATGAGAATCTGGTTGCCGCCGATCAACTGCATGTCACGCGCCGCCGGCTGGCCGATGGGCACGAGCCAGTTCTTCGACTGGTCGCGCTCGTCAACGTGCAGCAGCGTCGCGTGACCCTCGTCAATGGCGATGAATTCGTGCTGGATGGCCGCGCTCATTTTCCGAGAAACAGAATTACGGTTGAACGCGGCGCGACTTTGACGGGCGCATTGAGTTGAATCGTTTTGCCGGACACCAAATCTTTCGCCCCGGCGATTTCAACCGGAGGATTTAATTCAAACGTCTTGTCCGCCGTCGTGTTCAGGCCGATGAGATAGTCTCCGTAACGCAGCGTGTAGAAATCCGCCTTGCCGACAAACGGCCCCCAGGCGCCGTAGCGCGGCGAGGTGGCGTCGTCCGGCCGTTTGGCGACGGGAACTTTCTCGCCTTGCCAGGCCTGATGGATTTTGGGGCCGGGCGGCGGCATGCCGCCGGTGCGCTCGGTGTCAATGACGTCGGGGCGCGTCCATTCCCGCCCGGAAGGCGCGACCTCGCACTGGGATTTGACGGTGGCGATGCGCATGACCGTGGGCGTGAGGTCGAGGATGCGCGTGGAGCCGCTGACGCCGAATTCCTGGCGGTAGTAGAAGTTGACGAACAGCCGTTGCTCGCCGTGTTTCAATGCCAGCACGGCATCTTCTTCATCGGAGAAAACAAAGTCCGGCTGGCCGTCGGTCATGGGCAGGCGAAAGTCGCTCTTGGGCTGCGCCTTCACCATCGCGTATTCGTCAATGTTGCGCATCATGCCGAGCGTGTCGTTGTCCTTGGCTCTCTGCGCGAGGCGGTAGAAGTATTGGTTGTCCTCCAGGCATTGCTGCGCCGCGCCGACGGACACGGCGTCCTTGGTGAGCGCGGGCACTTCCATCCACCACGCTTCGCGGATGTCGGGGCTGGTGTAAGCGCCGTCCTGCAACGGGAAGTGCGCGGTGCGATTGTCAATCTCGGACGCAAGCTTCATCGTGCGGCAGCCGTCGGCGTCCAGGCCGGGATAACGGAAATTCATCCGCGCCGCCTGAATCTTGATGAGCTGCCGGCGGATTTTTTCATCGCCGCTCAAAGCCACCATGTCGCGCATGAATTTCAAAATCGTCTCGCCGTAGGTGCCCACATAGCCGAGTTCGCGGGAAAGCCCCTTGTGCGTGATCTCGAAATAATTCGTGCCGTAAGGTTTCTCGCCGCCGCCGTCGGTGTCGTTGCCGGACCACGGCAAAAGCCCGACGGCTTCGTAGAGGTAGCGCAACGCCTGCTGCTCGGTCAGCGCCTGCGCGGAATCGAGAATCATCAGGCCGCGGTTGGCGGCGTAGATGTTGTAATCCACAATCATGGATTGGTTGGTGTAGAAGCGCCGGCCGTTGGTGCGGTGACCGTCCACGCTGGCGCGCAGCACGCGCGCCCAGGCCGCGCGCCGCGTCATCTTCACCGGCGCGGCGAGGGCAACTAAATTTGTTCCCGGCTTGTTTCGGCCGCGACGGTCAACCGCCGGCTGCGCGGGCACTTCAACCGGTTCATCAAGCGCCTTTTCAAATTGCGGGTCGTGGCCCATCTTGGCGATGGCTTCGCCGAACGGCCCGGCCCCGACCCAGTTTCCAGGATCGAGATTGGCGTTGCGCGCGTAAGCGTCGCCTTCGCGGATGATGGCGGGGATGACGAGGTCATTGTGATACGCAACCGTCCACGGCGTATTGTAAGCCTCGGCCAACAGGAGCATTTTGTTCTGGCCATTGGCGGCGTCGCCCGATTTGTCCTTGAGCAACTGGCCAAGCCGGCCGTTCACGGTTTCCTTCATCTGCGCCAGAAGTTCCTCGCCCGGACCGCCGGGACGGACGGACGGCGCGGCCGCAGCGCCCTGTTTCTCGGAAGCGTCGGGTTCAAACCGCGTGTTTGTGTGCGTGTAAGCGCGATAGATGCCGCGCGTCGGTTCGGCAAGATTGTGCTGGTATTTTTCAAAGGTGTTTCCGTAGGCCCACATCGGCCCGAGCCCGGCGATTTTCAATGCAACTTCCGTCCGGCCTTGCGTGCGCTGAAGCGGCAGCGCGACGGTCTGATAAAGGAAACGGCCTTGGAAGATGGCTTCGTCATCCGTCTGGTTAAGCACGTCGTATTCGCCCTCGTGACGATACCCGACCTGCATGCCATCGAGATAAAGAATCAGCCGTCCGCTGGCGGCGCCCTTGTCCGAACCCCACAGTTTGACCGTAAGATAATTTTGCCGCAGCGGATCCACCTTCAGTTTGAAGCTGACCGAGCCGCCGTCGTAAGAAACGGGATCCAGCGGCAGGAGCCGCCGCGCCGGTTCGCCGAGGCCGCCGGATATGATCTCGCTGTGATCGCCGGCAAAAGCGTGGTTCGTTTCCGACCCGGCATCGCCAAAGGAAATGTTGTCCAGCAGACCCGGCGCTTCGACGGCCAGCCCGGTTGACACCAATGGCGCGGACAAAGCTAACAGCAACAAGGCGGAACATGACCGGGCTGCGCCAACCATGAGCCGGGCGGTTTTTTTAACAATGCTTTCGATTAACGACGCCGTCACACGCATGGGTTGTGCTTTGATGGTTAACTTGTAATTCAGGAAGACCCGCCGTTCAACAGCATTTTAGGTTAAACAGTTAATCCGCTTCGTCGTTTGTCCCCGGCCGTGGCGGCCGGCGCTGGCAGCGGGTTTTCTGCGGAATTCAGGGGGACGGCGCCAGGGAAGAATCCTGAAAGAAATCCCGGCATCCCTTGTTGCAGAATCAACGGTGCCAGCGCCCGCTGGCGGCCTTGAGATTGAAATGGCTGGGGAACGGTCATGGAGCGAGATTCATTTTGGGACTGACCCCTTACGACCTTGTCAAAAATATTACTTCGGTTTAAGGACAAGCATCAATTCCCGCGTATGACGCCTCGCGGCACGACCTGCCTCGCCTTTTTTATTATCGCCACGACCACCAAGCGTGCTGAGGCGGCTGCTGACAGATTCACGCACCACATGAAAATATTTTTCAGCCAGGCTACGAACTTTATAGCCAGACAAACCATTTGAACACTTGTCATGCGGGAAAGTGATGATTGCCTTGGCTCCACGGGATGAAATTGTAGAAAATAAATCACTCAACGCATCCGGCGCTTCGGTCATCACGCTGTATTTTGAACGAGGACGAAATTCTGGTGCCGGGTAGCGACCTTCACCAGAAACCGGAACACTCTGGCAACGAGCAATCGTTTCCAGAACATGATAAAATCGGCTATAATGAACGCCGGAGTATGGTGGATCAATGAATGCAATATCACCCTCTTGGAGTTGCTCGGCAGCAAGGTTTGCATCCATAACTCTAGCCTTCCCCCGTTGCAAAGCGCACTGACCAGCGAGCGATATAAAGGCCGTTCTTGTGATCTGGATGACATCTCTGCTCCAAGCATCCTTAAGAAATGGCTTAGCATTGCGCGTTGGCTGAAACGGCTGAGCGGTATGTCCGGGTGCAGCCGCGCAGCGACTGGCGGCCTTAATCAAGGCGGCAAGGGCTATCTTTTTTGCATGACCGCTTTCGGGCAGCGTTGCCAAAAGTGCATCAATTAAAACTGCCTGCTCTGGACTGTAATAATATCCGCCGTATGCCTTTGTAATGCGCAGCTTATTTTGATCCCCCGACCATTCACGATAATCAGCGACTACGGATTGTGTTAAAGTTTTCTGCTTGGGCAATTGAATCTTGGCAAAACGTCTCAATGCTCTTTTTTCCCATTTTGACCAAGCTTCTTCATAGTCAAACAGACTCTCTCTTTCGATGATAGCACCTGCAATCACAGCACTGTAAGCTTGGAGATCGAATGCTAAAACATGGATGGGAACTTTTCGCGCAACATGGATGGCAACTGCACCAGAACCAGCAAAGAGATCGATAAATCGGTTCTCTCCTTTTGCCTTTACTTCACGAGCCAGCAACTCGCCAAGGCCGTTTTGCAACATTGCTCTCTTTGAGCCCATGTATTTCATGTTAATTCTTAAGCGATGCGAGATTGCCTTGATCTGTCAGTTGGAAATCAATCATGCCATCAACCCATGAAGGTGAGCGGTGCACAGACCAGAATCTGTTGCCACCACCCAATATTTCATCCAGGAATCGTCTAAAGAAAACCATTCGGTGATAGGCGATAACTTGCACTGCAATGAGATCTGGTGCCTTGCTTCGCTTGGGGTGAGGCCGGAAATGTCATTGGTTCCAACAGCAGCAGCCCACAACACATCACGGAATCTCGCCATGCCTCCGCTTCCTAAAAATCCTTTTGATTTGATTTTTCCCTTACTCAAGAACAGCCCGTTTTCAGAAAGCCCTGCTCTTTCGATTACCTTTTTTAACCATTTCGCGAGGATCAGTTGCGCGCTCTCTGAAACAAGTATAACCCCTGCCTTTTTCAGGTTCCACACACATGCCGGAATTAAGGTCAGAAACGACACGATAAATCTACCTTGGTATGCAACATTTTCAGGATCTAATGTTTCAGAATCTGTGACATCCTCCCTTCGTCCGGTTGCTTCAAGCCAAGCATCAAGACATTGAGCCAAAAACTCAGCCTGTGAATCGAGACTCGCTATTTCTGCTGCAAATAAAATTTCCAATGCATCTTCGATAGCTGAATTAAGTGTGGATAGCGTGACCACATCTTTGACCCCAAATTTGATTCCTGGAATTTGAATCATGCCCACAAGCGGTCCAATCTCGAGCATTAGTTTCCTGCCTAAATCTTGAGCCCGCTCTTTGTTATCGAGAGGACCACGTGTGCCACGTGCTGTTGGAAAAAGGTCGGCAACGAGTGATCGATCAACTTTTTTCTGGTAAAAATTAACGTCAATAAAAATTTGCGCCTGCCTACGCGGCGGCGCATTCAAAGCATCCAAATCAAGAAACACTTCTGCAGGAATCTCCCAAGTTACGTCTGAGGATCCTCTTTCTTTTCGCATAATACATACTGCCAAATAGGCTCCGTTAATGCGGTGTTGCCCATCAATTACGGAAAAGTTGAGTGCTGGGTTGTTTTCATCAAATTCAAGTTTGCCAGCACCGTCTTGTCCGACTTGCGAGATTTTTTTGACCGTGGCACCATTGACGTGCAAAAGAATATTGGAAAAAGTTGGGTATTCGCTCCGCTGAAACCCAACGACCCTAGGAATCTTTGGTGGCCATTCCCTTCCTGGTTCAAGCTTCTTTGGCTCATAAATCTTACGGAAAAACTCATCCAACAGATCAGGAGCATCAATTATTTCTCGCTGTAGGAGATACGCAGCAATTTGAGTTACACGTTTCCAGTCGAGTGATCTTTGGATGGCACCAACCTTTTCTGCTTTACGATGGGGCGTGTGCGGCTGGCCGGGCCACCATTCCATTAGTTTAGCGACATCAAGTGCTGCCAAGCAGTGCTTAACTTCTGCTAGGCCTGAAGGAGCAAATGGACTTAACGGCACGATGACTGATATCGCTTGAACCGGATCATGCTTAATCATAAAGGCGAGTGTGCGTTGGAAATCTCATTGCGTCAATTCTGCGCTGCCGATTTTGCAGAGCTGGCCGAAGCCCCAGACCGTTGCCAGGGAAGCCGGTTCCGTTTTGCCGTCCTGATGTCCTGAATTCATGGCCGCGTCGCCCGTTGAGGTGTTTGCCAAGGCTACGCCGTCGCCCCGGCAGGTCAATGGGAAAATGGTTGATTTGAGATTTCAGATGGTTGATTTGAGATTTCAGATGGTTGATTTGAGATTTCAGATGGAGGATTTGAGATTTCAGATGGAGGATTTGAGATTTCAGATGGAGGATTTGAGATTTCAGATGGAGGATTTGAGATTTGAGATTTCGCCGGCGGCGGGTTGGGAAAGACGGCGGGCTTGAAATTTTCCTTGAGCCTGCGGGTGAAGGCGTCCGCCCGCTTCTGCTGCTCGGAACGGTTCCGCACCGCCTGGGTCAGCCGCCGCAGGCGGTGCGGCAGCACCGCCCTACCAATGTTTGGCAGGGAAGAGCTGCCGGTCAGCCCCAAAATCCGCCCGCCCGTCCCGGCCTCACGGCGTCGGGGCGACTATTTATGGCCGGCCACCATCCAGTGGGCCGAGATTTCCACCGGAAACGGGTGCCGGAGCCGGGGGTTGCCGCCGGGATGTGCCGCCCCGCCGCGCCCAATCCGCCAGTTTCCGGCCAAAACGGCGCATTTCCGGGGTTTTCTGCGGGAATGGGCGGGAAAAGTGCGTTAATAAACGCAATTTATCGCGAATAAATCGCAATTTATTCAGAAGAAATCCCAATTTATTCAGAAGAAATCGCAATATGTTCAGAAGAAATCACAATTTATTCAGAAGAAAGTGCGGTAACTGCCGTATTCGTTGCATAAAGTGCCGTATTCGTCGCGGTAACTGGCGTATTTGTCGCGTTTATTGCCGGATTTGTCGCGTTTATTGCCGGATAAATCGCGGTTGTTGCCGTAAAAATTACGTTGTTCTCACACAAATCGTGTTTGCTCTCGCATAAATCGTGTTTGCTCTCGCATAAATCGTGTTCGCTCACGGATAAATCGTGTTCGCTCGCGAATAAATCGCGTTCGATCACGGATAAATTGCGTTGAATCGCGAATAAATTGCTTTTGATTGGCAATAAATCGCAATTTATTCAGAAGAAATCGCGTTGGATTGGCAATAAATCACGTTGGATTGGCAATAAATCGCGTTGGATTGGCAATAAATCGCGTTGGATTGGCAATAAATCGCGTTGGATTGGCAATAAATCGCGTTGGATTGGCAATAAATCGCGTTGGATTGGCAATAAATCGCGTTGGATTGCGGATAAATCGCGTTCCCTCCCGCAATAAATGCTTCCGCTTGCGGAGTGGGCGCCCTCAATCCTGAAATGAGGGCGGTGGTTCCCGGATAAACCCCGCGGCGGGCGGCCGTCAGCGCGGCCATTCACGGAAGTTCCGCAGTTTATTCCGCAGCCCATGCCGGGACGGCCGGAACCGGCTGGACCTGGGCGTGAGCAGCCCGCCCATGCCGGCCGGGGTGCAGGCCATCGCCACCAAGCGGGACGAACTCCTCCGCTTCCGGCAACGGTGATAAAGGGGCTGATGGTTGAGAGTTGATGGTTGAGGGGCGAGACGAAGACGATTCACGCCAGCCATCAGTTGCGATTTCCGGCTCTTAACCATCAACCTGCTTTGATGGTCGTAGCGGACGGCCTACGACCGGGTTGATGGTTGATGGGCGGGACGATGACAATCCGCGCCCGCCGGCAACTGCGGTTTCCGGCCATCAACCATCAACTATCAACCATCAACTTGCCGGCGGCAGAGACGCCGGGGAAGAAGGTCCTATTGCGGCCGGCGCGGGAGGGACTTGCCGTCCTGCCAGGCGCTTTCCACGAGGATGCGGCAGGGGGCGGACGGCTCGCCGCGCTCGTTGATGTTGATCTGCTTGACGAGCATCTCCACCGCGATGCGGCCGATTTCCGGGGCGCGCTGGTTGACGCCGGCGTCCACCGGGATGTCCGCCACCGACGTGCCCGCCACCGCGATGTCCTGCGGAATCCGGTAGCCGAGCTTGCGGATCATGGCCGGAATCATCGGCAGCGTGGCCAGCACGGCATCGGGCCGGACCTTGTTGAGCCAGGCGGCGAGTTCCTTTTCCGCCGGCGCCGGCTGTTGCAGGAAACGGGTTGACTCCACAATCAGCAGCGCATCCGCCGCCTTGACGCCGAACAGTTTTTGCGCCGCAAAAAATCCGCCCGTGTAGTTGCCGCCGATGTTCTCGTCCAGATCGCGGTTGAGGATGAAGCCGATTTTCCGGTAGCCGAGCCGGTGGATGTTCGCCATCGCCATGACCGTCGCACGGAACTGGTCGGAGGTCACCACGTTGGAATCCGGGCTGAGCACCGACAACCCGAAGCGGATCAGCGAAAACTTGTGCCAGTCAAAATCCTCCCACTCCGGCGACTGCCGGTGCGGATGCGGCGGGATCAAAACGCCCTGGATGCCGCGCGAGGTGAGGATGCGTTCGTAGCGTTTGGCCGGGCAGTCCAGCGGCCAGCGGATTTCCTCGACCACATAGCCAAACTGTTTGGCCGCCGCCTTCGCCCCCAGCCAGTAGCCCTCAAATTCCTGGTGCCGGTGCAGCGCGCCAGGTTCCGCCCAGTGGTTGACCCAGCCGATGACGCCGTGAAACTTGGAGGTTTCAAGGTTGCGGCGATAGGCCGCCAGGCCGGCGAGAAACGGGTCGGGCGAGTAGCCCATCTTTTTGGCCAGGCGCTGCACCTGCTCGCGGCGTTTCGTGGAAATGCGGTGATGGTTCTTCAGCGCCAGCGCCACGGTGGCGTGGGAGACGCCCAGCTTGGCGGCGATGTCGGCCTGCGTGACCCGGCGGGTTTGCATGGCGGTAAATTCGCGCGGACGCGGCGGCCTGGCAAGAAATAAGTTAACTGATTAACCCAAAGTTGATTTGCCAAGCGCCCGGCGAAGGACAATCCTTGAGCCACAAGCTATGAAAAATTTCGAGAGCCCCGCCGTCCTCCCCGGCCAGGCCGGCCAGACGGACGGACGGGAAGCAATGCGGCGGGCGTTTGACCTCTGCCTCCGCAAGACGCGCGGCAACATCCGGCAACTGGCCGACGCGCCGAAGTCCGCGCCGTGGGCGGTGGACGGAAACTATTTCGCGCACCCCGAAGGCTTCAATGAGATTGGCAACTGGACTTCCTCGTTCCACACCGGCATGGCGCTCATCGCGTGGCGCGAGACGGAGGACGAATTTTTCCTCCAGCAGCTGCTCCGCCTCGCGCCCGCCTATCGCGACAAGGCGCTCAAGCCGGAATTTCATTCGCACCACGACATGGGCTTTCTCTACTCGCTGTATTCCGTGGCGCTCTACAAGCTGACCGGCGACCCACAGCACCGCGAAACCGGCCTGGCGGCGGCGGAGGCGCTCTACCAGCGCTTCAACCACACGGGCAATTTCATCCGCGCGTGGGGCGCGCTCGGCACGGACGAGCAGGAAAACATGGCGATCATTGACTGCATGATGAACCTGCCATTGCTTTACTGGGCGTCCGTCGAGTCCGGCAATCCGAAGTTCCGCGACGCCGCGATCCGGCAGGCCGACACGACGCTGAAATATTTCATCCGCCCGGACGACTCGGTGTTTCACGCCTACCGCTTCGACCTGAAAACCGGCCAGCCGCTTGGTGGCGATAATTATTGCGGCCGTTCCACCGATTCGCATTGGGCGCGCGGCACGGGCTGGGCAATTTACGGTTTTGCCTTGAGCCACCGGCACACGGGCGACAAAAAATATTTGGACGCCGCGCTGCGGGTGGCGCGGAAGTTCAATGAGGAACTGAACGGCGACGCGATGCCCGTCTGGGATTTCAGGCTGCCCGCCGGCGAAAAACCGTTGCGCGACACATCCGCCGCCGCCGTCGTCGTGTGCGGCTATCAGGAGCTGGAAAAGCTCGGCGCGGCGGACGCCCTGATCACCAAGACCAAGGAATCATTGCTGGAAAATCTTTGCGCCGGCAAGCATCTGAACTTCGACGAATCCTGTCCGGGCGTGCTGCGCGACGGACAGGTGGGAGCCACCGGCCCGGGCTCGGCGCAGAACGCCTACATGAGCTGGGGCGACTACTACCTGATGGAAGCGCTCGACCGCGAACTGCATCAGGGCGAAACCTGGTGGTGAGTTTGGTGAGTTTCAACCGGTTTCACGGCACTTGCAGCCGGTAAAAACTTTGCAAGTTGGTGGCGAGGGAATTGGTCACGGAAAAATTGCCGCCGCTGTCAAACTGGTTGGTCAGCAGGCGCGTCCAGCCGGCCAGCGGCGTGGCCAGGTTCGTCGCGGCCAGCAGATAATAATTCGCGCCGGGCGTGCCGCCGGAGCCGCCCAGCACGACACCGCCGGCGACCGCATGGATGCTGCCAAACTGCGGCAGCGACACGATGAGGTTCACCTGTCCCGAAACCGAGGTGTCAATCGCGTAGGTGTAATCCGCCGGCGTCGTGCCGATGGCCAGCGTGCCGACGCTCAACGTGTCGCCATAATTAAACAAGGTGTAGGTGCCGGGACCGAAGCCGCCGGCGTCGCTGACGTTGAGCGTGCCGGCCAGGGTGAGATTGCCGGCGACGAAAACCAGGTCGCTGTTCGCGCCCAACTGGAATTGCAGCACGCTGGCGTTGTCCAGGCTCAAATCGTTGCTGATGGTGAGGGTGCCGGGGCTGCCGCCGCCCGGCGCGAGCGTGCCGCCGGCGGCGACCGACAAAATCCCGCCAATCGTGCCGGTGCCGGCGAGCGTCGCGCCGCTGTTCACCGTGACGACGCCGGAGCCGGTGCCGCTGCCGGCGGTGTTGTTGACGACGAGCGTGCCGGCACTGACGGCGGTGTCGCCGGTGTAGGTGTTGTTGCCCGTGAGCGTGAGCGTGCCGGTGCCGACCTTGGTGAACGCGGTGAAACCCGCATTGTCCGTGATGGTTCCGGCGAACGTCGTGCTGGCGTTGTTCGCGCCGATGAAATAATACGTCGGCGCCGCCACCGAAGAGGCGCCCGTCAAGGTGGTGTTCGCCCCGCCGCTCAGGCCGCCAAAGGTGAACGAGCCGGAGTTGCGGTTGAGCAGCGTCGTGTTGCCGCCGCCGAGGTTGAAGCTCGCGCCGCTGTTGTCCACCACGGCATAGTTGCTGTAATTGAACCGGACATAACAGTGGCTGTTGCTGACGGTGAGCGTGCCGCCGTAACCGCTCATGTCGCCCAAGATGTCAAACGTGTTGCCGGTGCCCGAGACGGCGAGGTTCAAATTGCCGCCGCCCGTCACCGCGCCGCCGATGCCGCCGAGCGCGCCGGCATTTACGAAAGTGTTGCTCGCGACGTTGACGGCATTGTAAAACTTCACGCTGGCACCAAGGCCCAGCGTGCCGCCGTTCAGCGTCAGCGGGCCGAAGCCAAAAGCCTGATACTGGTTCAGGTAAATGGTGCCGCTGTTCAGCGTCGTGCCGCCGCTAAATCCGTTCGAGCTGTTCAAGGTCAGCGAACTGGAACCGCTCTTGACGAGGCTGGCGATGCCGCCAAGCGCGCCGCCGCCGAGGGTGTAGGCGCGCGAATTATTTGTGACCAGCACCGTCGCCGGCTGCACCGCGCCGGTGATGGAAACAGTGCCGTTGGTGGAAGTGTCGTTGAAAACCACCGCGTCGAGATTGTAAAATTCATCGGCGGCGGCGCCGTTCAGCCAGTTCGTCGTCGTGGACAAATCCCACGCGCTGCCGTTGGTGCCGCTCCACACGAGCGCGGCCGCGCTGCCGGTGACCGTGAGGCGCGTGTAAGACGGGTTGCTGCCGGCGGCGGGGCGGTTCACCGAAAAGGTCTGCCGCGTTCCCGTCGGCAGATTGTTGGCGACGCTGCTCCAGGCCGTGGAGCCGGTCGCGCCGCTGATCAGATAATAGTTGCCCGCGCCAAGCGCGTTGTTGACGAGGTTGAAATTGTAGGTCTGCGCGCCGCTCATGGCCAGCGTGCCGCCTTGCATCACGATCTGGTCGTTGGCACCGGCGGGCGAACTGGACAGATCAAAGTTCAAAGTCGGCGCGGCGAGCGTGAGACCGTTGCTGACGGTCATTGTGCCGAAATTGCCGTTTCCCAGGCCGGGCGAAATAATTCCGCCGCTTTGGACGCTCACGCCGCCGCCCAAAAATCCCGTGCCCTGAAGCGTCGCCCCACTCACCACCGTCACGGGGCTGTTGCTCAAATTTCCGGTGACGAACAGCGTGCCGTTGCTCACGGTCGTCGCGCCGGAGTGCGTGCTGGTGCCGCTCAACGTCAGCGTGCCGGTGCCGACCTTGACCAAAGTGGTCGGGACGTTGGTGACGCCGTTTTCAATGAGACCGCCATAGGTCGTGTCCAAGTTCAAAGCGCCCACCACATAGGTCGTCCCGGCGGTGGCGGCATTGGCGGTGTTCGCTCCGCCCAGCCACGAACCGGCTCCGCCGCTCAAGGCACCGAACGCGGCCTTCTGGTTGCCATACTTGGTAAAGACACCGCCGGTGGTGCCAAAATTCCAAATCGAATTGACACTGCCAAACGTCGTAGTCCCGGTCGAGGTGGATGTCCTCATGCCGCAGTTGACATTCACGGTGCCGGTGAAACCGCTCATGTCGCCGCCGGGCGTAAAGAGTCCGCCGCCGGTGACGGTGGCATTGATGTTCAACGTCCCGCCGCCCACGGCGGTGAGGGTCGCGAAGACGTTGCCGCTGTTGCTGAATTTCAGCGTGCCGGTGGCGACGTTGCTGATGGTGTTGCCAAACCCGCTGCCGCCGGTCTGATAAATCGTCCCGCCGTTGAGCGTGACCAGCCCGGTTCCCAAGGCATTGGCATTATTAAGCTGCACGGTGGCGTTGTTGATGGTCGTGCCGCCGGAATACGAATTGGCCGTGTTGAGGTTCACGGTGTTGGTGCCGCTCACCGTCAGGGAACCGCTGCCGGCAATCCCGCCCGCGCCGTTGAATGTATAATTCTGGCTGGCACCAATCGTCACGCTGCCGGGGGCGACCGTGCCGGTAATGTTGACAGCCGGGCTGGCGGAGCCGGTGTCGTCGAACGTCACGTTGTCGGTCGAATGGAAAGTGACGGGGCTGTTGCCGTTGAACCAGTCGGCGGTGTTCGTCGTGTCCCAGATGTTCGCCGTGCCGTTGCCGACCCAGATGAGGTTTTGCGGGACATACACCACGCTCACCAGCACGCCCATCGTGTTCGTCACGGTGCTGCCGTCGCCGGCCACCACCTTGAACTTAAAGCTGCCGAGGCCGGAGGTGCTGATGGCCGGCGCAAAGTGCGCGTAGTGGCCGTTGGTGATCGTGGCCGTGCCGTTGGTGGCATTAAAAACGGTGTAAGTCGCGCCGTTGGTGAAGCCCAGCGTGTAAGGCCACAGGTCAATGTCCGTGGCGTTCGTCTGGATGACGGCGTGCGGCGCAGCCAGCCAGTTCAAGTAATGTTCCAGCGGCGTGTAGCCGTCGGCGGTGTTGGTGAGGCTGTTGGCAACCGCCGGATCGGAGCCGGTTGCCAGCTCCCAATAATCCGGCATCCCGTCCCCATCCGTGTCCACCGGCGTCGTCCCGCCGGTGATGTTCCCGTAGCCGTTGTTGCCCAGCCCGGTTTGCGCCTGGCTGGTATAAAGACCGCCGCTTGGCCCGGCCGTGCCGGCGCCGGTGCCCGCCACACCGTTGCCCAGGGTTTGAATCTGGCTGATCAACAGCGCGTCCAGCTCGTCGTGCGGCAGCGCGCCGGACTGGGAAACGGCCAGATGATAGGCGGTAGCCGGGCTGTAAACCGGCACGTTCGTCACCCAGATGGACCACGGCGCGGCGAGGACGGTGCCCGTGCCCTGATACCAATACGGCGTGGTGACGCCGCCGCCCAGCGCGCCGTTTTTGTCCGAGTCATAAACGTTGTTCGTGTAGTAGATGCTCTGGTTGCTGTCGATCTGATACCACGGAAAATTGCCGCCGCTCGCCGGGCCGGCGATGAAGTAGTTGTTGACGATGTCATGCTTGAACCGGGTGCTGGTGTGCGTCGTGTAGCCCGCCGAATTGTTATACTCCACGTTGTTGATGAACACCGTGTTGATCTTGGCCAGCGGATTCCGGTTGTGCGAATTGGCGAAGATGTTGTTGAACCACGACCATTGCCCGCCGACGGATTCCGAATGGCAGCCGAACTGCTGGTAGGTCGGGTTGGCGATGATGGAGTTCTGCACCGTGATCCCGGTGAGGACATGGGTGCTGTCGCCCACGCCGTCAATGTTGTTCCACGGCGCAAACTCGATGGACGCATGGTCCACGATGAGGTTGGAAGCCTGATAAAAACTCAGCGCATCGTCCGTGGTGCTCGCCGTGTCACTGCCGGGCCGGATGCGAATGAAGCGGCAGATGATGTTGTTGCGTCCGGCAAAGGAAATTTCCCCGCCCTTGAAACCGATGCCGCCGCCGGGCGCGGTCTGCCCGGCGATGGTCAAATTGTTCGCGCACGACACCGCGCTGTTCAAGGCGATGTAGCCGCCCACGTCAAAGACAATCGTGCGGTTGGCCGTGCCCACCGCGTCGCGGAACGAACCGGCCCCGCTGTCGGCCAAGGTGGTGACGTGATAGACCGAACCGTTGCGCCCGCCGGTGGCGTATTGGCCAAACCCCTGCGCGCCGGGAAACGCCAGCGTCTGGCCAAACAGCGCCAGCGGAGGCGAAATAAAAATTGCGGCCAGCCATGCCGCAAAGATTCTTGCCGCATGGCAAAAAACGGCGCGCACCGGCGGCATAGGCAAAGGAATCACGCCACAAGATAATTCAAAACCGGCCGCCCGTCATATCAACAGTTGTGGTGACACCGCGCGCCGGTCATTGCACCTCGAGAATGTAGAACTGCTGGGATCCGTTGGCGCCGGTGACGGCGTTGGTGCAGTTGAAATTGCCGCCGGCATCGAACTGGTTGGTGGCCGTCACCGTCCATTGCGCCACGGGCAGCGCCAGGTTGGTCGAGGACAGGATGTAATAATTCCAGTTGGGCGTGCCGCCCGTCCCGCGCCAGACCAGGTTGCCGCCGGAATAATTCACACCGGTGGTGGCCGGCGGGCTGGTGCTGACCACGGTGAGCGAACCGTCCACAACAAGGCGGTCGGTGTTCCAAGTTAATCCGGAGTTCAACGCCGGCAGGCTGAAGCTGCTGAACGCGCCGGCATAACCGCCCGTCGCGCTGAACAATTTGAAGCTGTCGCCGGCGGTGAAGGCCGCCGCGCCGCTGTTGGACACGACCAAACTGCCGCCTTCCGTCAGGATGCCGGAAACATTCACGGCATCATTCGTAAGCGGCGAATGCTGGACCTGCACCTGCGTCTGGCTGCCGTCGGCCAATGTGAGACTGTTGCTGATGGTCAGGGCGCCTAGCGGATTGCCCGGCGCGAGCGTCCCGCCGGAATTGACCGTGACCGCGCCGCCGACCGCGCCAGCGCCGCCGAGGGTTCCGCCGAATTGCACCGTCACGCCGCCCGTTCCCGTGGCCGAGCCGCCGACGTTGCCGGCCATCAGCGTGCCGCCGCCGATGATGGTTCCACCGGAGTATGTGTTCGTGCCGGTGAGCGTCAACGTGCCGTTGCCCAGCTTGGTCAATGTCCCACCGGTGCTGGTCAGCGCCTTGGCAAAAGTCACGTTCTGGCCGGCGGTGTCAATGTTGATGAACTGGTTCGCCGCCGTGCTGAAACGGGCGGAGTAGTCGAACTGGTTGGTCGGTGAATACTGCAACGTGCCGCCGCCAAAGGTAATCGTGCCCGACCTGCCCAGCGGGCCGGAAGCACCGACTGTTTCCGGGGCATTGACATTGAGAGTGCCGGCATTGATGGCCGTGCCGCCGGTATAAGTGTTGGTGGCGGCAAGCGTCATCGTGCCCGCGCCGTTCTTGGCCAGGCTGCCGGCCGCGCCCAGATGTCCGTAGATGGTGCCAATACCGTCCTGATCCACAAGAATGCCAGAGACAGTCAAATCCGGGCTCGCCCCGCCCGTCACGTCGGCGACATTGAAAATTGTCGGCGCGGCCAGATGATAGCCGCTGCTCGCGTTGCCGGGACCGGAGATGGTCGAGGGCGAGCTGCCACCCACCGTGACCGCGCCTTCCAGAGCATACATCTGGAACCCGGCATAGGCGCCGCCGGTGCCGGTCAAAGTGCCGCCGTTGAGCTGCACCGGTCCCAAGGTCTCAATGTCGTTGGCCGTGTCCGTCACCGTCGCGCCGCTGTTGATGATTAGCGTCGCACCCACTGTGGTCAGAGTGCTGCCCATGGCATTGCCTAGCGTGAAATCCAATGTGCCGCCGCTGTTGACAACAATGTTGCGCGCGCCACTCGTGTTGCCCAGGGCGCCGGCGGCAGGATTATTAAAATTGTTGTTGAGATTCACCGTGAGCGTGCCGGCGTTGACATTGAGGTCGCCGGTAAAAGTGTTGGAACCGGAAAGTGTCACCGTGCCGCTGCCGACAATGGCCGTCGTATTGGCGGTGCCGGCGCCGGTGCCGGCGATGGTGCCTGTGCCGATGTTCAAGTTCGCGCCGCCGCTGACCACGCCGCTCACGGTGAGCGCATGCCCGGCCGAAGCCGCGAGCGTGCCGCCGGCGCCGCTCAGGAACACCGCACGATTGTTCGTGCCGGCAACATCCAAGGCGAACGTCGCATTGCCGAACAGCGTGCCGCCATTGAGGTTCACGGCCGCCCCTTGTGCCACCGAGCCGAGATTGGTATTTGACCCGATTACTGTATAGCCGCCGTCCAAGAAATTCTGGCCAGTATAGCCATTAACACCGCTGAGAAACACCGTTCCAAGCCCGCCTTGGCTGTAGCTTGAGGTCGCTCCGCTGTTAACTCCATTATTGTAGGTTGCTGAAATGATCAGCTCGCCATAGATGTTATTTTGCCACACCGTCAGCCCGGTCGCCCCGCTCGTTGAGCGACTTGCAAAGAAACCGCCATTGGCGCCATTCGCAAACGCAGTGTTATTTGCGCCCACATTAGGAGTAACCAGCAAGGCTCCCACAGATGCGGCGGTCACTTTGCCTGAATTAAGGGTGATGGCGCTGGCGGCATTAAAACGAATGGTTGAATAGGATGCGCCCGAACCGCTGGTGCCATTGTTGTTCATCGCTCCGTTTGCAGTCATATCAACATTCACGCCGAAGCTGCTGGCAGGAAGATTGCCATTTATGA
>Ga0316231_1002620_pt1 | contig 16861 bp, 20 predicted proteins | sample TBH18027metaG_FD_206002 | JGI IMG/M metagenome (GOLD analysis project Ga0316231, IMG submission 206002) | Freshwater microbial communities from Trout Bog Lake, Wisconsin, USA - TBH18027 | ecosystem: Environmental > Aquatic > Freshwater > Lake > Hypolimnion/Profundal zone | place: USA: Wisconsin...
GAGATAATCTTTACTAGGGCCAATTAAGTATCATGGGTTTTATATGAAAGCAACTCAGAAAATTGGGATTAGATTCTCCTCCTCTGTTTTATCTTGCTTCTACTTAATGCTAGTATAATTGGTCAGCTATGATGTACCCCGAAAATAGGTCAGGTATTTAAGATTGCATTTTTCAACTGCTGAAGCTTCTGATTTTATATTTTCTACATTTATTTCCAGTTCCTCACATAGAATTGAAATGTTTTCTTCTTTTGCTAGCCATTGAGTAAAGTCAAGTGCTTCGTGCTTCCAAATTTCTCTTGGATTAATTTTAGTAATACGGGATAAGTTGATCGCCATTGTATTTAATTGAAGTTGGTGTAAAAATTATTTTTTGTAAATAATTTCTCTTTCATCATCATATCTGTATTTACTGATTTCCCCTGCAATTATATATTCTATTGCTTGTTCTATGATGGGTAAGGGAACTGAGAACCATTCTCTTGGTGTATGTCTGTTACTTTTAGCATCATGTATATCAATTGATAAACAAACTTTACCAAAGAAACTGTGGATTATATTTTCAAACTTTTGTGGGTTTAAATTGTAGCATTTATATGTTTCAATAATTTGAACTTCTGCCATTAAATAAGTAGGCTCTTGTGATGCGTTTTTAATGCGTTCTTCTACCGGTGTTGTTGAGAAACCTATTTTGAATAAATTTGGAATTGTTGTTAACTGTTGATTTGTTGATTTGCTTTTTAAAATGTAGATATAACCTGATTCTTGATCTTCTGAATCTATATGTCGGAAAATTAAATCTTTATTGCTAATCAATTCTGTAACTGATTGTCCATTTTTGTATAAGGCTTTTCCTAATGAACGAAATAATAATTTAGATTCAGTACCATTTTCAAAAATGCATCTTATTCTGCCATCTAATTTGCTGTGTTTACCTCTTGAAATTCCATAACTATCACTAACATAAGCTAACATGCCATCCACCACAAAAAAAGTACCCTTTTTAATATCATCTTCACTGAATTTTACTAATCGTCTATTACCAGATTTTAAATCTTTTTGGCATTGCTGAAATAAAGGTTCGTATTTACTAAAATCTTTACAAGTATTACGACGTGCAACAAAATCGGTTTTTTTCCTATCGTTTGTATTTGAAACATGTTTTAATGTAAAAATTGAATCGTCTGAATCTAAAATGCCAAAACTATCATCTGAAATAATATCGCTTATTGAATTATATTCTTTGGTTTCTTTAACTGGAATAATATTTTCTACAGTATCTAATAATCCATATACATCATAAGGTTTTAATGCTTTAATCTTTAGTTCGTTTTCTCGAAGCCCTTTTAATTCGTAATATAATTTGCACTCCTGAATATCCCTTACTAATTCCGGCTCACGACTGTTTTCTTCGTAAAAATCTAATATATTTTGAAAGGATGCCAATAATCTATCATCCGCATTTCGTTGATTTGATTTCGGCTTTAGCGTTAATAAACTTAATGGGTCGTTATTAAATATTTCGTTTAGAATTTCCTTTCTATCCATTTTCGGCTTTTCGTTTTTGCGTTTTCAAGTAAATGATTGCTTGAGCCATTCTCTTTTCTTCAGTATCATTTGAGCTAATATTTGGATGCCTATTATACTTTTTTACAAATTCCTGAATTTTAGGCCAAAGAAATGTGGCTTCTTCAAAATCCATTTTTATTCGGGTTGCCTCTATACCTTCTTGTATTGATTTCAATACTTCAATAGTAACTGATTTGGACAAAATTTCATACGCTTTTTGAAAAGGATTAATACTATCAATAAGATCGATGCTCAAATCTTTAATGTTAATAAAAGTGCCTGCAAGATTTATAAATTTATTATCACCCCTTATTTCAATAACTGCATTTCTTAATAATGAATCAGCAACAACTTGTTGCCTTAATTCTTCTACTTCTGTTTCGTTTAAATCTGGATAGGTTTGTCTTATAATTTTAGGTATTAATTGAGTAGTAATAAATTGAGGATCAATACCACCCGGAACTGTTTTTCTAATTGTATCGTCTTGTAAAATTTTGGCTTTTAAATCATTAATATCATTATCAATAATTGCCTGTACTTTTTTAGTACTTGGTTTTTTAAAACCTTTAATTAAAATTGTACCTGCTTCGGGTTTTTCATCTTCAAAACTTTTGGTTTTAAATTTAAAATTTGGAGCAAGAACTTGTTCCATTAATAGTGATGCTGTAATGGCTTTTAGCATATCATTAGTAGCTTCAGCAACTGTACTTTGTGCAGCATCGGGTTGGGCAATAAGATTTGTAAATTGAGCTTTTGTTTTATTTATACTATCTCTTGTACATCTACCAATAATTTGAATAATTTCTGTTAATGAACCTCTATAACCAACGGTTAAAGTATGTTCACAATATGGCCAATCGAAACCTTCCTTTGCAGTATTTAATGCAATGATTAAATCCATATCATCAGCCGCCTTCATTTGTCTTAAATATTCTTGAATTTTATTGCGTTGGTTTGTATCGTCTTCTACTAAATCTGCAATCTTAATTATTTTGTCATCAGTATTTCTTTTAACATAAATGACGCCTGTTATACTATCTTGATAATCTACTTCACCAATGCTGTCAATTAATAAACTGACTTCATCATATTTTTCGCCGGTAGATGCTCTTGAATTTACATTCGGAATATGAAGAATAGTTTTTTTATCGGTATCTAACAGAGTGCCTATAGCTGTATAATATTTACCTTGATAAAAATGGTAACCAATACCTAATGATTTTAAATAAGTATAACCATTCAGTTGATCGTAATAGTTGTAAGTAACTTTTTCAAATTTTTCTTCATCAACAGGAAGCAACACTGGAACACTATCGCCTCTAAAATAAGAACCGGTCATTGCAACAATATGAGCATTTGTATTTGCCATTACCGCTCTTAATAATTCACCTAATCTACTACCCGCATCTGCTGAAACATGATGAAATTCATCAATTGCAATTAATACATTGTTTAGTTGATTGGTTTGTATTTCTTCAAAAGCAAAACGTAAAGTGGCGTGTGTACAAACCAATATTTTCTCGTTATTATCTAGAAAATGTTTGAAGCTGTTTACCTTGCTTTTACTTGCATCGCTGCCACTTGTACAAAGGTTGTATTTATCGTGAATTTCCCAATTTGCAAAAAAGCCATCTTTGATTAGGTTGGTATTTGAAAAGGAACTACCTATGGATTTTTCAGGAACTGCAACAATAACTTTATTGATGCCCTGATTAGCTAATTTATCTAATGCTATGTACATCAGTGCTCTTGATTTACCTGATGCAGGTGGGGCTTTTAAAAGTAGGTATTGTGCCAAACGACTTTCGAAAGCCTTGGCCTGCATTTCTCTCATACCCATAGAATTAATTTGGGTGCTTTTTCCAGTTTGGTTATAATTAACTTCAATAAGGTTGGGCATGGTTATTTCTTTTTACTTTTCTTAGGTTTGGACTCTGCTTCAAACAGAGTGCCTTTTGTTTTTTCTTCCTCAATCATTTGTTCATACAATTTAAACAAGAATGCAAGACGTTCTTCATCGGTTTCAAAAGGTTTATCACGATAGCACTTTTCTACAGCAATATCCAATTCTTTATGTGCTTGAAGTAAGCCATCAGGCATTTTACTAGTATCGTATAACTCTGCCAATGTTTTTTCGGTGTGAATTGCTCTTTGCTTTAAAATATTATGAGTGTGTTGTTCTAATACTTCTTTTTGAGATTGAGTGATTTGAGGAATTGGAAAAGTATTATAACATAATGATGCAGAATATCGATAATCTGTTTTCAATCTACCACCAATAGTTTTTACCCAACACATATGCATACGTGAAGTAATTATTGAAAAAATAAATGATTGAGCATTATAAACAGCAAGTGCTGCATCTGAAATTACACTATCTGAATTAAGGTAGCCAATGGGAATATAATCTCTGTTTTCAGAGGAAACTCTTGGGATGATTATGGAATGAGTGTTTTTATGTCTAACTTCTCCGAATGAGTAAGGAATTTTAGAAAGTTCTTTGGTTTCGTTTCTTTTGCTTTTTAATCTATATGCATTGCAACTTGAAATACGCTGATTAATAAAATTAATTTCTAATGCTTCGGCCAAATCTTTAGAACTTATCCATAAGCAGAATCTTTCTTCACCTCGAATAAATTCTTGAGCCCCAATTAGGTTTTTAATAAATTTCTTTGAATTAATATTTTGATCTAGTAGTATATCCCTTTCTTCTTTATTTAATATTAAAAATCCACCATCATTAGGCATACTCCCAAAACAAATTTCAGGCAAAAAAGTAGTGAGAGGATATGTACGTTTATTTATAAAAATATTACTACTATCAATTAGATAAGGATTAATATTATTTGCAAGTTTTCTTAATGAAGTACTGTATAAATATTTATTTGCTTTAGAATTATTTCTAAGTCCAATTATTGAAACTATAACAGCTGCATTTGATTTAGCATTATTAGTCCATTTAAAAGAGGTATGAGCAAATTCAATTTCAATTTGACTACTTAAAATGTCTTCCCATAAAATAGCAACTTGTTCGCCTTGGCAAATTGAATTAGTAGAAACGAAAGCAAATTTTGAATCTGAATTAATAATATAATTACTTCCTTTTTTAAACCAACAAGCAATGTAATCAAGATTATTATAACCATCAATACCAGCAAAAACTAAAGCCATGTCTTCCTTTTTTAAGTCATCTTGCAGCCTTGCACCTAAGTAGGGTGGATTCCCTAAAATAAAAACTTCCCCAATATTTGGCTTAGGGCAAACAGTTTCCCAATTTAAACGTGTGGCATTATCTTGTACAATAACACCTGCATCTCTTAAAGGAAGGCTTGGATTTGATGTGCCAATAAGTTTATTAAACTCTAAGTTCATTTGATGCTGTGCCAACCATAATGAAAGTTTGGCAACTTCATGAGCAAAATCGTCTAACTCAATGCCATAGAAATGGTTTAATTCGATACGAGAAAACATTTCTATTTGAAAACTCTGAGGTTTAGCATCAGCAAGTGATAATTGCTTTTTAGCAAATAATTCTTGTTGTTTTTCTTCAAACCCGGTATAATTATTTGAACTTAAATTTTTAAGTTGTAATAGTATTTTTATTTCTAAATAACGAAGTTCTTTATAAGCAATAATTAAAAAATTGCCACTACCGCAGGCAGGATCGAATATTCTAATGTTAGCAATTCGATTTAATAATTTGTTTAAGCCATTTGCATTAAACTTTGCTGATTCAAATTCTTCGTACACTTCATCCAAAAAAAGTGGACGAATCACTTTCATGATATTAGGCACACTTGTATAATGCATACCTAAATTACCACGCTGACTTGGTGTAACGACAGCTTGGATCATGCTACCAAAAATATCAGGATTAATTGAAGCCCAATTTTCACCACCACTATCTATAATTGCCTTACGACTTTTAAAAGTAAAATTTGGCAATGGAATTTCTACTCTAAATAAACCGCCATTTACATAAGGAAATGCTTTTAAATAAGACTGTGTGTGTGCTGGTCTAACTTCTGTATTTAAAACAATAAATAGATTTTGTAGGTAGGTGTGTAAATCGCTACCATCTGGTTGCGTATGGTTATTGATTGAACTTGTAAATAAATTCTTTTCAAATATTTCTGTGTCCTCAGCAAAAAAACAAAATAATAAACGTGATAAAAAAACATTGAGATAGTGAACTTGTTCTTGTGTATCTGTTGGATTTGTTTTCTTTATTTCATCAAATAACTTTGCCATTTGTACTGCTGCTTTTACATCAGCATCGTTTTCGGTATGGCTTTCATACTTTTCCATACCAGCAAGTGGCAAAAAAAAGGCAACGTGTTCTATTAGGTTTTCAATTGTTGTTTCAATTTGTTCGTAATTTTTAAGGTCAACGGCTACTATATTTTTGTGGTCTGTTGCAATTAAAAAGCGTACTTTATTTTTCTTTACTCTTTCATCTTTTAAAATATCCGATATAATAGTATTTAATTCTTCCGTGAAAACTTCTTTGTAGAAGATTTTCTTTTTCCAAATTAATTCGCCAACGTTTTTCGATGCATTTAAGCTGCCATTTTTTAAACGAGTAATCGCTGATTTGGGTGCGTCATAAGCAATGAGAAAATCATAAATGAAATTTGAGGGTGTAAAATTATTAATCAGGCTTTTAACATTATCCTCAATTTGTGGTAGGGTCATTTTATAGGATTTACAACTTCTGTTACAAATATAAGATAGAAAATTAATGTTTTAGTGATCAAAAATGAAGAGCATAAAATCTTCATTTTAAAAAGAGTATAGTAGTTTTAATAGACAAATAGCTTACTAATTCTCAATGGAAAATTTGAATAAACTTCAACTGTAGCATCCGTGCGTAACGTTCTTGCTCTACCAACCGCCTGTATCAAATCACTCTCAATCAATGCAAGTTGCAATAATCGTATTTCTTCATTGTCATAACAGTAAAACTTGAACCGGAACCCATTGTATTCTATTTTTTGAAAACTCATGGTAGTATCGGTGGTCTTAAAATCTATACCAAGGACTTTTGCAGTTAACAGATATTCTATAACGTTTCGGTGCGGTGTCCCAACTATCGCTAAATCTTTTCCCTTCATAGTATCATAGCCGGAGCAATTTCCAAAGTGCATGTCTTTCACAGGATTTTTAAATTGGTGAGCGTAAGATTTAAAAGTAATAACCGGTTTATCTCCAATTTCTTCACTTACAGTTTTCACATATCTATTAAGTGATAGTCTTGAACATGATCGTTTGGTGTATTGGATGATTTTACCTTGTTGTTCAACATCTCTTATATCAATCACATTCAACCTCTCACCATATAGTTTTTGGTAGATGTAAATGGGAAGTGTGGCAGAAAGAATAATTATTTTTTCAGGTCACCCAAGAGGCAATACCAATTATCCTAAAATGGGAATTTTTGGTCAAAGAAAAAAAGATAGACCAAATTCAATAGGTTTATCTACTGTTGAATTAGTAGAACATCATGGAAGAATAATTAAGGTGAAATTCTTAGATGCAATTGATGGAACTCCAATATTAGATATCAAACCTGTATTTAAAGAATTTAAAATCTCTGAAAATATTAAACAACCCAACTGGGTAGAGGACTTAATGAAAAATTATTGGAAATAATTACATTCCCTTAATCTCACCAAATTTGATATCATCAAAGTGTGATTCAAGATGAAATGGGTTATTTTCTGTTAATCTCCACATCCCTGCTTTGTAAACAAAGGTATATTCCATTCTTTCAACTCCTGGTTTATCAAAATGGTTATTAAAGACTATCTCTAAATGATCTCTATTTTTGAAATCAATTGGGATATCAAAGGCATCAGAATCATTTAAACGTTTCAAGAGAATCTCTTTATTTTCCTCATAAAAAGGAATAAAATCATCTGGCAGAATTGGCATTCCAATTATGATTTCATTTTTATCCTTATTGTGACGATATAAAATCCAATAGTGATTTAATATATCAGCCTCTCCTACATTACAGGTACAAAACTTTATTTTTTCTGATACTAAACACATAAATTATTAATTTAATCTTCTGAATTACCCATAGAAATTTTTTTGATTATTTCTTCATCCTCAACTCTTTTCTTTTCAAGTTTTTTTTCAACTTGTTCTGCGGCTAGTCTTCTAATCAATTTTTCTCTAACTAGCGGGTGTAATGAATTTATTTTTTGCTTCATTTCTTTTTTCATGATTAATAAATTAATTGTACACCGAATTCATCAAATGCAGTTAATTTTTGATCAGGGAACTTGATTTTGATTATACATTCAACATTATCACCTTCATGTTCTAATATAGTATTCCTGAAATTGTTATACTTCGATTTATCTGCAATTGAATTTATATAAGTTATTTGTTTACCTGATAGTTCAGTATACTTATATTCTTTATCCTCTATTATATAAAGGTTTACAATATTTGTACCTCTCATTTCTTAAAAATTGAGAGAATTAGATCAATTATAGATCTTCCGACTTTTCTTTCAATACCTGACTGTGTTGTTGGAATTCCTGTTTGACGTGCAAAACGTTGTTTCGCAGAAGATATACCTAAAGCTCTTTTCCAAGAGAAAGAGAATCCGTATTTAGACATGTGTTATTGTTGTTTTATGTAATTTAAACACAAATATTCACTTATAATAAAAAGTGAAGATTATTGACAAACGCAACTAATTGATTTTCAATAAAAGTTCTAGAGTTTTGTTAAAAAACATACAGTTATTCCGGTAGTCAATAGAAAGTGAATATTTTAGCCAGAACACTAAAATTATTCAAAATGGAACGTAAAGGTATAAAAACCACAACCTACTCTTTAGACTGGGATACGGTAATGAATTTAGAATCAAGGTTATTAAGAGACTTTAATACAACTAAAAATAAAAATAAGGCGCGCGCCCTACTAATGGTTTCATTAGGGGTAAGGCTTGGGATGCGAGTTATTGATAATCTGAATCTAAAATGGGAGGATTTATTAGGTGTCCAGATTGGAGAGAGATTTATTAGGATTGAGAAGAAAACAGATAAAGAACGTACTCTTGTAATGTCAACCAAACTTAAAGAAGTATTAGATATTGTTTATGAGGCCCAGGCCCCAGATATTTCTCATTATATACTTTCTTCACAAAAAACAAAAGGACTTAAGCCTATATCAGTTCAATATTTTAATAAAGTTTTAAAAGATATAATGAAGGAATACAAGGTGCGATACATTGGAAACCCAAGTAGTCATATGCTACGTAAATCATGGGTTGTGGGTTCAATAAAAAAAGGATTTCAAGAAGGAGACCATCTAAGCTTAATAAAAGTTTCAAGATTAATAGGTCATTCAAACGTATCAACAACTTTGAGATATACAAACTTTGAAACCAGTACAGCATTAGGCTTATTTGAATTAGATTAATGATTTTATTTTGTATTCAACTTTTTTAAAATGACTATATTAATTGTCCTTTTCAATATCCCTGAACATAACGCCAATATATAGTTGAATAATCTCAGATATTAAAACCTTCATTGACTCAACATCTCCGATTAATCCTATATTGTTAGGCTCTTCTGGTGCAAATCCCTTCAATTTTTCAATTATATTTTTAGAAAATTCATAAGTTGAACAGTTATGGTGCTCATAGTTAGTACCTATACTGCTTTCTAAATAAAACAGAGCTTCTTTATCTTTGGTGTACTCAAATTTAGCATCTTCTAATTCCATAATATCTCGTTTTTAAGTGTTGCTATTAGTCTTTTAACCTGCCCTTCATTTAGAATAATAATTGTTTTAGGTTTTTTCTTTGTTTTTAATATTTCTTGTAATTTCATACTACTTGTTTAATATAAATATCTCTTTGATCCACATTTTTCAAAAAAATGAGATATTTCTTTAATAAAGACTAATTGAAGAAAGTAATACTCCTGTAGCAAGTTTATTACTTATTTATTCTACTTTTCCTCAAATTTTAAAGTCCTTCTAACTATATTGGAATCCGTAACTGAAGAGAACAAAATAAATGTTTTGTAATACATATGGACCGGCCCAGAATCACTCTAATTTTTACGACAAAAAATTAAAATTTAGTATATAAAATTGCTTGTAATGCGTAGCGGAAAATTCGAATACAATTCCACTTTTGCATCAGTTCTTAAAGTCCTGGCTCTGCCCACTGCTTGAACAAGATCACTTTCTATTAAGGCTAATTGAATATTTCTTAATTCTTCGTTCTTAAAACAATTGAACATAAATTTAAAACCCTTGTACTCAATTTTGAGGTACTCAGCTTTAGCATCAATTGAATTGAAATCAATTCCCAAAACTTTAGCAATAAGAAAGTATTCAATGTTGTTTCTGTGGGGTGTACCAACCACTACAAGGTCTTTACCACTAATACTATCATACCCTTCGCAATTACCAAAGTGCATAGCCTCAACAGGGTTTTTAAATAAATGTGCAAACGACTTAAAAGTAATAACTGGTTTTTCGCCAACTAAGTTAACAATATCACTATTGTTTCTATTAAGCGAATTCCTTGAATAGGACCTTTTTGTATATTGAGTTATACTTCCCTGTTGCTTTACATCACTAATGTCAATTATATTTAGTCTATCACCGTAAAGTTTCTTGTATATGTCTATGGATAAAGTAGCTGAAAGAATTATTATTTTTTTATTTAATGGAAGTTCATTTTTATTTATAAAATGAATAAAATCTAAGTTTCTGGGATCTCTTAAAATATACTTGCTATTTAAAAAATCAAATAAGTTAATTGCTATTTCAGACTTAGATACGGTTTCCATTAATTCATCAAACTCAACTTGCAAAAATGAAGTCTTTACAAGTTCACCAGGTATTTGTTGGACGCAGTATTGTATAAGATTTTCAACATCCTTGTTTTTTATACTCGTACTATAATTTAATTTGACCAAATCGCTTATTTGAAGTGATTTTACCTGTAATAATTCGCTCATTGGATCTTCATCAAATATTATTGTCTCATGTGAAAAATTTGAATGCAGGGCTCTAGAGTGAGTTGTAAGAACAGTTTTACTTGAGTTATAGGATTCCGTTATTTGATTTATATATTCTTGGGCTTTTATAATTTCATCTAATTTATAAAAGGGGGCATTCTTTTCCTTAATTATCTCATATAATATAGCTGTAGCTTTTTTGGGCATACCAATACTATAATAATATTGAATCTTCTTATTTAAATATTCGGATTCAAATACAATAGGGTTTGGCGTTATAATACAATCAACTTTCATTCTTTGCGCTACTTCTTCTTTAAGTATATTTGTTGGTAAGGCTATTGTAGCACTGCAATCAGTAAGCATTTGTGTTTTTCCTATTGCTGTTGGTAATACAAATAAGTGAATTTTATTAAAATCAGAGTCAGATATAGCTTCATTAAATTTTGTTTTAAATATTTGTTCAGCAATATGCAAATCGATTTTTTCAATTGGTTGTACTACTTCAATATGACCTCTAACCTCATTTGTAGCATTTAAAATATCGTTTATATCCTCATCTTCCTTATATAATGAAAACTTATATACAGGAATGGGTGGGTAATTAACTTTATTTAGGTATGGAAATATATTGAAGTTATTTTGGGTATACTTTGTACAACCTAGCTCATTATATTTTTGCATAGTTTCCTTCATAAGTTTTCTTCCTCCTTTAATATTGATTAGGTTAGTGGCTAGTCCAAATAATTGATCATGGTACAGCCATACTCCATTTAAAAACTCATTTAACACTTTTACCTTTGTTCTTGCTTTATTCCAATCAATCGTAACTTGTTCCGACCCTTCAGTAGTAGTAGTTTTTGGGGTTTGGCTATTTTTGTTATTACCTATATAATTATATAGATAGTTCCGTTTTTTGCCAGATTTGGTATGTGTTACTGAAGCTGGTATTTTCCTAGTCCTTCCGCCATCACTAGTAATTAATTGTATACTTAGTATATCTATTAACTTATTTGTTGAATTAGGTTTATTATTTAAAATATTAGATTTTTTACCACCCAAAAATATTCTACAAGCATTTCTACATTTTTTATCTGCTTCCGGAAACATTTCCAATAAACCGTCACTTATTATTCTTCTATGCTCCTCACATTCTACAGGTTGATCAATACAAATTATTATTCTGAATTTGTTTAGTTCAACCGAATCCGATAATGTATTATACCAGAAATTCGGGATAATTTCATATAGATAGAGTTTATTGATTACTTCTTCAACAGTAATTAAGCCCAAGTCAAAGTCCAGCGCAAAAACTTGTTGTTCCAACCAGTACTCATTTTTTATTTTTTTTGAAAATAGACCACCGGACCAAGTATAAGCATAAGGGTAAACGAAATAACTAGCCATTTCATTTAATGTAAGACCTGTTACTAAAGTCATGTTGTTTACTATTATCCCAATTTCCGGTTTTGTGGGTTTCCTTCTCTGAGTTGTGGTGTCCAGAGTGATAGTGTATTTGTATTCCATATTGCTGTTTTTTAATAAATACTTATAAAAAACCAAAATGTAAATGGAAACCAAAAAATATTTTATGGAATACTAAATTTTCAATTGTAATTGGATATTTATATTTAAACCATTGAATATGAAAACAAGAAAAAAAGAACTAAAAGAAGAATTTGTAAGAGTAAGAATCGATTCGGTCGAAAAAGATAGATTAAATAAACTGGTAACAATGAGCAGAAGAAAGAAGTCTGACATTGTTCGTGAAGGACTTTTTGAGCTATACAAGATCAAGTACCCCGAGTGCTTGGTGTAGGTATACCTTTTAATTAATTATTCCATTATTGTTTGAAACTTCTCCGAATATTCGGGGAAGTTTTTTTATTTATATAAGGGGTCACCATGGAGATAATTTTTTCAAAGTCTTTTTTTTTAGGGGGTAACCAAACCATTTAACATTACTTTTCCGAATATTCGGGAAGGTTTTAGATACTAGAAGTAGCCAATTACTCAATTTTTTGGCCAGAATTTTTTTAATAAGTGGGATACAATTTCTTAAGGTGTGTTTTTTGCCGGAAATTTCAGAAATATGATTGATACCATTATTTGGTATCCCAAAATCCTTTTTTAAAGGGGGGATACAGAGGCCCTTTCGGAGGGAAACCCGAAGGGTGAGGGGGTATTTATGGACCTTCTAAATTAGAAAATTAAAAAAAAGTTGAAAAATATTTTGTGTATTAAAAAATTGGACATATCTTTGTGGTTCAATATGAGAATAAGATATTCATACCAAATCAGTAGCTTTAATTTTAACGTTGAAAAATGGTTAGATGATAATAAGCCTAATGAAATTCCAAAAGTTTCAGAAGATAGTTACTTGCATTATGCTTATCAAGAATATTTGGAAGTTGTAGAAGAATTTAAAGAATTTTTAAAATGTACAGATTCAATCATTTCTCAAAAAGATAAGGTAGCTACACCACTTGAAATTTATGATGAAATAGAAAATTATAAGATAAGGATCAGAAAGCTACTTATGATACTAAACTTAAAATTGTATAAAACTTATAATGTAAATAAAGATACAAAAGTTAGATATATTGTAATGAGGGCATTTTGGATTGATAATAAAGGTAAGCAATTTAGAAACTTTTCTAAGAATCTTGGAGCTGAGCATAAAATTTTAGTTAATGGTAAAATTCCAAAACATATAATTGATTCAGTAGAAGAGTATATCATAATGTTGATGTGGGAATTGTATTTAATTGATTATTCAGATGATTGTATTTTTTCTATAGACCAGGATGGAAATACCAGATTAGTCGATGATTCAATTTTTGAAATTAAGAAAGATTAAATTAATTTTTTTGCCTATAAAATTGGATAAAAAATAAGTATTCATTAATAAAATACATAAATAAAAATCGGGGACAGGATATCTGAACATAATTTATATGAAAAAAGAAAAAGTGCAAATCACTTCCGTAGACGATGTACCAGAATTGAAAAATTTTTATTCTCAACAAGAAAATGATGAGTTATTGATCTCAAATGATTTTATTAAATTCAACAACGACTTATCTGAAACCTTTATCAAAATCGATTTATGTACATCAATTCCACCGTTTTTTATACGAAATAATTCAAAAAGCAATTATTCAAAGTACAAATTTGGCAAGAAAAGAATTAGGAAAAATTATGCAAGAGAAAAGGAGTTTTTTTTGCCTATAAAATTGGATAAAAAATAAGTATTCATTAATAAAATACATAAATAAAAATCGGGGACAGGATATCTGAACATAAAAACTTTGAAAATACAAAAAGTAAAAATTGCCTCTTTGATAGAGGTACCAGAATTGAAAAATTTCTATTCTGAGCAGTCAAATGATGAATTAAAAAATTCTATTGAAACAGATGGATTAAAAATTCCAATCATCATTTCAGAAAATTTTGAAGTAGTTGATGGATATCGCAGGTTAGATGCGCTAAAAGCACTAGGTCAAGATACCATAGATGTTGTAGTTAATTACGACAAAGCGACATTAAATCAACGTCGTATCAGAAACATGTATAGAGTAAAGACCCCAGATGATTTAGTAAATGAAGCAAAAATTGTATTTGCCACCTATCCAAAAAAACAAGGAAAAAAGTATAATGGTAAATCAAGAAAGGAGATCATTTCAGGTGCATTAGGTTATAAATACAAGGATGAAGCGACACAAAATAAACTAGAGTATATAATAAAACATGATTTAGTAGATAACATATTAACAAAAGCAATATTAGGAAATAAAGCAGATGTAGAGAACTCATATTTGCTATTGACCAAGTTTAAGAAAATTAGTGAGGAGAACAACTATGGATATTTAGAACTGTTTTTAAAAGGTGAATTAAGTGTTAAAGACTTTAATAAAATCACGTTAGACAGGTATAAATTAGATTCTGAATACAAGGACACATTTGTAATACCAGATAAATGTCATAACTACAATATTAACTGTATTGGAATTACTGAACTAAAAGAACATAATAACAGTATAGATTTAATTGTTACATCTCCACCCTATTTTATTCAGAGAAACTATCTGAAAGGTGATGACTATAAACATCAACTTGGTCATGAGAAAACTAAAGAAGAGTTCTGCAATAATATCGCCTCAATATTTAATGCTATTTATCCCACACTTAAAGAAACCGCAAATGTTTTTATAAATATGGGTGAAACTTATGACGATGGTGTTGGATATGGAATCCCTCAGGCATTGAAAGCAGCAATTGAGCAAAATACAAAACTAATTTATAAGGACACATTGATTTGGTCTAAACCTAATCATAAGCCTCAAAATGAGTGGACCACAAGACCCATAAATAACATTGAATATGTACTGTGGTTTGTAGTAACCCCAAAAAAGGCTAAGTACAAAAACCTAACCTATACATTAAATAATGAAATTCCAAAAATATCGAAGGGAATGAAAGATGTCGATAAGGATGGTAAAGTATGGGAGAAAAATAAATTCTTATTGAAACCATATAAAAAAATGAAAACACATATGGAGATGCAGGAGGTTGAAAATATTATTAAATGTGTTACAGGACAAAACAAGGAAGTATATCAGATTTTCAAAGGTGGTCACCCAGCTATTATGGCTCAATTACTATCGCTAACAATGATATTAATGTGTTCGGATGAAGGAGATAAGGTGTTTGATCCATTTAGCGGCTCAAATGTTGTGGGACGTATGGCTCAACTTCTAAACCGACACTCAATTGCAACAGAAATTGATGAAGAATTCTTTAAAATAGGATGTGAATTAACCAAGCAGAGTATCCAAGAATTTGATAGAGATTCACTGGATTATATTAATAGCATTGCTTATGGGAATTCAGATAATCAATTTAATCAAGCAGCTTAAATTATTAATTATGGAAAATAAAACAATAAAGTTCAGCCATATTCAAAATGATGCAATTGAAAGAGGTAAAATTAAACGTGAATGGTTTCTAAAATTGATTAAGTCCTCGATTGATTCCAAAACTAGTGAACTGTATAACAATTTGTATATCTATTCACCTGCGGGTTTAGGAAAAACATTTAGTGTGAGCAGTTTCTTGAAAGAATCAAATGTTAAACACGTTTTAATTACTGGCAATACAAGCTGTTTTGCTTTTGGTATACAATTAGCTACTCTACAATATTTGAATCAAAACTTAGAAGAAATTGTAGTTCATGTGGACGATTGTGACGCATTATTTGCAACAGATACAAGCTGTAATGCAATGAAAAAGGTTTTAGACCAAGCAAAGCAATTTGTATATGAAAAATCAATGGCTAATACCATTAATGGATTAAATGATTTACAAAGGAATGCGATTGAACATTTCAAAGAAGAAGGGAAAATGGGTTTTTGTGTACCAACCCATAATTTAAAATTCATATTCACCTCCAATATCCAACTTCCATTTGATGATGAAGTTAATATTGCAAGAAAAACAAGTAAATACAAAGCTATAATACTTGCACATCAAAACGCAATAAGGAGTAGGTGTAAAGTTGGTGATTTTGATCTAAACATGGAAGAACATTGGGGTTGGCTTGCAGATGTTACATTAAGTAATGAATTTATAAAATCGGAAGATTTTAAGATCGAATCCAAAATTGAAATATTGAATTTTGTTTGGCATAATTGGAATTATTTAAAAGAACGTTCGATTCGACTCATTGAAAAAATGGCAATTACAAAAACTCAATTTGAAGATTCTTATCAACAGATTTGGGAATTGGATAATTTAAAATCTAGATAGATGGACATTGAAAAAATTCAAACTGAGCTTAATGCCATACAATCAAATTCAATAATTGGCAAGTCTGATAAACAACTTTTATATTATGAAATGCTATCAAATAATAAAAAAGGGTTATTACCAATTTCATTTTCCAAATACCACAGCAATAGGATAACCAAATTAACCAAGAAACAGGTAATGGAAATTAGAAATAAATACAACCCAGGTTTTTATGGTATGAAAAAATTAGCCAAAGAATTTGATGTTTCGAAAAATACTATAAAGAAAATAGTTGAACATAAAATTTGGAGACATATATAAATTGAAAAAATTATAAGTAAAGCTAAAATATTAATAAACTAGCTTTTACTAGTTTATTAATTAAATAATTTTAAATAATTAAATATGAAAAAACAATTTTTAGATATTGAAGCACTTAGTGAATATCTATTTATTTCAAAATCTTGTCTTTACAAGAAAGTAGCAGCAAAAGAAATTCCATA
>Ga0316231_1002630_pt1 | contig 16825 bp, 19 predicted proteins | sample TBH18027metaG_FD_206002 | JGI IMG/M metagenome (GOLD analysis project Ga0316231, IMG submission 206002) | Freshwater microbial communities from Trout Bog Lake, Wisconsin, USA - TBH18027 | ecosystem: Environmental > Aquatic > Freshwater > Lake > Hypolimnion/Profundal zone | place: USA: Wisconsin...
GTAATGTAAACGTTTACTACACGTCAACAATAGCACAGGCTAATGTCAACGCATTTGGAACTTACATAGTATAATGTTAAACATTCATAAAAGATATCGTACTGGTTATTATCACGAAGATATTATCACAGCAAGGACACTAGAGTTTCATACATGGAACCAAACAGTGGAGTCAGTGCCTAATGTCATTTCAAATAATCAAATTTCAAATCGTGCGGTGATTATTGGTAATGGTATTAGTAGATTAGACTTTGATCTTAACAACCTAAAACATTCTAGCGGTTTATTAGGAGCTAAAACTTTACAAACATACGGGTGTAATGCACTGTATAAAGATTTCGCTCCAAACTTTTTAGTAGCATTAGGTGATTCAGTAATTGACGAAATTGCTGTATCTGGTTCTTATATAAGCAATAATATTGTTTATACTAGAGCACAAACCCTTTTAAAATATCCTAACAAATTTTATTTAATTCCATATGATCCTTATGCTGATGCTGGTACTACTGCGGCATATATTGCAGCTTTTGACGGGCATACTACTATATACCTACTAGGGTTTGATGGGCAGGATGAGACTGGCAATAATAATGTTTATGCTGGCACTAGCGGTTACGATGCTGTCTCGGTTAATATATCGCATGATAAATGGATTAAAAATCGCGCTAAATTAATGACAACTTACAATGATATTGATTGGGTTTGGGTTACTCCGGCCGGTCGACATGCTGTTCCTAACCAGCTTAAATCTTTCAGTAATTTCAGACAAATTAGTTTTAGAGAGTTGGTTCTAGAAGCTGACTTATAAAACTGATTCTAAAGTTTTAATCTTTTTACTTACAGCATCAAATTTAATAGTGCGCCACACACCTGGATGTAAAGGTTTGGGGTGATCCGCTAGCTCTACCCAGCAATACCCTCGATGTTCTTCGTTTAACCTAGGAGTAAATTCTGTATCTACAGGAATTAAAAAAGTGTGATAGGCAAAGCGACCATTATCACTGGTAAACTTTTCTATAGGGATTACTTTAACATTTTGAAAGTTGTAGCCTAATTCTTCAGTTAGTTCACGATATAGAGAAGCTAATAATAATTCACCGGGATCAATCTTACCACCAGCTAGTCCCCAAGTGCCACTATACTTATTACCATCACGTAGTAAAAAAAGATATCTACCAGTTGATACGCTATAAATGAATGTGCCTACACCTTCTATAGCACTAGAGTCCATAGTCCGGCTTTGTATTCGCCCTCGTAGCTTTTGACCCACTGATTGATGTTCCATTTATATTGAATTCCCGTAGTAAGGTTACTTACATATTGTAGCGTCGGAGTAGCTTGGCTGTCAAATGATACAGTCCAATGGTGCCCATTGTATTGAATAATATCGTTAGCATTAGCAACTAAATCAGTGCCGTCTGTGCCTTGCCATAGTGCAGGACCATACCCAGCTGGATTATTTTCGCTGCCAATTGTACCTAAGATCAAATATCTGGTTCCAGCGGCAGGTTGTGTAATGCTAGTGGTTAGTGTACCACTAGATGGATTAATTATAGCATTAATTGGTGTTAACGTATTAGATGGTACTGTGTTAGGATTAACGTTAAAAATCAATAAGGTTGGGTCAGTGGGATGATAGCTAACATATCCAATAACTTCAGTGATTCCATCAGGCTGTGTTAATCTAACCTCGCTGATACCATTAGATAAGTTGCCATATATACCGACAAAGTTTTGCCAATCAGTAGGCGTGCCTACCTGCACAGGTGATGCGTCGATGGCTTCTCCGCCTATATCCCTAGGAGTTTCTATATTGGCATATTTCAATAATGTTAGCATACCATTAACCAACAGCACACCATATTGTAGCGGAGTGAAGTATTGACGTTTGCCCATTAATGCCGCATCGTCGAGAATAGAGTCATTCAAATCACCATTGGCATTATACATACTAGCAATAATTTTTTGTATAACACCTAATTTAGTAACACGTGCTGGTGGACTAATCCACACTGGCAATTTAAATGTAAGAGTAGCAACATCAATCGGATTGTCTGTACCGATTGGTACTGAACGACTAGTCCAATTCGGGCTGTCAAGGTAAACATAACTTAGACTAGTCCAATCAATATAATTGTCTGTGCTTTGTATTTCCATAGCAGGATTAAACAAGACCATTAGCTGTTCTAATAGCTGTAGTTTTTGTTTAGTATTACTAGTCCAAATGTCTAGTTTAAGTTCTAAGGTATAAGGCACAGGCATTGAACGTTCAATGGTAAATGCATTACCTTGACGATTTTCGTATTCTTGAGTATTTTCGTTATAATAACGCTCGCGAACCTGCACTTTACCAATGAATGTAGGATCTTGTATACGATCTTTATCGTAAGTGATATTATGTATGTAAACAGTCATAGCCGGTACAGTGGCCATAGTATTGGGCGATGTATTCTGCGTGATAATAGCTGCAACTTGCCTACTACCATCACCATAATATACTGGTACACGTTGAAGTGTTGTGCCAGCGGCACTATTTGCGACTCCAAATTCAACTTGAAATCCCGAAACCATACGAACAAACTGCGCTAAAAAGCGTTCAATCTGGCCGTCATAGAAAAAACTCTGACTAGCTACCATTATTCTGTTTCCATATCTCTTAATTTATTCATATAATCAACTATCTCATAAGTGGCAACTTCATCAGAATTAAAAAAATCAAATACTTTTAATAGATCATTGTAATATTCTTTATTACTTTCAAAAGTTTTATTTTTAAACACACTCTGATGTAGCATTTGTTTTTTAGATATTTTAAAAGTGCCTTGTGCTGTGCGGAATGACATAGCTACTCTTTTAGTTAATGCGTCTTGTGTTTTGTGTATAAGATCCCCACGCATGATCAGTAAATCCCCCTCAGCTAGTTCAGGAGAAAATTTATAATTGTCAATATTAGCAGGAAGAATCCATTCACTATCTAATTCATCATCATATACGTTGGTAATGTTATCGTTGGGTATATATCTACACGCCCCTTTGTTGATGATATGATCAATGTATTGCGGAATGTTTTTTTGTAAAATATCAAAAGGCACTATACTCAATCCAGACAGACTAGGATTTTCTTTTATAAAAGGTATATAAAAATTTAGGAAAGTCAAACTTTGTTGCCAATTATAATAACTACCATGCTCTTGATGGTATGGATATCCATCATCGGCAAAAGTTTCAGTGGTCATATAGCTAATCTCTGATACCTGAGTGTTAATAGTAGGATCAATACTTATTGATAAATTTACTAATCTTGGTACTAAGATTTCGTATAATCTACCAGTTGAACACTCCGTGGGAGTTAATTTATAACTTTCTTGCAACAAACTGTGTTCTTCTGCTGTTAAGAAATTTTTTATAATAGCATATCCGCAAGTATTGATCTTTGTAGTTAAGCTGTCCATTATTCGTTATCCGCCGAAGGACGTAAAGCCTGACTTAGACTTTGGCGTTGTTGTACCACTCTTGAGTAAACTGTGTAAAGTATTTCATCACCACGTGCGTAAGTATTTGTGCTGATAGTAAACCCAAGTTTACCACTAATATTAGCCACAGTGATAATATCTAAATTATCTGCAGGTTGTCCGCCACCACTTACCACAGTAGTAGATTGACCACCATTTATTAACAAGTTATTAACATATACCTGCACTCCGTATGTGCTGACATAATTTATTGTAGTTATTACATTACCGGTGCTGGCATTAAACGATGATGTAATAGCGTTGGCACTAGGTATATATGTATTGCCAACTATAAATGCATCATTTCCAATAGGAGTTTCGTAAAACGACCCGCTGTCATTGACAAATCTGCTAAGTTGCGTTTGATTGCTTGCACCGGGAGTTAAGTTAGTGCGAACAGCATCTTCAACTTTAACCCAACGACTGCCGTCGAAACGGAATAATCTATTAGGTAAGTAATCTAATCGTAAGAAATAATCGCCTATCATTGGACCAAATGGGAAAGCTAACCCCGCGGCTATGGTTGCGCCATTAGGCGGTAATCCATCTCCAGTTAAGTATCCTTCTACTTTGGCTGTAGGACTTAAGGTAGCAGAACTAGCATCATTAACTATCTCACTGGCATCATCAGTGATATCACTGGTGTCTAAGCCTAGTGGATCTCCAGGTGAACCATCTGGATTTGTTGGTAATGTGTAGAATGAACTAGTGTCATATCCACTTGCTGGTACGTCTGATTCTGCGCGACTCACTATTGCATCATTGATATTAATATAAGTTTGATAGGTGCTCATTACCTGTCCAATAGTGTCAGTAGTATTAGTGCCAGCGGCAATTTGATTAATAATACTTGCGTATTCTTGGCTGTCTACTAGTGGTTGTAATTTAACACGCCATAGATGTGGCCAATAAGTTGGTGCAAAACCTTCTGAACTACGAGTAGCATCTTGCACAGTATAAAAACGTTTTAAGGCCACTGGTAAACTTGCATCCAACGGGTAGTAATCAACCAAGTTAGGCATTTCTAAAACATCACCTACCATTAATTTGCGTCCCAGAGTATCTACCATGTCTTGATAGTGGAACAGAGCAAACATGGTATCGCCAGTTAAGAATAATCCAAACTGTGTTAAATCAAAGTCATTATCATTGACACGATAGATGGTACGCATAATATAAACACTAGGATCATATATACGGTCTCGATTTTCTAAGAATAGCAGATCTTGTATACCTGTAATGCCGGTACTAAGTGGACTGGTATTGCCTGGTTCTGTAGGACTATTATCACCGGTGTTTGCTGGACCAGAATATAAATGAATGTAAACATCAACTCCGCCTACGGTAAACATTTCACTCATGCGTTTGCCAATAAACGCATCGTCGTTACCTTTGGTTGGTTTGTATAAACTTAAACGTGGCATTAACTAATCCTAATTATCTAGTATTTATCGAGATTGACTTCTAGCCAAATTGATGTTACAATACGAAAATGGAAAATAAAATACAGACAAGCATGGATTGGGCAGAAGTGCAAAATCGTATAGAAAATCCTATACGCAAAATGAAAAAGTATTCACATGAAATGTGGAATATTAGCCATAATATTGGACTTATGGTTAAAGATGTAAGTAAAGAAGAAATTAATTGTCGCAGGTTAGGTAAGCAAACCCGTTTACATAAAGAACTGGTTGACAAAGTCAACGAAGAGATAGCAAACTATGAACGTATGCTAACTTTTGCTGTTTTACTTGCGGGATAACTATGAACAACTACAATTGGAAATATTCTTATACACAACCTTATTTTCCAGAAGGAAAGTATAATAGACTTTACCAAGCACAACGAATAATTAACTTACATAATGATTTAATCACGTTAGATAAGTTAGAGCCTATTACTAACGTAGTAGAAGCACAAAATATTCTAAATCAATATACACTAAAGAAATAAAATGCTAATTATGACTATAGAAGAAGCATACTCAGCGGTACAATTTTATAATCGTGATCTATGGAAAGCTCTGACACAAATGAATAGTGAATGGGATGACTTGGATATATACGATAAGACAGCATACAAAATGGTTAAACGTGAGTTAGAAAAGGAAATGACAAATGGCAATTAAAGTAGACGGCATGAAAAAGAAAGCAAAAGTAACCAGAGATCCTATTTTTGCAGATGAAGCAGCAGTTGGAGCAGAACCAACATGGGACACAGAGCGTGCGCTAAAGTTCTCAGATGAGGAATTTGATCATCAAATGCGTATTAGTCTACGCTATTACAATTATTTTTATTCAAGTAAAGATTTAAAGAAATATCTAGTCGAGTGGTTAAAACAAACCGCAGGCGTAGCACATAAGCTAGATGCTGAGACTATTGTTCGCTTTGCTAAAAGCACAGATGGATATACTCCATTAACTGCTCCTGCACTGATTAAAGCACACACTAGGGGTATGCCATTACTTGAACGCCATATCAAGTATATTGTTGACACAGTTAAAAAAGCATTAGAGCTAGATGCTGGTGAAGTAAAGATCGCTGAAGTTGTAGAAAAGGCTGTTAAGACTGACGTTAAGGTGCCTACAATACAAGATCGTATGAATGCTATAGCAGACAAGCACCAACTACATTTTTTAGAATTAGAAGATGATTTGTTTAAAGGTAAAACTGTAGATCCAAAAGCATACGAATATCTAAGCGGCAAGAATGTAGCACCTGCTACACTGGCTAGAATCTTAGCACCGTTTGAACGCAGTCACGCAGAATTTACTGCCGCTAAAGCAAGTAAAGATGAAGATACTGTTGATGCTTATGCGCATCTTAAGACTGCTGACTACAAACGTTTTGATGCTTTTTACAAAGCCCTATTTGATGGATTTGCTCAATATGGTCAGGTCAAGAAAGCAACTAAACGTGCTAGTGTGCGTAAACCACCACAAAAAGAGAAACTTGTGGCTAAACTTAAATATCTAAAAAATGATCCTACTCTTAAAGTAGTTAGTGTCAACCCTGTGGATATAATCGGCGCACAAACATTATGGGTTTATAATGTTAAAAGTCGTAAAATCGGTCGCTATGTAGCAGAAGACCAAGGTGGAGCATTAAACGTTAAGGGCACTACTATTACCGGTTATGATGAAAGTAAGAGTATGCAGAAGACTTTACGTAAACCACCTGAGCAGATTAAAACATTCTTAGGCGCTAACAAAGTTGATCTACGTAAGTTCTTAGATAATATTAAAACTACTGAAATCAAACTTAACGGACGTATCAATGAGGATACTCTATTACTTAAAATAGTCTAGTTCATTTGTTATCCTGTTATTAAACATAAATACACAATAACAGGATAATAAATGACATGGATTCAACGTTTAACGATAATGCTCCGTTAATTCCGGGCAATGTAAGTTCAACAACTAGCACTTTAACCCCAAACCTTAGTGTTAGAACAGACAGCCTTTATAACCCTGCCACAGGCACAGGTGCCGGGCATATTGCATTTGATGCCAATCTACAAGCACAGTTAGATACTGTTAATAGCTTACGTGCTAATATCATCGACTATATCCGTTTAAGTTTAGGCGATCAGATGATTGATGTCGAAGCTGATAAAGAGCATTACGAAATGGGTATTAATCAAGCATTGCTACGTTATCGTCAACGCAGTAGTAACAGTGTAGAAGAAAGTTATGCGTTCTTAGACCTACAACCAGAAACACAAGAATATATCCTGCCTAATACAATCATGAACGTTAGACAGATCTTTAGACGTGGTATTGGATCTGTATCTGGTACAACAGCTAGTCAATTTGAGCCATTCAGCTCTGGTTACTTAAACACCTACATGTTAGTCGCTGGTCGAGTTGGCGGATTAACTAACTATGAATTATTTGTTGACTATCAAAAGCTAGCTATGACTATGTTTGGCGGTTACATGAACTTTACGTGGAATCGTATCACGAAGAAACTAACTATTATTCGTAAAATGCCATTTGGATATGCAGGTGACACAGGCAATAATGCTGACAGTTTCCAATTTGAAAGTATCTTACTTTGGATTGATAACTATAAACCAGATATCATGTTATTAAATGACCATATGACATTTCCATGGATACAAGACTATGCCTTGGCTTTTGTTAAAATGTCAATCGGACAAGCACGTGAAAAGTTTGCCACAATCGCAGGCCCACAAGGTGGTACTAGCCTCAATGGTGCACAGCTTAAACAAGAAGGTAAAGAACTTCTTGAACGTTTAGATGATGAAATTAAACGCTATGTAGATGGTGGACAACCATTAACATGGATACAAGGATAACCAAACTGCTAGACATAGCAATCTAATTGTAATAAACTAATAGTTCAATTAGGAGTTTTCATGAGTTCAATCATTGCCATCTGCGGCTTTATGGGTTCTGGTAAAGATACCATAGCCGATTATCTAGTTAATTTCCATGGGTATAAAAGAGAAAGTTTTGCTAATAGCCTTAAAGATGCTGTGAGCGTAGTATTTGGCTGGGATCGAGAGATGCTCGAAGGTCGAACTAGACAATCTAGGGAATGGCGTGAAACCAAGGATGAATGGTGGAGTAAACGCCTAAAACAAGATATTACTCCACGTTGGATTCTACAGTATTGGGGAACTGAGGTAGTTCGTAAAGGCTTTCATGATGATATGTGGGTAGCTAGTTTAGAACATCGATTACAGTCTAGCGAAGATGATATCGTTATTACAGATTGTCGCTTTCCAAACGAAATTAAAGCCCTTAAGAATATTGGTGCTACGGTACTCAGAGTTAAACGCGGCCCAGAACCCGAATGGTTTGATGCGGCTAAGAGTATGAATAAAGGCCCTAGCAAAAATATAAGCTGGGCTATAAGTAAACATCGTATTGAAGAACTAGGAATTCATGCTAGTGAAACAGCATGGGTGGGTAGTAAGTTTGATGCTACAATTACTAACGATGGTACACTTGATGATCTATATGCCCAGGTAGAACAGCTACTAAAAATCAGGGACCAAGTCACCTTGACTCCAGCCTAATCCCTCTCGAGCTATTGCAAACTGGCAGTTAGCACATACTGTTTTTAGATTGTGTTGTTTAGTGTGATTTAAATCGCCATCAACATGATAGACAAATAGTTGTTCTTTATATTTTGCCTTGAAGCCACACTTTTCACAGTGTGGTTTCTTTTTATAGCCTTCTTCTACCCAACGTGGCTTACTTGCGGGTAAATTCTTTTTCTTTCTAATACAACTATCACAGCGGGATCTATAATGAGTTACGCCGTGCATCTTATAGTTAACAGCTACGGGCTTTTTACCACAAACTTGACATAATTTTCTGTGTTCCATGCTAGTATTTATGGGCGAACCTTTCAAAGGGTGCCTTAACACACCAAAATTGCTAGATACTTATAAATATATGAAAGCAATCCATTTAGAGGAACAATACTATGGCAACATTGAATTCACCTGGCGTATCGGTAACAATCATTGATCAAAGTCAATACGCTAGCACACAAGCAGGGTCAGTACCATTTGTGCTTTTAGCTACAGCAGCTAATAAACTGACACCTAGCAATACAGTAGCAACCGGGACAACGGTAGCTAACCAAGGACAACTTATAACAATCACAAGTCAACGTGACTTGGTTAACTATTTTGGTAATCCTAAATTTACACTTGATGAAAGTGGAAATCCAGTTAACGGTAGTGAACAAAACGAATATGGTTTGTTAGCTGCTTATTCAGCATTAGGTGTTACTAATCAAATGTATGTATTGCGTGCAAATGTTGACCTAGGTCAATTAACAGGCACTAGTGTTCGCCCAACAGGTACACCTGCAAACGGAACATACTGGTTAGATCTAGCTACAACTAATTATGGTATATATGTTTGGACTGCTGCTAATGGATTTACATTAATAACTCCAACAATTATCACAAACACAGCATACTTAAATACAAATTCAACTATTCCTTTAGCTTCATTTGGTAGCATTGGACAATATGCTGTAGTTGCTACAAGCTCAAGCAATCCTGTTTACTATAAAGGTTACAATAACACTTGGAACTTAGTTGGTAGTGCTGGTTGGCAAGATGTAGTGCCAACAATTGTTGGTTCAGTTCAAAATCCAACAATTGCAGTTAACTCTTTATTAAACATTAATGGTTCTAACATTAATTTATCATCAGGATCGTCAGTGTCATCAGTGGCTACTGCTATTAACTCAGCAATGAGCGGCAGAGGTGTTAGTGCTAGTGTTAACTCAGCAGGACAATTATTAGTTTATGCAGATAACACAGCTAATGCACATGGAACATTAGGGGTATTGCAAATCACTCCTGGTAGCGCATATGGTAACGTAGATGCAGCAAGTGTATTGGGTATTTTACAAGTACCACCTGCAACATTAACAGGTAATGTATACCAATACAATATTCCAACACTTTCATATACTAGTTACACAAATCCACCAGCATGGAGATATACAGACACTACACCACGTCCAGATGGATCAATTTGGTTAAAAACATCTGCTACTGGTAATGGCGCAAATTGGGATATTGAAGAATTTAATAGCACTTTAGGTGCATGGCAACCACAAGCAGACCCATTATATATTACTGATAATGCGGCTATTTTGGGATTAGATCCAACATCGGGTGGTGCAGGACTTGCTGCAGGCACTATCTATGTTCAATACGATACATTAAGCTCAAATACATTAACATTTAAACCTTATATTAAGAGTATTTCAGGTATCTTAACACTTACAGGTAATACCACAAGTGGATCACAAAACATTAGTGCTGTTAATGATGCATTTATTATGTCAGTTAGTGTTCCAGGAAGTGGTACTGCGGCAAATGCTACAATTACAGCCACTGGAACATCAGCATTAAGTTTGGTTACTAACATTTTAGCTGCTAACTTACCAAACATCACAGCTGGAATTAATACTAGTGGTCAAATTTACATCACTCACAATGCTGGCGGTACTATTCAGTTTACTGAAACAGTTAATACCCCATTGGTAACAGCAGGTATTATTCCTCCAACATCAGCTTATGCTAATACCACTCAAGTTGGGTATGTAAGACAATTGTCAAGCAGTGTTTACCTAGCAACACCATTTGCTCCGTTAACATATACATATTCATCAACAGCACCATACAGCAATCCAGCTGATGGCACATTATGGTATTACAGCAATCCATTAGATGTTGATATTATGATCAACAATGGTACTACATGGGTAGGTTACCGCACTGTGACTAATGATGCACGTGGTTACAACTTAGCTAACACAGACCCAAATGGTCCTATTCTAAGTGCAACACAACCAACTACAACCAGCACAGGTGCACAAATTGTTGCAGGTCAAATTTGGATCAACACTAGCATTACTGAATTAAATGATTTCCCTGTAATCTATCGTTACACTGGTAGCACATGGGCCTTGATTGATAATGCAGATTCTGTTGATGCAAATGGTATTTTATTTGCAGATGCACGTTGGAGCGGTACAGGTAATGTTAATCCGATTACAGATACATTGCCAACTATTACATCATTAACAACTAACAGTTATCTAGATCCAGATGCGCCACTAGCACAAGAATATGCACGTGGTACACTACTATATAACACACGTCGTAGTGGTTACAATGTTAAACAGTTCCAAAGTCAAGCATTTAGTTCAGCACAATTAGCAACAGTTACCGGCACACAAGCAGGTACCTGGGTAACACATAGTGGTGCAGATCCTACAACAGGTGTTCCATACTTTGGTAGCAAAGCACAACGTTCAGTGGTTGTTACTTCACTTAAATCTGCTATTGCTTCAAGCACATCGATCCGTGAAGATCAAACAGCATTTAACTTGATTGTTTGCCCTGGATATCCAGAACTTATCCAAGACATGGTTACATTAAATGATGATCGTTCAGATACAGCGTTTATTATTGGTGATAGTCCACTAGACTTGTCAAGTGATCCAACAACAATTTCAAATTGGGCTAAGAATACAGCTCTTGCAGTTGATAACGGTGAAAATGGATTAGTTACTTACAGTGACTACCTAGCTGTTTACTATCCAAGTTGTGTTACAACTAACTTAGACGGTAACACAGTTGTGGCTCCACCAAGTCATATGATGCTACGCACTTATATTAAGAGTGATGCTTTAGCTTATCCATGGTTTGCACCAGCTGGTGTGCGTCGTGGTTTAGTAGATAATGCTAGTGCAATTGGTTATATCGACAATACTAACAATAACGTTTTTGTAAGTATTGGTGTTGCAGAAGGTCTACGTGATGTATTATACGAAAACGAAGTTAACCCAATTACAATTCTTCCAGGAGTTGGTATCTTAGCATACGGTCAAGAGACTCGTGCTAGTGAACAATCAGCTCTAGATAGAGTTAACGTTGCTCGTTTAGTATGTTACCTACGCACGGTATTAGCTCAAGCGGCTTTACCATACATATTTGAGCCAAACGATGCTATTACAAGAGCACAAGTGCAATCAGCATTTAACAGCATTTTCAATAGTTTAGTTGCACAACGTGGTATCTACGACTACTTAGTAGTTTGTGATACAACAAACAACACTCCTTCAACTATTGATCAAAATGAATTGTATGTTGATATTGCAATACAACCAGTTAAAGCAGTTGAGTTTATTTACATTCCAGTTATTTTAGAAAACACTGGATCAACTTTGGCAATTGGGGCAGCATAATAATATACGCAGATAATGGGGGTGGTGACACCCCCATAGCGTAATGGAAAAACAGGTAAATACTATAAAGTATTATAAGGAATCAAAAAGATGGCAACATCATCATTAACTAATTTTACAGTACCATTATCAACAAATCAAAGTGCTAGCACACAAGGTTTGTTAATGCCTAAATTAAAGTTCCGCTTTCGCGTAACTTTTGTGGGATTAGGTATTACACAACCGTCAACTGAGTTGACTAAACAAGTGGTAAGTTTCAAACGTCCATCATTGGAATTTGAAGAAATCCTATTACCAGTATATAACAGTAAAGTTTATCTAGCTGGTAAACCTACTTGGTCAGCAGTTACTTGCCAATTGCGCGATGACGCTAGTGGTGAAGTTAGCCAACGTGTTGGTGAACAAATGCAGAAACAATTTGACTTCTTTGAACAAGCATCAGCTGCATCAGGAGTTGATTACAAATTTACAACAATATTTGAAGTTCTTGATGGCGGTAACGGAACAAGCACTCCAAACACTCTTGAAACTTGGGAGTTGGATGGTTGTTATTTAAGCACAGCAGATTACGGTGAAGCAAACTACGGATCAAATGAGCCAATGACAATTGACTTAACAATCCGTTATGATAATGCAATTCAAACACCAATTGGTTCTGGTATTGGATCAACTGTAACAAGAACAATAGGTGCCACTACTGCTTAATAAGTAGATGAAAAATTAAAGCCCAGTTAATTCTGGGCTTTTTTTTCTCGATAAATAATATAAATGGCTATTAATAATTCTCTTAATAATATTCTCGGACAGTTACTAGGCTCACCGAATCCCGGTGAAGCTGATTTACGTGACTGGAAGCACGCCTCACGATTATTTGTTAATAATCTTTATAGATTAAGTCCAAAATTTAATAACCTATTCCATGTATTCATGGACATTAATCCAGCACTGTCTACAATTAATGTAACTAATCAAATTGAATCTGGCCTATTAGCCAAGGCGATATCGTTACCAAAATTCAGTATAGCTACTAAAACATACAATGCATACAACAGAAAAGTAGTGCAACAAGAAAAAGTCAGCTATGATCCTGTTAATATTACATTTCATGATGATAGTGCAGACGTAATCTTAGGGGTGTGGCAAGATTATTTTAGTTATTATTATAGAGATTCCGACTATACTAATACGCAATATAACTATGATAGTAAATATCATCAACGACAAATACAGAATTGGGGATATACTCCTAAAACTAGCAACCTAGGCAATTCTCCTTATTTTAATACTATACAAATTTATACATTGCATCAAAAACGCTTTACTTCATATACATTGGTGCGCCCAGTAATACAAACCTTCCAACATGGTCAACTTACTGCTGGTGCTTGGGAAACTTTAGAGCATTCAATGACTGTGGCATATGAAGCAGTGTTATATGCATCGGGCCCAGTCAGTAGTGGTGAAGTATTAGGGTTTGACATAATCCATTACGACAATACTCCTAGTCCGCTAGCAGGTATTTCGGGTATTGGCACAGGCATAGCTGATTTAATCAATGGAGATCTTGGATTTGCAGTAGAAGATGCACTTTCAGGATTGGGGATTAATACAGGACTGGGGTTAAATCCAGGAGTTATAGGATCACCTAGTGTTAGTTTAGCCGCAATTGGCGCTAGCATATTAAGAGGGCAAAATACACAAAGCACAATATTTGCTCCTACTAGTTCTACAGTGCAACAAGGACTGTCGGCATCTACTACACCAATGCCATCGGCCGGCGCAAATAACAATACAATGAATTCACAAGATAGTCAAGTACCAGATTCTGGGCAAAGTGTTCCGGGGTCGGCTGCAGTCACAGACACAAATTCTATTGCACCTAGCTTTGCTGGAGGGTATGTTGGCGAGCAAATTGAAGCAGGTGGTGGCGGATATACAGGTGAAGTAGTTCCTACAGCTACTACAGAAACTGCAACAGCGCCTAGCTTTGCTGGAGGTTACTATGGTGATCAGACTGAATCTAGTGGCGGTGGGTTCGAAGGCGGCGATAGCAGTGCTACTTACGAAGATTATGGCAATGGAGCTTCAGCCTCGTCAGTAGCAGTTGATCCTAATAGTTTAGGTATTTAATCAAGGATAATATATGACAATACCAGGAAATTTACCACCTAACTCAATAGCACAAAACTCAACAACAGCTTATTTTGAAACAGGCAATACACCTAGAATCAGTGCTAACACCAATGATGCTGTGGTTGGGTATTTTCAACAGTTAACAGGCGATGCACAAACAGGCGCAACCTTAGCCGCGGCAGTGATATCAACCGCACAACAACAAAATATTAATCCTATGGATGTAATAGAGCAGTTAAATGCACTAAGTCAAGCAAACGGACAGACATCACCTACCTATGCTAACTATGTTACCCCTAATGGTGGTGATCAGTATGCTAAACCCGGCCCATCAACACCTTATATCAACATTAGTCAAGTTAATTCCTTTTTAACTATGTTTCTTAATCTTAACCGTGCCAACACTAGTTTATTAGGATTAAGCAATAGCCCACAAACTAGTCCGTTTATAACAAGAGCGATTTTAGCATAATGGCCAAATATGCACAAGGTAAGTATACAATAAAAAACCCTGCAAAATATATTGGAAAACGTGTTCCGACATATCGTAGCTCATGGGAATTTACCTTTATGAGTTTCTGTGATAATAATCCAGCGGTGCTGAATTGGGCTAGTGAAGCCATACAAATTCCTTATTTCAACCCAGTCAAAGGGCGTCAAACTATATACGTGCCTGATTTTATAGTGGTATATGTCGATGCTAATCAAAAACAACATACCGAATTAGTAGAAATTAAACCTAGCACACAAACTACCATGGAGGGTGCCCGTAGCTATCAAGACAAACTAAGTGTAGCTATGAACATGGCCAAATGGGCTGCCGCTGATGCATGGGCCCGTGCTAATAATATGCGTTTTAGGGTAGTAACTGAATTTGATATCTTCAAGAATCAAAAGCGGTAAATAAATGCATGACACAAAAATTACAAGAACTATTCAACTTGCCACCTGCAGATAATACAACAGCAGAACAGGCAGAAACTATCATCGAAGAAAATCAAGAAATGATTTTAGCAGTAGATGATGCCATTGATAAAATCGATGCGGCACTTCCTTATGTAAATGACTTAGATACTAGTGATAAAGAACTAGATGAACTAAGTGATCTCGCAAAAGAAAAATTCCAAGACCTAATTGACCTAGGCATGAACGTTGAAGCACGCTTTAGCGGGCATATTTTAGCCACCGCAGGTACCTTGTTAGGGCATGCAATCACAGCTAAACAAGCTAAATTAGATAAAAAGCTACGTATGGTTGATTTGCAACTTAAAAAAGCACGCTTAGATATGCAGATTGAACAAGCGAATAAAAAAACAGATGGCGACAAAATATTAGATGCTGAAGACGGTAAAGGCATGGTATTAGACAGAAATGAGTTATTAAAGCAGATCTTAGGCAACAAATCAAAGGATTGATTCCGCCGAAGTCTGATAAATAACATAAGAGGATCCTAAAAGAATGAGAACATTTTTACAACACTTATCAGAAGTTCAAAAGACATATGATTTCCGTGTCAAGCTAGCTAATATTGATCCAGCAGACTGCATGGACAAAATTAAATCAGCTCTTGAAACATGGCAATTAGCAGAAATTTCAGCAGTTAAACGTTTACCTATACAGGAAAATGTAATTGAGTTTCCTAGCTGGGGACCAACTGAAGTTTTCCAATTTGACGTAAGCCTAGCTTATCCATGTATTGATGCACAATTACGCCAACTAATTTCAGAACGTTGCGGTATGCTAGCATCAGCTATATCTGTGGTGCCAAAGAATCATCCAGAAGAACAATGGCGCAGTGGTGAAAACAGTGAATTGCGCGAATATGTTCAAGGTGAAGAAGTTTTGACAACACCATATCCAGCACCTGATGCGGCACAAAAAGCTGCAAGTAAAGCCTATGCTGGAGCAGAAAGCATTCTTAAAGAATTAAATCCAACAAAAGATCGTTGGACAGTTGCTGGTCATGATCTAACTGATGGTGCAGAAAACAAACCAGAAAAAGTTACAACTGGTAAAACAACTAATTCTATTCCACAAGGTAAAAAAAATCCAGTGGGTAGTAAACAAAATAAAATGCCTAATCCAGGCGATAAGTTAGCAAGATAAGGACTGACATAATGAGCGACATGAAAATGTATAATATTTTAGGTTTATTCAATAACCTAATAGGCAACTCGAAAGCAACACAATTAAATGAAAGTGTTGACCAACCAACGGTATACGAAGAAGTTGAAGCTAAAGGTAGTATTTCTGAAGCTGTTCGTGGCTTAGAAAACAAATATGCCATGTTCAAAGAAGCTAAAGCTAAACCAGACTTCTTAGATGTTGATAAAGATGGCAACAAGAAAGAAACATTTAAGAAAGCTGTTAAAGACAAAGAAGCTAAAGTAGAAGAAGGCATCGAAGACCGTATTGCTGCCGCA